>Ga0194131_10002146_pt1 | contig 32716 bp, 34 predicted proteins | sample TA2KigO120mmetaG_FD_148631 | JGI IMG/M metagenome (GOLD analysis project Ga0194131, IMG submission 148631) | Freshwater microbial communities from Lake Tanganyika, Tanzania - TA2015053 Kigoma Offshore 120m | ecosystem: Environmental > Aquatic > Freshwater > Lake | place: Tanzania: Lake...
ACTGCGTCTGGGTCCAGATCGGCGGCGGCGCGAAGGTGGCGGCGATCGCCGACGAGGACCTCGAGCGCGAGGAAGGCGACAAGACCTCGGCGGTGCATTTCCTGCGCTTCGAGGTTCCGGAGCCGGATCGCCGCGCGCTCAAGGGCGCCGCCGCCCTGACCATCGGCGTCGATCACCCGAAATACCTAGCCCGCGTCGTGGTGGCGCCGGCGGTGCGTGCCTCGCTCGCCGCGGACCTCGCCTGAGCCGGTGAGGCGCTTCTTCGCCAGGGTCGCGGCCGCCTGCCTTGCGCTGGCGGCTGCGGTCGCGGCGGCCCAAGCCACGCAGCGGATACCCGGGCAGGGGCAGGCGGAAAAATCGGACTGGGAGCTGCAACAGGGGGAACGCTTCTTCAAGGAAGCCGAGGTCAAGACGCCGCCGTATTTCCGCGAGGACGACCTGCTCGAGTTCCAGCTCGCCCGTACCACCAGCTTCCGTTTCTACGTCGACAAGGCCTCGATCAGCGTCGGCCCGGACCTGGTGGTGCGCTACACCCTGGTCGCGCGCAGCCCGCAGGGCGCCGAGAATGTCAGCTACGAGGGGATCCACTGCAAGGGCCGGCGCCACAAGGTGTACGCCTTGGGCCAGGGCGACCGCAGCTGGCGGCCGGTGGTGCAGGACTGGCAGGAGGCCGACAAGGCCTGGACGCGCGTTCTGCGCCGCGAGTACTTCTGTCCGATGCACCGCGCCATCTTCAGCGCCGCCGAGGGCATTGACGCGTTGCGCCGCGGCGGCCATCCCGACCGCCAGGGCTTCGGCGCCGGCGGCGCCAACTAGCGCGGCGGCTACAGCAGGACCAGGTTGTCCCGGTGGATGAGTTCGGGCTCGTCCACGTAGCCGAGGATCGACTCGATCTCGCCCGAGGGCCGTCCGAGGATGCGGCGCGTCTCCGCGGCCGAGTAGTTCGCCAGGCCGCGCGCGATCTCGCGGCCTGCGGCGTCGACGCAGGCAACCACCGCACCGCGCTCGAACTCCCCGCTCACTTCGCGCACGCCGATGGGCAGCAGGCTCTTGCCTGCGCTGGCGAGCGCCTTGACCGCGCCCGCGTCCAGCGTCAGCCGGCCGCCGAGGTTGAGGTGATCGGCCAGCCACTGCTTGCGGGCGGCCAGCGGCAGCGTCTGCGCGCGCAGCAGGGTGCCCAGCTCCTCGCCGCGCGCCAGCCGCAGCAGCACATCGGGCTCGCGGCCGGAGGCGATCACGGTGTGGGCTCCGCTGCGCGCGGCGCGCTTTGCCGCAAGCACCTTGGTGATCATGCCGCCCCTGCCCAGGTCCGAGCCGGCGCCTCCGGCGATCGTTTCCAGGCGCGGGTCACCGGCCTGCGCCGCGCCGATCAGCCTTGCCGCCGGATCGCGGCGCGGGTCGGCGTCGTAGAGGCCGGCCTGGTCGGTGAGGATCACCAGCGCGTCGGCCTCGACCAGATTGGTCACCAGCGCGCCCAGCGTGTCGTTGTCGCCGAAGCGGATCTCGTCGGTGACCACGGTGTCGTTCTCGTTGATTACCGGGATCACGCCCAGCTTGAGCAGCGTGCGCAGGGTAGAGCGCGCATTGAGGTAGCGCTCGCGGTCCGCCATGTCGGCGTGGGTGAGCAGCACCTGCGCGGTGGCGAGGCCGTGCTCGCGGAAGCAGCTCTCGTAGCACTGCGCCAGGCCCATCTGGCCCACCGCGGCGGCGGCCTGCAGTTCGTGCATGGCGCTGGGCCGGCGCGTCCAGCCCAGGCGCAGCATGCCCTCGGCAATGGCGCCGCTGGAGACCAGCACGCAGCGCTTGCCGAGCGCGCGCAGCTGCGCGACCTGCGCCGCCCAGCGCGCGATCGCCGCCGCGTCCAGGCCGCGGCCTTCGTTGGTCACCAAGGTGGAGCCCACCTTGATCACCAGCGTGCCGGCCTCGGCGATGGCGCGGATCACCGGGAATCCCCGGGGGCCTGGCCGGAGAGGAACCGGTGCACCGCGTTGCACAGTTGGCGGCAGCCCTCGCCGTTGATCGCCGAAACCATGAACCAGGGCCTCTTCCAGCGCAGCGTGCGCAGCGTGCGCTGCACCCGCGCCGCGGCCTGCGGCGCGAGGTCTGCCTTGTTGAACACCAGCCAGCGCGGCTTGCGCGCCAGCCCGGCGTCGTACTTCTTCAGTTCGGCCGCAAGCGCGCGCACGCTCCTGGCCGCCTCGGCGCCGCCCTCCGGCGGGGCGAGGTCCACCAGATGCAGCAGCAGCCGGGTGCGCGAAAGATGGCGCAGGAACTGGTGCCCCAGCCCCGCGCCTTCGGCGGCGCCCTCGATCAGGCCCGGGATGTCGGCGATGACGAACGCCGCGTCGTGCGCGATGCGCACCACGCCGAGCGACGGGTTGAGCGTGGTGAACGGGTAGTCGGCGACCTTGGGCCGCGCTGCCGATACCGCGCGGATGAAGGTCGATTTGCCCGCGTTGGGCAGTCCGAGCAGGCCGACGTCGGCCAGCAGGCGCAATTCCAGCTTCAGGGTGCGCGACTCGCCCGGCGCGCCGCGGGTGAACTGGCGCGGCGCGCGGTTGATGCTCGACTTGAAGTGCAGGTTGCCCAATCCGCCCTTGCCGCCGCGGGCGAGCAGGGCGCGCTGTCCGTCCTCGGTCAGGTCGGCGACCACTTCATCGCTCCCGGCATCCTTGAAAATGGTGCCGACGGGCACGCGCAGCTCCAGGTCCTCGCCGCCATGGCCGTACTTGTCGGCACCGCGGCCGACCTCGCCCGCCTGCGCACGGTGGATGCGGGCGTAGCGGAAATCGATGAGGGTATTGAGATTGCGGTCGGCAAGCGCCCAGATGCTTCCGCCGCGACCGCCGTCGCCGCCCGAGGGGCCGCCGCGAGGCACGAACTTCTCGCGCCGGAACGCCGCGCTGCCATCCCCGCCCTTGCCGGCGTGGACTTCGATGCGCGCTTCGTCGATGAATTTCATGGCGGTGGAAACAAAAAAGCCCTGCCGGCTCCGGCAGGGCTTTGCGCGGGAGCCGGGGGTGGGCTAGGCCGGGACCACGCTCACCGACTTGCGCTCGGTGGTGCCGCGCTCGGAGTATTGCACTTTGCCGGCGACGCGCGCGAACAGGGTGTGGTCGCGACCCATGCCGACGTTCTGGCCGGGACGCACCACGGTGCCGCGCTGGCGCACCAGGATCGAGCCCGCGGTCACGCTCTGCCCGCCGTAGACCTTGACGCCGAGGCGCTTGGCCTGGGAGTCGCGACCGTTGCGGGAACTGCCGCCTGCCTTCTTTTGTGCCATGGTCCGATTCTCCTGGAGATCAGGCGCCGACGAAGCCGTCGATGCGCACTTCGGTGTAGTTCTGACGATGGCCCTGATTCTTGGTGTAGTGCTTGCGGCGGCGCATCTTGAAGACGCGCACCTTGTCGCCACGGCCGTGGCCGACGACGGTGGCGGTGACTGCGGCGCCGGCGAGGTAGGGCGCGCCGATTTTCGCTGCCTCGCCCTCGCCCAGCATCAGCACCTTGTCGAAGGTCAGGGTGGCGCCCACCGCCGCCCCGAGGGACTCGATGCGGAGCTGCTCGCCCGATTTGACGCGGTACTGCTTGCCGCCGGCCTGGATCACTGCGTACATGGCTTGCTTCCCTGGCTGAGTTTTCTGGAGCAAAGACCTGAAATTCTAAGGGATTTCACCAGCCGCCGTCAAAGGGCGCACCCCCTGTGGTAGCTTTACGCTTATGATCGCAAGCGCGGTGCTGAACCGATTGCTGCGCCCGATCGCCGAGGACCTGCGCCAGGTGGAGCGCCGTATCGGCGAGCGCCTGGGCTCGGACGTGGCGCTGGTGCGGCAGGTCGCCGAGCACCTCGTCGCAGGGGGTGGCAAGCGTCTGCGGCCGGCACTGCTGCTGCTCGCGGCCGGGGCTGCCGGAGGCCGAAGCGAAGCCCGCATCGAGCTCGCCGCCGTGGTCGAGCTCATCCACACCGCGACCCTGCTGCACGACGACGTGGTCGACGTCTCCGAGCTGCGACGCGGCCGCGACACCGCCAACGCCCAGTTCGGCAACGCCGCGGCGGTGCTGGTCGGGGATTTCGTCTATTCGCGCGCCTTCCAGATGATGGTGGGGCAGGGCAGCATGCGCGTGATGCAGGTCCTTGCCGAGGCCACCAACACCATTGCCGAGGGTGAGGTGCTGCAGCTGATGAACTGCCACGACCCGCAGGTGGGCGAGGCGGCGTACCTGGAGGTGATCCGGCGCAAGACCGCGAAGCTGTTCGAGGCCGCGGCGCGGCTGGGGGCGGTTCTGGCGGGGGCGCCGGCCGAGGTGGAGGCCGGGTTGGCGGAGTACGGCATGCGCATCGGCATCGCCTTCCAGCTCATCGACGACGTGCTTGATTACTCGAGCGACCCCGCCCGCATCGGCAAGAGCCTGGGCGAGGATCTCGCCCAGGGCAAGCCGACCCTGCCGCTGATTCGCGCCATGGCCTGCGGCATGCCAGCGCAGGCGCACGTGGTGCGCGAGGCGATCGAGCACGGCGGGCGCGAGGACTTCGCGCGCGTGCTGGCGGCGGTGCGCGCCACCGGCGCGCTCGATTACGCCCGCGGCGTGGCGCGGCGGGAGGCCGAGGCCGCAAGCGCCGCGCTTGCCGCGCTCGCCGCCTCGGCGCACCGCGAATCTTTGCTAGAATTGGCGTCCTTCTCGGTCACCCGAGACGCCTGATTGCCGCCGTGACCGGACCTGAATTCGGGGTGTAGCTCAGCCTGGTAGAGTACTGCGTTCGGGACGCAGGTGTCGCTGGTTCGAATCCAGTCACCCCGACCAACCTTCCCCCTCTTGCCGACACGTTCATAATGCCGCCATGGGCCGGCTGATCCTGATCGTCCTCCTCGTGCTGCTCGCGCTGTGGCTGCTGCGCCGCGCGCTCGCGGCCGGCAGGTCCAAGCGGCCCCCGGGCACGGACGGTGCCGGCGGCGCGGCGGCGCCGGAACTGGTCAGTTGCGCCCACTGCGGCGTCAACCTGCCCAGGACCGAGGCGCGCAGCGCCGGCGGACGGCATTACTGCAGCGAGGAGCATTGGCGGCTCGGGCCGCGGCAGCAGTGATGTCCGGCGCCCTTGGGGGCTGGCTTCCCGGCGCGCGCCGGCTGCTGTCGCCAAATTGCGACAGCCGGCCGGCGCAGACCCTGGTCACGCTGGCGCTGCTGCATTCGATCAGCCTGCCGCGCGGCGAGTACGGTGGCGAAGCCATCGAACGCCTGTTCACCAACCGCCTTGACCCGTCGGCGCATCCGTCCTTTCGGGGGCTCGAGGGCTTGAGGGTGTCGACCCATTTCCTGGTGCGCCGTGACGGCGCGCTGCTGCAGTTCGTCCCGCTCCACCGGCGAGCCTGGCATGCCGGCGACTCACGCTGGCGCGGGCGCGCGCGCTGCAATGACTTCTCGGTTGGCATCGAGCTGGAAGGCACAGACGATGCCGCCTTTGCGCCTGCCCAGCACCGGCGCCTCGCCGCGCTCCTTGCGGCGCTTGCGGCGCGCCTGCCGCTGCGCGCGATCGCCGGCCACAGCGACGTCGCCCCCGGGCGCAAGATCGATCCGGGCAGCGGTCTGGGCTGGCGGCGCCTGCTCGGCACGCTCTGCAACCTGCGTCACTAGGAATAGTGGCCCCAGGGGCGGCTTTTCCTACATCTAGTAGTTACGCTGCACTGCGCAACGCGGCGCAGGCTTGCAATTTCCCAATTGCGTGGTACAGTGCGTCCACAACAATTAGTTGCCAATCAGCGGCTCAGCACTAGATGTTGTGGTCAGTTCGGAACTTGTAACGGGATGGTCTTTCCTCGGCGCGCCCGGGGGGAGCACGCAACGGGAGACGGGAGATGCAGATCGGGCAGCAGGCAACGGCAACGAACACGGCCATTGGCGTGGGCGTTTCCGAGTCCAGTTCCCAGCCGCGTACCCCGTACTCCGACTACCGCATCATCCGTCGCAACGGCGCCGTGGTCGGCTTCGAGCCCTCCAAGATCGCGCTTGCCATGACCAAGGCCTTCCTCGCGGTCAACGGCAGCCAGGGCGCGGCCTCGGCGCGGATCCGTGAACTGGTGGCCGACCTCACCGGCGGCGCGGTGAGCGCCCTGATGCGGCGCCAACCCCAGGGCGGCACCTTTCATATAGAGGACATCCAGGACCAGGTTGAACTCGCCTTGATGCGCTCTGGCGAGCATGATGTCGCCCGCGCCTACGTCCTGTACCGCGATCAGCGCGCCCAGGTGCGGGCGCAGGAGAAGGCCGCCAAGGCCGCCGGCGCCGCCGAGCCGCTGCTGCATGTGGTGGAAAACGGGCAGCGCAAGCCGCTCGACATGGCGGCGCTGGACGCGCTGCTGGCCGGCGCCTGCCAGGGCCTGGAACCGGCCGCTTCGCCGGCGCCGATGCGCGAGGCGCTGCTGCACGACCTGTACGACGGCGTGCCCATGGACGAGGTGCGCAAGTCCGCGATTCTCGCCGCGCGCGCCCTGATCGAGAAGGAGCCGGCCTACAGTTACGTCACGGCGCGGCTGCTGCTGCACACCATCCGGCGTGAGGTGCTGCGCGAGGACGTGCCGGCGGCCCAGGTGCAGGCGCGTACCGCGGCCGCCTTTCCCGCCATCATCCGGAGCGGCATCCAGGCCGAGCTGATCGACCCGGAACTGGGCCGCTTCGATCTGGAACGCCTCGGCCGCGCGCTCAGAGCCGAGCGCGACCTGAAGTTCGGCTACCTCGGCCTGCAGACCCTGTACGACCGCTACTTCCTGCACATCCGGGACCGGCGCATCGAGCTGCCCCAGGCATTCTTCATGCGCGTGGCGATGGGCCTGGCGCTGCGCGAGAAGGACCGCGAGGCGCGGGCGATCGAGTTCTACGATGTGCTGTCGAGCTTCGAGTTCATGAGTTCGACCCCGACGCTGTTCAACGCCGGCACCTTGCGCTCTCAGCTGTCGTCCTGCTACCTGACCACGGTGGCCGACGACCTCACCGGGATCTACGACGCCATCAAGGAGAACGCGCTGCTGGCGAAGTACGCGGGCGGCCTGGGCAACGACTGGACGCCGGTGCGGGCGCTCGGCTCGCACATCAAGGGCACCAACGGCAAGTCGCAGGGCGTGGTGCCCTTCCTCAAGGTGGTGAACGACACCGCGGTGGCGGTGAACCAGGGCGGCAAGAGGAAGGGCGCGGTCTGCTCCTACCTCGAGACCTGGCACCTTGACATCGAGGAGTTCCTCGAGTTGCGCAAGAACACCGGCGATGACCGGCGGCGCACCCACGACATGAACACGGCCAACTGGATCCCGGACCTGTTCATGAAGCGCGTGATGGAGAACGCACAGTGGACCCTGTTCTCGCCCTCCGACGCCCCGGAGCTGCATGACCGCTTCGGCAGGGCCTTCGAGGAGGCCTACCTGCGCTACGAGGACAGGGCGGCGCGCGGCGAACTCAAGCTCTACAAGAAGATTCCTGCGGTGCAGCTGTGGCGCAAGATGCTGTCGATGCTGTTCGAGACCGGGCATCCGTGGATCACGTTCAAGGATCCCTGCAACATCCGCAGTCCCCAGCAGCACGTCGGCGTCGTGCACAGCTCGAACCTGTGCACCGAGATCACCCTCAACACCTCGGCTGACGAGATCGCGGTCTGCAACCTGGGTTCGGTGAACCTGGTCGCGCACCTGAAGGAGGAGGGCGGCCGCAAGCTGCTCGACTTCGACAAGTTGAAGCGCACCATCCGCACCGCGATGCGCATGCTCGACAACGTCATCGACATCAACTACTACGCGGTGGACAAGGCGGCCAATTCCAACCAGCGCCACCGCCCGGTCGGCCTGGGCATCATGGGCTTCCAGGACTGCCTGCACGCGCTGCGCATCCCCTACGCCTCGGACGAGGCCATGGCGTTCGCCGACCGCGGCATGGAAATGGTGTGCTACGCCGCTTACTGGGCCTCGACTGAGCTGGCCGAGGAGCGCGGCTGCTACCCGTCGTTCAAGGGCTCGCTCTGGGACCGAGGCATCCTGCCGCAGGACACCCTGGACCTGCTGGCCACCGAGCGCGGCGGCTACGTCGAGGTGGACCGCAGCTCGGCGCTGGATTGGGAGCCGCTGCGGGGGCGCATCCGCAAGCACGGCATGCGCAACTCCAACTGCATCGCGATCGCGCCCACCGCCACCATCGCCAACATCATCGGCGTCTCGGCCTCGATCGAGCCGACCTACCAGAACCTGTACGTGAAGTCGAACCTGTCGGGCGAGTTCACGGTGGTGAACGAGTACCTGGTCGCGGAGCTCAAGCGCGAGGGGCTGTGGGACGAGGTCATGATCTCGGACCTGAAGTACTTCGACGGCAACCTGGCGCGCATCGACCGCGCCCCGGCCGGCCTGCGTCGCCTCTACGCCACCGCTTTCGAGGTCGAGCCGCGCTGGCTGGTGGAGGCCGGCGCACGGCGACAGAAGTGGATCGACCAGTCGCAGTCGCTCAACATCTACATGGCCGGGGCTTCGGGCAGGACGCTGGACGAGACCTACAAGCAGGCCTGGATCCGCGGCCTCAAGACCACCTATTACCTGCGCGCCATGGGCGCCACGCACGCCGAGAAGTCCACCACCAAGGCGGGCCAGCTGAACGCAGTACCCTCGGGCTCGGCCGATACCTTGGCCGCGGTGCCCGCAGTCGAGGAGCCGAAGTTCTGCGCCACCGACGATCCGGAATGCGAGGCCTGCCAGTGAAGCGCGAGGCCTGCCGCTGATGCTCAATTTCGAGGAAGACACGCAGATGAACCCGATGGCCGGGCTGGCGATCCCGTCGCAGGCCGGGTTCGTGCCGCAGTCCCAGGTCGCGCCCGCCGACGGGCGCTTCAGCGCCGGCAACGCGCACCGGCGCATCCGCGTCGAGGACAAGCGCATCATCAATTCCAAGGCCGACGTCAACCAGCTGGTGCCATTCAAGTACAAGTGGGCCTGGGAGAAGTACATCGCCGCCTGTGCCAATCACTGGATGCCGCAGGAAGTGAACATGAGCCGCGATATCGCGCTCTGGAAGGACCCCAACGGCCTCACCGAGGACGAGCGGCGCCTGGTCACGCGCAACCTGGGCTTCTTTGTCACCGCGGATTCGCTTGCAGCGAACAACATCGTGCTCGGTACCTACCGCCACATCACGGCCCCGGAGTGCCGACAGTACCTGCTGCGCCAGGCCTTCGAGGAGGCGATTCACACCCACGCCTACCAGTACATCGTCGAGAGCCTGGACCTGGACGAGGGCGAGGTGTTCAACGCCTACCACGAGATCGCCTCGATCCGGGACAAGGACGAATTCCTGATCCCGTTCATCGACATCCTGACCAACCCGGCCTTCCGGACCGGCACGCCCCAGGCCGACCAGGACCTGTTGAAGAGCCTGATCGTGTTCTCCTGCCTGATGGAGGGCCTGTTCTTCTACGTCGGCTTCACCCAGATTCTGGCGCTCGGCCGGCAGAACAAGATGACCGGCGCCGCCGAGCAGTATATGTACATCCTGCGCGACGAGTCGATGCACTGCAATTTCGGCATCGACCTGGTGAACCAAATCAAGCTCGAGAACCCGCAGCTGTGGTCGCCCCAGTTCCGCGAGGAGCTGACGGCGATCTTCCGCAAGGGCGTCGAGCTGGAGTACCGCTACGCCGAGGACACCATGCCGCGCGGCGTGCTGGGGCTCAACGCGCCGATGTTCAAGGAGTACCTGCGCTTCATCTGCAATCGCCGCTGCCAGCAGATCGGCCTGGAGCCGCTCTACCCCGGCGCAAGCAACCCGTTCCCGTGGATGAGCGAGATGATCGACCTGAAGAAGGAGCGAAATTTCTTCGAGACCCGCGTCATCGAGTACCAGACCGGCGGCGCGCTGAGCTGGGATTGAGGCAAGCAACCGGAACCGACATGCACAAAGTGACCGCCTGCAAGGCCGAGGACGACTACAAGCTCTGGATCCGGTTCGACGATGGGCTGGAGGGCAGCGTGTTCCTCGGCAACCTGCTCGAGATCGGCGCCTTCAAGCTGTGGCTTGACGTGCGCGAGTTCGAGAAGGTGAGCGTTGACCCCCAGAGCGCGACCGTGACCTGGGAGGGCGGCATCCGGCTCGATCCGGACATCCTGTACCAGGACATCGCCGGCCGGGGGGCGAGGCAGGAATGAGATGGCATTGGGCGTTCGCAGCATTCAGCCCGCATGCGGGAAGAGATTCCCGCGCGCGGTTGAATAGTCCGGGCCGGTACGGCCGGGCTCCTTTGTAACTACCTAAGGAGATAGTCATGGCGAAGAAAAAAGCGGCGAAGAAAAAGAAAAAGAAGAAGAAAGCATCAAAAAAGAAGAAATCGTCCAAGAAGAAAGCATCAAAAAAGAAGGTAGCGGGTAAAAAAAAGAAGGCCGCAAAGAAGAAGTCAGGCAAGAAGAAAGCGGCCGCTAAACCCGCAAGACCTGTGGTCGGCACTGCGATGAGGGCGGCACCCACTGCGCCCTCCACCGCTGCGATGACCGGCGCAAGGACTGCGCTGAATCCGGCGGCCGCATGGCCGTTTCCAACCGGATCCCGGCCGTAACCGGGAACCGATCGGGAACGTGGCGGGGGGCGCAAGCCCCTCGCCAGGGCCCTAGAAGCTCTCCGGACCGGCTTGGTCCTTCGGCTCTGAACGGAAAGATCAGAGCCGGTCCGAGAGGCTTCCTGGTCACAGGATTTCCCCCCGCCGGGAGGGCGCCCGGACCCTCAAAAAAAGCTAAATAAACAATGCTGTCAAACCGCAACACGGGCTCGCCGCGACCATCGGAAGCGCTTGACCGGAGAAGAACGTTTCGGCTATGATACGCCCTGCTGCGTCGCAACAAGACGATCTTTCCAGTCCGGACATCGAAGTCCGGGGGCAGCTGCCCGACACGGCACAAGGTGCCGCGGGCGATGGTTCAAAGGCCTGGGCCTCGGCCGCGGCCGGTTCCCAGAGTCCCCCACCCACCCCCCCCTGCCACCTAGCGTTCGCCAACGGCCGCTGGGCTCCGGGTTGGGTGTGGCGCGGGACGGCGCAAGAGGCAAGGAGGTATGAGATGAACGCAAGCAACCAGAGGCTGCGGTTTCCCGGATCGGGGGGCGTGCTGCGGCTGCTGTCCGCCACCCGCAGCGCGCTCGCGCTGATCGGTTTGGCCGTGGTCGTCGCCGGCCTGTTCGCCGCCACGCTGCCCGGGCCGCGTGAGACCATGCTGCGCCAGTTCTTCGCCATTTCCTCGGGCTGGGCGGACCAGGCGGGCACTGTCAGCACCGGCACCATTCAGGCAATGGCTGGCGTGGCAGGCCAGGCGCGCGAGCAGCGCGCGCTGACCGAGTTCATCGCCAAGCGCTACCGCGTGGCGGAAGACGCCATCGCCGGCTTCGTCGCCTCGGCCTATCGTGCCGGGGGCGAGCTCAAGCTCGACCCGTTGCTGATCCTAGCGGTGATGGCGGTGGAGTCTCGCTACAATCCGGTCGCCGAGAGCAATATGGGCGCCAAGGGGCTGATGCAGGTGATCCCGAAGTTCCACCAGGAGAAGCTGTTCGAGCACGGCGGCGAGCCGGCGCTGCTCGACCCCGAGGTCAACATCCAGGTCGGGGCGCAGATCCTGCGCGAGTACCTGGGCCGCTTCGGCGAGCTCGAGACCGCGCTGCAGATGTACGCGGGCGCCTTCGACATCCCGAACTCGCCCTACGCGGGCAAGGTTCTGGCCGAGCGTGCGCGCCTGGAGCAGATCGCCCGCGTCAAACGATCGGCGTAGCCTCGAGGCGAAAGCGCAGCAGGCGTTTGGCGGCCTGCTCCAGGTGCGGCATGACGCCGGTGTAGGCGAAACGCACGCCTCGGGGGCATGAGCTGCGGGGAAATTCGATTATACGGATATAATTTTTGCCCGATGCCGAGGAATGGAATGTGGACGAGGAACTGAGCAACAGCGCCCTCGAGTACCACCGCCTGCCGCGACCCGGCAAGATCGCGATCCTCGCCACCAAGCAGCTCACCAACCAGCGCGACCTCGCGCTCGCCTACTCCCCCGGCGTCGCCATCGCCTGCGAGGAGATCCGGCGCGACCCTGCCGAGGCGGTCAACCTCACCTCGCGCGCCAACCTGATCGCGGTGATCACCAACGGCACCGCGGTGCTGGGGCTGGGCGCGATCGGCCCGCTCGCCGCCAAGCCGGTGATGGAAGGCAAGGCGGTGCTGTTCAAGAAGTTCGCCGGCATCGACTGCTTCGACATCGAGATCGCCGAGCAGGATCCGGACCGGCTGGTGGACATCATCGCCGCGCTGGAGCCGACCTTCGGCGGCATCAACCTGGAGGACATCAAGGCGCCGGAGTGCTTCATCGTGGAACGCAAACTGCGCGCGCGCATGAAGATCCCCGTCTTCCACGACGACCAGCACGGCACCGCGATCATCGTCGGCGCCGCGATCCTGAACGGCCTCAAGGTGCTCGACAAGCGCCTGGACCGGGTGAAGCTGGTGGTTTCGGGCGCCGGCGCCGCCGCGCTCGCCTGCCTCGAGCTGCTGGTGAAGATGGGGCTGCCGCGCGAGCACATCACGGTCACCGACATCCAGGGCGTGGTCTGGAAGGGCCGCAAGGAGCTGATGGACCCGGACAAGGAGAAGTTCGCGATCGACACCAGGGCCCGCACCCTGGACGAGGTGATCGCCGGCGCCGACATCTTCCTCGGCCTGTCGGCGGGCGGCGTGCTCAAGCCCGAAGCGGTGAAGAGGATGGCCGAGCGGCCGCTGATCCTTGCGCTCGCCAACCCCGAGCCGGAGATCCGGCCCGAGCTGGCCAAGGCGGTGCGGCCCGACTGCGTCATCGCCACCGGGCGCACCGATTACCCGAACCAGGTCAACAACGTCCTTTGTTTTCCGTTCATCTTCCGCGGCGCGCTGGACGTGGGCGCCACCACCATCACCACCGAGATGGAGCTCGCCGCGGTGCGCGCCATCGCCGAGCTGGCGCAGGCCGAGGCATCCGACGTGGTCGCGCTCGCCTACGGCGGCGAGGACCTCAAGTTTGGCCCGGAGTACCTGATCCCGCGGCCCTTCGACCCGCGCCTGATCGCTAAGATCGCGCCGGCTGTGGCGAGGGCGGCGATGGACTCGGGGGTGGCTACGCGCCCGCTGGCGGACCTGGAGGGCTACCGGGGGTCCCTGACGCAGTTCGTCTACCACTCCGGCCTGATCATGAAGCCCTTGTTTTCGGCGGCCAAGGCGGCGCCGCGGCGCATGGTCTATGCCGAGGCCGAGGACGAGCGCGTGCTGCGGGCGGCGCAGATCGTGTGCGACGAGGGGCTCGCGAAGCCGATCCTCATCGGCCGGCCGCAGGTGGTCGAGCAGAGGATCGAGCGGCTCGGCCTGCGTATCCGCGCCGGACGCGAGGTCGAGCTGGTGAATCCCGAGAGCGATCCGCGCTACCGCGACTACTGGCGGACCTACCATCGTCTGACCGAGCGCAAGGGGGTATCGCCGGAGTACGCGCGTGTCGAGATGCGCCGGCGCAACACCCTGATCGGTTCGATGATGATCTTCAAGGGCGAGGCCGACGGCATGCTCTGCGGCACCTTCGGCACCCACGCCCTGCACCTGCACTACATCGACCAGGTGATCGGCCTGAGGCCGGGGGCGCAGCACTACGCGGCCATGAACGCGCTGATCCTGCCGCACCGCACCGTGTTCATCTGCGACACCTACGTCACGCCGGACCCGGACGCCGAGCACCTCGCCGAGATGGCCATCCTCGCGGCGGAGGAGATCCGGCGCTTCGGCATCGCGCCCAAGGTCGCGCTGCTGTCGGCTTCCAACTTCGGTTCCATGGGCATCGCCTCGTCGCGCAAGATGCAGCGCGCGCTGGCGATCCTGGCCGAAAGGGCGCCGGAACTCGAGGTCGAGGGCGAGATGCACGGCGACGCCGCGCTGTCGGAGGAGATCCGGAACAAGGTATTCCCCAGTTCCAAGCTGCGCGGCGAAGCCAACCTGCTGGTCATGCCGACGCTGGACGCGGCCAACATCTCCTTCAACCTGCTCAAGATCGCCGCGGCCGAGAACGTCACCATCGGCCCGATCCTGCTCGGCGCCGCGCGCCCGCTGCACATCCTCACGCCCTCGGCGACGGTGCGCCGTATCGTCAACATGACAGCGCTCACGGTGGCCGATGCCAACGCCCCGCGCGGGCAGGAGCAGACGCTGTTCTGATGGCCTGCAGTCCGCAAAGCGACCGATGAGCGCGCGCGCCGGAGAGGTGCTGACCGGCGGCGCACGCTGGCTGGGAGCGTTGATGCTGGTGTCGCCCCAGAACCCGGCATCGCTCCTGGAGCACGCGCTGCTGCGGGAAATGCTGGAGCGCACGCTCGGCTTCAACCGCACCCAGCAGCACAGCGAATCCGGTGCGCCCTACGCTGCCAGGGTCACCGCCTCGCGGGACAAGGAAGCGCTCGAATTCTTCATCGACACCAACCTCGACGCAGGCCCGCAATGAGCGAGAATGCCAAGCCGCCGCAGGACCCGTTCGAGATGTTCCGCCGCCTGTGGGGCCCGCTCGGGGTGCCGGTGCCCGGCATGGCGATGCCAACGCTGGATCCGCAGGAGATCGAGAAGCGCATCGCGGAGCTCAAAGCGGTCGAGATGTGGCTGTCGATGAACCTCAACATGCTGCGCATGTCCATCCAGGGGCTGGAGATGCAGAAGGCGGGCCTGAGTGCGATGCGGCAGGCCATGAACCCGCCCCCGGAGAAGAAAACCTAGATCGAGAAAACCCTGACAGGAGATGCTGAAATGGCAAAGGCAATGCGCTTTCACAGAACGGGCGGACCCGAGGTCCTGCAGGCCGACGAGGTCCAGGTCGGCGAGCCCGGCGCCGGGCAGGTGCGGATCCGGCACACCGCGATCGGCGTCAATTTCCTCGACACCTACCAGCGCTCGGGCCTGTACCCGATGCCGCTGCCCCAGATCGCCGGCAACGAGGGCGCCGGCGTGGTGGAGGCGGTGGGCAGCGGCCTCACCGAGCTCAAGCCCGGCGACCGGGTCTGCTACACCGGCCTGGTGGGCGCGTACTGCGAGCAGCGCCTGGCGCCGGCCGACCGCATGGTCAAGCTGCCCGAGGGGATCTCCGAGGCCACCGCGGCCTCGATGCTGCTCAAGGGCCTCACGGTGCATTACCTGATCCACACCACCTATCCGGTTCAGGCGGGCCAGACCGTGCTGTGGCACGCTGCCGCGGGCGGAGTAGGCCTGATCGCCTGCCAGTGGCTCAGGGCGCTCGGCGTCACGGTGATCGGTACTGCCGGCTCGGAGGAGAAATGCGCGCTGGCCAAGGCGCATGGCGCCACCCACGTCATCAACTATTCGAAGGAAAACTTCGTCGAGAGGGTGAAAGCGCTCACCGGCGGCAAGGGCGTGCCGGTGGTTTACGACTCGGTGGGCAAGTCCACCTGGGAAGGGACCCTGGACTGCCTGCAGCCGCGCGGTCTGATCGCTTCCTTCGGCAACGCATCCGGGGCGGTGCCGCCCGTGAACCTGGGCATCCTTTCCACCAAGGGCTCGCTCTACGTCACCCGGCCGACGCTGGCGACGCATATCGCGACGCGTGCCGACCTGCTGGCGCGCTCGAACGCGCTGTTCGACATCGTCAAGTCGGGCAAGGTGAGAATCCAGACCACGGCCAGCTACAAGCTGGCCAGCGCCGCCCAGTGCCACACCGACCTGGAGTCGCGCAAGACCACCGGGTCGGTGATCCTGGTCCCCTGAGCCTGGCGCGGGCAGGAGCGGCGCGGTGGACCCAGGCTGGCTGCGCCGCCACTTCGCCAGCGTGCCGCCGCCCGCGGCGCCCATTTACGGCGACCGCGGCGCCCGGCCGGTGGCCGCGACGCCGGCTTCGGTGCTGGTGCCGATCGTGCCGCGCGAAGCAGGCCTTGCGGTGCTGTTCACGCTGCGCACGGCGCACCTCAAGGCGCATTCGGGACAGGTGGCTTTCCCGGGCGGGCGCGCCGAGCCGCACGACGATAGCCCCGAGGCCACTGCGTTGCGCGAGGCGCAGGAGGAGATCGGCCTGCATCCGAGGCATGTCGAGCTGCTGGGGCGGCTGCCCGAGTACCATACCGGCACCGGGTACCGCGTCACGCCGGTGGTGGGGCTGGTGGCGCCGCCCTTCGAACTCGCGCCCGACGCCACCGAGGTGGAGCGGATCTTCGAGGTGCCGCTCGCATTCCTGATGGACCCTGCGAACCACCGCCACAGCTCGCGCGTATGGCAGGGCGAGACGCGCTGGTTCTACACCATGGACTACGACGGCAACACCATCTGGGGCGCCACCGCCGCGATGGTGGTCAACCTCTCGCGCTACCTCGCCGCTGCTCCCGGCGCAGTTGTTCCCGGCGATAAGGCCGGCTGAAGTTCTCCAGCGAGTGCAGGTGGGCGTAAATGCGACCCGTGGAGATGCACAACGGGTAGCGGCGCACGTAGGCGTGCAGGTAGCAGGCCGCAACGTAGCTGCAGCGGGACGATTTCGTCGTATCCGTAGGGCCCGGTGAATTTCACGGCGCGCCCATTGTATAGAATGCCCCCGATGAGCGTGATCGCGATCATCGCCGCGCTGGTCCTCGAGCAGTGGCGCCCGCTGGGCGAGCGCAAGGCCTATTTTTCCCTGCTCGCGGCGTGGGCTGACTGGCTGGAACGCAGCTTCAACGCCGGCGAGCGCCGCCACGGCACCATCGCCTGGCTGCTCGCGGCGCTGGCACCGGTGGCGGCCTCGCTGGCGCTGTACTACGCGGCCGCCTGGCTGCACCCGCTGCTGGGCCTGGCAGTGAACGTTGCCGCTCTCTACCTCACCCTCGGCTTCCGGCAGTTCAGCCACCGGTTCACCGGCATCCAGGCCGCGCTCCGGAGCGGCGATGCCGAGCGCGCGCGCGAGCTGATCGGCGCCTGGCGCAGCGAGCCGGCGCAACATCGCAGCCGCGAGGAAGTCGCGCGCCTCGCCATCGAGGAGGCGCTTGCCGCATCGCACCGGCATGTGTTCGCGGTGCTGTTCTGGTTTGTCATCCTGCCAGGTCCCTCGGGCGCGATCCTGTACCGCATGGCCTCGTTCCTGCAGCGGCGCTGGGGCGCAGGCCTCACGGCGGGCGCCTTCGGCCAGCTCGCCAACCGCGCGCTGGCCCTGCTCGAGTGGCCAACGTCGCGCCTGACCGCGGCGGCGTTCGCGGTGGTCGGGGACTTCGAGGACGCCATTTACTGCTGGCGTAGCCAGGCCGCGGCCTGGCCGGACCGCAACCTGGGCATCGTACTCGCCGCCGGCGCCGGCGCCATGGGGGTCAGGCTGGGCATGCCGCTGGCGGAGGTGGAAGGCCCGCAGCCGCGCCCGGAGCTGGGGCTAGGCGACACCGCCGAGCTCGCCTACCTCGACAGCGCGGTGGGCCTGCTGTGGCGTGCGGTCGTGGTGTGGGTGTTCGCGCTGGGGGTGATCGCCCTGGCGCGGGTGTTCTAGGGCAGCGCCCTCAGCAGCGGCCCCGGCCGCATTTCCAGCACTGCAGGAACTGCGCCTCCAGTTGTTCGCCGCAGGCGCAGCGCCAGGGCGCGCCGCCGGCACGCGTCGACCCCTGGCGCAGGATCTGCTCGGCGAGCGCCGCCTCGGCATCGTCCGCCACCCAGACCTCGGCCTGGCATTCCGCCGGCGGCAGCTCGCCCATCGCAGAGGACAGGATTTGGTTGCGCACCGACGCACGGATGCCTTCGGCCTCCAGCAGGTTGCGGGCGTGGAATACGGCAATGCGGTCGAAGGAGCTGAAGACGCGCTTCATGGCGGTGCAATGATGCGCCGGCAGAGCTCGAGGCGGCGAGGCAGGACTCAGCCGTCAATCAGGAAGTCGGCAGCAGGGCATCGCATTGGGCGGCGCAGGCGAAGTCGTACTCGGTCAGCCCACCGGCCTCGTGCGTGGACCAGGCGACGCGGCAACGGCTGTAGCCCACCGCGAGGTCGGGGTGGTGGTCGGCGCGGTGCGCGATCCAGGCCACCGCGTTCACGAACGCCATGGTGCGGTGGTAGTCCTTGAAGGCGAAGGTCTTGGCCAGGGTGTCGCCCTCGATTGCCCAGCCCTTGAGGGCTGCGAGCCGCTCCAGGGCCTCGCGCTCGCCGAGGCGGGCGGGGCGGCTCATGCCGTGAGCCGGGCGATGCGCGTCGCCGCCGGCGGGTGCGAATCGTAGAAGGCCGAGTGCAGCCGATCCGAGCTCAGGGTGGCGGCGTTGTCCTGGTACAGCTTCACCAGCGCCTTCACCAGCTCAGGCGCGCTGGCATGCGCCGCGGCATAGGCGTCGGCCTCGAACTCGTGCTTGCGCGAGTAGAGGCTCGACAGCGGCTGCAGGAAGAAGGTGAACACCGGCATGACGAGGAAGAACAGCACCAGCGCGGTGGCGGCGCCCTGCGAGTGCACCCCCAGCCCGGCGTAGAACCAGTCCTGCCGGATCAGCTGTCCCAGCACCCAGAGCAGGGCGAACGAGGCCGCGAACAGCAGCAGCACGCGCTTCCAGACGTGGTGGCGCTTGTAGTGGCCCAGTTCGTGCGCCAGCACCGCCTCGATCTCGGCCGGCGCCAGGCGCGCGAGCAGGGTGTCGAAGAACACGATGCGCTTGGCGGCGCCGAAGCCGGTGAAGTAGGCGTTGCCGTGGCTGGAGCGCCTGGAGCCGTCCATGACGTACAGGCCGCTGGCGCGGAAGCCGCAACGCTCAAGGAGCGCCCGCACCCGTTCGGCGAGCGCGGTGTCCTCCAGCGGGCTGAACTTGTTGAACAGGGGCGCGATGAAGGTCGGATAGGCGAGCAGGATGAGCAGGTTGAATGCGGTCCAGGCGACCCAGACCCAGATCCACCAGTGCTCGCCCATCTGCGCCATCAGCCACAGCACCAGCGCGAGCAGCGGCACCCCGAGGACGGCGCCCACGGCGGTCTGCTTGGCGAGGTCCGCTAGGAAGAGCGCCGGCGTCATCCGGTTGAAGCCGAAGCGCGCCTCGACCACGAAAGCGCGGTACGCGGCGAAGGGCAGATCCACCGCCGAGAGCAGCGCCACCACCGACAGGATCAGCGCCATCCCGTGCACGATGCCGCCGCCATCCAGCCACCGCCCCCAGCCCTGCGCCATCGCCTCCAGCAAGCCGCCCAGGCTGAGCACGAGCAGCATTGCCACGCCCGCCAGCATCTCGATCAGGCCCAGGCGTCCCTTGGCGACGCTGTAGTCGGCGGCCTTCTGGTGCGCCGCGAGTGGGATGGCGCCGGCGAAGGACGGTGGCACCGCGTCGCGATGCGTGCGCAGGTGGCGCACCTGGCGCGCCGCAAGCCACAGGCGCGTGCCGGTAACCGCCGTGAGCGCGGCGAGGAAGGTCCAGCTGAAGGCGTTGGCGTCGGTATCGAACATGCGCCGTGAGAGAATAAAGCATGGCCGTGGATGGCAACAACCTTATCTGGATCGACATGGAAATGTCGGGACTCGCGCCGGATTCCGACCGGATACTCGAGATGGCGTTCATCGTCACCGATTCCGAGCTGAACCTGGTCGCCGAGGGCCCGGTGCTGGTGCTGCACCAGCCCGACGAGGTGCTCTCGGCGATGGATTCCTGGAACCGCAGCGTGCACGCCAAGTCCGGGCTGGTGGACAAGGTGCGCGCCTCGCGGCTAGCCGAGGCCGAGGCCGAGCGCCTGTCGCTCGAGTTCCTCGAGCAGCACGTGCCCAAGGGGCTGTCGCCGATGTGCGGCAACTCGGTGTGCCAGGACCGGCGCTTCATGGCGCGCTGGATGCCGCGGCTGGAGGCGCATTTCCTGTACCGGAACCTGGATGTGTCCACCCTCAAGGAACTGGTGCGGCGCTGGAAGCCCGAGATCACCCGGGCGCTGAAGAAGGAGGGCAGGCACGAGGCCCTGGCCGACATCCTCGAGTCGATCGAGGAGCTGAAATACTACCGCCGCACGGTGATGACCATCTGAAACACCCTTCGCTGTAACCGCTGCCTCTATTTCTTCTTCGCCGCGGCCTTGTTCTTAGGCGCCGGGCCCACCTGGACGATGCACTCGATCTCCACCGGGATGCCCATCGGCAGCGAGCCCATGCCGACCGCCGAGCGCGCATGCTTGCCGCGCTCGCCCAGCACCTCGACGAACAGGTCCGAGCAGCCGTTTATCACCTTGGGCTGATCCTCGAACTCGGGCGTCGCGTTCACCATGCCCAGCACCTTGACCACGCGCTTGACCCGGTCCAGGCTGCCCAGCTCGGCCTTCATCACCGCCAGCAGGTCCATGCCGACGCTGCGCGCGTGCTGGTAGCCCTGCTCGACGGTGTACTCCCGCCCGATCTTGCCCTTCGGGCGCGCGCCGTTCACGGCGCGCGGGCCCTTGCCGGCGAGGAACAGCAGATTGCCGGTGTGCACCGCGTTGACGTAGTTGGCCACCGGCGCGGAGACCTTGCCCAGGTCGATGCCCAGTTCCTTCAGCCTTTTGTCCGCGCTCATGGCAGTGGTACGACCTTTCCGGGATTCATCAGGTTGTCGGGATCGAATACCTTCTTGATGTCCACCATCAGCGACACGACCTCCTCGCCCAGCTCGCGGGTCATGGAGCCGATCTTGCCCAGGCCGACGCCGTGCTCGCCGGTGCAGGTGCCCTCCATGCGCAGGGCGCGGTCCACCACGCGCTTGTTGAAGTCCTTGGCCAGCTGTGCTTCCTCGGGCCGCGCCGGATCGGTGAACAGCATGAGGTGGAAGTTGCCGTCGCCGATGTGCCCCAGCAGCGGCACCGGCGCGAAGTAGTTCTTGCAATCTTCCATGGTCTCGGCGACGCACTCGGCGAGGCGCGAAATCGGCACGCAGACGTCGGTGGAAATCGCGCGCGAGCCCGGCCGCGACTGCAGGCAGGCGAAATAGGCATTGTGGCGCGCGTCCCAGAGCCGGGTGCGGTCCTCGGCCCTGGTGGCCCACTGGAAGTCCATGCCGCCGTTTTCCTTGGCGATCGCCTGCACGATCTCGGCCTGTTCGACCACGCTGGCGGCGGAGCCGTGGAACTCGAAGAACACGGTGGGCGCGACGCGGTAGCCGGTTTTCTTGTACTTGTTGATCGCATCCAACGTCTTGTCGCAGACGATGTCGCAGCGCGCGATCGGCACCCCGGCCTGGATGGTCTGGATCACGGTGTTGGTGCAGCCGTCCACGCTCAGGAAGGCGCAGACCGCGGCCGACATCGCCTCCTGCACCGGGTACAGGCGCACCGTGACCTCGGTGATGATGCCCAGGGTCCCCTCGGAGCCCACGAACAGGCGCGTCAGGTCGTAGCCGGCGGCGGACTTCTTGGCGCGGCGGGCGGTCTGGATGACGCGGCCGTCGGCCAGCACCACCTGCAGCGAAATCACGTTCTCCCGCATCGTGCCGTAGCGCACCGCGTTGGTGCCCGAGGCGCGCGTTGCCGCCATGCCGCCCAGGGTCGCGTCCGCGCCAGGGTCCACCGGGAAGAACAGGCCGGTGTGCTTGATATGTTCGTTCAACTGCTTGCGGGTGACCCCAGCCTGCACCACGGCGTCGAGGTCCGACTCGTGCACCTCGATCAGCTTGTTCATCTGCGACAGGTCGATGCACACCCCACCCTTCACAGCCAGGATGTGGCCCTCGAGCGAGGTGCCGACGCCGAAGGGGATCATGGGCACGCGGTGGCGGCGGCAGATGTTGACCACGTCCCGCACTTCGTCGGTGGAGTGCGGGAACACCACCGCGTCGGGCGGGGCGTAGGGGAAGTAGGACTCGTCCTTGCCGTGGTGCTCGCGCACCGCGGCCGAGGTGGAGATCCGGTCGCCCAGAAGGGCCTGCAGCTCCGCGACGACCGTCTGGTCGAATTCCCTCGCCTTATTCATCCTCGCCTCCTGCGCCTCGAACCGCGTCCGGGGTCCGTTCCAGCGCGTGCATCGAGCGTATCATTTTAGCTTTATTTCACCCTCGAACGGCACCTTCACCCCGAGCGAGGGGATCTCCAGCGTGACCCGGGCGGCGCAGGCCTCCTCGTCCTTGAGCCGGCCCTCGGCGAGCGCCTTGTGCACCGCCTGTTCGATCTCGCGCTGCGAGTTCACGCCCACCATCTTCAGCAGCTTGCGGATGCTGAGGTTGAAGGTTTCCTGGTCCATCAGCGGTTCTCCTTGAGTCGTTCGTTGGCCATCTGCTTGCCCAGCTCGACGCCCCACTGGTCGAAGCTGTCGATGTTCCAGAGCACGCCCTGCGTGAACACCTTGTGCTCCCAGGCGGCGAGCAGCGCGCCCAGGGCTCGCGCGCCCAGGCCCGGCATGGACAGGATGCTGCAGGGGCGGTTGCCCGGATGCCGGCGCTGCGGCGGCAGGGACGGATCCTGCGTTCCCAGCGCCAGGGCATCGGCCTGCGCTCGCGCGTTCGCCGACAGCAGCGCCTCCAGCCCCGGGTCGATGAAGTCCACCGGCACCACCTGCGTGCCCTGGTGCAGCAGCTGGTGGAAGGAATGCTGGCTGGGGGTGCCCTCGGCGCCCCAGACCACCGGCGCGGTGGCGTAGGCGAGCTCGCTGCCGCGATGGTCCACGCGCTTGCCATTGGATTCCATCTCCAGCTGCTGCAGGTGCGCCGGCAGCAGGCGCAGCGCATGCGCGTAGGGCAGCACCGCGTGCGTGCCGCAGCCCAGGAAGTTCACGTTCCAGATGCCGATCAGCGCCATCAGCACCGGCAGGTTCCTCTGCGGCGGCGCCGAGGCGAAGTGCTGGTCCATGTCGCGCGCGCCGGCGAGCAGTTCGCCGAAGCGCTCGGCGCCCAGCGCGGCGAAGGCGGAAAAGCCGGCCGCGGACCACAGCGAATAGCGGCCGCCGACCCACTCGGGCAGCGGCAGCACCTCGGCGGCGCCGAAGCGCCTCGCCGCCTCGACGTTGTTCGACACCGCGATGAGGCGCTTGCCGCCCCAGCGTTTCGCGGCTTCGGCGTTGGCTAGGGTTTCGGCGCTGGTGAAGGTCTTGGACACCACGACGAACAGCGTCGAATCCGGCTCGGCACCTTCCAGCGCGCCGGCGAGCGCCGCGGGGTCAGGGCTGGCGACGAAGCGCGCCTCACGGATGCGCTGCGCGCGCAGCGCGCCGTAGACCAGGCGCGGGCCCAGGTCCGAGCCGCCGATGCCCAGATTCACGATGCGGCGGATGCCCGCCATCCCGTCGGCCAGCTGCGCCATGCGCGCCAGGGTCGCCTTCACCTCCTCGGGCGCGGTCTCGCCGGCGCGCAGCGCGGTGTGCCAGGCGGGCCGGTTCTCGGTCGGGTTCACCACCCGGCCTTCCAGCAGCGCGCCGCACCAGTCCTCGAAACCACGCTCCTGCAGCAGTTGCGCCAGCAGCCCGAGGGTCAACCCGCCCAGGCGCTGGCGCGAGTAGTCGAGCTTCAGGCCCGCACCTTCGGCGACGAAGGCCGTGGTGCGGGCCGGGTCGTTCTGCAGCAGCTCGTCGATGCGCGCGTGCTTCCAGGTCTCCGCGTGTGCGGCGATCCGGGTCCAGGCGCGGCAATCGGTCGGCGGCGTGGTGTTCACGGCGGCGCTACTTTTTCCGGTACAGGCGGTAGCGCTCGGAGTTGTCCCCGGGCCGGCCAACGTCGGCCAGCTTCTCCCAGCGCCCGCGCGGTGCGTCCAGCTCGTGCCGCCCTTGCCCCTGGACCAGGAAATACATGCAATCGGATCCCGGTGCAAGCGTGCGGATGCCGGCGTGGTAGCTGAGCGCGGCGCGCTGCGGCAGACCGAAGCCGCTGCCGGCGATGCAGCCCGCGTTGGCCGGCAGCCTGGACTTCAACTGCAGCGCGACGCCGCGGTAACTCTTCTGGTAGTCGGCCCAGGGCATCCATAGCAGGGCGAAGCAGCCCCACAGCAGCGCGACCCCGGCGGCCCAGCGCAGCGCCCCACGCATGGGCGAGGGCACGGTGAACAGCGCGCACCAGAGCCAAGCGAGCGTGAGCGCCGCGGCGGCCAGGAACGGCAGCCACTCGAACTGGGCCGCGAAACCGGGCGCGGTCTTGGCGAAATTGTTGGCGATCCTGGGCGGCAGCCCGGTCATCATCGCGGCATAGCCCAGCCATACCAGCGCGGCCAGGAAGCCGAAGGTCATGACCCCGAACCAGTCCAGCGCGTTGGCCGCGCCGCGGCGCAGCTGCGCGACGCCGTGCGCGCCCAGCAGGGCGAGCGGCGCCAGCATCAGGGTGGTATTGATGTCCTGCGTCTGCCCATTCCAGGCGATCGCGGGCAGGGCGAGCAGCGAGGCGGCAAGGGGAACGAACACGCGCGGGCTGCGCCATTGCGCGCGCAGCGTCCATGCCGCCCACAGCGCGAGCGGCCAGGCCGGCCAGGCGTACCAGCCGGCGGTGACCAGGTAATAGCGCAGCGTCGGGCCGAAGGCGCCGCGGGTCTGCGTTGCGGCGGTCCACCAGGCGGAGGCGAGTTCGGGCGCGCGCATCTGCAGCGCCAGCAGCCAGGCGGCGGCCAGGAGCAGTGGCAGGCCGAGGGCCGGGCCAAGGAACAGCAGTGCACGCCGCGTGCGCAGTTCGTCGCAGGCGAGGTGCACGGCGAGCGCCACCGGCAGCAGCACCGCCGGCACCACCAGCCCGGTGGAAAGGAAGGCGATCCCGAGCGCGGCGCCGAAGGCGAAGCCCGAGGCGAGCGGCCGGCGCACGGCGCGCGACAGGAACAGCAGCGCGCCGCAGGCGGCGGCGAGCGCCGCAAGGTCTGGAACCGCCTCGTGCGCGTGCACGATCAACCCCACCGAGCCGGCGAGCAGCAGAGTGGCGGAGGCGCCCACCGCGCGCGCGCTGTAGCGCGCCTTGGCGGCGCCCAGCGCGTCCTGCGGCGCAGGCTCGGCGGCGAGTGCGGCATGCGCTGCGTGGCGCGCCGCGAGGTAGAGGAACCAGAACGCGGCCAGCATGCACAGCGCACTGGCCAGCCGCACGGCATTGTGGAACTGCATCGCCCAGCCGAAGGCCTTGCCGAAGGCGAGCGCCAGCCAGTGGTAGAGGGGCGGGTCCTCCAGCCAGGGCTGGCCGGCGACCCTGGGCACCAGCCAGTCGCCGCTGAGGTGCATCTGGTGCGCGATCTCGATCGCCACCACGTCAAAGCTCTTCCAGGGATCGTGGCCGGCGAGGCCCGGGGCGACGAAGATCAGCGCCAGCAGCGCCAGCGCCGCGTGCGAGGGCGGGAGGGGCAGGCGCGGGATCATGGGCTGCTATTGTCCGGCAGCGGCAACGAAAAAGGGCAGCCGAAGCTGCCCTTTTTACCGGGGATGCCCTGACTCAGGCGGCGGCTTTTTTCGTGTAGCGGCGCTTGAACTTCTCGATCCGGCCCGCGGTGTCCATCACCTTCTGCTTGCCGGTGTAGAACGAATGCGATTCCGAGGACACCTCGACCTTGACCACCGGGTATTGCTTGCCATCCCCCCACTTCATGGTCTCGCGGCCCTTGGTGTCGATCGCCGAGCGGGTGAGGAACGAGTGGTTGGAGGCGGTGTCGAGGAAGATCACCGGCTGGTACTGCGGATGGATTCCGGATTTCATGGCGGGCTGGAAAATGGACCGTGACGAGGGGTTGCAAAAAGTACCTGAAGTATACAGTAAATCAGCGGCTTAGGGCAAGCTAGCCGCGGCGCGAAGTCATGGAGTCGAAGAACTCGCCGTTTGACTTGGTGGCGCGCACCTTGTCGATCAGGAACTCGGCCGCCTCCAATTCGTCCATCGGGTAGAGCAGTTTCCTCAGCACCCAGATTTTTTGCAGCAATTCCTTGGCGATCAGCAGCTCCTCGCGCCGGGTGCCGGAGCGGTTGACGTTGATGGCCGGGAAGATGCGCTTCTCGTGCATGCGGCGGTCGAGGTGGATTTCCAGATTACCGGTGCCCTTGAATTCCTCGTAGATGACCTCGTCCATGCGGCTGCCGGTGTCGATCAGCGCCGTGGCGATGATGGTGAGCGAGCCGCCTTCCTCGACGTTGCGGGCGGCGCCGAAGAAGCGCTTGGGCTTTTGCAGCGCGTTGGCGTCCACCCCGCCGGTGAGCACCTTGCCCGAGGCCGGCTGCACGGTGTTGTAGGCCCGCGCCAGCCTGGTAATCGAGTCCAGCAGGATGACCACGTCCTTCTTGTGCTCCACCAGGCGCTTGGCCTTCTCGATCACCATCTCGGCGACCTGCACGTGGCGCGAGGCCGGCTCGTCGAACGTCGAGGCCACCACCTCGCCGCGCACAGAGCGCGACATCTCGGTCACTTCCTCCGGGCGCTCGTCGATCAGCAGCACGATGAGCGACACGTCGGGGTGGTTGGCGACGATGGCATGGGCGATGTGCTGCAGCATCACCGTCTTGCCGGCCTTCGGTGGGCTCACGATCAGGCCGCGCTGGCCCTTGCCGATGGGGGCGATGATGTCGATGATGCGGCCGGTCAGGTTCTCCTCGGCCTTGATCTCGCGCTCGAGCTTGAACGCCTTGTCCGGATGCAGCGGCGTCAGGTTCTCGAACAGGATCTTGTGCTTGGAGGCCTCAGGCGCCTCGCCGTTGACCTTGTCCACCTTCACCAGGGCGAAGTAGCGCTCGCCGTCCTTGGGCGTCCTGATCTCGCCCTCGATGGTGTCGCCGGTGTGCAGGTTGAAGCGGCGGATCTGCGACGGGCTGACGTAGATGTCGTCGGTGCTCGCCAGGTAGGAGGTGTCGGGCGAGCGCAGGAAGCCGAAGCCGTCGGGCAGGACCTCCAGCGTGCCGTCGCCGAAGATGGATTCGCCCTTCTTCGCCTGGTTTTTCAGCATGGCGAAGATCAGGTCCTGCTTGCGCATCCGATTGGCGCCTTCGACGCCGCTGGTGGTGGCTTTCTCCAGCAGTTCGGAAACGTGCAGGGTCTTGAGTTCTGAGAGATACATGAGCCGGTTAGACGGTGTGACCGCCTGAATGACTGCGAAATGACTGCGTGGGGGCCCGGCGCGTGACCTGCTGCGATCTGGAAGATGCGCCGGGAACCGGCGCCGGGAGTCCTGTTGCTGCTGTAACCCCGCGCCGTCGTCCAAGGCGGCCCGGGTACGGTTCAGAGAGTAGGGCCTTTAGATATTGCTGTCAAGGAAGGCGGTGAGCTGGGACTTGGTCAGGGCCCCGACCCGGGTCGCCTCCAGGTTGCCGTTCTTGAACAGCATCAGGGTCGGGATGCCGCGGATGCCGAACTTGGCCGGCGTGGATTGGTTCTCGTCGACGTTGATCTTGGCAATTTTCAGCCGCCCGCCGTACTCCTTGGCCAGGTCCTCCAGGATCGGGGCGATGGACTTGCACGGACCGCACCATTCCGCCCAGTAGTCCACCAGCACCGGCAGGTCGCTTTTCAGGACCTCGGGCTCGAAGCTCTCGTCAGTGATCTGCTGGATGTTCGGACCGGCCATGGTTCCTCTGCGTTGGGTACTCGGGAGTGCAGCGACAGGGCGCAGGACTGATGCGGGAAGCTGCACCCCTTATTATGGGGCCGATGGGGCGGGAACCCAAGTTTGGGTGCTAAACTGTTGATTATCATGACCTACGTCGTCACCGAGTCGTGCATTAAGTGCAAGTACACCGACTGCGTGGACGTTTGCCCGGTGGACTGCTTCCGGGAAGGCCCCAACATGCTGGTGATCGACCCGGAGGAGTGCATCGATTGCACGCTGTGCGTCCCGGAATGCCCGGTCGAGGCCATTTCCGCCGAGGACGACGTCCCGGACGGCCAGCGCGAGTGGATCGCGCTCAACAAGCACCTGGCGGCGGGCTGGAAACCCATCATCGAGCGGAAGCCCGCCCCGGCGGACGCCGAGCAGTGGACCAAGGTCAAGGATAAGAAAAAGCTGCTGGAGCGCTAGCCGCCCTGGGCAAGGTACGCAAGGTCAAGAGCGTGAAGTCGCTCAAGCCCCGCCTGCGGGTGGTACCGAAGAAGCAGTCCCGCCGTCGTCCCCGCGCCAGGCTCGCGCCAAGAGCCTGGCGGCGATTACACTCGCGGCATGCCTGCGGCGGCGATCGCGAAATCGGAGCTCTTTCAGCGCCTCGGCCTCGGCCACGCCGCCGGCATCACGGTCCTCACCCCCAACCGCCGACTGGCGCAGGAACTGGCGCGGGATTTCGGCCGGGCCCAGTCTGCCAAGGGCCTCGGGGTGTGGGAGAGCGCGGACATCCTGCCCCCGGGCGCCTTCCTGGAGCGCGGCTACGAGGATGCGCTCACCGGCGAGGGCGGCGGATCGCTGCCGCAGCTGCTTGGCGCCGCGCAGGAGCAGGCGCTCTGGGAAAGCGTGCTCGAGGACAGCGGCCTGCTCGACGTTCCCGGGGCCGCTGCGCAGTGCGCCGACGCCTGGCGCCTGGCGCACGCCTGGGGCATCGAGCGTGCGCTGGAGAACTTCGGCGGCGGCGAGGACGCGCGCGCCTTCGCCGGCTGGGCGCGCGACTATGCGCGGCGTTGCCGGGAGCAGGGCTACACCGATGCGGCACGCCTGCCCGCGCTGGGCGCAAGGCTGCTGGGCAGCAAACCTAAGCAGTTGGTGGTCTATGGCTTCGACATCCTCACGCCGCAGTTGCGCGACTTCCTTGGCGTGTGCGCGGACGAGGGCGTCGCGCTCGCCGCCTGCGGGCCGGTGGTGAAGTCCGCGCAGCCGCTGCGCGCCGCCTTCGCCTCGCCGCGCCGCGAGCTGCAAGCCGCCGCACAATGGGCGCGCGTCCGTCTGGAGGAGAACCCGCGGGCAAAGATCGGCGTCGTCGTGCCCGAACTGCAGCAGCGCCGCCGCGAGGTGGCGCGCGTGTTCGCGCGCGCCATGCGGCCCGCCGGCCACCTGCCGGGGGCCCCCCGCGAGGCGCTGCCCTTCAACCTTTCGCTCGGCGCGCCGCTGTCGGACGACCCGCTGGTGGAGGCCGCGCTTGCGCTGCTGGAGGCCGGCTTCCAGGGGCTGGCGTTCGAGCGCTGGTCGCGCTTGCTGCGCTCGCCCTTCCTCGCCGGCGCCGAGACCGAGTTGGCCGCGCGCGCGCAACTGGACGCGCGCCTGCGCGGCAGGCTGCCGGCGCGCTTCACCCTGCCGCGCCTGATCGGCGAGATCCGCGGTTGCCCGATCCTGCGCGGCGCCCTGGAGCAGTTCTATGCCGCCGCGCGGCAGGCGGCAGGGGACTCGCCCCGCGCCCTGGCGCAGCGCTTCACCGCGCTGCTGGAGGCGGCCGGTTTTCCCGGCCAGCGCGCGCTCGATTCCGCGGAGTTCCAGGCGCGCGGCAAGTTCAATGCCGTGCTCGCCGAATTCGCACGCCTCGGCGGCGTGCTGCCGCGCCTGTCTGCGCCGGATGCGCTCGCGCGCCTGCGCCGCCTGTGCGCCGATATCCTGTTCCAGCCGCAATCCCCGCAGGCCCCGGTGCAGGTGCTGGGGATCCTGGAGTCCGCGGGCCTGGAGTTCGACCACTTGTGGGTGTGCGGCATGACCGAGGACGCCTGGCCGCTCGCGGCGCGGCCCAATCCGTTCCTGCCGCCTGCGCTGCAGAAGAAGGCGGGCATTCCGGAAGCGGCGGCTGAAACCTCGCTCGAGCTGGACCGGCGGATCACCAACGGATGGAGCCAAGCGGCTGCAGAGGTCATATTTTCGTGGCCGGAGAAGGAGAACGATCGTGCTCTGACGGTATCCCCATTGATCTCGATGTTCCCTTCAGGGAACATCGAGACCCATCCCGCGCCGGCGTACCGTGATCTCATCTACCAGGCACGGCGCCTCGAAAGCGTCGACGAAACACGCGCGCCGGCGCTTGCCGGCAGGGTGGTGAAAGGCGGCACTGGAGTCCTCAGCGACCAGTCCGCCTGTCCGTTCCGCGCCTTCGCCCGGCACCGCCTCGGCGCGCGATCCCTGGAGCAGCCCCCCGAGTGGCTGGCCGCCGCCGGCCGCGGCCAGCTGCTGCACGCCTTCATGTCCGGCCTTTGGGCGCGGCTGAAGGACAGCACGCAGCTGGGGGCCTCGACCCCGGAGCAGGTGGGCATGGCGATCGAGGAGTCGGCGCGCGATGCGGTTGCCAAGCTCGCGCTGGAGGGGCCGTTCGCGGAACTCGAGCGCGCGCGACTGGCGCGCCTCGGGCGCGAGTGGCTGGAGCTGGAACGCGAGCGACCGAGGTTCGCGGTGGTGGCGCGGGAGGAAACGCGCACGCTGCGGGCGGGCGGGCTGGCGTTCAACGGATGCATCGACCGCATGGACCGCCTCGGGGACGGGTCGTATGCGCTGATCGACTACAAGAGCTCGGCGCAGCTGACGCCGCGGATGTGGATGGACGAGCGCCCCGAAGATCCGCAGTTGCCGTTCTACGCGGTGAGCGCGGGCGAGGAGATATCGGCGGTGGCGTTCGCCCGGCTGCGGGCGGGCCGGATGCGCTTCATCGGCTACTCGAAGACCGCGGAGGCCATTCCGAAGCTGCAGCGCTGTGACGATTGGGGCGGTCTGCTGCGGCGATGGCAGGCGGAGGTGGATGCGCTGGCGCAGGGGTTTGCGTCCGGCGACGCGCGCGTGGACCCCAGAGGCGGGCTCAAGACCTGCGAGCGGTGCGATTTGCAGGCCTTGTGCCGGGTCTACGAGCAGGTCTCGCCGCTTTCATCCGATGAGGAGGAGGCCGCATGACACGCCTCACGCAAGCGGCGACTCCGGCGGCTCGGGCGGTGACTAGCTCAGGCCGAACCCCTTGGTTCGGGCAGGCCCTTGGCGACGAAGTTGTCCACCGCGGTGAGGACTTCCGCGATGTGGACGCGGGCGTAAGGCGTGGACTGGATCCAGGCCGCGTAGAGTTCGCCCTCGGGTTTCACCAGCAGCAGCGCCGGCTCGGCGAACAGCATCGGTTCCCTCCGCCCGGTGGCGGGGTTCATGCCGCGGCCCTCGGAGATGTACAGGCCTGCCTTGCGCGCGTCCTCGGGGTCCACCTTGTAGCCCACGCGCAGGTGCTTCAGGCCCCAGTCCTTCACCGCCTTCTCGGCGCCGTCCTTGCGGTCGCACGAGAGTGCGATCACCGACACGCCGCGCTGGGTGAACTGGGGCACCAGGCGCTCGAGGTCCGTCACCCAGACGCGGCAGATGGGGCAGAAGATGCCGCGGTAGAACGCGAGCAGCGCGAGCCGGTCGGGCTTCTCGCCGACGAGCGACCAGCGACCGCCGCCCTTGCCGTCGACGACAAGGCGGGCGTCGAGGGCTGGCATGGTGTCGCCGGGAATCACTCGCATGGCATCTTTTCTCCGGGCCGATGATAGCCGACCAGCGCGAACGTGATCGGGCCCTGGAGGTCGATCGTTCATTTATCGTGCAGGCGCCCGCCGGCTCGGGCAAGACCACGCTGCTGGTGCGGCGGTTCCTGCGCCTGCTCGAAGTGTCGGCCAAGCCCGAGGAAGTGCTCGCGATCACCTTCACGCGCAAGGCGGCGGCGGAGATGCGCAGGCGCGTGCTGGAGGAAGTCCCGCAGGCCGGGCAGGCCGCCCACCGCCTGCGCATCATGACCATCGACGCCTTCTGCGCCTCGCTGACGCGCCAGCTGCCGGTGCGGTCGCGCTTCGGCGCGCAGCCGCAGATCGTCGAGGACGCCACGCAGCTGCACGCCGAGGCGGCGCGGCGCACGCTGTCGGCGTTCGACCAGCCTGCGGTGGGCCGGCTGCTCGCGCACCTGGACAACGACCTCGAGGCGGCCGCCGGGATGCTCGCCGGGATGCTCGGGCGCCGCGACCAGTGGCTGCGGCGCGCCGGGAACCCGCCCTCGCGGCAGGACATCGAGGCCGCGCTGGCCGCGGAGCGAACGCGCATTCTGGCGCGCGCCCGCGCGCTGCTGCCGGAGGCCTCGCCCGAGCTGGCGCAGATGCTGCTGACGAAGAATCGAACCTGGCGCAAGCGGGACAGGCAGGCCCAGGCCTTTGAGGGCAACGAGCCGCTGCGCCTCGCGCTCTCGGCGCTGCTCGAGCTGCCGCCCGAGACCTACGCGCCGGCGCAGTGGGAGGCGCTGGAGGCGATCCTGGCGCTCCTGCCCCTGGCCGCCGCGCAGCTGAAGGTCCTGTTCGCCGAGCGCGGTGCGGCCGATTTCACCGAGATCGCCCAGGGCGCGGTGCGCGCCCTGGGCACGGCCGAGGAGCCCACCGACCTGCTGCTCGCGCTGGATGCGCGCATCGCGCACGTGCTGGTGGACGAGTTCCAGGACACTTCGCTCTCCCAGTGGGACCTGCTCGAGCGCCTCACCGCGGGCTGGAGCCCGGGCGACGGGCGCACGCTGTTCGCCGTCGGCGACCCGATGCAGTCCATCTACCGCTTCCGCGAGGCCGAGGTGGGGCTGTTCCTGCGTGCCCGGCGCGAGGGCCTGCCCAACGTGAAGCTGGATTCGCTCGCCCTGTCGACGAATTTCCGCTCGCAGGCGGGCATCGTGGACTGGGTCAACGCTTCCTTCTCCCGCATCCTGCCGCAGGCGGAGGACCAGAGCTGCGGCGCGGTGCCGTTTTCGCCCTCTGTGGCCGAGCATGCCGCGCTCCCCGGCGCGGCGGTGAGCTGGCATGCGCCGGCGGACCACGCCGCCGAGGCGGCGCGGGTGGTCGAACTGGTGCGCCAGGCCGAGGGCAACTGCGCCCTGCTGGTGCGCAACCGCGCCGCGCTCGCCGACATCGTGCCGGCGCTGAAGGCCGCCGGCATCCGCTTTCGCGCCATCGAGATCGACCACCTGGGCGAGAGGCAGGTGGTGCAGGACC
>Ga0194131_10002147_pt1 | contig 32716 bp, 29 predicted proteins | sample TA2KigO120mmetaG_FD_148631 | JGI IMG/M metagenome (GOLD analysis project Ga0194131, IMG submission 148631) | Freshwater microbial communities from Lake Tanganyika, Tanzania - TA2015053 Kigoma Offshore 120m | ecosystem: Environmental > Aquatic > Freshwater > Lake | place: Tanzania: Lake...
CGGCCCCGCCTGTCGTCAGCTGAATTACTTTCGTCGTCGAGCCTTCGCCGAGATGCAGTTCGATCGTTTCGACGTGCTGGGTCTTGGCGCCCGTTTGAGCGATGCGCGAGAGGTCGAGTCGGGCATGCGGACCGACGATCGCGGAGACAGCGAGGTTGGTGATGACGGTGTCCGTCGAGATCGGAACATGACGCTCGATGAGCGAGAGCTCAGCACCCTCCGAGAGTGCAACCTCGATCGCCGGGTGTGAGGTACCCAGAGACACTACGATGACTTCCATGACTCGTTTCTGGTGGCGCGCGACCTCGAGACGAAGCGTCTCGGAGCGCAGGCGACGATTGAGTTCGAGAAAGTACTGGTCGGCCTCTTTTGTTCCGATTGTCGAAGATGAGGTTGCAGTGGGATTCCCCGACTGCTTGACCCCCGAGGCGTCGCTCGCGATGAACCCATCGATGATCACGAAGCGCTCGAACCCTTCGAGCGCCGCGGGCAGGGCGGCAGCCACGCGCGCCAGAGTCTCGGCCGAGGGCGGCGCCGAAGGCTCGAAACGCGTGCGCGAGAGTCCGCGAAGGTTCGCGTACTTCCAGCTCTCGTCGCGAGGCGTCGGCAGGCTGGTGGGCAAGGCGCTCATAGGTATCTCGATCGACCTCAGGCCGCGTCCGTGAGCAGCCAGTCGTAACCGCGCGCTTCGAGCTCCTGCGCGAGTTCCGGGCCACCGCTGCGGATGATCTTGCCGCGCGCGAGCACATGAACACGATCAGGTTTGATGTAATCAAGCAGGCGTTGATAGTGCGTCACGAGAACGATCGCGCGATCGGACGAACGCAGCGTATTGACGCCGTTGGCCACGACCTTGAGCGCATCGATATCGAGTCCCGAGTCGGTTTCATCGAGCAGGGCGAGCGAGGGCTCGAGCACCAGCATCTGAAGAATCTCGTTGCGCTTCTTCTCGCCACCTGAAAACCCTTCGTTGACGCCGCGCGACAAAAACGATTCGTCCATTTGCATGATTTTCATCTTTTCGCGAACGAGCGTGAGGAACTCGAAGGCATCCACTTCAGGCAGTCCACGCTGTTTACGTGCCGCGTTGAGTGCGGCCTTCAATAAATAAACGTTGTTCACGCCCGGGATCTCAACCGGATACTGAAAGCCCAAGAAAAGCCCACGCTGAGCCCGGACCTCGGGCTCGAGCGCAAGCAGATCTTCACCGCGGTAGCTCACGCCGCCGCCCGTCATCTCGTACCCCGGTCGACCCGCGAGAGTGTAGGCGAGGGTGCTCTTGCCTGAGCCGTTCGGGCCCATGATGGCGTGCACTTCGCCCGCCGGAACCTCGAGGCTGAGCCCGTCGAGCACTTTTCGCTTACCGACGGTGGTTCGCAAATCTTTGATGCTGAGCATGACGTGTATTCCGGTCGTAAAGGGTGGGTGGCCGTACGGCGTCAGCCGACTGCGCCCTCGAGGCTGACGGCGAGCAGGTTCTGCGCTTCGACGGCGAACTCCATGGGCAATTCCTTGAAGACGCTCTTGCAGAATCCATTGACGATCATATTGACGGCATCTTCTTCGCTGATGCCGCGCTGAAGACAATAGAACAACTGGTCTTCGCTGATCCGCGAGGTCGAGGCCTCGTGTTCGATCGTCGCCGTCGGGTTTTTCACTTCGACGTACGGGAAGGTGTGCGCCCCACATCGGCCGCCCATGAGGAGTGAATCGCACTGCGTGAAGTTTCGAGCGCCGTGGGCCGTCGGCAGAATCTTCACGAGCCCGCGATACGTGTTTTGACCCCGTCCAGCAGAGATACCCTTTGACACGATCGTGCTGCGCGAGTTGGCGCCCACGTGAATCATCTTGGTGCCGGTATCGGCCTGTTGGCAGTGGTTCGCGAGGGCAACCGAATAAAACTCGCCCACGGAATTCTCGCCTCGCAGCACGCAGCTCGGATACTTCCAGGTGATCGCCGAGCCGGTCTCGACCTGCGTCCAGGAGATGCGCGAGTTGCGACCGCGGCATTCACCACGCTTGGTGACGAAGTTGTAGATGCCACCGACCCCGTTCTCATCGCCAGGGTACCAGTTCTGGACGGTTGAATATTTGATTTCTGCGTCGTCCATGGCGACGAGCTCGACGACGGCCGCATGCAGTTGGTTCTCATCGCGCATCGGCGCGGTGCAGCCTTCCAGATAGCTCACGTGGCTCCCCTCATCGGCAACGATCAGCGTGCGCTCGAACTGACCGGTCTTCGCGGCATTGATGCGGAAGTAGGTGGAGAGTTCCATCGGACAGCGCACCCCCTTCGGGATGTAGACGAACGAGCCATCGGAGAACACCGCCGAGTTGAGACAGGCGTAGTAGTTGTCGGTGTGGGGCACGACGCTGCCGAGATACTGCTCGATTAGCCCGGGATGCTTCTGCACGGCATCCGAAAACGAACAAAAAATGACGCCGGCTTTTTCGACGCGATCCTTGAACGTGGTGGCCACGGAGACACTGTCGAAGACGGCATCGACGGCAACACCGGCAAGGCGAGCGCGCTCGTGCAGTGGGACGCCGAGTTTTTCATAGGTCTCGAGCAGCTTGGGGTCGACCTCATCGAGACTCTTGGGTCCGTCGGTCTTCGCCTTGGGCGCCGAGTAGTACGAAATCCCCTGATAATCGACTGGGTTGAAGCGCACGTGCGCCCAGGTCGGTTCGCTCAGGGTGAGCCAATGCCTGAAGGCCTTCAGACGCCACTCGGTCAAAAAGGAGGGCTCACGCTTGATGCGAGAAATCGCACGCACGACGTCTTCGTCGAGACCCGGGGGCAGGCTCTCCGATTCGATATCCGTCACGAAACCGTGCTGATAGCCGTGGCCGACGAGATCTTGGAGTTGGGCGTTTTCAGTCATGGTGGTGTCAGGCGTCTGCCGATTTATCACGTCGCAGGGCTGCTGCAGCGCGACCGCCGACGGCAGGGTTCAGCTGTTGCTCGAATCCGCGCAGCGCAAAATTTTGATTGTCGAGACCTGCGAGCTGCGCAAGGCTCACGTCGAACAGCGAGCGACGGATGGCGAGGTTCACGCGCCGCCAGGCTTGGCCTACGCCGCAGGTGGTCTCAATCTCGCAGTGACCCTGGCCCGCCGAGCAGTCGGTGACCGCGACGGGTCCCTCGAGCGCATCGAGGATGGCGGCGGCCGAAATGGACTGGGCCGGACGCGCCAATGAATAACCGCCGTGTAATCCGCGTGTCGAGCGCACGAGCCCGCCGCGCTGCAAAATCTTCAGTACCTTACTCACTGTCGGCATGCCGATGCGGGTGCGCTCGGCGAGAGCGGGCGCACTAAGGCGGGCCTCTGGCTCGCGGGCGAGGGCCGCCAGAAGCACGGTGGCGTAATCAGTCATACGGGAGATGCGGATCATAAACAGCACCAGTTTAGTCCAGATTAGGAATAGTTGCAAGGAATTCACGTGCTTGGGACTGCATGAAGGCGCCCACGCTTTGGTAAACTCCCGCCCCTTTACGGGCCGCCATGCCGGCGACCCCCTACGTCCCAGGGATGGCATGTCAGAACCGGTTATCAAGGTCAGCGGTCTGGATTACGAGGTCGGCGGGCGGTCGATCCTCAATGGCCTCGATTTCGGGGCCCAACCCGGACGCATCACGGCCGTCATGGGTCCGAGCGGCACCGGTAAAACCACGCTGCTTCGCCTCATCACAGGGCAGTCCAATCCGACTCGAGGGCGGATTGAGGTGTTCGGTCAGGATGTCAGCACCCTCGACAAACCGGGTCTCTATGCCCTGCGTCGGCGCATGGGCATGCTCTTTCAAAACGGCGCACTACTCACCGATCTCGATGTGTTCGAGAACGTGGCCTTCCCGGTTCGCGAGAACGTGCAATTGCCTGAAGCCGTGTTGCGTCAACTCGTGCTCACTAAACTCCACTCGGTAGGACTGCGGGGTGCCGCCAAGTTGATGCCCTCGGAGCTCTCAGGTGGTATGGCGCGTCGCGTGGCGCTCGCGCGGGCAACGGTGATGGATCCCGAGCTTCTCATTTACGACGAGCCCTTCGTGGGGCTCGATCCCATCTCGATGGGTGTGATCGTTCGCTTGATTCGCGAGCTAAACGAAGCACTCGGCATCACGAGCATCGTCGTTTCGCACGATGTCGGTGAATTATCGTCGATTGCGCACTACAGCTATCTGCTCTCAGGGGGTCGCGCCGTCGCCTCGGGCACCCCTGAGGAGTTACGCGCGAGCCCGCTCGAAGTGGTGCGGCAGTTCATGAGCGGGCAGGCCGACGGTCCAGTACCGTTTCATTATCCGGCGCCTGATTACCACGCTGAGTTGCTCGGTACGCGGAGCGAGCCATGATCGCGGCGTTCATCCAGCGCGTCGGGCGGATCGCCGTATTCTTAGGCAGAGTGCTCGCGCAGTGCGGTCCGGCCTTGGCACGCCCGCGATCGGTCGTTCATCAAATCTACAACGCGGGTGCACGCTCGCTCGTCATCGTCATGCTCTCGGGGCTTTTCGTAGGCATGGTGCTCGGGTTACAGGGGTTCGATCTCTTGCAGCGATTCGGCTCCGAAGATGCGCTGGGTGTCGCGGCCGCGCTCGGGCTTCTTAAAGAATTAGGTCCCGTGGTGACGGCGCTGCTTTTTGCTGGGCGCGCGGGTACGGCGCTGACTTCCGAAATTGGCTTGATGCGTGCCACTGATCAGCTCACTGCCATGGAAATGATGGCCGTCGATCCCTTGCGCTACGTGGTCGCCCCGCGCTTTTTGGGTGGTGTCATCGCGATGCCTCTACTGGTTGCCGTCTTTAATGTCGTGGGTTTGTTCGGCGCGCAGTTCATCGGCGTGCAGCTGATGGGTATCGATCCGGGCGCGTTCTGGTCGCAGATGCAGGACGCGGTCGAACTCAACGATGTCAATGAAGGCATCGTCAAAAGTGTGTGCTTCGGCGTGGCCTGCAGCCTCGTCGCCGTTCATGAGGGGTTCACCGCGAAGCCCACTGCGCAGGGCGTGGGTCTCGCTACGACCCGCACTGTCGTCATTTCTTCGGTCCTGACGCTTCTACTCGACTACATGCTCACCGCCGCATTTCTTGGAAGGTAATTGACTATGAAACCGCAACGCTCTCTCGAGATTGGCACCGGCCTTTTTGTGCTGCTCGGCTTCGCCGCGCTGTTTTTCCTCACCACGCAGCTGCCGGGCAGCGGCCTGACCGTGGGTGGAGATTCGGGCTATCGCGTGACGGCCCGCTTCGACAACATCGGTGATCTCAAGGGTGGCTCTCCTGTCAGCATGGCGGGTGTACGCATCGGCCGAGTCGAGTCGGTGACGTTCGACTCCAGCGACTATCGCGCCGTCGCCACGCTGCGCATTGATTCGCAGTTCGACCGTATTCCGGATGACAGCGACGCCAGCATCCAGACTCAGGGGTTGCTCGGCGGCAAGTACGTCGGCATCGGTCCGGGCGGCTCCGAAACTTTCCTCAAAGAGGGCAGTCAGATCGAGTTCACGCAGTCGGCCATCGTGCTCGAGTCGCTCGTGAACAAGTTCTTTGCCAACTTCGCCAGCCGCGGCAGCGAAGGCGACACCGCCAACGAGGGCGGTTCGAAGGAGGGTAGTCAATGAGGTCTGACGTCATGACTCGCATGTTACCTGCCGTTTTTGTCGCGTTCGTGTTGAGTGCTGCGGTCGTCACCGCGCCCGCGTTCGCTCAGTCCAAGTCGGGGGTACCGAAGTCCGTCGATGCCAGTGAGCCCAGCAAACTCATCGACTCGGCCGCCAACATCATGATCTCCGAACTCGATGCTCGCCGAGCCGAGTTCCGCGAAGATCCCGCGAAAGTATCTGCGCTCGTCGAGCGCGTGCTGTTGCCTTATTTCGATGTCGAGCACGCGGCGCGACTCGTTCTCGGCCGCCACTGGCGTACAGCCACGCCCGAACAGCGGGAGCGCTTCATCGAGGCGTTCTATGGTTCGCTACTCAATAACTACGGCGATGCGCTCATCGAGTTCACGGGCGATCGTATCAAGGTACTGCCATCGCCGGTCGCGGCGGATGCGACGAGTGCGACGGTGCGCACCGAAGTCAAGCGCAGCAATGGTCAAAAAATTCCCGTCAATTACACCTTGCGCAAGATCGACGCCGGTTGGAAGGCCTGGGATGTCGTCATCGAGGGGATCAGCTACGTAAAAAGCTTCCGCGAAGATTTCGGCTCCGAGATCGACCAAAAGGGTCTTGATGCGGTCATCACTCGTCTTGAAGCGCAGAACCGCTCCGCTCAGAGTGGCGGATCGAAGACCCCCGGCGCACGCGGAGTGCTTCTTTGATCCCGCTCACGTTTGAAGATCAGGGGCCGTTGCGTCACGCGTTGCGTGGCAAATTCACTTTCGCCACGGCGTACGTGGCGTATGCCGATGGGTTTCGTCGATTGATGGCGCTTGAGCGCGGCGTGCGCTGCGAGTTCGACTGCTCGGGCATCTCCGATGCCGACAGCGCGGGCCTCTCAGTACTCATCGAGTGGAAGGGCGAGGCCGCTCGTCGAGGCATCACGCTCGTGTATCTCGGGTTGCCGGCCGCCGTCGAGCGGCTAGCCCGCATCAGCGAGGTCGATACGCTGCTCATAGCGGCCTGAGCGTAGCCTCAACGTCCGCCTTAACTCGGCGTTAACGCTTAGGGCGTTGCGTTGGGGTTCGCCGGCTCTTGCTCAGCAAACTCCGATTCCAAATCTTCTGCCGGCACATTTCCGTCCCGAACCTGATACTCGCGTCGCTGCAAATACGCGCTACGCACGAAGGCGTACGGATCTCCCGAACGATCGAGCACCGCGTCGGCGTCGAGCAATCGCACTCGAGTCTCGAACTTGTCGAACGCCCAGAGTGACCAGCGTGTGCCGTCGTCCTCGAGATAGGAGCGCAGCTCGCCAAAATCGTCGGCGAGGCTGCCGATTCCGTCACGCAGCGTGGTGGGTCCGAAAAGAGGGATCACGAAGTACGGACCGGGATCGATTCCCCACACGCCAAATGTTTGCCCGAAGTCTTCGTCGTTGCGCTCGAGGCCCGCGGCCGTCGCTGGATCGAAGAGTCCGCCGAGACCGACCGTGGTATTAAGCAGGAAGCGCCCCGTGTCGTTAGCGACGGCGTCGAACTTGCCTTGCAGCCCGTTGTTAATCAGCGTGATGGGATACTTCGCGTTGCTGAAGACATTGGAGACGCCGGTCTGAAAGAACTGCGGCGTCGCGGCTCGATAAGCCTTCGCGGTCGGTCTGATGAGTGCGCGGTCGAGCCCGTCGTTGATGGCGAATGACACTCGGTTGATCAGCTCGACCGGGTCGCGCGGATCAGCCGCCCGCGTTGCCGTCGTGGCGCAGGCGGAGAGGGCGCTGAGTGAGAGCAAGGCGACTGCGGGTCGAGCAAAAAGGTGGACCAGCGTGTTAGACATGATCGAGATTCTCCCGTAGGGGCGTTTGGAATTTAACAGCATGCAGAGCGGACAGCCCTATTTTCGCGCCCGTCACTCATCGATCTGTGCGTGCAGTTTCCCTTGCTCTGCGTCTCCCACTCTCGGCAAGCGCTTCGCGCACCTCTTTCGTACGAGCCTCGAATCGGGCGCGCTGGACATTGGTGATATTTGGGTCGGCGAGGGCGAGCTCCAATTGTTTGACCGCGAGCATGAGATCGCCGGTCGAGATGTGGTACTCACCCATGTAGTAATAGGCATCGCCCGTGGCGCCAGCGCTGCTCGCAGCGAGTGCGGTCAGACGAATCTGCTCCGGTGTTGGCGGCACGTTATTAAATAGATCAAGTAAAATCTCATGCGCTTCTTGGGTGCCACCCGTCTGCATCAACACCTCGGCATAACGGATGGTCAGCGGTACATTACGCGGCGCGACCTCGAGTGCGCGCTTCAAGGTCTTCAAGGCAAGATCGGACTGATCTGCAGCAAACAGCGCTTGCCCAAGTGCGGCCTGAAGCATGGGGCTTTGAGGCTGCGACGATGAGAGTTCGACGAGTGCGCTCGCGGCGCGCTCGCGGTCGCCGGCACCCAGCCGTGCGAGGGCCTCACCATATCGCTGCGCGGCATTGAGCGGGCCTCGATCGGCAAGCGCCGAATAAAACGGTCGGAGATCTGAGCCGCTCGGAGCGCCGAGCACGCGCACTCGCTCTCGCACGAATTCATAGGATGCCGCTTGGGGCCTCACGGCGGGGGTAATCTGCGCAGCGCGATCACGCGATTCGGCGATACGGTTAGTGGTGACAGGATGGGTACGCAGGAATTCAGGGATACCACTTCCGGCAAGGCCCGAGCGTCGATTCAAAGTTTCAAAGAAATCGGGCATCGCATTGGGGTCGAAGCCCGCCGCGGCAAGAAAGCCAATACCAATTCGGTCGGCTTCATATTCATTGGCGCGCGAGAAGTTGATACGTTGCTGCGCCATGGTGCCTTGGGCGATGGCGATACCCGCTTGCACGGCATCGGGACTGCCCGTCGTCATGCCGATGAGAATGGCCGCGAGCATGGCCGCCGCCGAAGTCATAGAGTTTCGCCCTTGCGCCTGAATGGCTCGGGCGATGTGTCGTTGGGTCACGTGCGCGATTTCGTGGGCGAGCACGCTCGCTAGCTGCGACTCATTAGCCGTCGCGGTGATGAGGCCGTAATTGACGCCGATAAAACCACCCGGCAACGCAAAGGCGTTCACACCCGCCTCACGGACTACGAAGAACGTGAAGCGTTGCTCGGACTCTGGGATTTGCGCGGCGATGCGAGTGCCAAGTGCCTGAATGTAGTCGGTGACTTCAGGATCTTCGAGGATCAGTCCTTGATCGCGCAGGCCGCGGACGACCATACGCCCAATTTGGTACTCGTCGTTGAGGGTGAGGGTGGAGTTGGCGCCTGAGCCGATATCGGGCAGATCGACCGCAGCGGACTGCGCTGCGGCATGACCGGGCAACACCACGAGGAGCACGGCAAGCGACGCCACGATCGAATGGATCCACCGCTTACGTATGACGAACGGACGCATCACCAGATAGACCCGTCGCACACTCGCAAGTTCAGAGTGCCTCGGAGGCATGGTCGGCGAGTCTGGAGCGTTCGCCGCGTACCAACGTCACGTGACCGGCATGCGCCCAGCCTTGGAACCGACTGACGACGAAGGTGAGGCCTGAGGTCGTCTCAGTGAGGTAGGGGGTATCGATCTGCGCGATGTTACCGAGACACACGATCTTGGTGCCAGGGCCTGCCCGCGTGACGAGCGCCCGCATTTGTTTGGGCGTGAGGTTTTGCGCTTCATCGAGGATGACGTAGCGGTTGAGGAAGGTACGTCCCCGCATGAAGTTGAGCGAGCGAATCTTGATGCGATTACGAAGCAAGTCGTTCGTCGCCGCACGTCCCCAGCTACCACCCTCCGAGCTTTGCGTCAGCACCTCGAGGTTGTCCATCAGCGCGCCCATCCAGGGCTCCATTTTCTCCTCTTCGGTACCCGGCAAAAACCCAATGTCCTCGCCAAGCGGGATGGTGACGCGCGTCATGATGATTTCGGCGTAGCGGTTGTGCTCGAGCGTCTGAACGAGCCCTGCCGCGAGCGTAAGTAGAGTTTTACCGGTGCCCGCAGGCCCGAGGATCGTCACGAAGTCGATCTCCGGATCCATCAATAAATTAAGTGCGAGGTTTTGTTCGCGGTTGCGTGCGCCGATGCCCCAGACGCCGTGACGTTCACTTCGAAAATCGCGCACGAGTTCGAGCGTGGCCGAGTTGCCATCAAGGCTACGCACCATGGCTTCGATGCCGCCTTCGCGCTCTTCGTACACGAATTGGTTCGGATGCCACTTGGCGACGGTCGGACCCGAGATTTCATAGAAGGTTCGTACGCCGTCTTTCCAGGAGCGCATGTTTTTGCCGTGACGTTCCCAGAAATCGGCAGCGAGCGGTTCGTATCCCTTCGAGAGGATGTCTGCATCTGCGATGGCGCGATCACTGAAATAGTCCTCAGCATGTACGCCGACGACTGCCGCCTTGATCCGCAGGTTGATGTCCTTCGAGACGAGCACCACCCGGGTCTGCGGGTAAAGGGCCTGCAGGGCGAGGGTCTGCGCGAGGATCGCGTTGTCGTTGCCTTGGCCGGGCAGGCTATCGGGTAACGCTGTGCTCAGGCGCTGGGTCTGAAAATAGAGCCTCCCCGAAGAGGGTTCCTTGCCGTGGTTTCCAGAGAGGTGATTCGGCAGCGGAAGACCCTGCTCGATCTGCCCTCGGGTGGCGTCACGCATGAGGTCATCGAGGAACCGACTGACCTGTCGGACGTTACGCGAGGCTTCCGAGACGCCTTTTTTGTTGGCGTCGAGCTCCTCGAGTACGACCATCGGCAGATAGATGTCGTGCTCTTCGAAACGGAAGATGGAGGCCGGATCGTGCATCAGCACGTTGGTGTCGAGCACGAACAGCCGGCGCTGTCGCGCGGCACGGCGCTTGCTCAAAGGGATTTCGCCGCGGCAAGCACTTCGGCAGCGTGACCATCCGCCTTCACCTTGCGCCACTCCTGCGCAAGCGCGCCGTCTTCATCGATCAGAAAGGTGCTGCGCTCGATGCCCATCACCTTCTTGCCGTACATATTTTTTTCTTTTATGACATCGAACATCTTGCATAACCCCTCATCAGAATCGGAGAACAACTCGTAGTTGAGTTTTTCCTTTGTCTTGAACTTTTGGTGTGAGGTGCATGAATCGCGGGAGACGCCAATGACGAGGATCTTCGCTTTTCGAAACGCACCGTGCAGGTCGCGGAACTGCTGAGCCTCGACGGTGCAACCGGAGGTCATGTCCTTCGGATAAAAAAACAGAACAACCTTGCTGCCTTTGGCCTCGCGTAGCCGCCACGTTCCGCCATCGGTAGTGGTGGCGGTGAAATCTGGGATCTTCTTGCCGAGTTCGATCTTGGCCGAGGCGGACTTGGGCATGCGAGGACTCTCCTTGCAGTCAGGACTTTACGGGCTCCAGGATCGCATCGAGGTTCCGAGCATCGCAGAACTCCATGAACTCTTCGCGAAGGTGAGCGAGGTGCAGTCTGCTCGGCACGTTGACGATCATTTGTACCGAGAACATGAGCGCACCCGTATGTGCAGCCGGGTAAATGCGAGTGGCGACCTCGGCGATGTCGATACCCCGCGTCGAGCAGAACCCCGCGAGCGCGGTGACGATACCCGTCTGATCAAGGCACACGGCATCGATCGAGTAGGGCAGTTGGTCAGTGCGTGCTCCGCGCGGGTCGGTGCGATGTAGGTCCAGCGTAAGACCGGCTTCGGTCGCGAAGTGCTGAAGCTCGGTTTCGAGCTTGGCAATGGAGTGCCAATTTCCGGCCACCAGCAGTACCATGGCGAATTCGTTGCCGAGGCTCGCCATGCGGCTCTCGCTGATGTTGCCGCCGCAGTCGCTGATGACTCTAGTGAGGTCGTGGACGAGACCGGTACGGTCCGGCCCGATGGCCGAGATGGCAAGGTGCTGCTTCATTCCTGGGACTCAGTGTAGCGACTGCGACGCACGATCGCGACCCAATTGTGTCTCATCGGGTGGGTTGCGCCTTTCGGTCACGCGCCCTTACCATGCGAAGTTACAATTCGTATTGCGGTTCTTCGATGTTTTTTGGCAGCTCCGTAGCCGTGGTCACGCCGATGCATCCCGACGGCGAGATCGATCTCGATGCCTGGCAGCGCTTGCTCGAATTTCACGTCAGCGGTGGGACGGCGGCCGTGGTTGTCGGCGGCACAACGGGAGAATCTGCGACGATTACCGACGCGGAACTCAGGCAGCTCGTGATTGCCGCGCGCGATATGGCGCGTGGTCGAGTAGCGATCATCGCCGGCGCGGGGGTCAGCAGTACCGCGATGACGGTCGAGCGCGTTCGTTGGTTGGGCGATCTCAACATCGACGGGTTGCTGGTCGTCACGCCAGCTTACGTGAAGCCCACTCAAGAAGGTCTGTTCCAGCACTACTCAGCGGTAGCTGCAGCCGCCAAGGCACCGGTGGTACTCTATAACGTACCGGGTCGCACCGGCGTCGATATGGTGCCGGGCACCGTGGCGCGGCTCGCTGCACTCCCGAAGATCGTGGCGATCAAAGAAGCTGTGCCCGGTGCTGCGCGCGTGCGCGAGATCATGTCGCTCGCGCCGACGTTCACGGTGCTGTCGGGCGATGATGCGACCTGTCGTGAGGCCGTACTCGCCGGTGCGCGAGGCGTGATTTCGGTCACGGCGAATGTTGCGCCGAACGGTATGCGCGAGATGATCGCCGCGGCGCTTGTAGGTGATGCGGGGCGAGCCGCCGCACTCGATGCGCCTCTGGCGGGTTTACACGAGGCGCTCTTTGTCGAAGGCAACCCCATCCCGGTCAAGTGGGCGCTGCAGAGAATGGGTATGATCAGCGCCGGAATTCGCTTACCCATGACGCCGCTCGCCGAGCCGTTTCAGGGGCGGGTTGCTGCAGCGATGGATTTTGCGGGGCTCAAATGGAGTGGCAGAGGTTTATCGAATCATGCGTAGAGTTCGTCTGTTGTCGCTCCTCGTGGTGTTTTTCGCCGTCGCCGGCTGTGGCTCGGTGTTCAAAGTGAGCTGCGCTAAGCCCGAGGATTTCGCAAAGGTTGAGGAAAACCCGCCCCTCAAAATCCCGCCGGGATACGACGCGCCGGATACCCGATCTGCCTTAACGATCCCGCCGCTTGAGTCTCCCGAGGTGCCCCGGCCCGCTGATGCGCCGTGCCTCGATCCACCTCCGAAATTCAACCCGGCACCGCCCAGGCGACCCCAGGCTTGATATCATTCGGGCCGCCGGAGAGATGGCCGAGCGGTCGAAGGCGCTTGATTGGAAGTCAAGTAACATCGCAAGGTGTTCGTGGGTTCGAATCCCACTCTCTCCGCCAACCTATTATCGCGGCACGTAAGGCTTCTTATGAATACGATTCAGGTTGCTCACGTAAAAGTTCAAGGGAGCGACTTCGTATTCGTTCCGGTCTCATCGCAGATCAAACAGGTTCACCCAGACGTGAGGCAAACGCTGGTGAGGCAGATCCGCGATATTTGTCGATCGGCGTCACTCGGGGGTGAGGTCGTCTTAGCGTGGCCTTCGGAGACGGGGATCAGCTATCTCGCCGATAGTCGCTACCACGCCGTGCTTTCCAAAACGTTAACGATGGCGTCCCTTCGCGGCAGTCTCAACAGACAGTTGAGCTCCCCGGTGATATCAGGATTACTGGCTCAGTTGACAGCGGACCCCTTCGCCATGAATTTGCCATCGCTGCCGACGGGTAGCCCGCCCGAGACTCGGGCTCCCGCGCAAGAAAACGGTGGATCGGTTGCACATCGCTCGATGCCCGCAATGCACGCGGAGATCCGTGGAACGTCCTCCGCCACCCGCGTCGTGACGATGCTTTTTACGGATCTCGTTGGGTCAACCAAGTTAAAACAAGAATTTGGGGACTCAAAGGCCATGCAGTTGGTGCGTGAGCATCATGACATCGTGCGCAAAATTCTTGCTGGAACTGCGACCGGGGAGGAGGTTTCGACTTCGGGCGATTCGTTCTTCATCGTGTTCGCGACGCCCTCCGAGGCGGTGACTTTTGCCCTCAAGATGCAGCACGAAGTCGAAGGTAAATTCTCGGCCGATGGCATCAGTGTGCAGGATCGTGTCGGAATCCACGTCGGAGAGGTGTACGTCGACAATGCAAAGGTGGCCGGGAAGACTTTCGACTTCAATGGTATCCAGGTAGACACATCGTCCCGCATCATGTCGCTCGCGCAGGGCAAGCAAATTTTGATGTCGCGTTTTGCTTATGACAATGCCTTCCAAATGCTCAATGGACACGAGATTGGGGATATTGATCTCGTCGCGTGGCGTAACCACGGTAGTTACGAAGTGAAGGGCGTTAAGACACCAGTCGAGATTTTCGAGGTGGGCGAAGTGGGCCTGGCCCCGCTGAAGGCGCCGCCTGATTCAGAAAAAGCCAAACGGCTGGTGGCGGCGACTCGTTAATCATCTCTCAAGACGCAATCATTCGATCTGATAGTTCTGTTGCGTACTTCGCCAGCTCGGCGGGCACGCGCGTCAGCAATTTGGCGCCGATCGGTGATCCATCCGCAAATTCTCGGGTCAGTTCTTGGATCTCGGACGCCGACATCATCGAGATAACGCGATGGGACAAAGCCGATCGATCGATGTCAAACTCCGACTGGGAGTTCTTTCCGACCGCGAGGATCGACTCGGCCGTTCGAGCGTGAGTGATCGATCTCGGCGTGGTAGACCTCGAAGTGATTCGGGGGCTGAGATACGCAGTTGATGGCTCTGTCGTCGCGGCTTCGACTAGTGCGACTGCGAGCAGCTTGGTTTGCATTACGGCCGAGATAATCGAAAGATTGTCAGAGGTCGACGAGAGGAGGTCTTGGAATTGACGCGCACTCGGCTCATCGTCAAAGCATCGAAATATAGTCTGAGCACGAAGAGAACCCAAAAAACGCGTCATTTTTTGAACGATGAATCGGTAGGTATCGATTTTGACGGGTCGATCTCTGCGAGGGTCGACTAAGCCTTCGCGCATCAAGTTCCAAGTATCATCCAAAAACGCAAGAAGATTCTCACTCGCGAAGCTGCCTACGTCACGATTCGCGACGCCAATGGCGCGACGGAGGTGCTTGCGCGACTGCTCATTTGAAAAGCCAATCCCATAACGGCGGTTGATGTCCTCGAGTGTGGCCAAGATGCGGTGCGCGATCGCATCCGGGTCTTTGCGAAAGGGGATCGTGGCTTCGATCCCGACTGCCAGAGCGGCGATCGTCGATGGATCGACGACGCGCTCGAGAATCTTGCACGCGGCCATCGCGCTCAAGAATTCGTTCTTGGCACCGAAATCGGGTAAGCGTTGCCCCGGTTGCAGATTAAAAATCGCCCTGACGATTTCGAAGGTTCGATCGGCCCGAGTCTGCGCATTGTCGACGAGCGCGAAATGGATGCCGTCGTTGGACCGCACGAGGCCGGTGAGCCATGGGTCAGCGGCGGCAGGCAGTCCACCGTCGACATCCACCTGCGCGATGTCATGGCATAGGCCGACGAGGACACCGAGCGCGTCGCCAGAATCCGCAACCATCATCGCGTGGCTGAGCGTGTGGTAGTACCGGGTCTCGTAGGTCATCGATGAATCGATCAACACCGTCAGATCAGTCAGAAGCTGACCCTCTGATTGCAGCGCCAGCGATGTCAGCGCGTGTTCAAGTTGTGATCGACAGGATGAGGCCGGCGGCATTGATGGTTCGACTTTTAAAAGGGCGATGATAACGCCTGATGAGTCATCACGACGGCGTGTGCCCTAAGATTTGCAGGTAGACGTCGCGATACGCCTCTGCGGATTTCCCCCAGCTGTGATCTGCCCGCATCGCGGTCGATACCAAGTGCTTCCAGCGCGGACGATCTTGATGGGTCTGCAAAACGTGATCGATTACAGTCGTCAAAGAAGATTCGCGCTCAAGGAAGCGAAAGCCGGTCTCAGCGGTGACCGTGTCGGCGAGTCCGCCAACGGCATTTACGAGGGGTAATGTTCCGTAACGCTTCGCGTACATTTGGGTCAATCCACAAGGCTCCTGTCGCGACGGCATGATAAGCGCGTCCCCTCCTGCGATCGCAAGATGAGCAAGCGGCTCTGAAAACTCGGTGTGGATGGCCACCATTCCGCCATATCGACTTTGGAGCTCCTGGAGTCGCTCCTCGATTTGGCGATCACCATTGCCGATTACCACGAGTTGGGCGCCGCGCGCGACGAGGTGGGCGGCGGCGTTGGCGATGAGATCCGACCCCTTTTGCCAGCCAAGTCGGCTGACAACGACAAAAATAGGCGCGTCACCGTGATCGTTGAGTCCTACGCGAGAGCGTAGCGCTGCTTTGCAGCGCACCTTGCCAGCGAGGTCATCGATTCCAAAGCGCGCCGGTAAATGGTCGTCGTTTCGCGGATCCCAAACGTTGTAGTCGACACCATTCACGATACCGATGAGCGTGTCGCCCCGCGATCGGATCACTGAGTCGATGCCATGACCATGTTGCCCCGCGGTCACTTCACGCGCATAAGTTGGGCTGACCGTCGTGACTTTATGAGCAAGCAAGACACCTGCTTTGAGAAAACAGAGGTCACCGAAAAACTCGAGCGGCCCGTAGGGCGCACATAACCAGTAAGGCAGGCCGAGACGATGGAAGTCATCGGGTGGAAAGCGTCCTTGGTAGTCGATGTTGTGGATCGAAAGAACGCTCTTCACAGGAGGCCAGGAATCCGCGGCGTAGGCGAGGGCAAGCGCGGGGTGCCAGTCGTGCACGTGCAGGAGATCGGGCCGCCACTGTGGATCTAGACCACCCTCGGCGAGTCGGGCTGCAGTCCAGCCCAGCATGGCGAAGCGAATGAGATTGTCTCCCCAATTGCCGTGGTGGGGATGCGAGTAGGGACTTCCTGGTCGCGCGTAGAGGGAAGGCGCATCGATTACATAAACTGGGGTGCTTCGCGAAGGCAGCGATCCAAGGCGTAGCCGCATGCGGGACGTTCCGAATAGACCCTGCGCCTCATACACCACCCGATCATCGCGCAGGGCGGAGATGACCTCTGAAAAACCCGGGATGACGAGGCGGGCATCGACGCCGATCGTACCGAGCGCCTCGGGTAATGCGGCGGCCACATCTGCGAGGCCGCCGGTCTTGATCCACGGAAAAAGCTCCGTGGCCGTATGCAGCACGGCGAGACTGCGACCATTCGAAGTCATGCGTTGCTAGCCACGCGATCCAGCATTTCCTGCGTGATCAGGGTGACGCCGTTTGGGCTGCGCACGAAACGTTGGTCGTCCAGTTCCGGATCCTCGCCCACAATGAGTTCCGCTGGAATATTACAGTCGCGATCGATAACGGCTTTTTTTATTCGAGCGCCGTGCCCGATCGTAACGCCAGGAAGAACTACACACAGCTCCAGCCGTGCTTTCGAGTGCACACGCACGCTAGAGAAAAGCACTGAACGATCGACGGTACCAGAGACAATACATCCACCTGCAACCAAAGATTCGAAGGCGATGCCGCGACGATCTTCCGAGTTATGGACGAACTTTGCGGGCGGTAACTGCGCCTGATAAGTCCAGATCGGCCAGCGCTCGTCATAGAGATTCAGAAGGGGCAGGGTGGTCGTCAAGTCGATGTTCGCATCCCAATACGCGTCGAGTGTTCCGACGTCGCGCCAGTAAGGTTCTGCGCTGTCAGCGCGGTTGACTGCGCTCGACACGAATTGATGCGCAGTAACGTGTCCTTCACGAACCAGACGCGGAATGACATCACGTCCGAAATCATGCGTCGAATTCGGATCGGTCGCATCGCGTTCGAGCTCGCCCAAAAGGAAAGCGGTATCGAATATGTAGATCCCCATCGAAACAAGGCACTTTCCGTGCGCGTGATTGGATGAGTGCGGATGCTCGGGTTTTTCGACGAAATGCGTCACCCTACTGCTTTCGCCGATCTCGAGCACACCGAAATCTTCGGCTCTCTCTTTCGGCACCTCGATACAGGCGATCGAGCAACCCCGACCATGATACACGTGATCCGCTAGAGCGATTGCATAATCCATTTTGTATACGTGATCGCCCGCCAAGATCAGCGTATAGGCGCATCCGAAGCTACGAATGACTTCGCGATTCTGGAATACGGCGTCGGCCGTGCCTTGATACCAGATGTCGCTGCCTGCTCGCTGGTTCGCCGGCAAGACCTGGACGAATTCATTGAGCTCGCTGCGCAGAAATCCCCACGCCATTTGGATATGACGGATGAGGCTGTGACTCGTGTACTGTGTGAGGACGGCGATCCGTCTTACGCCTGAGTTGACGGCATTTGACAAAGCAAAGTCGACAATGCGGAATTTACCGCCAAAGAAAACAGCCGGTTTTGAATGGCGGGTTGTCAAATCGAGCAGGCGACTGCCTCGACCTCCCGCCAATACAATCGCGACAGTTCGGCGCGGAAGTTCGAGGCTCGCCACAACATTGCTGTTAATGTTCACTCACTCCCTCGCACTCCTATTATTATCGTACGTGTCTTGCACTCATTTCATTTCGGAGCGACTGTTAGAAAGCCACAATCGGGCTCATTGTTCAACGTTTTCTTGATCGATAGGCCAAGGGGTCACGCATGAAACATAACTGGCCGGCATACCTCGCGGAGTTCTTCGACACCGCTGTCATGATGGGCATCGGTATCGGTGCGGTGGTTTTGATTTCGCACGAGGGCAACTCGACGGGCGAGTGGATTCCCTCCGATTCCGTACGGAGTCGCGCTACCGGCATACTTTTCGCGGGTGGCGGTACGCTGGTCGTGCTATCGTCGCTTGGTCAAAGAAGTGACGGACACCTGAATCCGGCGACGACTGTCGCATTCCGGTTGAAAAAAAATCTCATCGCTCGATGCCCTGTGCAACGTGATTGCTCAAATTGCGGGGGCTCTCCTCGGGGTGCTCGTCGTCGCAACGATCGCCGGCGAGGCCGCTCGCTCGGTGGATCTTGACCTGTCGCGTCCGGGGGTTGGTTAAACGTCGACCGTCGCGCTGATTGCCGAGTTGATCATTACGTTTTCGCCGGTTTTTCGGGTGTTTTGGGCGGTCGATAAACGCGCGGTTGCCCGCTTCACACCTTACCTCGCGGGTCTGCTGATCGCTCTTTTGGTGCTGATCGGGGCGCCGGTATCAGGTACCAGCCTGAGCCCCGCACGCAGCTTTGCGCCAGCGATGTTGAGCTGGATCTTCGACGACTTTTGGTTGTATGTGGTGGGCCCGGTATGTGGCGCGGTTTTGGCAGTCGTTCTCTATCGCCAGATCGGTGGTGAGAAGTTCGGTACCGGCTGCGCGAAACTACATCACACCGACCGATACCCATGCCTGTTTGCGGGGTGTGGATACCGAAGATTCCCTGCGGGGACCCGAGTCATCGATGCCGGGACCCATTCCGATAGGGCGTTCCTGATCCGTCAGGGCGAGGTGGAGGTTCGTTATCGCCGAGACGATGGCAACGAAATTACCATCGCGCACCTGGGTCCGGGGGAGCAGTTGGATGAAATGGGATTACTTCTTTACATGCCGCGCTCGGCCTCGGTGGTCACCCACACGAATGTTGAGGTGGATCCGCTCACGGCAGAGAACTTTGAGTATCTGATCGCTGCGCATCCTGAGGAGGGCCTTCGTCTGATGCGCCAGCTCGCCGAACGGTTGCATCGTTCGAATCAGGGTTACGTAATTCGAGCGCCCCCCTTAGTTCACGTCACAGCAACTTGTTTTTTGTTTTTTAAAGATCCATTCTGGGCTGATCGGAACCATAACGACGGTTAGCCGTCCGCAGAGCTCTTTTTGAGACCTGCGAGAGGGGCGCCGTTTTTCGGGGGAGAGGGGGTATGGTCGATTCACGTCAGACGGCTGAGCACATACGCTTACTTAAAGCTCGTTCTGGCGAGGCGTGGTACCGATGGGGACCCTATCTGAGTGAGCGCTCATGGGGCACGGTTCGCGAGGACTACAGCACGAATGGCGCCGCCTGGAATCACCTTACGCATGACATGGCTCGAAGTAAAGCCTATCGCTGGGGTGAAGACGGCCTGGCGGGCGTGTCGGATCAGTATCAACTGCTGTGTTTTTCTTTGGCGTTGTGGAATGGGCGTGACCCGATCCTAAAGGAGCGTCCATTTGGATTGATCCCAGCGGAGGGCAATCATGGAGAGGATTTGAAGGAGTACTACTTCTATATCGATAGCACTCCGACCCACAGTTACATGAAGTATCTCTTCAAGTATCCCCACGCGGAGTATCCGTACGAGTGGTTGGTACGAGAGAACGGAAGTCGTAACGGCCGAGGACCCGAGTTTGAGTTACTCGACACTGGAATCTTTGATCAAGATCGCTACTTCGATGTGTTCGTCGAATACGCAAAAGCTGGTCCAGAAGATCTGTGTATTCGAATCGAGGTCTGTAATCGGGGCTCCGAAGACGCCGATATTCATTTGATACCCCAGTTGTGGTTCCGAAACATCTGGGGTTGGGGTGAGACGCAGAAGCGCCCACCGAATATCAAAATAGGGGCCAAACGCGGCAAACAGATCCTGATGGTCGCCGACGATTCAGGGGCCGACGGGTTGACCAATCTGCCCTTCAAGTATTCGCTCGGAAAGCGCTATTTTTCCGCCGAAAGCGAGGGGGAAACGCTCTTTACCGATAACGAAACGAACGTTGTACGGTTATATGGCGTCAAGCCTGAGACTGGGCGCGCGTTTTATAAGGATGCGTTCCATCGCCATATCGTCAACGGCGAGGTTGGCGCGATCAACGCCGATCAGGAAGGTACCAAGGCGGGAATACATTACCGACGCACGGTACCGGCGCGACGTTCGGTCGTGCTGCATTTCCGCTTGTCAGATGACGGTAAGGCGTCGCTTGAGGAGGCGTCGGCGGTAGTCGACAAAGCGCGGCGTGAGGCCGACGAGTTCTACAAAACCATCCATCCGAAGGGCGCTACCGAGGACGAGTGTCGAATTCAGCGACAAGCGTTCGCCGGCATGATGTGGTCGAAGCAAAATTATATTTTCGATGTCGATCTTTGGCTGAAGGGTGACAACCCGAAACTCGCGCCGCCTCAGTCGCGAATTGACATCCGAAACAAGCATTGGCGCCATCTCAATTCAATGCGCGTTCTGTCGATGCCAGATAAATGGGAATACCCGTGGTTTGCGGCATGGGATCTCGCGTTCCACACGGTCGCCATTGCAATCATCGATGCTGAGTTCGCCAAACAGCAGTTGTGGCTGATGTTGTTTGAGCAGTTTCAGCATCCTAACGGACAGATTCCTGCCTACGAGTGGGAATTCTCCGACCTCAATCCGCCTGTGCACCCCTGGGCGGTCTGGCGCGTGTACAACATGGATCGCGTTCGCTCCGGGGTGGCCGATAGGGCGTTCCTCGAGCGCTGCTTCCATAAGTTGCTCATCAACTTTGCTTGGTGGGTCAACAAGGTCGACAGTCGTGGCAACAACGTATTCGAAGGCGGATTCCTTGGGCTCGACAACATTACATTGTTCGATCGTTCGGAAAAGCTACCCAGCGGTGCGGTGCTTGAGCAGTCGGATGCAACCGGCTGGATGGGATTGTTCTGTCTCAACATGATGCGTATCGCGCTCGAGCTCGCCAAAGAAAATCAGACCTATGAGAGCTTAGCGACCAAGTTCTTCCAGCATTACGTCTACATCGGCGCTGCGATGAAGCGCCAGGGTGGGCGCGATCATGATCTCTGGGATGAGACAGACGGTTTCTTCTACGACGTATTGCGTCATCCCGACGGACACTACGAGAAGATTCGGGTTCGCTCCATGGTCGGACTCATCCCGTTGTATGTCGTGGAGCGCTTGGAAACAGAGTGGCTCAAGCAGTTCCCAGAGTTCATATCCAATCTCAACTGGTTCGTAAACAATCGATCTGAGATCGTAGATCGCTGCATTTCGAAGATTGCTAACCCAGAGGGTGAAACCCTCGCGATGACGATCGTCGATCGCGCACAGCTTGTGCGGATGCTGCAGTGTTTATGCGATTCGGACGAGTTTCTGTCCGACTACGGCTTACGCAGTCTCTCAAGGGTCCACCTTGAGCAGCCCTTCAGTCTCGGCGGGAATCAGGTCGGGTACGAGCCGGGCGAGGCTGACTGCAAGATCAAAGGTGGCAACTCGAATTGGCGAGGGCCGATTTGGTTCCCAACGGCATTTCTCATGATTGAATCTTTGCGCAAGCTCGCGAAGGCGCATGGAAAAGACTTAACCGTCAAGGACAAGAAAGGGAAAACGTGGACCATCGATGATATTGCGCGCACGCACGCGAATCGACTGATCGCGGTGTTTGCACGGGATGCGAATGGTCGACGTCCAGAGTATGGAAACATCGAGAAGTTCCAGAACGATCCGCATTGGCGTGACTACCTAACGTTCCATGAGTATTTCCATGGCGACACGGGTGTCGGACTTGGTGCATCCCATCAAACGGGGTGGACCGGGTTGGTCGCATCGTTGATCGACGAGTGGCGTTCACACTAATTCAATTCGTAATGTCTTCAGGAGCGAATCTCATGTCTTACAAACCGCTCAAGGGTCAAAAGGCGTTGGTTACCGGCGCAAGTTCAGGTATCGGCTCGGGTGTGGCGATCGCCCTCGGCCAAGCGGGTGCGGACGTGGTGGTCAACTACGCCCGTAACGTGGCCGGTACCGTGCCTGTTATCGAGGCCATCAAGGTAGCCGGTGGTCGCGCCATCGCAGTGCAGGCCGACGTTTCAGATGAACCTCAAGTCGAGGCGATGTTCGACAAAATGATGAGCGAGTGGGGCGCGATCGACATCCTCGTGAATAACGCGGGTTTGCAGCAGGACGCGCCGTTCCACGAAATGACCTTGGCTCAATGGAACACGGTCATCAACTTGAATTTGACCGGCATGTTTCTCTGCAGCCGCCGCGCCGTCCGAGAGATGATGAAGCGTGGCGTTCAGTCCGGAGTCTCTGCGGCTGCCGGTAAAGTGATCTGCATGTCCTCGGTACACGAGATCATCCCTTGGGCGGGTCACGTCAATTACGCGGCTTCCAAGGGCGGCGTCAAACTTTTCATGCAAAGTCTTTCGCAGGAAGTCGCGCCGCTCAAAATACGGGTAAATTCTATTGGCCCGGGTGCGATCGCCACGCCGATCAATCGCCCTGCCTGGGAGACGTCCGAGGCGCTCGCCAAGTTGCTCGAACTCATCCCTTATGGCCGAGTCGGACAGCCGAGCGATATCGGCAAAGCGGCGGTTTGGCTGGCCTCGGATGATTCGGATTACGTGAACGGTCAAACCATTTTCGTCTGCGGTGGAATGACTCTTTATCCGGAGTTCGCGGACGGCGGGTGAGGTCATGACCAAGGTCGTCATTGCCGTTGTCGGTTCAGGCCCGGGCGGATTGAGCGCTGCAGCCCGGGCAGCCGAGATCGGCGTATCGCATGTGCTGCTTGAGCAAACGGCTACTCATGCCAACACGATCCAGCGATACCAGAAAGGTAAGCACGTGATGGCCGAGCCGAATGTGCTGCCGCTGCGTAGTCCACTCGCCTTCGCCGTCGGAACTCGAGAAAAAATTCTCGATGAGTGGGCCCGAGGTCTTGCCGCGCGGAACGTTAACGTTCGTTACGGTGCGGAGGTCGTAGCGATCTCCGGGGAGAAAGGGAGCTTCAATCTCAAACTGCAAGACGGTAGTGAAGTTCTCACCGAGAACGTCATCCTTGGCATTGGGTTGCAAGGTAATCCGCGGCGTCTGGGTGTTCCTGGAGAAAACTTGCCATGCGTGCAGTACTCGCTGGATGACCCGGAGGAGTACCGGGGCGAGACGATCGTCGTCGTCGGTGCGGGTGATGCGGCCATCGAGAACGCGGTGGCTCTCTCAAAACAGAATACGGTTTATATGATCAATCGGGCAGGGGAGTTCGCGCGTTGCAAGGACGGCAACTTGACGCTCATCCTGAAAACAATCGAGGCGGGAAAGGTCAACTGCCTCTATTCCACCCAGTGCAGTGCGCTTGCCGAGACGCCGGGGGGCGCTAAACCGTACGAGTTGTCTTTGACGACTGCAAAGGGGCAGATGCAGTTACCCTGCGATCGAATCATCGCCCGTCTCGGTGCTATTCCGCCGCGCAAGTTTGTTGAGTCCTGCGGAATCAAATTCCCCTCGAGCGATCCGACCTCATTACCGTTGCTATCGGCCAATTACGAATCCAATGTTGCTGGGCTGTACGTCATCGGCGCGCTGGGCGGATATCCGCTCATCAAGCAGGCGATGAACCAAGGCTACGAGGTTGTTGAGTACATTCGCGGCGTACCCGTCACGCCAGCTGACGAACCCTTGCTTCAGTCGAAGCTCGCGGGAATTCCCGGACACCTCTCAGTCTCCGCGACGCTGCAGAGTATGCAAGCGCGGATACCGATTTTTGCGGAGATCAATCCGCTGATGTTTCGCGAGCTGATGCTCGGCAGCGGCGTCCATGTTCCAAAGCCAGGCGAGGTGGTCTTCAAAAGAAACGATTACACCAACTCGTTCTACACAATCTTCAGCGGTAGCGTCGAAATCCAAGTCGACGAGAACGATCCAGCCAAGCGCGTAGTGCTCTCGATCGGGCAATTCTTCGGTGAAATGGGATTGCTTTCGGGTCGTCGTCGTACCGCTACCGCACTCGCCGGGCGAGACTGTGTACTGATCGAGACGCCGCGTCGCGATATGTTGAAGTTGTTGAGCTCAGTCGACGCTGCCAAAGCCGTCGTCGACCATACCTTTATCGTTCGCGCGATTCAGAGTGGATTCGCGCCGCAAGCTACCACCGATGAGTTACTGCCTATTGCTGCCAAGTCGAAGCTCAATCGCTTTCGGGCGGGGCAAGTTCTGTTTACCGAGGGTGACGAGGCTGATTCGTTGCACCTCATTCGAAGCGGCTCAGTATCGGTGTTGCGATCGATCGGCGGAAGAGAGGTAGTGACCTCATACGTGGCGGCCGGCAACTATGTCGGCGAAATAGGCCTGCTCGGGAACACGCGGCGTAGTGCGACGGTGCGAGCAACGGTGGCCACGGAGACCATCAGTCTTAATGCTGCGACGTTCAACGAACTGCTCCAGAAAAATCCGCGCTTGCGAAAAGAGCTGGAGAAGACCGTTCGACAGCGCGTGGCCAGTAACACCCATCTGCAAGGGCAGGACCACGCAGGCGAATTGATTTCGTTCCTTCTTAAGCAAGGTCTGGGTGAGGCCACCGACGTACTGCTGATCGATGAGTCGCTGTGTGTCGGATGCGATAACTGTGAGCGCGCCTGTGCGGCGACTCATGGCGGTACGTCTCGCCTTGATCGCGCGGCCGGTCCGACGTTTGCGAACGTTCATGTGCCGACGTCTTGTCGCCACTGCGAAGATCCGCATTGCATGAAGGACTGTCCGCCCGATGCGATTCGCCGTTCGCCGAATGGTGAGGTATTCGTCGGCGATAACTGCATTGGTTGTGGAAACTGCGAGCGTAATTGTCCTTATGGCGTGATTCACATGTCGGGACCGCCGCCCGAGCAGCCCTCGCTAATGTCTTGGCTGATGTTCGGCGGGAACAAAGGGAGTGTTTATAGCGAGTTGCAGGGGCTCGGTCGCGCTCATCACCACGAGCATGCTCCGACCGATGCGCCAAAGGCTGTTAAAAAAGCGGTCAAGTGCGATATGTGTAAGGGTCAGGATGGCGGACCTGCGTGCGTTCGCGCGTGCCCGACAGGTGCGGCGCTGCGCGTCAGCCCAGAGGAGTTTGTTACGTTCGTCAAGGAGGAGGCCTCGCGGTTCTAAGCATGCACGAGTCACTGCTCAATTATGCGAATCGACGTTATCTGCGAGTGTCTCTGTGGCTCTGCGGTCTCTCCGTGGCGCTGTATGTCTGGCACGACCCTCTATCGCCTCCCAACGGTGGCACCTGGCTGGGATACGCACTCGGGGGCATCGGTGCTGCGCTTATCTTGTGGTTGACCGCACTGGGAATTAGAAAGCGGGCATATTCATCGGCGATGGGCACCCTGCGGGGTTGGACCAGCGCACACGTTTACCTAGGTCTCTCGCTTCTGTTGATCTCAACATTACACAGTGGATTCCAGCTCGGTTGGAATCTGCACACGCTTTGTTATGTATTGATGGTCATCGTGATAGTCAGCGGAGTCGTCGGGGTGGTGGCTTACCAGCGTTACCCCCAGCTGATGTCGGCAAATCGCGCCGGCAGCAAGCCTGATCATCTGCTTGAGGAAATTCAGGACCTCGACCAGCGCGCGTTGCGTATCGCGAGCGACATGCCACGGCGTTTCGCTGATTTCCTGCGCGCGAATCGTGCGGGCACCGTGCTCGGTGGTAGTACGCGCAACATTTTGTCCGGCCGGGACAGCTCTGTGCTGATGGTTCCCTCGACTGAAGGAGCCGTTAGCTCGCCAAACAGTGGACAGTCTGCGGCGCTGGCATGGCTCGGGGACGAGCTTGTACGCAGTACGGATGGTGAGCTCAGTCGGCGCATTGGTGATCTGCTAAGCCTATTGGCTGAGCGGAGAAATTTACTTCGTCGTCTGTGTAGAGATGCGCAGATCAGAGGTTGGCTCGATATCTGGCTGTACATACACGTGCCTGTAACCTTGGCTTTGCTCGGAACACTCGTCGCGCACGTAGTGAGCGTGTTCCTCTACTGGTAATCCGATGCGGTTCTTAATTCGTTCTTTAGAGACGGAAAAAGCGGGTGGCTTACGTACGCAGGAGAGGGCGGTCGAGAGTGATTCGCTGTCCATTGGGCGAGCCACTGATCAGAATATCCAGATCAACGATCCGCGAATCGATTTGCAGCACGCACGGTTGAGTCGATCCGGGGGCGAGCTGCAACTCACGTGCACGCCCCCTGCGCAGGTCGAGATCAATGGACGGTTGCAACGTAGCGCCGTATTGAAAGTGGGTGACGAGATTTCGCTCGGTCCGTCGTTGATCAAGATGGTCGAGAGTCCCGTCGGCTATGACGTGACCCTGACAATCGAGCGAGATATCCGAGAAAGTGTGGCTGTCGACGATGGGCCGCTTCCAAAATTTTCGATGTCTCTCGCCGAAGTGGGTTGGCGAAAGCGTCCTTGGGCGTGGGCGGGATTCAGTGTCTCCCTCGTGCTCGGACTCGTTTTGCCCTGGGTCATGGTGGGTCGCGGCGATGCGTCCATCGAATGGTTACGACAGAGCGTTTTGCCGAGCGATATGCAGTGGACTTCCGGGGCGCTACATTCTGCGCACGGTAATCTCGAGGTTGCTTGCGAGGCCTGTCATGAGCAACCGTTCCGCCGAGTTCGCAATGAGCAATGCCTCGATTGTCACGCGACGACTCTTCATCAGCACGTTCCTGCAGATCATCCTGCTGCGGCAGACATGACTGCCGATCGTTGCACGACCTGTCACGTCGAGCATGATGAACCGTCAAATCTTGTCCAGCTCGACACGCGAATTTGCTCGGATTGTCATGCCGAACCCCAAAGTCATGGCGCTGGACCCAAAGCACAGCCGGTGACGGATTTTGTTTCTCAGCATCCGGATTTTCAGATCAGTTTACTGACGGCGCCCGATTGGAAAATGACGCGGGCCCGTTTAGGCGAATCAGAAATCGTTGAAAAATCGAATCTCGAATTTACGCATGCTGCGCACCTCAATCCGAAGGGCATCAAGGCTCCGCAGGGTGAAGTCGTCATGGAGTGTACTGATTGCCACACGCCGACTGAGAGCGGTACGAGCTTCAAGCCAATTGAAATGGAGCAGCACTGCGGCTCATGCCACACGCTGGGTTTCGATCCAGCTGAGCCGAAGCGTACGGTGCCGCATGGCGAGCCGGCACTGGTTATGCAGACGCTGATTGATCACTACAGTCGGCGTTTTCTCAGCGGGTATAGCGATACGGTAGCGGCCGCGAGCGGTGCGGCACCACCCGGAGCTTCGTTGAGTGCGTCAGCTCGCGCTCGCGTGCTCGGGAGCGCCAAGCAGCGCGCGAATCAGGTGGCGGCAGATATCTTCGAGCGTCGGATTTGCGCGGATTGTCATACTGTCACACGCGGAGGGACCCCCGCAGAGCCTCTGTGGAGCGTCGCGCCCGTCAAGTTGACGCAAACGTTCATGCCCAAAGCGCAATTTGATCATGCCGCGCACGCGACGGGCGAGGCGACGTGCGAAACCTGTCACGCTGCGGCGGATTCGAAAGTCGCGAGCGACGTTTTGATGCCGCAGATCAAAGTATGTCGTGACTGCCATGGCGGTGAGACCGGCACCGAGGGTGGACAGGCTCGTATCGCAAGCCCTTGCGCGTCGTGTCACGTTTATCACGACAAGCAAGAGCCGCTGTGGATTCCCGTCATGAAGAAGGTGATTCGAGAGGCGGCGGTTAGCCAATGAGACGCCTGGGGTTGATGGCACTCTGCACCGTGTTGGTTGCATCGTGTGGCGGTGGCGGCTCGGAGGCGCCGAGCTCTGGAGTCAGTGGCGGCGCGGTTTCACCCTCCAGTACGGCTTCCTGTGACGGGAGCTGCGCGAATGCCAGCTCTTTTTTGACTGTCAGTGACGTTGAATCCGTCATCGCACGCGGTGTTGCCGAGGCGCAGGGGAGAGGCGTCAAGGCAACCATTGCCGTAGTCGATCGGGTCGGTAATGTGCTTGCGGTGTTCCGCATGTCTGGCGCGCTTGAGGACGTCACGATGCGTACCAGTGACGTGTCGGCGTCGGCGCTGAGCGGAGGCCTCGAAAACGTCGAAGTGATTCCCGCGACGGCGGCTGCGATTGCAAAGGCCGTCACCGGCGCCTATCTGTCCAGTGAAGGTAATGCCTTCAGCACTCGAACGGCCAGTCAAATCATTCAATCACATTTTAATCCCGGTGAACTACTGACTCCGGGCGGTCCGTTGTTCGGTGTTCAGTTCAGTCAGCTGCCGTGCTCGGATGTTGCGGCGCGTTTCACGACTGCTGAGGGTGATGCCGGACCGAAGCGTTCGCCTCTCGGACTTGCAGGCGACCCGGGTGGATTCCCTCTCTACCGGTCCGGAACGCCGATCGGTGGCGTAGGGGTAGTCGTCGATCCTGTTTATGGCATTGATCGTAATGTTCTCGATGTCAATAACGATGTCGACGAGGCGGTGGCGTTCGCCGCCACGGGCTCGCTGGCTGCGCCGGAGGACCGTCGCGCAGATCGAATTACGGCAGATGGTAAGACCCTCAGGTTCAGCGATTTTCGCGTCGAGGACCTGCGCTCCCGAATCGACTCGCCCCCGGCGTTCGCATCGCTGCTTGGTAGCGTTGGGCAGCTCATTGCAGTACCTGGCTACAACGTTGCGGCCGTCAGAGCGGGGACAGCTTTTGGGCAGGCACGCTCCGGTATTCGGGCCGATAGTCAGGACTATGCCAATCTCGATGCGTTCGTTCTGGTTGATGCGACGGACAACGAGCGTTTTCGTCCGCGCGCGGGCACTGACGGTGCTGCGGCGCTGACATCCGCCGAGGTGCGATCCATTCTCTCGAGTGCCTTGCGAATTGCGAATCGTAGTCGAGCGCAGATACGCCGTCCGCTCGATACGCCGGCGCGTGTCTCGATCACCGTCGTAGATTCACAGGGCGAAATTTTGGGGCTCGTGCGAACTCGCGATGCGCCCGTGTTCGGTATCGATGTGTCTGTGCAGAAGGCGCGCGGCGCGGCGTTTTTGTCTTCGCGTACCTCGGCAGAGAGATTGAATGCGCTTCCTCCGGCCGTTTATCTCGATCGCGTCTTGGTACGGTTGCGAGAAGAGTCGCCGGCGCAGTACGTCACTACCACGCGGATTTTTCTTGGCTTGCCAAATGCCTTGGCGGATGGGATGACTGCGTTTTCCGCGCGCGCGATCGGCAATCTCGCACGCCCAAATTATCCGGACGGGGTTGATGGAAATCCATTTGGTCCGCTCTCACGAGCGCCGGGACAATGGAGTCCGCTCAACACGGGATTACAAATGGATCTCGTTCATAACGCTGTCATTCAGCACGTTGCGTTCGTTCGTGGTTTGACGCCCGATACCCTGCGTAATTGCAGTGGAGTAGGCGGTTTCGATCGAGGCTTTGTCGTAAATGGTGCCGTTCGCGGTCTAGCTAATGGCATACAAATTTTCCCCGGCGCTGTGCCGATCTATCGCGGTGAGCAGCTGATCGGGGCGATCGGAGTCTCTGGGGACGGTATCGATCAGGATGACATGGTCGCTTTCCTTGGTGTCGCGCGTGCCGGCTTATCCGGAAACCCGCCTCAAAACGCGCCGACGAGTCGTCGAGCGGATCAATTAGCTCCTCGTGGTGCGCGCTTGCGCTACGTCGGCTGTCCGCAAGCGCCGTTCCTGGACTCCAACGAACAGGAGCCCTGCAGTGGTCTTTGATCGAACATGGTTATCTGCGCTGCTCGGATGGGTACTTGCGGGGTCCGCTCTCGCGAACGAGGCGTGTCCACCGTCGCAGCCGACCGAGTCCGGCCGACGTAGCCCCACGATACCGGTTATCCCGTATGAGCCGGAGCCTTGTGATCCATCGCGAATTTCCCCAGCTCCGATAGAGGAGATGGGATCTTTACAAGGGTTCCCGGATCGGTGGCGTATCGTCGAGGCGATTGGCATCAAAGAAAATTTGCTCGACCCTTACAATGGCTACAATCGCTTGAAGGGCGATCGACCGATGTTCGGCGAAGACTGGTACTTGGCTTTCATCGGGATTTCCGATTCAGTCTTTGAGCCGCGTTCGTTTCCTCTGCCGGTCGGTGGTCCCGTTACGGACAGACCGGGATCCCTCAATACGTTTGGCAGTCCGAAGACGGAGATCTTGGCGCAGACGTTCATTCTTGAGACTGTGCTCTACCAGGGCAACACGACGTTCAAACCGCCCGATTGGGAGTTCCGATTCACGCCAGCATTTAACGTAACGCGAGTCTCTGCTGACGAGCGTGGTTTGCTGCGGGCGCCCGCAGATGCTTCTAAGGTTCGCTACGACTCGGCGTTTGGCTTGCAGGCTGCGTTCGTCGATCGCCATTTGCGAAACGTGTCGCCCAACTACGACTTCGACAGTCTCCGTGTCGGAATACAGCCCTTCACTTCCGACTTCCGTGGCTTTTTGCTCAACGATGCGATGTTTGGTGCGCGTCTATTTGGCATCCGAGCAAGCAATCGTTATCAATACAACCTTGCGTGGTTCCGTCGCCTAGACAAAGACACGAATAGCGGTCTGAACGACGTGTTCTCTCGCGGTCTCGCATCGTTTCGGGACGATGATGTCTTCGTCGCTAACCTTTATGTACAAGACTGGCCGACTCTCGGATTTTTCACCCAAGGTACGTTGATCCATAACCGTAATCGCGAAGGCAGACAAATTCAGTACGACGACAACGGCATTATTCAGCGACCCGTGTCGCTCGGCGTTGAGCGATCGGGTGATTACGATGTCACCTATCTCGGTGTCTCTGGTGACGGTCATATCGCCGGAGTTAACCTAACGACTTCCGCGTACTACGCGACTGGAGATGCCGAGCGTGGCACCTTCATCGATCGCCCGCAAAAGATCAGAGCGGGGTTCCTCGCGGCCGAGATTTCCAAGGATTTCTCGTGGATCCGCGCCCGCGCGTCGCTCGCGTGGGGATCTGCGGATTCAGATCCGTTTGACGATCGAGGCGAGGGATTTGACGCGATATTCGAAAATCCTCTCTTTGCGGGTGCGGATACCAGTTTTTGGATACGCGAGCCCGTTCCGCTGATTGGTGGTGGACGTGTGACACTGACCGGGCGTAACGGGTTGCTGAACTCGCTGAGATCGTCGAAGGAGTTTGGTCAGTCGAACTTCGCGAATCCGGGGCTGAGGCTTGTGGGTGTTGGAGCAGACTTTGATCTGACGCCAACCTTGCGGGCGAGCACTAACGTCAATTGGCTGCAATTCGTTGACACGGAAACCTTGCGGGTTGCGCGTGCGCAAGGGGATATCGACAAGGAGATCGGTATTGACGCCTCAATCGCGTTGATCTGGCGACCGACGGCCATTCAAAACGTCGTGGGTCGTCTGTCTGTCGCCACTTTGGTGCCGGGGGACGGTTATCGCGATTTGTTTGAAGACGACATCGCGTACGCCGTTCTTGGTAATCTCGTACTTACTTACTGATTATCGAACTCATGAAAAAGCTCGTCGCCTCACTCTTCACCCTATCCGGACTGATGCTTTTGCCGAGCTCGGTCGATTTCGCAACCTCTGCGGAAGGTCTCAAGGCAGTCGAGCGGGTTTACGTGGTCTCACCGCCTGCGCCGGCAAAGCAGACCTTGGAGGAGGCCGCGGCGAAGAGTGTGGGGTGTAACGACTGCCACACGAAGACCGATCAGCCGACCATGCATGCCAATCCGGGGGTCGTACTCGGTTGCACGGACTGTCACGGCGGTTCGGCCAATGTGCGTTGGATCGGTCCGGATGATCGCGACACGCAACGGAACAACCGAAAGTACGCTGAGGTGCGCGATGCGGCGCATGTGCCGCCTAAGTATCCTTCCGCGTGGCATCATCCATCGAGTGCCAACCCAGAGCGTACTTACGCTTTGCTCAACAAAGAGGCGAACGAGTTCATCCGGTTCGTCAATCCTGGCGACTATCGCGCCGCCGATGCGGCGTGTGGTGCGTGTCACGCCCGAACCATCGAAGATGCCAAGCGTAGTTTGATGGCGACCGCCACGATGTTCTGGGGCGGAGCGGCCTATAACAATGGTTTACTTCCTTTCAAGAATTACATTCTCGGTGAGAGCTACACCAAAGAGGGTGTCGCGGCGATCCTCGAAGGGGCGAAGACAACGGCAGAGCAACGCGATAAGCATGAGCTCGTCAAACGAATCTACCCGTTGCCGCGTTGGGAGAACCTGCCGCCCGCCGATATCTTCCGCGCCTTCGAGCGCGGAGGACGCAACATCACCAACCTGTTCCCGGAAACAGGTATCCCTAATTCTTTGGGTCAAATACAGCGTCTCGAGGAGCCAGGTCGCCCTGACTTCAAGCAGTCGAATCGCGGTCCCGGCACTGGTGGTCGGATTGCGGTGCCGGTGCTCAATATCCACAAAACTCGGTTGAACGATCCCTTGATGTGGTTCATGGGTACTAATGAT
>Ga0194131_10002157_pt1 | contig 32608 bp, 23 predicted proteins | sample TA2KigO120mmetaG_FD_148631 | JGI IMG/M metagenome (GOLD analysis project Ga0194131, IMG submission 148631) | Freshwater microbial communities from Lake Tanganyika, Tanzania - TA2015053 Kigoma Offshore 120m | ecosystem: Environmental > Aquatic > Freshwater > Lake | place: Tanzania: Lake...
AGCAGGCGGCGCCCGGCGAGCGCGCCCAGGGCGGCGAACACGGCGACGGCAGGGACGACGAGCGCCCCGTTGACGACGAGTCCTTCGGTCAGCACGTCGATCCCCCTTCCCTCGCCGCCTGCTCGATCAGGCGCGCGAGCTTCTGCAGCCCGCCGATCGCGTCCAGGATCGCCGCGACCGTCGCGTCGACCCGGACCTGCCCGTTGCCCTCGATCGCCGCCTCGATCGTCCCGGCGATCTCGACGACGTCGCGGCGCGCGTTCGTCGCCGCGTTCAGCATCCGGATCTTCGGCTCGACCCGGACCGCCGGCGCGAACACGCCCAGGCCGCGCGCCGCCTGCGTCACGACCGCGCGTTCGAACTGCCAGGCCGCGCGGCGCGCATCGTCGGCGCGGCGCAGCTGCTCGCGCACGACGATCGGCTCGTCGAGCGTCAAGTCGGCGACGACGATCGCGACCGCATCCGCGAGCGCCGACGCCGCATCGAAGACCGCCTCGCCGGGCACGATCGTCGCTTCCGCCAGGCGGCCCGACAGGCCGCCGTCCTTCCCCATATTCGACATCGTCCGCTTCCCCTTCCTCGGCTCGCGCGCGGTCAAGCGGCGTGCTCGTCCTTCTGGTTCCAGAAGTAGCTGCCGCAGCCGCCATCGGACGGCGGGCAGCGGCGCGGCGGCTCGACCGCCTTCGACTTCCAGTCGTGCCCGCAGCGCACGCAGCGGTAGGTCCGCGCGAGCCGCTTCGGGTTCGTCGGGTTCAGCAGCTGGTGAACGCGCGTGCGCGACAAGCCCGCGTCCTCGGCGATCTGCCGCAGCGACCAGCAGAGCTTCGTTCGCAGGTAGACGACCCGCTGCCGTTGTTTCTCGTTCGCTTCCATCGGTCCCCCATTGCGGGCGCGAGCAGGTCCTGCCCGCTCGCGCCCGGTTGCGGGCCGCCCGTCAGGCGGCGGCCCCGTCCTTGTCGGCTGCCGGGCGGCGGCCGATCTGGCGCCAGTATTTCCCGCAGATCGTCGCCGCGAGCTTCCAGTCGCGGTCGGTCAGCTGGCCGCCGGTCGCGAGCAGGTTGCGCGCGAGCCGGTGCCCGTCGCCGCCGTCCGACGCCGACCAGCCGACGCCGTTGTCCTCGGCCGCGCGGTCCGGATCGAGGTCGGACAGCGTCAGGCAAGCGCGCGCCGCCCAGGCTTCGACCTCGTTCGCCGCGGCGCGCTTCGGCGCCTGCTCGTCCTCGCGGTACTCGCGCGCCTTCGCGTTCGCGGCCTCGCGCTTCTCTTCGCGCGCCCTCCGCTCGGCCGCCCAGCGGGCTTCGCGCTCGGCGCGTTCCTTCCGCCAGCCGGCTTCGCGCTCGGCGCGCAGGCGCTGCTCGACGGTCGCCGCGTCCTCGACCTCGGTCACGACCTCGACGCCGTCGAGCGCGTTCGCGATCGCCGCGGCGCCCTGCTCGGGCAGCGCCTGGCGACCGTCGACGCGACCCGCCTCGACCGCCTTCGCGATGACCTCGTCCTTCCAGGTCAGCAGTTCCAGGACGCGCGTGTCGACTTCGTGATCGGCGACCAGGCGGTCGACGAACAGCGTCGACGCCTTCTGCCCGATGCGGCGGAAGCGCGCCTCGGCCTGCGCGTTCAGCGCCGGCGTCCAGGCGAGGTCGACGAACAGCATCCGGCGCGCCGCGTTCAGCGTGATTCCCTCGGCGCCGGCGCCGATCGTCAGGGCGACGCCCTTCAGCTTGCCCGCCTCGAAGTCGGCGACGATGTCGGTCCGGCGCTGCGCGTCGAGCCCGCCCAGGATGGTTGCCCAGCCCTCGCGCTCGCCCAGCGCCTCGACCGGCGCGCGGTGCGCCGAAAAGACGATCAGCGGCTCGCCGATCTCTTCGAACTCGGCGACCAGGTCGAGCAGCGCCGGGATCTTCGAGGTCGCGAGCGCCGCGCGGACGCGGGACAGTTCCTCGAAGGCGGCGCCGCCGTTCAGGGCGGCCTGCGTCGCGTTCTGGAAGTCGATGCCCTGCTCGGCGAGCTTCGCGACCAGGGCGTCGCACGCCTTGCGCGTCGCGGCGTCGATCTCGACGGTCACGTCCCGGTAGACCTTCGGCGGCAGGTCGATCGTCTCGTCGACCGTGCGGCGCAGGCCGACGCGGCGGAAGGCGGCGCGCATCGCGTCCGCGTCGACGTTCGACGTCCACTCGATGCCGAAGCGGCCCTCGTAGCCGCCCGCGATGCGCAGGAAGTTCTTCCAGCTGCTGAAGGCGTCCTGCGCGAGGCCCAGGACGTCGAGCACGTTCCAAAGCTCCGACTGCCGGTTCAGCAGCGGCGTGCCCGACGCGCCCCAGGTGCGGCCCGCGGCGCCGGCGGCCTGGACCGCCTTGCGGATCGCCTTCAGCGCGACCGTCCGCTTCGCCTTGCGGTTCTTCGCCTTGTGGATCTCGTCGACGAGCAGGATCGTTCCGGCGACCGGCGTGCCGATCGTCGCCGGCAGGACGTGCTCGCGGCCCTCGATCTCGCAGTTCGGCAGGATGTCGTAGTTCACGACGACGATCTCGCCCGGCTGCGGCCAGCGGAAGGCGTTGCGGCCCGACAGCATGACCGGGCGCAGGTCCGGGCGCCAGCGGCGCGCCTCGCGAATCCAGTTCCCCTTCACGATCGCCGGGACGACCGCGAGCACGGCCGCGCCCTCGGGCGCCGCGATCAGCAGCTGCACGGTCTTGCCCAGACCCTGCTCGTCGGCGAGCAGCGCGGCCTCGCGCGGCGCGAGCCAGCGGACGCCCTCGCGCTGGAACGGGTAGAGCGCCAGGCCCGTGCCTTCCAGGCGGGCTTCGGCGGCCGACAGGCGCTCGACCGCGGCGCCGGTCGCTTCCGCGTTCGCGTCGCCCTTCGCGCGCGTCGCCTCGATCAGACGCTCGGTCAGGACCGGGACGAAGGCGTTGTCGCGCAGCGCCTGGACGAGCGCCGGGACCTGGTCGAGCTTCGCGACCTGGTGCCACTGTCCGCTCTTGTCCTTGCAGCTGCGCGCGCCGTTCACGTCGCAGGTCCGCTTGTAGATCGAGAAGAAATTGCCCAGGTACGACAGCGGGCGGATGCTCGCCTGGTTGCCGTCCAGGTCGAGCGCGATCTTCGGCGTGTTCGTCGTTTCCATCAGCAGGTCCCCTTTCCGCGACCGAATCTAGCCGGTTCAGGGTTCAGGGTCAAGCGGGTCGAGCGCGGCCAGGATCGCGCAGGCGGCGGCGTGCAGCATCCGCGCCCGGGCGGCAGTCGGCGGGACCTCGGGCGCAACACGCCTGGCCGCGTCTCGCGCAATGCGCCGACCGATGTCCCCGACGGTCGCCGCCGACACGCCCAGGTGACGCGCGATCACGGCGGTCGGTGCCCCCAGCTGGCGCATCGTCGCGACCGCCGTGCGCCGGCGCGCGCGCTCCTGCTGCCCGCGGATGATCGCCTGGCGCTCGACCGCCAGGTGCGCCGCGCAGGCAGCGTGCAGCCAGTCCGCCGGTTCCGGGCAGCCGCGATAGCGGCACGGCGGGCGCGGGCGCGGCGGCGGGTCCGGTCGGGCCGCGCGCTGCTTCGGCACGAACCGCAGGACGATGCCGGCGCGGGTCATCGGCCGCGCGCCCGCTGCCGGTCCTCGCGCAGCAGCAGCGCCATCAGGGCGAGCGACACGACGACGACCAGGGCGAGCCCGGCGGGACCGCCGACGCCGATCAGGGCGAAGCAGCCGATCAGGTAGAGCATCGCGAACAGGCCCGCCGCGGCGATCACGGCGGTCTTGATAACGATGCGCGCCAGGGCGATTGCGAATCGCTTCACGGGTTCCCCCTTTCTCGGTCGTGCCGGCGGCGATACCGCGCGAGCGCGCAGGGCCGGCAGGTTCGCTTTCCTCGCGAGTCCAGCTGATAGGCGCCGCCGCAGGCGGGACAGGCGAGCTTTCTTGCGTGCTGCGCGCTGACGCCGCGCCCGCGCAGCACGTTCACCCGATGCGGGACAAGCTCGACATGCTGCGGGTTGCAGCAGGCCGGCGTGCGGCACAAATGGTCCGCTTCGAGCCCTGACGGGATCGGCCCGACCAGTAGTTCGTAGGCGACCCGGTGCGCGAGGCCCGTTCGGCCGCCGGCGACGCCGATCACGCCGTAGCCGTTCCTGTTCGTCGCCGCCGTCCAGAACCAGCAGCCGACGCCGACCCGGTCGCGGTCGAGCTTTCGCAGCAGGCGGGCAAGTAGCGACACGATCACGGCTGCACCTCGACCGGCGAAAGCTCGCGCGGGTCGGCGGCGAGGTCGACGCGCGCCTCGCGCCCGTCGGCGAAGCGGACGACCTTCGACTGCATCCGCCTGGTCGCGATCCAGTCCGGACCGTCGACCTCGACGCGGTTCCGCCAGTCGTCCCGGTCGGCAGCCAGGATCGGCTGCAGCGGGCGCCCGTAGAGCCCGGCGGGCGGCTCGATGCCGGCGACCGCGGCGAAGGTCGGCGCGAGGTCGGCGTGCGAGACGATGCCGCGCCGGACGTCGCCCGCGGGCACGCCCGGGCCGGCGACGATCAGCGGCACGCGCAGGACCCATTCGTGCCAGTCCATCTTGCCGAACTCGCCGAACTCGCCGATCGCGAAGCCCTGGTCGCTGGTGAACACGACGAGCGTCCGCCCGGTGATCCCGCGCGCGGCGATCGCAGCGCGGATCGTGTCGACCGCGTCGGACACGCCCTGCAAGCCGCGCCAGCGGCGGCTCCAGGCGCTCGTCGCCTGGCCGACGACGTTCGGGTCGAGCGCCGGGCCGATGTCGAGCGGCGGCGGCACGGCCGCGTCGAAGCGCACGGGTCCGGCCTGCGGCCCGTGCGGCGACGCGAAGCCGACGACGAGCGCGAACGGCTCGCCCGCGGTCGCGATCACGTCCGCCGCCTGCGCGGCGAGCACGTCCGACTGCGCGCGCCCGTAGGTCGTATGCTTCGGGATCGCACGGAAGTCGTCCCAGCCCGGGACGGGCAGCGCGACCTCGCGCAGCTTGTTCAGGTACTTTCCGACCAGGTGCGTTTCGTAGCCGGCGCCGTGCAGCCAGGTCGCCCAGGTCGACGACGGGTCGAACGTGCCGGAATGGTTGTCGACGACGCCGTGCGTCCGCGGCAGCTGCCCGGTCAGGATCGTTGCCCGCGCCGGCGTGCAGAGCGGGAAGCCGGCGAACGCGCGCGTGAACGTCGTGCCCGCGGCGGCCAGGTCAGCGAGCGCCGGCGTGCGCGCGACGTCGTCGTAGCGCATGTCGTCGGCGATCAGCAGGACGACGTTCGGGCGGTCGTCCGCGGCCGCGAGCCCGGGCACCAGGACGAGCAGCAGCAGGGCGAGCCCGGCGAGCTTCCGGATCGTGGCGGCGACCAGGCGATAGGTCGACCGCTGCCCTTCGAGCAGGCCGCCGTCGAAGCCGGGCGACGCGCCGAAGCCGACCAGGCGCGCCAGGTTGTCGTCGCCGAACCGCTCGCGCATCTTCGCGTCGATGCCCTTCGCCTGCGCGTCGAGCGCGTCGGCGAGCGTCGCGAGGTCCTGCTGCGTTGCGGCGCCGCGGTCGCGCCCCCTGGTCCGGTTGTTCGTCCGGTTGTTCGTCGCCATGTCCTGTTCCCCTTCCTGGTTCAGCGCGCGCCCTCGGCGCGCAGCAGCTTCGAGTAGAGATTCGCCAGCACGCGCGAATCGGTTGCATACCAGCGGCGGCGCTCGGCGTCGGCCTGGTCGCGGATGGCATCGTCGAGGCCGTTGCTCAGTTCGCAGACCGCGCTCGCCGCGGCGCTCGCGATCGAGCGCCGGTCGGGCGAGACGTGCGCGCGGATGCCCAGGTCGTCCTCGCCTTCGAAGACGCCCGCGCATTCGAGCGCGGTCAGCTGCGCGCTGGTCAGCCGGACGGTCGCCACGGCTAGGTCGCCGCGACGCGACGCCCGTTCAGGTCGTCGGTCCGAATGCCCTGGATCGTGTTCGCCATGTCCCGTTCCCCTTTCCTGGTTCGCGGCGCTGTTACTGCAGCGCCTTGACGACCATCCGCCCGATGCGGGTCGTCGGATGCCAGTCGACGACGGTCACGTCGCGGCCGCCGTCCGCCGCGCGCGCCGCGCTCGAAGCGCGCGCGTGCGCCAGCGCGGCCGCCGCGGTCGCGTGCTCGTTCCCCTCGCTATCCTTCCAGCCCGTCGGCGTCTCGATGATCCCGATTCTGGTCATGTCCTGGTTTCCCCTCTGCGCGAAGCGCGCGGTTCGTCGTGACAGGACCGACCCTAGACTGTTCAGGGTTCAGGGTCAAGAGGCTTCGAGCAAAAAAGCGAAAAGCCCGCCCAGGGCGACCCGGGCGGGCTTCGATGCGGCGCCAGGGCGCCGGTCATTCCTCGAAGGCGACGTAGGACGCGACGCCGCGGCGATAGACGTAGCAGCGGAAGCCGGCGGCCAGCATCTCGTCCCGCTTGCGCTCGGCCTGCTTCGGGTTCGCGTAGCCGATCGCGTTCAGCCGCAGCGTCGTGCCGCCCTTCGTCGAGCAGTCGAGCGCGTAGCGGGCAAGGACCAAGCGGCGGCCGCCGCAGACGTTCAGGCGAGTAGTCGAAAGCGTGTTGTTCGTCATGCCCCGAAGCTAGCGTGTTCAGGGTTCAGGGTCAAGCCCCGGTCAGGTCTTCCGGCAGACCAGCAGCCGCAGCGCCGGCGGGCTCGCGGCGTTGCCCGATACGACCTCGGTCGTCTGCGAGGTCCGCGCCGACAGGGTCGCGACGACCGACTGCACGTTCTCGATCAGCGCCCGGTGGAAATGCCCGGCGTTGTAGGTGTCGCCGGCGACGACGCCGATCCCGTCGACGCCGGCGTCGCCCGCCGGCGCGACGCCGTTCGAATTGTCCGGGTCGGTCTGCTGGCGGAACTTCCCGGTGCCGATCGCCAGGTCGTGATGCCGATGCGTGACCGTGTGCGACGCCGCGTCGAAGCCGTGCGAATGCCCGCCGACGATCGCGCCGCCCGCCGCCGCGGCAGCAGCGCCGACGATCAGCAGGCCCGCGGCATCGTCCGCGACCTCGAAGCCGCTCGGGCAGGTCGAATCCGAGAAGAACATCATGCCCGCCTGCAAGACGTTCTGATTCGCGTCCGCCGGCGCGATGAAAACCACCGCGAAGCGGTCCGCCGCGTTCGTCGTCGCCGACGTGATGTCGCCGCCCGCGTTCGACGACGCGGTCGCATCGAGCGGCGTCGTGACCGTGATCGAATGCTGGTGCCCGCTGGTCGAGACGAAGCCGTAGGGCTTCCCGACGAAGCGCGTCGAATTGAAGCTCCCCGTGTCCGTTCCGGTGACGTAGGTCGTCGAGCCCTGGTGCCGGTGCGACGCCGTGTGTTGGTGATTCGGGATCGCGCCCGTGCCGACGCCGCCCGACTTCTGGTGCCGGTGCGCGGCGATCGTGACCGACACGTTCGCGCGCTCGTCGTCGATGCCGACGGTCGAGCCCGCGGCGTAGGTCGTCCCGCCGTCGGCGACGTCCGCCGTGTCGCCGTCTTCGTGCAGCGTCTGGACCTTGCACTCGTCGACCGCGAGGCCGCCCGTGCCGGGCGCCTGGACGACCGCGACGTGGATCGTGTTCGCGCCGTTCGTGATCGTCAGGCGCTGGTAGAGCTTGACGTTCGCGGCACTCGTCAGGAACAGCGACGAGCCCGCGGCCGCGTTCGACGGCGAGAAGGTCGTGCCGGTCTTCGTCGTCGTGTCGGTGCCGTCGACCTCGGGCCGCGCCGCGCGTAGCGCGAGCCCGTCGAGGTTCGGCCGCCCGCCGCCGCCGTCGCAGCGGTTCCAGCCGCCGGGCGCCGTCGCGAGCCCGTAGCCGGCGATCAGCGACGTCGGAAAGTTCCCGCTGCCGCCCGTGCGCCGGCAGAACAGCACGCGCCGCCAGCTGACGTCGTTCCCGCCGAAGTAGGTGTAGAGCGTCGAGGTCGGCGCGCTCGACGTCGCCGCGGGCGACGGGTTGCCGGTCGTCTTGCCGGTCGAGCCCATCGCGTGAATATGCGACCCGCCCGACGCCGCGAAGCCATTCGACATCGGGTAGTTGAATTCGAGCGGCCAGTTGTTCGGGCCGGCGAACTCGGTCAGGACCGTGAAGTCGTAGCCCGCGTCATCGAGGCCCAGGTTTTCAATCGCAAAATCGAACGTGTGAACGTGATTCGCAAGGTCGTGCGCGTGCGATGCCTGGTGCCGATGCGTCGGCGAGCCGACCGGCGTCGTCGTGTCCGCGACCAGCGCGCCCTGGACGTAGTAGCCGCGCAGCGCGGTCACTTCCTCGGAATAGCCCGACCCGGGACAGCTGCTCGCGGTCGTGACGAAGATCAGGCCCAGCGGCAGGTCGGACGCCGCGATCGTCGTGCGGTCCGATACCAGGTCGGTCTGCCGCTCGGTCTTCAGGTCGACGCCCTTCGCGCCCTTCCCGAACGTCTCGACGGCGACGATCAGGTGGACCGGATGCTCGTCGATCAGTTCCGGGACGCGCGGCGCGCGCCGGTGAATCGCGCGCTCGCCGACCATCGGCACGCGGTTCCCGGCGTTCTCCTGGCGGAAGTCGATCCGATGCCGCAGCCGGCCGAAGTATCCGCTGTAAGCCGCGGCGACGCCGCCCGCCGACGCGGCGTCCTGCAACGCGACATTGGTCAGCACCAGGCGCTTTGCGCCCGGTAGCGCGTTCTTCGCCTGCGACACGGCGGTCGTCAGCTGGCGCGCTTCGCTGTCCGTCACGCGGATGAACGACGCGAAGTCGGTCTGCTGCGTGTTCACGTTGAACGGGACCTCGGTTTCGAACGACGAATCCGGGTCGTATTCGAGCGGCAGCGGGTCGGCGGTCGTGTCCTTCAGGACGGCGGCGACCTTGAACGCCTCGAAGTCGTCGACTGCGAGCGTGACCGACGAGATTCCATACTTGGCCGCCAGGTAGGCTTCGACCGCCTGGCGCTCGCCGGTCGTCAATGCGCGGTTCCAGACCAGGACCTCGCAGATCGTCCCGTAGAGCGACTGGGCGGTCGAGCCGCCCTTCCCCAGGTTCAGGACGCCGGGCGCCGGCTGCGAGGTCGCGGTGTTCGTGCCGACGCTCGTCCCGTTCACGAAATGCTCGGCGAGCGCGTTCGACGTCGCGACCAGGCCGCAGTAAGCGAATTGCCCCGCGGCGAGCGCGAGCCCGGCGCCGACATAGCCGCCGGTCGGACCGCCGGTGCCGCCCGTGTAGGCGTTGAACAGGTACGACGACCCGCCGCCCGGATGCGGACCCATCATCCAGTTGGTCGAGCCGCCCGACAGCGCGCGATGGAAGGTCACGGTGTCGTCGTTCGACAGCGCGTAGACGACGAAGACCGTATAGGGCGCGGCGCCCAGCGTAATCCACGCCATCGTGTCGTCGGTGTCGTCGAAGCGCACGCCGGGTCGGGTCAGCAGCGCGTTCCGCCACCAGCGCGGCCGCTTCGCGCCGGTGATCGTCGCATCGGTCCCGCCGGCCAGATTCTTCCAGGTGCCCAGCTTCGAGCCGTTCTGCGGCAGCGCGAGGCCGAAGCCGTCCGCGTTGCTCGCATCGAGCCAGCCGACCAGGGATGCGTTCGCCGCGAAGGCGCCCAGGAACGCCGTGCCGATGATCGACGGCAGGGCGGGCGTCTTGTCCGGGTAGAACGGCAGCAGGTCGAGCAGCGCGCGGCCCGACCCGCCGCGCGGGACCTTGAACGGGAACGTGATCCGCGACCAGCGCCCGGACTCGACCATGATCGGGTCCGACAGCGCGGCATAGTCGGGCGTCGACTGCCCGTCGGACGGCAGCGTGACGCGCAGCCGGACCGCCGTGCCGTCGCCGGCGCGCAGCCCGACGAGCGCGGTTGCGACGAAGTTGCCGGCGAGCCCGCCGCCCGGCAGTTCGACCGCCTGGCGCAGCGCCGCGGTCTGCTGCAGCGCGCCGCGCGTGATCTCGATCGCCTGCTGTCCCTGGTAGCGAACGCCGGTCGTGATCTGCGCCGTCAGGCCGGCTTCCGCCGTCCACGGGAATATCGAGCGCGAGGTCGCGGGCGAGGTCGTCGTGTCGCGCTCGAAGCCAGCGTTGTCGGTCAGACTTGCGACGTCCTGGTCGGGCACGCCAACGAACAGCCGGCCGATCGGGTTCGACATCCAGTAGGCGAAGACCGACCGGCAGACCATCGACGCGGCGTCGGCGACCGTGACATCGCTTCCCAGGACCAGATCGAGCTTCGGCGCGGACGGGATCAGCGCGCCGCCCGTCAGCTGCTTGCGCCAGCGGCGGTCGAGCTTCCGGAAGGTGTCCTGGACAAGCGAGGTCGCGCCAACGCCGCCGGCGAACGCGACCTTCATCACGGATGACGCCGCGCCGAACGTGAACGACGTCCCGACGACCGCGTCGCCCGTCTCGTAGCACGGGACCAGGGTCAGGCGGGCGGGACCGGCCAGGATCGCGGTCACGGTCGCGTGGTAGTAGGTCGTCGCCGCGGCGTTCGAAATGACCTTGACGCGATCGCCGACAGCGAAGCCGGTCGTCGCGGCGACTTGGCAGTTCGCGCCCGCCGCGGCGCTCGTGTGATTCGCGCTCGCGATCGTCGTCGACGGCGATCCGGCGAACTCGTCGATGCGTTCCGGGTAGCTCCGGAACAGGAACTCCAGGACCGCGCCGGCAGTCGCGACGCCGGCGCCGACGCCGCCCGCGATGTCGACGTAGAGCGTGTCGGAATTGTAGGCCGCGTCGCCGCCGCCCGCGGCGTTCTTGACCTTGAACTGCCCGCATTGCAGGTCGGCCGCGGTCGGCGTGTAGCCGGTCGCGATCGCGGTCTGCGACTCGGCGCTCGCGTACACGTTGCCGAACGCGACGACCGAATGCTGGCAGACCTTGAACCAATGCTCGGTCGGCGACGCCGCATCGGACGACACGCGGTAGGCCGGGACGCGCTGCGGCGAGCCGACGACGACGGGCAGCACGACGAAGTCGCGGACCGTCTCGTTCGCGCCCGTGCCCGTGTAGGTCGTCACGCGGGACTCGGACACGGGCCGCGCCAGCTGCAGCGCGCGGTCGTAGAGCCCGACCGTCAGCTTGCCGGTGTCGAGCTTCGGCAGCGCCGTTGTCGCGCGGCCGATCGCCTGGAAGTCGACCAGGCGACCGGACAGGCGCCGGTGCCCGCGGTAGATCGTCGCGAACAGCCCCTCCCAGACCTCGCGCACGACCCGGTCGTCGAACTTCCCGTCGGCGGCGACGATCTCAAGCTCGCCGATCGAGGTCCCCGCCTCGGTGCCCTGCCCGCGGATTTGAAGCTCGGTCCGCACGCGCGGCTCGCGCACCAGGCGCGGCTGGTAGCGCCGCAGCAGACCAGCGTCGTCGGTCAGCCCTTCGGGCGAGGTCGACAGGCGCTCGACGGGCACCAGGACGAACGTCTCGCGGTCGTCGTTCGGCGAGCGGTTTGCCGGCGTCGACGGCATGTAGACGTAGGCGATCCGGTTCGTCGCATCCCATCCCCAGGTGTTCGCCGCGGCCAGCTGCGGCGACGAGCCCTGGACGGCCGCCTGCGTGACCTCGACGCCGTTCAGGATGCCGCGGTCGATGTCGACCGTGTCGGGAAGGTGCTTCTGGTACAGCCCGGCGGTCCCGGTCGCGTCCCATTGCTTGACGACGAGGCCGGTTTCCATCTCGACCGCGATCGTCGTCGGCTCGGCGGCGCCGGGCTCGACGACGTCGGTTTCGCGCAGCCAGACGAAGCGCGTCGGGCCGACGTAGGCGTCGAACGTGCCGCCGTTCGGGCGCCTGGTTTGAAGCTTGTTCGTCGTCGAGCCGGCGCGCCGCACGCCGCGCCACAGGAAGAAATTCAGGCTGTTTGCGACGCCCGTCGCCGACGACTCCCCGTGCCCGAAGTTCCCGCGCGCGGGCGCGTTGTCTTCGTAGATCAGCGGCTCGGTCCCGCCGGCCTGGCCCTCCGGGTAGTCGCCGCCCCAGACTGGGCGGATTGCCGAGAAGTCCGACGCCGGCGTGCCCGTGTTGATCCCGTTCCCGGTCGTGACGAACTCGACATGCGTCCCGGCGACGAGCGTCTGCGACGCCGAAGTCAGCGCATCGACGTAGTCGTTGTCGCCGGTGATCCCGCTCGCCGCCTGGTTGTTCGTCGCGAAGCCCGCGAGCCAGGGCGGCAGGGACGCCGCGACGAGCGGCAGCGCGACCAGAATCGAATTGCGCGCCTCGGCGTTCCCGCTCGCGCCGACATTGTTGATCGTGACCTGGATCGTGCCCGTCGCAACGCCACTAACGAACGTCGCGAAGCCGATCGGCACGCGGTCGGTCGTGTTCCGCAGCTTGATGCGCGCCGTATGGATCGCGATCCCGTTGTTTTTGACCTTGACCTCGACGACCCGGTTGGCCGCGGTGCCGGACGAATGCGCGATCAGCGCCGACCCGGCGACGAAGTAGGATTGCGAGGTCGGGACCGTGACCGTTTCGACGACGACGTCGGTCGAGGTCGCCGCGGTCGTGGCACTCGTGTTCGTGCCGCTGTTCGCGCCCTGCAGGAGTCCCGACCACTTGTCGACGCGGACCGCGTAGATATGCCCGCTGCCCAGCTTCGAGCGGCCCGACGACCCGCCGTTGCGCGTCTGCAGCGCGAAGTCGCGCCGGTCGCCGGCCGGAATCGTAATCAGGCGGACGAAGTTCGCCAGGAAGACCTCGGCCGAATCGGCGAGCGTGACCAGCGCCTCGCCGTGATTCGCGTCGCCCGAATACGGGTCGTCGGTCTTCGCGTTGATCGTCAGGCGGCAGCGGGACTCGCGGCTCGCAAGCGAATGCGACAGCGAGGCCGCGCCGAAGACCAGGAATGTGTGCGTCTCCTCGCGCGCTTCCGCGAGGTCGATCGTGCAGAGCGCCTGCGCTTCCCAGGCATCGATCGCGTTCCCGGACGAGAGCGTCGCCGTGTTCGTGTAGACCGTGCCCAGCGCGCCGGCGCCGTCGCCCGCCGACTGGATCGGAACGACGAAGATCGACGTGTCGGAAAGGACCTTCGTCGCGCGCACATAGGCGGACGGCTTCGAGGTCTGCTGCAGAAGCAGCGTCTGGCCCAGCAGCAAGCCGTTCCCGCCGCTCGCGATCGTCAGCAGGTTTCCTTGCGCCGCGAGCGTCCAGTTCGTCGTCGAAACGGACAGCGTCGCGACGCGGCCGCGGACTGTCTCGACGTCGTTCGCAGCGTAGGCGATCAAGCTGCGTCCTCGGCGAAGGACAGCTTCAGGTCCCCGTAAAGCGAAAAGGACAGCGTCTGCTCGGCGCCGCCCTTCAGGTCGATTCGCCCGTAGTAGGCGCCGTGTGCTCGCCAGTAATCGGACGACTCGGCCGAATGCATGTCGAGCAGCAGGCGCGTCGTGCCGCCGGCTAGGTCGAGCTTTTCCTTCAGGGTCGGGTAGAGCGTCGCCGCGGCGACCAGCGGGACCTTCAGATCGACTTCGTGGAACGCCTGCTGCTTGTCATGGTAGGCGCTGCCGCCCTTCGCCCTGGACTCGATTGACGGGTCGACGAGCCGAATCTTCGCCCCCTTGTCATAGCCGATCTCGACGAAGTCCCCCAGCCAGACGACGCCGACCTGATAGAACGTGTCGATCGACAGCGGGTAGTCGGCGCCGACGGCGAACGCCGCCGGCAGGGTTACGCGCCAGTAGCGCGACGCCGCGCCCGCGGTGCCCGCGTCGCTGTTCCCGACGAACCAGCGCATCACCCGATTGACGCTCGCCGGAATGTAGGTCTGGAAGGTCCATGTCGCGACGACCGACCCGCCGATGCCCGTGATGGATTGCAGCTTCACGGCAAAGCCGCCCGGGTATCCGTTGTAATTGACGAGGCCGAAAAGGCGGATGCCGCCTGCGGCGCCCGGCGTGAACGACGCGCCCAGGTCAATGTCGAACTGCTGCGCGATCGTCGTCCCAGATCGCCAGGGCTCGCCGCGAAGCGGGTTCAGCAGGTTAGACAGCGGGAACTCCTGCGCCGCGCTCGTCGCGCCGCCCAGGGTCACGCCGGACCGCATCACATAGTTCTCCAGCGAGATCGTCGCCGTCGTCGGTCGAGACTCGGTCGCCATCGCCGCCCCCTATCGCACGGACTCGGCCGGGACGACACGGCGCCTGCCCTTCGCTTCGCGCTCCAGGGCCGCCTTCGTCGCGCGCACGACCTCGCGCCCGTCGATCGAGACGACGATGTCGCCGGCGCCGCCGCCGGCCAGAGCTTCGATGGCATCGCGCAGGCGCGCGATCTCGCCCGCCAGCGGCTCGTCGACGCCGGTCGAGACGTCGTCGAGAGCTTCGTCGAGGCCACGCGCCGCCCGCCGGCGCGCTCGACGGCGCTCGCGGCGCGCCTCGCGGGACAGCGACAGCCCGTCCTCGTCGTCGTCCGCCGGGCCGAAGCCGCTCGACAGGATCGAGCCGCGAAGGTCGCCCATCGCTTCCCGCAGCTTCTCGACGTCGGTGCTGTCCGCCGTGCCGCGGATCGAGCCGCGCAGGTCGCGCACGGCGGCCGACAGCGCGGCGAACGCCGCGTCGGACGCGGGCGCGCTCGGACCCAGCTTCGACACGCGCTCGGGTCCGGCCTCGCCGATCAGCGCGAGCGTCGGACGGTACACGTCGCCGCCGGCGGCGAACTTCTGCACGCCCGCGCCGGGCGGCAGATACGGGACATACAGCCCGCCGGAAATCGAGCCCTCGCGGCCCAGGGTCGACAGCTGGCCGATGCCCAGGTTCGTGACCGCGAGCCGCTTCGCCAGGTTGCACTCGCCCGCGCAGGCGTCCGCGGCGTTATCGGTCGCGTCCTGGAAGCCGTCGCGCAGGTCCTTCGTCTCGGTGTTCGTCACGCCCAGCTGCCCGGCGACATTCGCGATCGACTGCGCGATCTGGTCGAACGCCGCCTTCATCGCGGGATCGTTCAGGACGCCCAGCATCAGGGAAATCTGCGTCGCGATGTCGGCGTTGTTCTGCGCCGTGATCTTCTGGGATTGACCAATCTGCGTGAAGATCGCCTGGATGGCGGTCAGCATCGGCGCGAGCGCGCCCTGGATCAGCGCGCTATCGACGAACGCCTGGATCAGCCCGTCGCGGATATGCTGGAACAGCTGCCCGCGGATGTTCTTCGTGAACTCGTCGAAGGTCTGGAACTTGCCCGGATCGCTGAACGCCTCGGACAGCGCAGACTTGAAAATGTCCTTCGACTTCTGCGCCGACTTCGAGACGCTGTCGCCCAGGTCGAGGCCCAGCGCGGCGAAGATCGGCCGCAGGGCTTCCATCGCGGCGCCGATGTTCGCCGCCCCCTTGCGCGCGATGTCGCCCAGGTTGTCGGCCTCGTCCTCGGTCAGCTTGTCGTCGGCGAAGGCGTCGGTCATTGCCTTCTGCATCTCTTCGGTGAACGCCTGGATGACCTCGGCGAGCGGCCCAGTCGCGAGCATCGCGGTCACGATCCCCTGCAGGACCGCCTGCTCGGTCGAGTCCTCCAGACCCTTGCGCCACGCATCGACCGCGGACGAGTCCGCCATGTCGAGCGTCGCAAGCGACTTCAGCGACGACGCGAAGTCGAGCCCTTCGAGCGCGGCCGCGATGCCCTCGACCTTCTGCAGCTGGCGCAGGATCGGGTCCAGCTGCTTTGCCTGCTCCGTGATGATCGCCGCGTGCTTCGCGATCTCGGCGGAAATCTCGGCAGCCTTCTCGGGCGTCAGCTGTCCCTTCGACGCGAGGTCCTTCGCCTTCTCGATCTGCTGGTCGATCGCCTTCGATTCCTTCTCGATGTCGGGCCGCGCGCTGAAGCCCTCGATGATCGCGTCGGTCAGCTTCGTGCGGACCGAATCGGCCAGGGATTCCGAGAAGTTCTCGACGAAGTCCGCGGCCGCGCCTTCGAGCGCCTTTTTGAAGCCCGCGGCGATCGCCGACGCGAAGTCGGGCGCCTTGTCCTCGCCTTCCGCGCTCGTGTCCTGGTGGTCCGGATGTCGCGGGTCGTTCGCATCCTTGATGAACGGTCCGCCCGGTCCCCATCCTGTCGGCGACTTGCGCACGCCGATCGGGATATAGCTTGTCGTTCCCAGCGCGTGCCCCGGCGTGCCGCCGTGCATCAGCTGGCGCGCCGCGGTCCAGGACAGCGGCGACACGGCGAAGCCGGTGCCGGTCGCCGTTACTAGTTCGGGCTGTCCGTTCTCGCCGACGACCGCGGACCCGGTCGTGACGATGCCGCCGGTCGCCTTGCCATCGATGCCGCCGAAGCCAGGCAGCTTTCCGATCAGGGTAGCAAGCCCGCCCAGCGCCGTGCCCAAAGCGCCGATCTGCTGACCGGCGCCGCCGACCGCCTGCGCGAGCGGGTCGACGATCTCGCCGGCGCCGCCCAGGGCGTCCTTCAGCGCGGCCAGACCGCCAGAGAAGCCGGACGATGCGGACTCGCCGGCCAGAGCCCCCTGCATCGCGTCGATCCCGGCAGCGATGGTCCCGGTGTTTGTCGGACCGAACGCCTCGACCGCGGTCACGACGCCGTCGCGCATCGCTTCCGCCAGCGGGGGGGCGAACGCCGTCGACAGCTTGTCCACGCCCTCGGCGATCGGACCGGCTACCTGCGCCCCTAGTGCGTCTTTCAGCGTGCCAACGCCAGCGGCGAGCGCCGCTGCGTTGCCGTCGCCCCCTAGGGCGTCCTTCAGCGACCCGACTCCAGCCTTGATGTCGTCGGCGGCGGCGCCGCCCAGCCCTTCCCTTAGCTTGTCGAGGCCGGCGCCGATCTCGGCAGAGGCGTTCCCGTCCGCGCCCCCCAGGGCGTCCTTCAGCGACCCGATGCCGTCCTTGATCCCCCCGGTGACGTCCTCGGGAAGCGCGTCGGCGACCGCCTTCACTCCCTCTTTCATCTTGCCAGCGGCGTCGCTGAAGTCCTCGCCCGCCTTTGCCGTCTCGTCCGCCTGCTTGCGGATGTCGCCGCCCTGCGTCTTCAGTTCTTCCTTCGCCGCGTTGCCCTTCCCGACCAGGTCCTTGCCCAGGTCGGCAAACTGGTTGAGCGTCGGACCTAGCGCCGCGATCGTCGCGTCGGTCTGCTTGCCGATCATCTGAATGAACTGGTCGAGGCCCGCCTGCTCGGCGCCGGAAATCGAGCCGTCGGCGAGCGCGCCGGCGACCGCTTCCTTGAAGCCCGCCATCAGCGGCGCGAGCGTGCCTTCGAGCACGGCCGACTGGACGAGCGCCTGCTGCATCCCCTCGAAGACGTTCGACGCGATCGACTGCTTGAACGACTCGCCGAACGCCTTGACGGCGTCCGCGCTCGACGCGCCGTCTTCCTGCAGCTTCGAGAAGAACGACCCGGTCGCGCCGCCCAGGGCGTCCTGGATCTGCCCCTTCGCCTGCTCGGTCGTCGCGCTGAACAGCTGCGCGACCGCGTCCGCGCCGGCGCTCGCCGCGTCGGCGAAGTCCTTGCCCGCGGCCTGGACCTTGTCGCGCAGCGCGGTCAGGTTCGCGCGCTCGGCGCCGTCGATCACGCCGTCTTCGAGCGCCTTCGTCAGCGCCGCCTTCCATTGCAGCTGCGCGCCGGCGAGCGCGTCCGCCTGCGGCGTCTTCGCGACCGCCTCCTGCGCCGATGCGCCCGCCTGCTGCAGCATCTGGTCGTTCAGGCTCGTGCGGATCGACTCGCGCGCCGCCTTCTTTCCGGCGCCGCTGCCAGGCGCTGCGACCTCGGCGGTCTGCGCAATGCTGAACAGTTCGCCCGCCAGCTGCTTCGCCTGCTCGCGCGCGGCGTGCAGGTCCTCGGCGAGACGAATCCAGGCGGTTTCCTCGGCGGTCGGCTTCAGCGCCTCGGCGATCGCGTCGTCGACTTCCTTCGCCGCGTCACGGATCGCGCGCAGCTGCGGGATGTACTCTTCGAGATTCGCGCGACCCTCGGCGATCGCCTGGACCATGTCGGCGCTGAATAGTTGGCTGCCCTCGGTGCTCGTCAGGTCGAACTGCCCGTCTTTCAGTTCGCGCAGCACGGCGAACACGGGCTCGAAGCTCGCCGCGATGTTGGTCGTGTCGAACAGCTGCTTCTGCCCTTCGGCGAGAAGACCCTCGCTGACGCCGCTGCGCAACTTTTCCATCATCGCGTCGATGCCCGACGTGACCGACGGCCCGGTGAACACTTCGCCGATGTTCTCGCCGATGAACGACGCCGACGCCGAAATGTCCTGCAGGCGGTTCTTGAAGTCGTCGGTGTTGATCTCGAAGCCCTGCTGCAGCAGGGCGTTCACGACCTTGTCGAAGTTCTCGGCGTCGTCCGCGAGCTTGACGAAGAAATCGGACGACGCGCCGTTTAGCGTGCCGAACGCCTTCTGCCCGTCCTTTTCGAGCGTCTGGATCGCGAGCGCCGCGATATGCACGCCAGGCGGGACCGCGTCCTCGCCCGACTCGAAGATCGCGCCGACGCCGCGGATGCTTTCCGCGACGTTCACGCCGAACAGCTGCTTCTTGTCATCCGCGACCTTCGGGTCGTTCTGCAGCGCCAGGACTTTGTTGTAGTTCTGCGACAGCGTGTTGATTAGGCCCATGCCCTTGACGGCATCGACGCCCATTTCGGTGAACGCCTTGTGCAGCTGCCCTGCCGTGAACTCGGCATACTCGCCGGTTTCCATCTTCGCGCGCGAGAAGAATTCCGAGAGCACGTTCGACTGCTGCGCCGCCATCATCAGGACGGGGTTCCCGTCGCGCACCAGGGACGACGTGTTGAAGTAGTTCGCCGCGAACACGCCGGCGAAGCCGGTCACGTTCGTGATCGCGTCTTCGCTGAAGCCGCGGTCGCGCGCCCTGCCCTTCCCGGTCAGCTGGTTTCGTTCGATGTCGTTCCCGGCGCCGAAGGTGTGCAGCCCTTCCTTGCTTCCTTTTTTGTAATTGCCGCTCGACTCGGTAATGTCGCCCAGCCCTTCCTGCAGATCCTGGAAGACCTTGATGCCGTCCAGCACGCTTTCGGCCTGCTTGCGAAGCAGGCCGGCTGCCATCGGCGTGTGCTTTGTGAGGGCGCCTGCCAGCGCCGCGATCGCGACGACAATCGCATAAATGACCGTTCCGATGATCGGGAAGGCATTCAGGATTGCAGCGGCGCCGGCGACGATGGAAAGGACCGACGCCGTGGTTTGCGCCGCGTTCATCCCGCCCTGCCCAAGCTGGAAGGCGGAATAGGCGCCGCCGATGCCGCCGACGACCGCGCCTGCGCCTGCGCCGATCGCCCCAAGAGAAGTTCCTAGCGCGCTCGATCCAGCCTCGCCGAACAGCGACGTGACGATGCCGCCGCCCGTCTCGCCCAGCAGCGAGCCAAGCGTCGCAGACGTCGCGCCAGAACCGAATAGCGTCCCGATAATGCCGGTTCCGGTCGCCGCGGTCAGGCCGCTATTCAGTAGGCTCAGACTCGAAAGCCCGATGCTAAGGCCCGGACTTTGTTTCGAGAAGAATCCCCCGCTGTTGATCGCCAGGTTCGCAAGCAGGCCCAAGCCGCCCCCGCTGCCGCCGCTACCTAGAAGGCTGCTCAATAGTCCGCCGCGGCCGCTGCCATGATCGGTTGCGCCGCCAGCGATGTCGGACAGGAGCACGCCGTAGGACCCGGCGCCGTCGCCGGCGCCGGCAAACAGATTCGAGAAAATCCCTTGCCCGAAGTCGCCCAGGCTCAAGAAATTCGACTTTACGGTCGGGTCGAAGTCCTTCAGCTTCGAATCGAGCATCGACGTGAACAGTCGCTTTCCGATGCCCAGGCCGATGCCTTCGAGCGTGTCGCCCAGGTCGCGCGTTCCCGAAATGACCGCGTCGAACGCCTGCCCGAACGAATCCTTGATGATGTCGCCCAGGTGAACGTAAGCGGTTTCCTGGTCCGCGATCGCTTCCTTGATCCGCTCTTGCGCTTCCAGTTCGTCGGCCAGCGCCGTGTTCACGCCCGCTTGCGCTCGCGCGATCTCGATTTTCTTATCTAGCTCGGTGATGAGTCCCTGGTTGACCTGCTGCGTCAGCTGCAGTTCCAAGCGCAGGTTCGCGGTCGTGTCCTTCGCCTGAAGGACCGCCTGGCGCTGCGCTTCGGCCGCGGCGAGCGCGCGCGCCTCGGCCGCGGTCTGCTTGTAGACGGCCGCGAGCGCCGTGCCCTCGATCGCCGAGACCTTCTGCTCGTCGGCGACCTTCGCCTGCGCCTCGGCCGCGACCTCCTGCGCGTCGGCGTAGTTCAGGCCGGACGCGATCGCCGCTTCGAGCGCATCGGAGTAGGCTTGCGTCTGCGCCGCCTGGTCCTGCGCGGCCGCGATCGCGCCCGCAGCCGCGGTCGCCTGCTGCAGCATGAACTCGGCGTCCTTCTGCGCCGCGGCGGCGTGCTGGTCGACGCCCTTTGCTGCTTCCACCGTCGCGACCGACGACTCGCGCATCGCCTTCGCCATGTCGGCGCCGGACTTCGCGGCGTTCTCCAGGATCGCGATTGCCCGCTGCGTCTGCCCCAGCTTGCCAGCGGCGTCGGCTGCGGCGTTGCCCGACGTGTTCAGCGCGCCGGCGAGGTCCTTGTTCGACTTCGTCGAGCCCTGGACGACGCTGTCGAACAGCCGGTGCGCGGCTGCGCCTTTGAGGATGCCGTCGGACGCCTGCGACGCCGCGGCGCCCGCGCTGCGCTGCGCGCCGGCCGACTCGGTCGCGACGTCCGCGAGCACGCGCGCCGGCGGCTCGGCCGCCTTCTCGGACGCCGCCAGCTTCTCGACGGCGGCGATCTTCTCCTGGATCGCCTTCGCTTCCGCCTGGTAGGCCGCGGCCTGGTCGGTGCCCGTGCCCGCGGCGCGCGCGCTCGACAGCGCCTTGTCGCGCTGCGCGTACAGGTCGGGCAGGACCGCGTCCGCCGAGAAGAACGACGAGAAGAAACCCTTGATCCCGTCGCCGATCGCGGCGAGCCCGCCCAGGATCGTGTCCTTCATTCCTTCGAGGATGGCCGCGCCCAGCTGGCGACCCGCGTCGCGCACGACCGGGCCGTAGGTGTCCCCCCATTCGATGTACTTCCCCTGCAGCCAGTCCTGCAGTTCCTGGAACTGTTCCTTGACGGCTTCCCAGATTCCGATCTGCCCGGCGCGATCGGCGAACGCCTCGATCTTCGGGATGATCCCTGCGAGCGTCTCGCCGACCTGCGCGCCGAACTCGCCGGAATTCGCGATCAGCGTCTGGAACACGGGCAGCAGCTTCGTCACCAAGCCGTCGCTGAACTGCGAAAGCCCGTCGACCAGGCCCGCGAAGAAATTCGTCTTGATCGACGCAAAGCCCTCCTGGATCTTTGCCCAGGCGTCGCTGATCGAGTCCGCCTTCTCGACGATGTTCTGGTCGATCTTCGCGCCCAGCTGGTCGGTGAAGTCGATCCAACCCTGCACGTCGGCGCGCCCTTCGCCGAACATGCGCAGCACGCCCTGGAAGCCATTGCCGAACAGCTGCATCGCGACATGCGTGCGCAGCGTCGGGTCCTCGATCTTCACGACCGCGTCGCCCAGGCGCAGGAACTGCTCCTCGGGCTTCAACGCGCGGAACTGCTGGACGTTGCCGACGAGCGACGTCAAGAGCTTCGCCGAGGCGGACGACGCATCGTTGGACGAATCAATGATCACCGATCCCATCTTCCGGAAGGCGACGCCGAACTCCTGCGTGGACACGTCGGCAGCGGACAGCGCGAGACGCCATCGACCCAGCGTCTCGGTCGCAACGCCCGTGTAGGTCGCGACGTCCTTCAGCTGCGCCAGGTCATTGACGCCGCTCTTGAAGAACTCGATGCCGGTCCCGACGATCGCCTTCAGGCGGCCGATCAGGTCGATTGCCTGGTTCAGGCCGGTGACGGTCTGAATCCATTCCTTCACGCCGGACACGGACTCGCGGAACGACTTGCCCGCGTCTTCCGCGCCCTTCCCGACGTCGCGGACGCCCTTCCCGGCGCCCTCGGACCGCTTGCCGGCGTCGTCCGCGGCGCGGCCGAACTCGTCGAGCGCCCTCTTCCCGGCGTCCAGGACCTGCAGCGAGCCCTGGTCGTCGACCCGGAACAGGACGGCGACTTCTCGTGCGCCCGCCATCAGCTAGCCCTCGCGCAGGACGTCAGGCAGCGGCGCGCCCGCCGCGCGCAGCTTTGCCTCGGCGAGCCGGCGAGCTTCGCGGCGGCGTTCCCAGACCGCATTCTTCGCAACGGTCTGCGCGTCCTCGCACGCCTGGCGGACGATCGCGCAGACTTCCCAGGCTTCGTCGGCGTGACGCTCGACGTCGACCCGGTAGCGGCCCGCCTTGATCCGCCAGAAATGCCAGAACTTTTCGATGGACAGACCAAAGCGGCGTTCCTTCACGACGCCCGACGTGCCCCCGATTTCTCGCAGGCTCGCGGTCGCTTCGCTTTCGCGCTCGGTTTCCTCGATCGAGCCCAGCGCGAACCAGTAGGTTTCAACCAGGTGCGGAGCGTCGGCGGCCAGCGCCTCGAATGGACACTGGCCGCCTTCGTGAAGGCACGATTCCGGGTCTTCGGTTTGCTCGCGTTCCTTCTGGCATTGCGCGCAGTCGCGCGGGACGCCTGGTCGCTGAACGCGAAGGACCAGGTCCCTTAGTCGTCTTTTCCCTCGTCGCCCTCGTCCTCGGCCTGCTGGTCAGCATCGGTCAACGCCTTGAAGACGACGTTGCCGAACTTCGCCGGCCAGGCGTTCGCATAGACCCAGGTCCCGAAGCGGACGGTGGCGCCCGCGACCTTGACCGGAGTATCGGCCGGGATGCAGACGCCCTTCGCGCGCAGTTCCTCGTACTTCGGACCGCCGAACTTCTGTTTGTCCGGGCGCAGGATCAGTTCCAGGTTCGCGATCGTCGCGTTGCGCATGTCGGCGACGATCAGGTCCCCCAGCTTCTCTTCCATCTCGGCGTCCAGCTGGTCGAACAGGCGCTGCGGCGCGTTCTCGCCCAGCTTCCCCTTGCGACGCTCGAAGCGCGCGACCAGGCGCTTGTAGCGCCGGACGCCGACGAGGTTCACCAGCACGCCCAGCGGCGGCTTGTCGAGGTCGGCCCGCGCTTCCGGAATGTCGATCCACTTCTGCTCGACGCCTTCCGTCTCGACCAGTTCCAGACCTTCGATCAGGATTTGATTCGCCATCGTTCCCGTTCCCCTTCCCATGGTCCCGCGTTCGTTGCCCGCGGCCCGTGTCCCCCCGCTGCCGCCGCGGGTCGCGGCGCGCATCCCCCCGACGCGCGCTCGCGACCCGTCCCCCTCGGCAGCTGGTCCCGGTTACTTGAACCGGATCTGGTAGTCTGCGTCGTCGACCGTGTTCTGCAGCATCAGGTCGAAGCCCATCGTCCGAATGCCGCCGGCATCCGCGTAGGCGTTCTTCGTGATCTGCGCATCGTTGATCGTGAAGACGACGATGTTTCCCGGCGTCGAGCCGTGCTGCCAGGTCACGTCGATGTCGGTCGCCGCCTGGATGTCGGCCCACCAGTCGTTCGTCGCCAGGTTCGACTCGGCCTCGGCGACGACGTTCAGGGTCGGCTTCCGGTCGATGACCAGACAACCCTTAAAGCCCTTCGCCGACGAGTAGTCGGGCCGCTCGGTCGTCTGCACGCCCAGGTCGAACCTGACGCTTTGCGCGATGACAATTCCGGCGCCCAGCGCCTTCATATTGAAGGACTCGGACTCGATCTGCAGCTTGCGGTCGGTCGGGTAGGTGATCGAGGTCGGCTGCGTGCCGGTCTGGACGGCGCTGTAGAGTCCCTTGAAGTCGCCGTTGAACAGCATCCCTTCGCCAGCCTTGCCGTCGAAGACGCCGGTGCCGACGTAGCTGCCGACCTTGTGCAGGATGTCGTGCGCGTAGACCCAGGCGGTCGACGTGCCCAGGCCGGACGAAATCGGCGTGTATGCGACGTAAGACGATCCCGCCGCGGCGCCCGACTGCTCGTTCAGGCCGCACGCCTTCAGGAACGGCGACATCGACGGCTTGACGCCGGCGGTCCCGCTGCCCATCAGGACCGTCACGGGCTTGAACATATGCAGCGACCGGCCGACCAGCTGCTTGTTCTTCGTGAAGCTCGCCCGGACCGGGTTCAGTTCGACGATCTTCGTGTCGACCTGGACCGGGTTCACTTCGTTGAACAGGAGCATCGCGTCGGTCGATGCGCTGAACGTCGATTCGGGCGTGCCCGGGACGCTGTCCGACTTCGAGAAGACGACGATTTTGCGCGACAGATTGACGGCCACGGTTCGTTCCCCTTCCGGCCGATCAACGGCCGTTCAACCGCGGGCGGGACCAGCCGCCGCGGAGTCCAGGGCACGAAGCGCGTCAGCCCAGGGAACGAATCAGGAGCGCAGGACGATGTCGCGTAGCCGCATCGCGGCGGCCTGCCAGGTGAAGCGGGCCGCGTTCTCGGCGGCGCGCTTCCCGACGACCGCTGCGCGGTGCGGGTCTTCCATGACGGCTACCAGCTGCGAGACGGCGGACTCGATCTTCGGCTCGACTCCCCAGATCATCGTCCGATGCCCGTCCCGGCTTTCGCACGGGATCTCGCCCTCGTAGGCTTCCACGCGGAAAGCCGTCTCGGGCGTGCAGAAGTCATCGGTGCCGGTCGCGCCCGTCACGACGACGGGCAAGCCCGTCGCCTGCGCTTCGAGCGGCGTCAGTCCGAATCCTTCTCCCATGTGTAGCGCCATGAATCCGTCGGCCTCGTAGTAGAGCGCCGCCAGTTCTTCGCGCGGCAGTCGCCGGTTGTCAATGATCCAGCCGGCGTTCCGGCCGACGCCGCGGATGATCTCGCCGGCCGGCGTCCGCTCGATGGCGAAGCCGTCGCCCAGACCCGCCTGGACCATGTCGGCGGCGCCGCGCTGGACGGCGCAGGCGGTCGTCTTCACATAAAGCTCGACCGCGTCGCCGTACCGCTGCCGCAGGTAGCCGAAGGCGTCCTCGAAGATCGACCACTTCCGCGGGTTCGGCGCGCAGACCATCAGCCAGCGGAACCGCCCGGGCTTCGGCCGGCGCCGCCGGTAGCGGAACAGGTCGGTTTCGATGCCCAGCGGGCAGACCTCGATCCGCTTCGGCGCCGACGGCATCGCCCGGAAGATCCGCTTGCAGAAGGTCGTCGGGACGACCAGGACGTCGGCCCGCCCGAACGCGCTGTCGAACTCGTCCGGAACCTGCGTGCTCTCAAACATCGTATTGTGCGACAGCATCCCCTCGGCGACGACCGTCTTCGTCGTCGTCGCGAGCCCGCAGACCTCGCCCTCGCCCAACGGCTCGACGGACAGCACGGTCGCGCGACTGGTCCCACGGTGCCACGACCGGCGCCCTTCCCAGATCAGGTTCGCGCGCGGCAGAAGGCGGGTCGGGCGATACTTGCCCAGGGCGCGCAGCATTGCACCGGCGCCCAGGATGCGGACCTTCGCCAGGCGGCCGCCGCGCGCGGGATCGACGGCATACTCGAAGCCGTCCCGTGCGAGAATCCCCAGGGCGCGATCCAGGACCGGACCGTAGTTCTGCGCGAAGCCAACAATCGCCCCCTGGTGCCGCGAGACAAAGCCCTCGCCGTCCAGGAAGCCCGCCATCCAGCCATCGTCGTAGCTGTCGTCGGACGTCCAGGGATCGGCGTAGAAGGCAATTCGCCAGCCGGGCGCGAGCGCGTCCGACCGGGTCCAGCGTCGATGCCCGTTCGCGGGCGGCATGGCGACCCACTGGTGCGCAGCCGATGCGATGACCTCGCCGCGGTCGGTTACGATCCGGTAGCGCGGCGCGCGCAGACGCGAGGTCGCAAGGACCATGCTTCGCCGCATTCGATTCTGCGGTCCCAGGTCTTCGTCGGGCGCGATCAGCGCGTCGCCGGCGCGCACGTCGTCGATCGCGACCCAGCGCAGGTCGGCGGTCAGCACGCGCGTCCCCGGCGCCAGGCAGAACAGGAAGTTCCGATGCCCGGCGGACGGCCGGAAGGCGAGCGGATGGCACAGGCAGACCGTCGACAGCGCGTCGTCGGCGCGCTCGACGACCGGCATCACGCCACGCAGCGCGCGCCGCATCTGGTCGTTCGCGGTCGCGTAGCCGATGAAATTCCCGGACTCGGTCCCGGTGACGCGGATCGGCCAGTAGACCGACCGGGCCGCCTGCGCGACTTCCTTCGGAACGGGCGCCGTCATGCCATGTCCGCCCGGAAGATCGACCGCGGGTAGCGGACGTCGAAGTCGACCGTCCCGAAGACGTGATTCGGCAGGGCGTCGCCGACGAACGCCGCCGCGCCCGCGGGTTGCCACCAGACCGTGAAGTTGTCCGGCGTGCCCGACGGGTACTTCGGAACCGACAGCATGAACGCCTGCGCGTTCAGCGCCTCGCCTTCCTTCGCGAGCGCCCGGTCGATCGACGCGATGAACGTCGTCGCCTTCTGCTGCACCTCGGACTCTTTCGCTTCCCAGGCGAACGCGATCGACAGCGGCAGCTTCACATAGTAGCGCCCGCCCGACCGCGGCTCGCCGTCGTCGGGCAGGACGATGCCAGGCCATACCGAAATGCACGGGCCGCGCGCCGCGACCTCGGGCAGGATCTTCTGCCCGCGGAAGACGCGCGCCGGCGTCACGTTGACGTCGTAGGCGGGCGTTACGATCGTGCCCATCAGGGAGATCACCTTGTCGACGACCAGCGTCTCGATCGGCGTTCCCAATTCGGTTGCCATGGTCCGGGTTCCCCCTACTCGACGATCCGGGTCATTTGGTCGAACAGCGTCGCTTCCAGTTCGTTCGGGATCTCGCGCGCGATCTGCTCGAAGACGGGCGTCAGGAACGGGCGCGCCGGGATCGTGACCGACCGCTTCAGGACGGCGATCGGGACGATGTTCCAGCCGCGGCCGCCGCCCAGGCCCGCGCCGCGCTTCCCGACAAAGCCCTCGGGCACGCCGAAGATCACGCCATGCGCGACGAACGTGCCGCGGAAGCCGAACTGCCCAGGGCTGTCGCGGATGTCGCGCGCGAACACGCCGCCGGCGCCGCCCTTCGACGCGCCGCGCGACTGCGACAGCATCGGGTTCTTCGGGTGCTCGATCGGGACCGTCAGCCAGGGCTTGCCCTGGATCGTCTTCCCGTATTCCTGCACGGCCAGGTGCGGCGGCGGCTGGTAGATCGCGCCGATTTCGACCTGCGGCCAGCCGGTCACGTCGGCGCGCAGGTCGTAGCCGATCGAGCCCATCATCGAGCCCGTGCGGATGTCGAACTGGTCGCGGATCGCCCGCTTGATCCGTTCCTCGGCCTGCTGCCCTTTGATCGACAGCACGCGCGTCGCGGCCTGCCTCAGTTGCGCCGGCGCGGCGCCGAAGCGGTCCGCCAGCGAGCGGACCGCAGCCTGGTCGACCTGCAGCGTGAAGTTCATCGCGTGCCGCTCAGATCAGGACGGGCCGCCGGAACTGGTCGAGCATTCGCTTGACGCTCGACAGCAGGTCGCGTTCCATGAACGAAATCCCGCCGCCCTGGCCCTGGTTCACGCCCGACACGCCCAGGGACAGCCGGCGCTGGAAGCGATAAGCCGCCTGCTCGGCGACCGCGCGGCGCAGGTCGGACGGCAGGCCAGCCGTCTCGCGCGCGAGCCCGCCCGAATAGGTGAGCCGCAGCGTGCGCTCGTCGCCGCCGGTCAGCAGGTAGCGCAGGCGGACGACGCCGAACTCGGCGTGAATCGCGTAGTCGACGGGCGCGATCGTCGAGACGTGCGTCGCGTTGAAGTCGCTGTCGTAGGACGACAGCAGCGACGCGACCGACTCGATCGGCCAGCGCAGCGCCCAGAGCGTCAGCAGCTGGTCGCGCGGCGAGAAATACTGGACCTCGTTCGCCTTGTACGCGAACCAGCGTTCACAGTACCGCTCGACCTCGGGCGTCAGGGCGTTGATGATCCCTTCGAGCTTCGGGACGTGCTCGTCGTCGACTTCGCCCAGGATCTCCTCGACGTCGTCCTGCGTGCAGAGCGCAACGCGCGTCTTCGGCTGGCAGACGACCTCGACGAAGAACGTCCGCGTCTCGGTGATCGAGCCCTTGGTCGCCGTGAACGTGAACTCGGCGACGTGCGACGTCTCGGGCACGGTCAGGTCGGACGGCGTCGCGTCTTCCGGGCGCCCCTGCCAGACCATCGCGCCCGTGCCGCTGTCGTAGGTCACGTCGCGATCCCAGGCGCCGCCGTGCTTCAGGTCCTGCGCGCTGCGGCTGTTGACGATCGCGCCCGTGCGCGCGTTGCGCAGCGTCACGGCGAGCGTCAACAGGTTCGTGCCGGTGATCGCCGCATCGGCGCTGTCCCGCAGCGTCGTCGAGAAGACGAACGACTCGCCGGCGTTCACTCTGATTCGCGGCATGGCTCGCCCCTCTCAGTACGGGTCAATTCCATACTCGACCGTGCAGGACCCGTCGGCTGCGGTCGTGCTCGCGCCGGCGCAGACCGTCCGGATGTTGAGCGTGTCGCTTCCGTTGTACGCGACGGGCGCCGTCGCGACATCCGAACAGGTCGTCGCCGACGTTCCCGAAATCCCGCAGGTGAAGTTGTCGGCGCCCGACTTCCGAACGAAAAAGCTCCTGGTCTTCGCGCTGCCCGACGCCGCCGTCTGCTGGCACTTCAGGGAAAGAACGGACCCAGGCGGCGGGATGATCGTGTGCGCGCTTTCGTTCGTCGAGCACGTCGCCCGGAACTGCAGCGGGAAATAGTTAGCCGTTGTCGACAGCGGTAGCGTGATGCCGGTCCCGAAAAAGCGCGTGACGAACTCTGCGATCCGACCCATCGACCAGGCCCAATTCGAGTAGGTCGTCAGGGCTTCGCTTCGCGTGCCGCTGATAGTCAGGTCCGTGATCTTCGACTGGTTCGACGCCGGGAACGAGAAGCAGATCGAGCCCGACCCGTTGCCCTGGCAGGTATTCCCAGCGAATGCGATGTCGCTAATTGTCGGCGAATTCGACGACCAGTTCGTCGAGAAGTCGACGACGACAGCGTTCGTCGACGCGCCCAGGAAGTCGACGCCGGTCACGGTGCCGTGCGTGATCGTGCCCGCGCAGGTCCCGGTCGTGTTGTTCGTGCAGCAGTCCCAGGGCGTGTCGGCCGCGGTGCAAAGTCCGTTCGCGACCGGCGCATAGACCAGGTGCTCCGTGCCGCTCGCGTTGACATGCGACACGCCGCCCGTGATCGCAAAATGGGTCGAGGTCAGCCCGACGTTCACGCGGTCGTCGCCCAGCATTCGGACGGCGCCGGTCTGCCAGGCGACGTAATTCGCGGAATCGATCGTGCCCGTCGTAAGGTAGATCCCCATTTGCGACTGAAACGCGATCCGGCTGTTGTTGATCGTGTAGTTCGACCCGAAGCCGTCATAGGTGCAGGTCCCGCCGCTGCACGCTGCCGCGGCGGTCGTGTTCTGCTTGCAGATTTTGCCGTTGTCGCCGCCGCCGACGCAGTATTTCCGATTCGACGGGCCGACGCCGACGGCGCCGCTGTAGCACTCTACGTTCGACAGCTTCTGCTGCGAATTCTGCCCGACCGCGTAGCACTGGCCGCCCGACCCGGGTCCGGCGTAGGCGCCGTCGATCGTCGCGTGATCGCCGAACGCCTCGAAGGCGACGCCGTTCGCGCCGACGGTCGCGTCGTCCGCGGTCGACGATGCATAGTAGCCGTCGACGCAGGGAATCGAGCCGCAGGAAATCGAGCCGATGCGAATTCCCGTCGCGCGGGTCGTGTGCGCAACGTCGGCGACGTTCGCGACGCTGCGCCCGTTGATCGCGCGAAGCTCGATGCCGACGCCGTCGGTGTCGGTCGCCGTGTTGAGGTCGACGTTGTTCCCCTCGACCAGCGACCGCGCGCCGGTCGCGATGATGCCGTAGACGAAGTCGCCCGCGCCGATGTAGACCTGGTTCTTCGCAACCCAGGCGTCCGGCGCCGCGGACCGAAGTCCGATCATGCCGTCGCCCGTGCCCGTGATCGAATTCCCGGTGATCTTCGTCGGCGTCGTCGTGACCATCTGCGTCGCGCCGATCTGGCTGCTGCTCGTGGTCCCCGTGACGTCGATCCCGACGCTCGATGCGCGGACGCGGTTGTTCTCGATGTCCGAATTCGCGCCCGCCTGGATGCCAACCGTCACGCCGTAGCCAACGGCAGCCGGGTAGAAGCCGCCGCCAAGCGCATTGCTCGGCGCGCTCCAGGTGAATCCGGGCACCCCGACGAGGTTACTGTTGCGCACGACGGCCCGCTGCCCGACGAGCACGCCCTTCCCCTTCAGGTGATCGAGCAGGATCAGGCCGTTGATGCGCACGCCCGCCGACCCGCTCGCGTCGATGACGTTGACCGCGCCCGTGCCCGCGGGCGCCTGCGATGCCGCGTCACAGTCGATCAGGCCGGACGACGCCGACGGGCAGAGCGACTTCTGAAGGCACGTCCCGGACGGGCAATCGCCGTCGTGCGAGCAGGAGAAGTTCGGGATGACCGACGCCGTCGAGCAGTAGCCGCGACACGCCCAGCCGTTTTCGGTCGACCCGTTCGTGCATCGCCCGTAGTCCTCGACCTGGTTCGCCGCGACCGTGAAGTCGGCGATCTCGATGTTCTGGTCGACCATGTCGCAGAAGCCGATTGCGCTTCCCGTGCAGCACGGCCAAGGCGTCCCGGACGACGAACAGCTGGCATTCGCAGGCGCCGCCAGCAGCGTGTAGGTCGCGGCCGCCGTGTGCGCGAAGACCTTGTCCGTCACGCCGCAGGTCCCGCCCGACGGGCAGTCGTAGACGCATGACCCGCCGTTACAGTCCGACGCGCCGTTGACCGCGCACGACGCGCCCGGCGTGTTCCCGCCGACGCAGACGCGGCGCGCGAGCGTGATCGTCGGCAGCGAGCCCGGCTTCCCCAGAAGCCGCGTCCCGGGCGCGACCGTCGCGACCGTGCAGTCGCCCGTGCCGCTCGTGCAGGCGGACCAGAGCATCGAGCAGCGCGAGAAGTCGACCGTCTTCCCTGCCCACTCGCCGCCGACCTCGACCAGCGTCTTGAACGTCGCGCGGTCGTCGGTCACGCCGTCGCAGTTCAGCTTCGAATTTGCCGAAAGGATCGACTCGACCGTGCCGCCCTCGACGAGCACGGTCCCCTTCCCCTTCAGCGCCGACGCCTGGTCAGCCGAGAAGGCAACCAGGGCGGCGGCGAGCAGCAAAGCGGTTCGCAGTCGCAGCACGGGATTCCCTTTCGATCAGCTGTTCGCGGTCTTCGCGATGTTGCAATTAACGAACGTCGAGGTCGTCGTCGACGCCGCGACCGCCTTCAGCGCGACGCACTGTCCGGCGGTCGGCTGCGCAGTCGTCGACGTCTCGGCGACCGCAGTCGTCGACGTGACCGTGACCGCGGGCGTCGACGTATAGGTCAGCGCGCCGGTGCAGGCGCCGACGCCCAGCGTGACCGTGATCCCGGTCCCGCCCGTCGAAGCATTCGCGTAGCATCGAAGGTTCTTGAGCGACGCCGCGTCGATCGGCGAGCGCACGTCCGCTTCGGCATCCGACAGGCGGCCGCCCAGGCCGATGTAGAAGGTCCCGGACCCGGTCGGAATCTTCGTCTCGCCGGTGAACGTCAGGACGCCGTTGATCGTGCCGGCGGGCGCCGCCCATTTGATGCCCTCGGCCTGCGCGCTGTCGACCGTCAGGACGTCGCCGTTCGACCCGCTAGCGGCGAGCCGGACACTGTTCGTGCCATTGTGGACGACGATGTCGCCCTTCGTCGTCAGCGGGTCGAGCGCGTTGAACGCCGCGGTCGCGCCGGTCTGCCCGGTGCCGCCGTTCGCGATCCCGACCGTGCCGGTCACGTTCGCGCAGTTGTTCCCCAGGTTCGCCGTCTCGTCGAAGTCGACCGCGCCGGTCGTGCCGTCGATGACGAGCGGCGCCTGGACCTTCAGGGCGAGCGCCGTCGACGGCAGGGCGAGCGCCGCGGCGACGGCGATCATCAGCACGCGGAACCAGGCAGGCGGACGCATGATCGGGCTTCCTTCTCCGCTCGCGGCGCGTCAGGCGCAGGCGAGCGACGCTAGGGGTTGTCAGCACAAAGCCCGAAGATCGATCCGGCGCTGGTTCTATCCGGGCGCGCCCGCCCGGTCCAGGTTCACGCCGGCGTGTAGAGCGCCGACCAGTTGTGCGTCGTGAGCGGCGGCGCCGCGCCGCCGACCGTCGCCGTGCGCTCGATCGCGAGCGCGTCGTCGTCCGCGAGGTCGATCGCGGCGCCGCTGTAGCGCGCGCGACGCGACGTCCCGGCGATCGTGCAGGACATGGCGGTCGGACTCCCGTTGACCAGGACCGTGTAGGTCCAGGAATTCCCGGCGCCCGGCGCCTGGCCGACGCGCACGGCGAAGCGGGACAGCTGCCCGGCGGATGCCGGCAGTTCGACCTCGTCCCGGTTCTGGTCGCCGACGGCGCCCAGGTAGAACGTCCCGCTGCCCGGCAGCGGAAGGCCAGACGAGCCCATCAGCAGTTCCCCCTCTCCAGCCGGCAGGGTCGAGAATGCCGGCGCGTTCTTCCAGTCCGACCAGGCTTGCCCGAACGACCCGGCATCCGCCGCGGCGCGCAGGATGATCGTCGATGTCGCGCGAGCCCGGGCGAACGCACTCGCCGCGGCGCTCGCGCGCCCGAAGCTCGACGGTCCGATGCGGGCGCGCGCCGACTGCCCGGGCGGACGCAGGTCGTCCGGGCTCGTCGCGGCGCGCGGGCGGGATAG
>Ga0194131_10002158_pt1 | contig 32603 bp, 27 predicted proteins | sample TA2KigO120mmetaG_FD_148631 | JGI IMG/M metagenome (GOLD analysis project Ga0194131, IMG submission 148631) | Freshwater microbial communities from Lake Tanganyika, Tanzania - TA2015053 Kigoma Offshore 120m | ecosystem: Environmental > Aquatic > Freshwater > Lake | place: Tanzania: Lake...
CGCCGGCGCGGCGGCGGCTGGCCCCACGCCCCCCGCGTTGGCCAGCGCGTTTAGCGCCTGGGCCTGCGGGTCGGCGGCCTGGGCCACCGGCGGCGCGCCCGGGATGGGCGGGCGCAGCCCGAAGTCGGGCGGCAGCACCAGCGGCGACTTGGTGACGACGGTGAATTCGTCCGGCGACTGGCGCACGAGGCCAAGGCTCTCGCGCACGTTGCTGCAGCCGCCAAGCATGACGGAAGCGGCCAGAATCCCTGCGGCCAACGCCCTGTTCATGGCGCCTAGATACCGCGGCCCCGCCGGGCGAACAAGCTCGGCAGAACGATGAGGGCGAAGCCGACGACGATCGCCGCGTCGGCCACGTTGAACACCGGCCACCAATCGAAGGCGCCGAGGTGCGCATAGAGGAAGTCGTATACCCACCCCCAGCGCAGGCGATCGACCAAGTTGCCCAGCGCGCCGCCGACCGCAAGACCGAGCCCAACGGCCAGGACCGCCGATCGCGCGCGCGCCATCCACACCACGAGGAAGCCCGTCACGACCACGGCGAAGGCGACCAGCAGAATCGGGCCGAGCTGCGAGCGGCTTTGCAGCATGCCGAAGCTGATGCCGGTGTTGCGCACCGCGACGAGGTCGAGGAACGGCAGTACCGGCAACACGCGGCCGCCCGGAACGACGTCGAGCACTTCCATGGCGTACCACTTGGTCGCCTGGTCGAGGACGAAGACGACGACCGCGACGAGGAGACCGAGCCGCAACACCGCTATGCCGTGGCGACCGCGTCCACGCAGCGGTGGCAAAGGTCGTTGTGATCCTTGCCGACTTCCGGCAGCACCCGCCAGCAGCGCTCGCATTTCTCGCCGCCGGCCAGGCCGGCGCGCACCGCGACGTCCTTGACATCGGGATCGGTGAACGCCGGCGTACCCGCGGGCGGCGGATCGTCGTGCAGGGCGATGCCCGAGGTGATGCAGATCTCGGCGAAGTCCACGCCCTTGAGGGCATCCCGGTAAGCAGCGACGCCGTACACCTCGGGGTGGCCCTGCAGGGAAGCGCCGATGCGCTTCTCGCGCCGTTCCACCTCCAGGGCGCCGGTGACGACCCGCCGCAGGGTGCGCAACTTCTCCCACCGTTCGGCGAGCTTGGCGTCACGCCATGACGCCGGCACCGTCGGGAACTGCCGCAGGTGCACGCTCTCGTTGTCGCCGGGATTGCGCTCCAGCCACGCCTCTTCGGCGGTGAAGCACAGCACCGGCGCCAGCCATGCGGTGAGGCACAAATAGATGTGGTCGAGCACGGTGCGGGCGGCGCGGCGCCGCGTGGCGCGCACCGGGTCGCAGTAGAGCACATCCTTGCGCACGTCGAAGTAGAACGACGACAGGTCGTTGGTGCAGAAGGCGTGCAACTCGACGAACAGGCGGTGGAAGTCGAAGTCGTTGCAGCACTGGCGCACCACCGCATCCATCTCGGCCAGGCGGTGCAGGACCCAGCGTTCGAGCTCGGGCATCTGTGCCGCCTCGATCTTCTCGGCGGCGGTGAAGCCATCGAGCAAGCCGAGCACGTAGCGCAGCGTGTTGCGCAGCTTGCGGTAAGAGTCGATTTGGGCTTGCAGGATCTTCTGGTCGATCTTGAGATCCTCGGAGTAGTCCGAGGACACCACCCACAGGCGCAGGATGTCGGCGCCGAGCTTCGAGGTGACGTCCTGCGGCGCCACCACGTTGCCGAGCGACTTGGACATCTTGCGGCCCTCGCCGTCCATGACGAAGCCGTGGGTCAGCACGGCCTCATAAGGCGCGCGGCCGCGCGTGCCGCACGCTTCCAGCAGCGAGGTGTGGAACCAGCCGCGGTGCTGGTCGGAGCCTTCCAGATAGAGCGACGCCGGCCACGCCAGGTCCTTGTTGCCTTCGAGCACGAAGGCGTGGGTCGACCCGGAGTCGAACCACACATCGAGGGTGTCCATCGACTGCTCGTAGCGGGCGGGGTCGTGCTTGTTGCCGAGGAAGCGCGCCGGCGGGCTGGCGTACCAGGCGTCGCCGCCTTCCTTGGCGAAGGCCGCGACGATGCGCGCGTTCACCTCGGCATCGCGCAGGGGCTCGCCCGTCTCCTTGTCGATGAACACCGCGAGCGGAACGCCCCACGAGCGCTGGCGCGAGACGACCCAGGCGGGGCGCGACTCGATCATGGCGTAGATGCGGTTGCGGCCCTGGGCCGGCACCCACCGCACCTCGTCGATGGCCTTGAGCGCCCTCGCCCGCAGGTCGTTGGCGTCCATGCTGATGAACCACTGCGGCGTGGTGCGGAAGATCAGCGGCGCCCTGGCGCGCCAGGAGTGCGGATAGGAGTGCACCACCTTGCCGCGGCCAAGCAGCGCGCCCTGCCCTTGCAGCGCGGCACTCACCTCGTCGGCGACGTCGTAGACGTGCTTGCCGGCGAACAGCGGCACGCGCTCGTAGAAGCGGCCGTCCTCGCCCACCGTCTGCGGCACCTCGATGCCGTGCTGCTGGCCGAGGATGAAGTCGTCCTCGCCGTGTCCCGGCGCGATGTGCACGAAGCCGGTGCCGGTCTCCATGTCGACGAAGCCCGCCGGCAGCACGGGCACGTCGAAATCGTAGCCCTTGCCGCGCAAGGGGTGCGCGAGCTTGGCGCCTGCCAGCTCCTTGCCGCGCAAGCGCGCGACCACGTCGACGCCTACGCGGGTTTCCTTCCTAACGGCATCGAGAAGCGGCTCGGCGACAATGAGCTCCTCGCCGACACGGCCGAGACTCTTGTCGCCGGCGGACGTCACTCGCACCCGCACGTAGTCCTGCTCCGGCGCCACCGCGACCGCGCGGTTGCCGGGCAGCGTCCACGGCGTGGTCGTCCAGATGACGACTGCCGCTCCCTTGGCGGCAGCGCTCGTGGTCTGCACGACGGGGAAGCGCACGAACACGGTCGTCGAGGTGTGGTCGTGGTACTCGACCTCGGCGTCGGCGAGCGCGGTCTTCTCGACCGGCGACCACATCACCGGCTTGTAGCCGCGGTAGAGCCCGCCGTTCATGAGGAACTTGAGCAGCTCGGCGACGATGCCGGCTTCGGCGGCAGGCGCCATGGTGGCGTACGGGCGCGGCCAGTCGCCTTCGATGCCGAGGCGCTTGAACTCCTCGCGCTGCACGTCGATCCACTTGGCGGCGAAGCGGCGGCATTCGTCGCGCAGCTCGAGCACCGGCACCTTGTCCTTGTCGCGGCCGGCCTTGCGGTACTCCTGCTCCACCGCCCACTCGATCGGCAGGCCGTGGCAATCCCAGCCCGGGACGTAGTTGGCGTCCTTGCCCATCATCTGCTGGGAGCGGTTGATGACGTCCTTGAGGACCTTGTTGAGCGCGTGGCCGATGTGGATGTGGCCGTTCGCGTACGGCGGGCCGTCGTGGAGGATGAACTTGTCACGGCCCTTCGCCTGCTCGCGCAGGCGCTTGTAGAGGTCGAGCTTCGCCCAGCGCGCCAGCAGCTGCGGCTCGCGCTCGGGCAGGCCGGCCTTCATGGCGAAGCCGGTCTTGGGCAGGAAAACGGTGGCTTTGTAGTCTTTCGACGAAGCGTCGTTGGGCATGGCGGCCTTGCGGGTTCAGGAGCTCGGGAATACGGGCGTGCGCGCCCAGGCGGTCCTCAGCGGAGGACCGGGGTAATTCGTATTCCGCTGCGGCGCAGAACTCGGGCCATGGCCCGGGCGTTGTAGCAACCGCAGCCCTGCCTGTCGAGAAAGCGGCCCCCCGCAGGGCGGAGTACCGCGAGGGCGCCTCGGGCCGGACTAGGCCTGGTAGGCGAAGGTCCCCATCATGCCGGCTTCCATGTGGAACAGGTGGTGGCAGTGGAAGGCCCAGGCGCCCGGATTGTGGGCGTCAACCGCGATCGTCAACGAGCGATCCGGCGGCACCAGCACCGTGTCGCGCACGGCACCGCTGAAGCGCCAGCCGTCGAAGGCGACCACCTGGAAGACGTGCCCATGCAGATGCATCGGGTGCATCATCATGCTCGTGTTGTGCATGGTGATCTCGGCGCGTTCGCCCTTGCGCACGACGAGCGGCCGCTTGCTCGCCATGGTCCATTCGTAGTCGCCCATGCCGCCGCCCAGCGTCACGTCGAATTCGCGGTCGGGCACGCGCTCCGCCAGCGGCTTGCGAGCCTGCAGGCGGATTTCCGTGTTCAGCGTGATGGCCGGCGCGCCGCGGGAGCCGCGCTCCTCGACCTTGGCCACGGCTGCTCCCGGCGCGCGCAGGATGATTCCGGTCCGCTCCGGCGCCGCTTCGCGCAACGCGAGCACGGGGAAGGCACCGCCGGACGCCGGCACCCGCACGCGCAGATCCAGTCGCTGACCCATTCCGATCGGGAAGCGCGTGCCCGACAGGGGTTCGACCTCGTTGCCGTCCACGGCGATGAGGCTGCCGGGCAGCTGACCCAGCTCGATATGGAAGGCGGTCGCCGCCGCCGCATTGATGACGCGCAGGCGCACGCGGCCTCCGGCCTCGACCGGCACCACTTCCGGGTCGGCCAGCGTGCGATCGTTGGCGAGGTAGGCGTCGTACTCGATGTCGTTCGCGTGCACCATGGCGGCGTGGTCCATGCCGGGCATGTCCATGCCCATCATGCCGCCCATGCCCATCCCGCCGCCCATGCCCATGTCGTGGCCGCCGTGCTGGAGGTTGTGCAGCAGCTCGTCAGCGGGCGTGAAGGAGAAGTCGTGCAGCAGGAGGGCCACTTCCTGCTCGTCCGCGGGCGCAGCGTCCTCGACGATCAGCGGCGCCGCCAGAAGCTCCTGCTGCTGCAGGGTATGCGCGTGCATCCAGTGCGTGCCGCCGGCCGGCAGCGGGAAGTCGAAGCGGCGCGTTTCGCCCGCGCCAATGAGCGGCAGCGGCGCGTTGGCAACGCCGTCCGCTTCCCAGGGCGGGGTGAGCCCGTGCCAATGGACGATGGTGTCGCTCGCGGTCCCGTTGCGCAACAGGACGTCGAAGGGGTCGGCAGCGGCGAAGCGCATGCCGGCGCGCCCCTGCTCATCCTACAGGCCGTAGACCGAAGCAGGCTTGCCGTTCACCTCGATGACGCGGCGCACGATCTTGATCTCGCGCGTGCCGGCGGCGCGCGGGCCGCGCCGCGAGTGGAGCGAACGAGGCCATCGCGGCGCCGGCGAGCGCGCCCTGCAGAAACTGGCGGCGGTGCATCGGCGATCTCATGGGGCGGACTCCCTCAGGAAGAAAAAGGGGCGCGCCAATGGCGCGCCCCGACCAAGCAAATGACTGGGCGCGCTTCAGTCGACGAGACGATCGTACTCAGGGTGCACGATGATGAGCGCGCGCAAGGTGCCGTTCGCTTCGACGATATAGGTGGCTTCGCACTCCTCGCCCACCTTGATGTGGTTGAGGTCGTGCACGCTGAACCCGGTGATGACATGACCGCCGATGGTGATGGTCTTCGCCTGAATGTTGACCGCCTCGACGCGGCCGCGAATGTAGTTCGCAGCTTGCACCGGGTGTGCGGCCTGGGCGATGGGGATCAGCGTGGTGGCCGACAGCACGGCGGCGGCCGCCGCTGCAACAACGATCTTCTTCATGGGATGCAATCCTCTAGCTTCTCTGGGCTAATCCCCAGGATGGCCGGGATAAAAGCATCGGCCGCAATCGCCGCCATCCGTCGCGCCGCGTAGGGATGACTACCTACGCTGCGCAGCGAAAGGCGCGCGGCCCGCGCGCGGGCTAGGCCGCGCCGGCGCGGAAGCGATCCGGCGCGTAGTCCGGATCGGCCAGGATGGCGCGGGCGCGCGCCGCGTCCTCGTCCATGGCGCGCCTGAGCGCGGCGACGTCGGCAAACTTCATCTCGGGGCGAAGGAACTCGACCACGTCGACACAGAGCTGGCGGCTGTAGAGGTCGCCCGAGAAATCGAACAGGTGCGCCTCGAACAGCGGTTGGTCTCCGTCGAACGTCGGGCGCACGCCGACGCTCGCCACGCCGGCGCGCAAAGGTGCTTCGTTCTCGATCCGCACACGCACCGCGTAGACGCCGAAGCGCGGGCGCAGCATGTCGCCGAGCCGCAGGTTGGCGGTCGGATATCCGAGACGCCGCCCGCGCGCGTTGCCCCGCCGCACGACGCCGGCGACGCGCCACCAGTCGCCGAGGATCTCGGCGGCGGCGAGCGGCACGCCGTCGGACAGCAGGGTGCGCACGCGGCTCGACTTCACGGCGGCGGCGGCGCCGACCGTGCCGACCACCGTGACGTTGAAGCCGGCGCGCGCGCCAAGCTCGCGCAGCAGCTTGGGATTGCCAAGGCGCCGGTGCCCGAAGATGAAGTCCTCGCCGACCGCGACGTGGCGCACACCCAGCCCTCGCGCCAGCACGTCGTCGACAAACTTCTCGGCCGGCAGCAGCGACAGGCGGCGGTTGAAGCGGCCGACATAGGCGAGGTCTACGCCGAGCGCGGCGAGGCGCAGCACCTTGGCGCGGAAGGGAGTGATGCGGAACGGCGGCGCGTCGGGACGGAAGAACTGGCGCGAGTGCGGCTCGAACGTCAGCACCCCCAGCGGAACTTCGAGCTTCGCCGCGGCGACGCGCGCCGCGTCGATCACCGCCTGGTGGCCGCGGTGCACGCCGTCGAAATTGCCGAGCGCCACCGCCGCGCCGCGCGCATCGGCCGGCGGCTTCTCGAGGGAGCGGACAATGCGCATGCGAGGCAGGTGGGGTAGAGACTTGGGGGTGGTCGCGGCGAGCCCGCACCGGGCTATATAGGAGCCAGGCGGCAGCGACAAGGAAGCGGAGCGGCGAGCGGCGTGAAGGCGATCGTTCAATACGAGCCGGGAGGACCGGAGGTGCTGCGCTGGGAGGAGCGCGCGCTTCCCGCCGCCGTGGGACCGGACGACCTGCTGGTGCGTCACACCGCGGTGGGCGTCAATTTCATCGACGTCTACCACCGCCAGGGCCGCTACCCGGTGCAGGCCTATCCGGCCGGCGTCGGCGCCGAGGGCGTCGGCGTCGTGGAGGCGGTGGGCGACGGCGTCAGGGGCCTGCGCGCCGGCCAGCGGGTCGGCTACGCCTTGCGCTCGCCCGGCGCCTACGCCGAGAGCCGTGTCGTACCTGCGGCGGCGTGCGTCGCCGTGCCGGACGACATTCCCGACGAGGTCGCCGCCGTCCTCATGCTCAAGGGCCTGACGGCGGAGTACCTCCTGCACCGCACCCACGCCGTGCAGCCCGGCGATACCATCCTGGTGCACGCGGCGGCCGGCGCCACCGGCCTATTGCTGTGCCAGTGGGCGAGCGCGCTCGGCGCGCGCGTCATCGGTACCACGTCGACGCCGCAGAAGGCCGAGGTCGCCCGCACGTACGGGGCCGAAGAGGTCATCCTCTACACCCAGGACGACTTCGCGGCGCGCGCCAGGTCGCTGACCGCGGGACGCGGCGTGCAGGTGGTCTACGACGGCGTCGGCAAGGACACGTTCCAAAAGTCCCTCGATTCCCTTGCGGTGCTCGGCCACCTGGTGAGCTTCGGCGCGTCGTCGGGACCGGTGCAGCCGTTCGACCTCGCCAAGCAGGCGGCGGGCTCGCTCACCGTGTCGCGGCCGGTGCTGTTCCATTACACCGCCGAGCGGCGGCGGCTGGAGGAGATGGCGGCGCGAACCTTCGCCGCCTACCGCGACGGCAAGATCCGGCCCGAGGTGGGCAAGTCGTTCGCGCTCAAGGATGCCGCCAAGGCGCACCGCGCGCTGGAATCGCGCACCAGCATCGGCGCGATGGTGCTGATTCCCTAGAGCTGCGGCGCCGGCAGCGGGCCGCTGTGCTTCTCGCCGCTCGGCAGGATGGTGTCCTTGAAGATGGCCTCTTGGAAGTTGGAGCCGCGCACGTCGGCCGCCTGCAGACGCGCCTCGGTGAAGTCGGCACCCTTGAGCTTGGTCTCGAACAGCTTGGCGCCGTAGAGGTCGGCCTGGCGGAAGACGGCCCCTTCGAGGTTGGCGCCGGTGAGGTCGGCGTTGACGAGGTCGGCCACCTCGAGCACGACGCCGGATAGGTCGAGATCGACCAGATTGGCGTCGTTGAGGATGGAGCCGCCGAGGTTGGCGCCCTTGATGATGGCGCCGCCGCGGCGAATCTCGCGCAGGTCGGACTCGATCAGGTAGGCGCCGGTGAGGTTGGCGCGCTGCATGCGGGCGCGGCGCAGCACGCCGCCGTTCATGTACACCCCGGACATGTCGGCGAGGGTCAGGGCGAGATAGAACGCCGCATTGTGCAGGCGCGCGTCGCGCAGGCTGGCCTGGCGCAGGTTGGCGAGGCTGGCGTCGGCGTCGACGAGGTTGGCGCCGGCAAGGTTGGCGCCGGCGAGATTCGCCTCGACCAGCGTGGCGCCGACGAGGTAGGCGCCGGCGAGGTTGGCGCCGGACAGGGCGCGGCGCGATAGGTCGACTTTCTCCAGGCTGCAGTTGGGACGGTTCTTGGTCTGCCCGGCGAGGAAGGCGTCATCGACGGCGCCCTGGGTGGTGCGCACTTCGCCGCCGGCGGCGAACAGATGGCCGCCGACGACCACCTCGGCGTTGCCCGCATCCTGGGCGGCGGCGGGCGCGGCGACGAGCAGCGCCGCCAGCAGAACTCCGATGGTGCGCATGCTCATCCGGTCGTCTCCTTGGGTCAGCCGGCGGTCGCCGACGTCGGCGTCGACGGGCGGTATTCCGGCACGAGCTCCGAGAGCACCTCGAGCGTTTCGTTGGTGCGGCGCTCGCGCGCGGCGCGCTCGAGGCGCTCCAGGCGCGGCTTCAACAGCTCGTAGTCCATGGCGCGGCCGAGGCCTATCCGTATTCCTTCGTAGCGCGAGGCGCGCAGATCTTCGGCGGCGTGCGCCAGCTCCTCGGCGAGCTTCTCGCCGGGCCGGAGCCCGGTGAAGACGATGTCGGCGGCGCCGGCCGGCTTCTTGCCGGCCAGGCGCACCATCTGGCGGGCGAGGTCCTGGATGCGCACCGGCTCGCCCATGTCGAGGATGAAGATGGCGTCGCGCCCCGCCTCGTCGGCGGGGATGGCGGTGGCGAGCAGCACCAGCTCCACCGCCTCCTTCACGGTCATGAAGTAGCGCGTGACGTCGGGGTGGGTGACGGTGAGCGGCAGGCCGGCGGCGAGCTGGTGCTCGAACAGCGGGATCACCGAGCCGGTCGAGCCCAAGACGTTGCCGAAGCGCACGGTGACGAAGCGCGTCGGGCCGCCGCTGCGCGCCAGCGCCTGGCAGGCGAGCTCGGCGGCGCGCTTGGACGCGCCCATGACGGACGAGGCGTTGACCGCCTTGTCGGTCGAGATCAGCACCATGGCGGCGGTGCCGGCGGCGCGGCAGGCGTCAGCGACGTTGCGCGTGCCGATGGTGTTGGTGAGGATCGCCTCTTCCGGGTTGATCTCGGACAGCGGCACGTGCTTGAAGGCCGCGGCGTGGAAGACCAGCTCGGGCCGCTCGCGGGCGAAGATCACCGCGAGGCGCTTCGGATCGCGCACGTCGCCCAAGAGCGCGGTGCGCGGCAGATCGGGCCAGCGCTCGGACAGATCGCGGTCTATGACGTAGAGGTTGAACTCGCTGTTCTCGACCAGGGCGACGTGCGCCGGCCCGAACGCGGCGACCTGGCGCACGAGCTCGGAGCCGATGGTGCCGCCGGCGCCGGTCACCAGCACGCGGCGGCCGGCGATGAGGCGGCGCATGGCGTCGCGGTCGAGCACCTTCTGGGCGCGGCCCAACAGGTCCTCGACGTCGACGGTGCGCACCTCGACCTGGCCCTCGCGCAGGTCGGCGAGGCGCGGGATGCGGCCGACGCTCATGCCGGCCTTCTCGGCGAGCTCGACCAGCTTGCGCACGGCCGGCCCCTCGAACTCGCCGGCGAGCACGAGTCGGTGCGGGAGGCGGTCCTTGCGCAAGAGCTTGTCCACCACGGCGGGGATCTCGTCGATGGCGCCCATGACGCGCACGCCGCGGATGTCGCGGCCGATGCGGCCCGGCTTGTCGTCGACGATGCCGACCACCTCGTAGGGGGCGGAGCGCGAGCGCGTCATCTCGCGGATGAACGCGTCGGCGGCGTCGCCGGCGCCGACCAGCAGTACAGGCACGCGGGCGAGGTCGGGCTGGCCGAAGGCGACGCGCAGGTTGCCGTCCTTGACGGCGCGATAGGCGAAGCGCGGCGCCGTGAGCAGAAAGACGAGGAACAGCCATAGCAGCGGCAGCGATGAGCGCGGATAGTCCTCGAGACGCATGAAGACGAACAGCACCGGCACCAGCAGGAGCACCGCGGCGGTGACGGCGCGCACGATCGCCGAGAGATCGCGCACCGAAGCGTAGTACCAGATGCCGCGGTAGAGGCCGAAGCGCCAGAAGACGACCGCGCAGAGGGCGGTGAACAAGAGCGTGCCGGGCCACAGGAAGCCCCACGGCTGCGGCGCGCCCGCCAGCCAATAGCGCGCCTTGATGGCAAGCTCGAAGCTTGCCGCCGCCATGACGAGGTCGTGGACGGCGACGGTGGCGATGCGGCGATTGAAGGCGAGATTCATCGGCTCGATGGCACGTCCGCAATCGGAGCGGCAGCGACCCGCTCAAAGTACCACAACAGGGCGGCGGTCAGGCCGAGCCCCGCCACCAGCGGCAGCCAGGCGGAGTCGGGATAGCGCACCGCCATCAGCGCCAGCGCCACCAGCGCGACGTTGAGCGCGGCGACGCGCAGGCTCACCGCGGCGTGGCTGCCCATCGCCAGCGCGGCGCGCTGGTAGGCGTGGGTGCGGTGGGCGACCCAGGGTTTCTCGCCGCGGGCGAGGCGGCGGACGAGCGTGAGCGTCGCGTCGGCGACAAAGTAGAGCGGCAGCAGCAGCGCCGGAACCCACTGGCCGCGCGCCGCCATCACCAGCAGCAGCCAGCCGAGCAGGTAGCCGAGCGGGATGCTGCCGGAATCGCCGAGGAACACCCGCGCCGGCGCCCAGTTCCACAACAGGAAGCCCATCGCCGCGGCGGCTGCGGTCATGCCGTAGAGGGCGACGATCGGCGGCATGCCGCCCATGGTGGCGGTGAGCGCCAAGCCGACGCCGATGGCGGCGATCTCGACCCCGGCAATGCCGTCGATGCCATCCATGAAGTTGAACAGGTTGATGAACCACACCCACAGGCCGATGGACAGCGCGGCGTCGACCCAGAACGGCACGCCCGGGAACACCTGCGCCGGCAGCGACGAGAAGCCGATGACCACCGCGACCGTCTGGGCGAACAGGCGCACCAGCGGCGACAGGCCGCCGCGCACGTCGTCGCGCAACGACAGGATCGCCAGCACCGCCGCCGCGCCGAGCAGCGGCGTCAGCCCGAACGCGATGACGCCCCAGCTGGTGCGCAGGTTGGCGTCGGCCCACCACCACGCCAGCGCCACCACCGCGACGACGGCGATGCCGCCGCCGTTGGGCGTCGGATTCACATGACTGGAGCGATGATTGGGCGCGGCGAGGGCGCGTGCACGGCGCAGGGCCCAGATGGCCGCCGCCGTGCCGAGCCAGGACAGCACCACCGCCGCCGCCGTGAGGACGCCGAGCACCGCGAAGGTCACGACGCTATTTCTTTGCCAGCGCCGCCGGCACTTGCGCCGTAGGGATCTTGGCGAGCGGCTGGCCCGCGGCGCCGCCGGCGGCCGGCTTGGATGCGGGCTTGGGCGCGGGCTTGGGTTGGGGTCGCACGGGCCCCGGCAGGGCGGCGCGCACCACCATGGCGGCGAGCGCCAGCGAGGCAATCCACCAGTTCTGCCAGATGCCGTAGGAGAGTCCGGCCAGCACCAGGGTCGTCACGATCGCCGCATGCCCCGCCGCGACCGGCATGCCGTGCGGCATCAGCGCGACGTAGCGGAACGCCATCGCCACCAGCGCCGCCAGCGCGAAGGCGCCTGCAAGCCCGAGCTCGAGCCATACCTGCAGCGCGGCGTTGTGCGGATGCAGCGACAGGCTGGGACCTTCCTCGACGCACTCGACCTCGCCGCCCGGGATGCTGCGCGAGGAATCGAGGCCCCAGCCGAGCAGCGGCTTCTCCAGGATGCGCGCGCCGGCGAACTCCCAGATGCACAGGCGGTGCGCGACGGACGAGCGCATCTCGGCGACCTGGGGCGCAAAGCGCTCGAAGCCGACCATGGCCGGCACGAGCGGCGCCAGCGCGATCGCCAGCACGGCGACAGTGCCGACGAGCTTCACCAGGTAGCGGCCGAGGAGCTGCGTGAGGACGAACGTCACCGCGCCAAGGGCGATGGCGATTCGCGCGGCGAGCATGTCGCCGGTCAGGACGATCAGCGTCGCCGCCATCAGAGCGACAATGCCGAGGAAGCGCGTGCCGGCCGCCGCATACGGCCACACCAGGATGGCGAGGACCGACAGCGCCGGGTTAAGCATGTTGGCGTCGAGGACCGGACCTTTGCCGCCCTGGTAGAGGACGAAATACGTGATCGGCATGCCGCCGTAGAACTCGACACCGAGCAGCAGGCAGCCGAAGGCATAGCCGGCGCCGGCGGTGGCGGCGAAGCCCTTGCGCCCCGCCTCGTCGAGCGAGGCGGCGGCGGCGAGGACGATGGCGATCGCGACGAACAGGCCGAGCAACGATCCCGCGAGGCGGAGCGCGTCGCCGGGCACCAAGGCCCAGGGTGCGGTGGCGGCGCCGAACGCGGTCAGCCCTAGCAGGAGCCAGGCGTGGCGCTGGCGCAGGATCGGCCGCCAGGCGCGCTCGCGCACGGCGACGTACAGCAGCACCAGCGCCGTGCCGGCGAGCAGCAACACCTCGCCCTTGTGGCCCACCACCGACAGGGGCAGGACGGTGAAGCCGGCGAAGGTCAGCGTCTGGCCGAGGAGCTGCTTCATGCGGCGGCCGGCGCCGGCTGGTCGTCCTGCAGCACGTCGCCGTACACGGCAAGCGAGTCGGCGACGAAGCCCTCGACCGAGAACTCCGCCATCACCCGCGCGCGGCCGCGGGCGCCCATGTCGGCGCGCAGCTTCTTGTCCTCCAGCAGCCGTTTGATGGCGGCGGCCAGCGCCGCGGCGTCGCGCACCGGCACCAGGAGACCGTTGTCGCCGTCGCGCACCACCTCGCGGCAGCCGGGAACATCGGTGGTGACGATGGCGCGCCCCACCGACGCCGCCTCAATGAGCACGCGCGGCAGCCCCTCGCGGTAGGAGGGCATGACGACGATGTGGCTGAGCGCGAGTTCGATGGGCATCTCGGTGGAGAAGCCGCGCCACTCGACGATGCCCTCTTCTTCCCACGCGCGCACTTCGGCCTCGGTGACGTTGGTCGGGTTGTCGGGATCGGTGCGGCCGAGCAGGCGGAACCGAGCCTCGGCGCCCTGGGCCTTGAGCGCGCCCGCGGCGGCGACGAACTCGCGCACGCCCTTGTCACCGATGATGCGAGCCGGGAACAGGACGAGCGGCGGGCCCGGCGGCTCCGGCGTGTAGGGGAACTCGCGGGTGTCGACGCCGCAGCCGCGGATCATCACGGTGATGCCGCGATCCACCACGCGATGGCGCAGGAACAGGTCGAGATCGTCGGGATTCTGGAAGATGGCGCGCGCGTTGGGATGCCCGAGCGCAGCCCGGTACAGGGCGAGCACCAGGGTGCGCTGGACCCAGGCGAGCGGCCCGCCGATCAGAAACAGGTAGCCGAGACCGGTGACGGCGTGCACGACCGCCGGCACCTTGCGCAGGCGCGCGACGAGGCCGCCGTAAAGCACGGGCTTCATGGTGACGGCATGGACGATGTCGGGCTTGAGCTCGCCGATCAGCCGCCAATACGCCTGCAGCAGGCGCAGCTCGCCGGCAACGGCCCGCGCACCGCGCCGCAGCGGGATGTCGTGCACGACGATGCCGGCACCCTTTATCAGCTCCACCGCGCGCGGCTCGAAGGGCACGCCGACGTGCACCTCGAAGCCGACCGCGCGCGCCGCCAGCGCGATCGACAGCCGATGGGTGACGAAGAACGGCGCGTCGTTGAGAAGCAACAACAGACGCTTCGGCGGCAGCGGAGCGCGCACGGGAGGCGTTGCCGTCACGCTGCCCCTCCGCGCTTCACGCCGACGAGGGTGTAGTGGGGAAACGGCGGAGGCAAGCGCTTGAGCGCGAGCGGCGCAACAAGCGCATGCCGCCACCCCCATCGGCCCAGGGCGAAGTAGCCGGCCAAGGTCGTCGGCAGGGACGCGAACGGGAATTCGAAGGAGCGGAACAGCACCGGGAGTTGGCAATGCTAGGCGGCGGGCGACGGCAGGCCAAGCCGATTCTCGCCCTCGCGGCGGCCTTGCGCTAGGTTGCGGCCAACGATGCACGACGCGCGACCGCGGCCCAACCCCTGGCTTCTGTTGCCCATCGAGACCAAGGCGCGGGAGTTTCACGCCAAGGTGCTGCAGGCCGCGGTGGCGGCCGAGCGCGGATTCGACGTCGTGGTCGGTGACCAGAATGCAATGGTCAAGAATGTCGCGCGGCTGCCGCGCGGCGTGTACCTCGACAAGAGCGTCTCGCGCACGAAGACCAAGCACTTCCGCAGCCTGACGGCGATCGGCAATCGCGTCGTCGCCTGTTGCGAGGAGGGGCTGGTCTATCGCGACCCCGACACCTACTTGCACGAGCGCGTGTCGAACGATTCGCTGGCGCTCGCCGATCGGTTCTTTGCCTGGGGCGAGGTGCAGGCCGCGGACGTCCTGCGCAAGGCGCCTGAGGCCGCGGCCAAGCTGCGGGTTACCGGCAACCCGCGCTTCGATATCCTGCGCCCCGATCTGCGCCCGGTGTTCGCACCGGAAGTCACGGCGCTGCAGCGGCGCTTCGGCCGCTACCTTCTCGTGGCGACGAACTTCAGCCGCTACAACCATTTCCTCGGCTACGACTCGTGGATTGCGAACCTGCAGAAGCGCGGCACCATCGCCAATGACGCGGAGTTGGCGTTCTTTCGGCGCTGGCGTGATTACCTTGGCGTTCTATTCCACGGCTTCGCGTCGGCAATCCCGGTGCTCAGCCGCGCCTTTCCGAATCACAGCATCGTCGTGCGGCCGCATCCTTCCGAAAACCACGACGCGTGGCGCCGCCTGACCGTCGGCATCGCCAACGTGACCGTGGCGTTCGAAGACAGCGTCGTGCCGTGGATCGCGGGCGCCGATGTGGTCGTGCACAACAGCTGTACCACGGGTGTGGAGGCTTATCTGCTCGGCCGTCCGGTGGTGGCGTACCGGCCGGCCACGGACACGCTGCTCGACTCGCGCTTGCCGCACGCAGTGAGCAACGAAGCGTTCAACGAGGACGAACTCGTCGCCCAGGTGCGCGCCGGAGTCGCCGACGCACTGCCGGCCACGGAGCATGCGGAGTCGGAAGCCGCGCGCTACATCGCCGGCCACAACGGCCGGCTCGCTGCCGACAGGGTCATCGACGGACTGGTCGAACTCGGCATCAATCCCAGCCTGTATCGGCCATCGCCCGGCGACCGCGTACTCTTCCGCGTGGAGGCCGCAGCCGCCCGGTTGGCGCCCATCAGCCGCCGCCTGCGCGTTGATGCGCGCGCCGACGCCTACGTGCGCCAAAAATTCCCGGGCATCGCCCTAGCCGAGGTGAACGATGCCCTGGACCGCTTCCGTCGGGTCACAGGACGCTTTTCCGCCATCCGCGCCTCCGCGATGGGCGCTAGAAGCTGCTACCGGATTACCAGCGAATCCTAGCGTGCTCCCATCGCTTCGCGACGAACGGAACCAGCGCCATCGCCGTGGCGACCGCAAGGCAGGGAATGAGCACCAGGTTGTATCGGGAGATGCTGATCGAAGCAAAGGCGTAGAGCCCGGCCATGAACCATGCCGGAGCGGCGAGCAGCACGAATGTCCAGTCACGCCGGCGGACGCGCGACGCAAGGACGAAGGCGAAGATCGGCACGGTGATCAGGCCCCAATACTTCGCGACCCAGATGCCGCGCCACAGGAGCGCGAAGGTTACGGCCACGTGCCATAACGGCTGGGCGAGAATCCCTGTGCGCACCAAATAGCCCAACGCCTGGTCTTCAGCGCCGGCCTGTGTCACTGCGTTGGCGAGCAGCTCGGCGCGCCCGAGCTCATACAAGGTATCCGTGCCGTCGAGTGAGAGCCGCCGGAACGAGTCGCCGCCAAACAGCGCACCTGCGAGGTTGTCCCCGAAATCCGGCAGCCAGTAGACAAAGGCCACCGCCCACTCTTTGGTTGTCATCTCGTTGTACGCCAGGCGCTGCGCAAGGATGCGTGAGCCGTACGACCCGGCGCGGTCCGCGGCATGGAATGTAACTTGATTGCGGATGATCCATGGACCGGCGACAACCAACGCCGCGGCGACGGCTACCACGGCGCCACGCGCGATCTGCCCCGCGTTGGCTCGCCAGATCATTGCGGCAACGGCCGCCGTCGCAAGTGCGCCAGCGCCGAGGAGCGCGTACTCGGCGCGCACCAGCGTCAGCACGCCAAGGAGCGCGCCCGCGCACGCAAGCCTTGCTGTCGTCGGGCGGCGTGCCGCGGCAAGAGCAGCAAGCGTGCCGAACACGAACAACGGCAAGACTAGGTTCTCTGTGAGAAACATGGTCGCGTAGGCGGCAAACTCGCCCGATAAGAGCGCGATCGCCATCGCCACCCACGCCACGGCGCGGCGTCCCGTAACGAGAAGCGCGATCAGCCAAGTCCCGAACGAGGCGATAGCGGCCAGCATGCCCTGAATGGGCACCGCCAGACCATATGAGCGTGGGCAGGTGGTCGTGTCGTCGTTGCGATGTTCACGGAAGCAGGCCACGCTGGCGGCAAACTTGCCGTCCAGCACCATGAGGCCGGCGAGGAACGCGGGATAGAGCGGCCCGTACTTCCGGTCGGGGGCGATCGGGGCAGCATCGAAGTCGGCGCCATCGCCGAATACCCCCTGCAGCACCAACCCCGACGCGATGTTCAGGTACCGGTATTCGTCCGCGTACGGCTCACGCGGGCGCGCCGATGCGATCTGCAGGGCAATGACCAGCGCGGCCACGAGCAGCGCCAGGACGGCGTGTTTGGGCGCGCGTGGTCCAATTCGGTCGGCCATCGCGTCTCCAGGGTAGGCCCGGCGCCAAACCGCAACGCGATCGGGGATGGTCGGGCCGCAGATGGGAGATCAGCGTACCAATTGCCACGCACGCACGATAGGAGGCCATCGCACGCGCTCGCCGCAGCGCCGGTCAGGCGGGGAGTGCAGACGGCCGCCCTGGCGCGCGGTCAATCAAATCGGAACCAACGAGCGCGCTCTAGATTCTTGTTCCTTGCGCCCTCTCCTGCGGGAGCCGCTCCATACTTCGCCGGAAAGAGCTTTAGGTGCGCCAGATCTCGGCGGCGACAGCCGCGCGCACGCGCTCGCTCGCCCGGCCGTCGGGGTTTCCCGCCCAATAGTCCAGCACGGATGCGACGTTCGGTGCGATCTCCAGATTCAGCGGCTGCGGTCGCAGTGCGACGGAGAGCAAGCGAGACTGAAGCTCCGCAGGCGAGGCAACCTGCTCCACCGCATCGCCGAGGTCCAGGCAGTAGGGCGCGTATGCCGGCAACGCAGCTTCGGCAAAATTCGGCACGATTACGTGCTTGCCGGCAGCCAGCGCCTCCAGCAACGCGGTCGTCGCAAATCCACTCACGACGTGGGCGCTGGCGATGAGGTCATGCGGATCACCGCCGACCTGCAAGCGAAAGTTGGGAGGTCGTCGCGATTCGAGATCGGGCCCGTCGGTGCGCGCCAACCACTTGAAGAGGTCTCCCTTGCCCTTAACCACCACGTCGATCTCGGGGTGACGCAGCGCCAGCTCGAACAACGCCTCATGACATTCGGCACAGAGTCGCTGCCAACTGAGGGGTTCGGAATCGGCGCTCAGTGTCTCCAGGCGACCCAAACGCTGTGCCGCGGATTTGCGCGGGATTGCCGGCAAGCCCACTTTCGGATGGAACGAAAAGAAGAGGATGCGCGGCCTTGCGTCTCGCGGCGCGGCGCGAGCCGACGCGGCCTCGCGCCGCCAGCGATGGGACCGGTCGAGACGAGGCATGCCGCATACCTCCACTCGCTCCGCCGAGACAATACCGCTTGCTATTTGGATGCGGCGCTCGATGTCGTTGTACACCAGCACGCGGCGGCCGGCGAACGGTTGCCGGCGGCCCCGGTAGAGTTCGGTGAAGAATCCTTCGAGACCGGGCGTCTTCAGCGCCTCCTTGTGCATCGCCATGAAGGGAACTCCGGAGGCCTCGACGGCGGCGCCGAACTCCTGTTCAGCGTGGTAGCCGAAGTTGCCGGTCACCACCGCGTCCGCATGCACGCCGCCCTGAAGGACCTCCCACGCCTCCGCCCAGAAACGGCGCAACGCCAGCTTGGCGTTGTCGTACTCCGGTCCGGCCAACAGGTAGCCGTTGTCGTCGGCCCAGACCGGCAGAAAGGCAGGGTACGCTGCCTTGACGAACCCGCGGCTCAGCCCCCAGACGCTGAATCGCGGATCCCCGCCGAACGCCGCCAGAACGTCCTCGCTGAACCCCGACTTGGGTAGCATCAAGATTCGGCGCGTCCCCGGCTGTGCCGGCCCCGTAGCGGTCAGTCTCGCCCGCATGACTCGCGCCGCCAGCCGCGCGTGACGCTTTCGCGCAAGCGCGAAGATGAGTGGCGGCAGCGCTCGCCTGTCGACGAACTGCAGCGTGCTCGAAACGGGATAGAACTTCACGGCAGGGGAGTCGTTTTCACGGCCGGGCGGACGCAGCGGCGGGCTGGGCCGTCATTGCCGGAAGCTCGTTGCAATTGATGCGCTTGACGACGTACGGCGAGCCGGTCCCGTCGTTCCAGCCCACCTGCAGCGTAAGGCCAGCGTCAAGACCGAAGCGACGGCAGAGCGCCTCGGGATCGTTTGGCAGCGCCCGCTCGCGCCCGTAGGGATACGCCACCCAGCGCGGCGGCCCGCCGGTGTAACGGTCGATCATCGCGACGCATTCATTCATCTCGGCGTCCAGCTCGGCGGCGGCAAGAGCGGAAAACGGTGCGTGCGTGTGGCCATGCGCGCCGACAACGTGCCCTGCACGGTGCAACGCGGCGAGTTCGTCCGCGGAGAGATAAGTGGCGGCGCAGAATGCCCCCTCATCCCCGTACTCCTCTGCCAGCATTGCGCTTGTCACGCCATCCAGGATCTGCCGCGGCAGGCGAAAGTTGATGTGGAACTTCAGTATCGCCTCTTCCACCGTGTCGTAGACATACATGGCCGTCGCGGACCGACGCAATTCCGCGTCCGATGCCGGATCGCGCCACTCGCGCGGTAGCGCGGCAAGGAACCGTTGACGGAAGATCTTCGGCGCCAGGTGGGCGCGCAGCCAATGTACTTTGTGTACTGCTGCGGCGCGTCCCTCGTTGAGCGGTCGCGAGATGGCGAAGAAGATTCCTCGGAGCCCGAGCGGCTCCAAGACCTCGCGCGCCACCCAAGCGTGATCCTTCAGGCCGTCGTCAAAAGTCAGTAGCAGGCTTGGGCCTGGCAGTTCGGCCTGTCCTCGCAAGAAGGCGAGCGCCTCGTCCGGATGCGGCATATGAAAGCGGCGCGCCAGCGCTCCCACCTGTTCGGCGAAAGCCGGCGGCGCCATGGCATGAATGCCAGCGTAGGGCGCCGCCCCTGGATCGCGGACATAGTGATAGTTCACCAGGAGCAGCCGGTTCCGCGCCCGGCCGCCGATCTCAGAACGAGTCACGACGCTGATGGCCTCCTTCGGCGACGGCAAGAAGAACGTCGAGCACGCTCATCGGCGTGGATCGGCCCCACCGACTGCCGACTCGGTCGCGGCGACAATGCGGTCGTACCGGGGGCCGAGACCCTGCTTATGCGCGAATGCGCGCACGGCGTCGAGTTCTGCGACCGGCACCGCGCGCCACAAGCCGACGCGACCTTCGGACAGCGGCTCCCGCATGCGGGCGAGCGTCGTGCTCGCCTTGCCGGTCTTTTCCCGGACGATTTGGAACTCGTCGTCGCGGCCCGTAAAGCCGGCGCACGCGGGGTCCCATTCCTCGCCGACAAAGGCCACGATCGCGCGCATGGTCGCCTCTGGCGCCAGCACCAGCGTCTCATACCGCACTTCGAGGTAATTTGCATTGGTGAGGGTGCCGGCCTGCACACCCGCGTCGGCGCCCGCGAACATGGCGCACCAGCGCGAGCCGAATTCCACCGGGCTGTTCCACTTCTTCGCCTCGCACAGCGAGGCGTAAACGTCGCGCGGGTCGCGCACGATGTGGAGCAGGGGCGAGCGGGGCCAGCGGGCGCGGATTCGTGCCGACTGGGTGATGTTGCCGGGAGTCTTCTCCGCCCAGCGCGCCTTGCCGGCGGCGCGCGCCACTGCGGTCATGAAGGCGTCAAGAAAGCCCTCCGCGTCCCGCGCGCCTTTCGCCATCGCTTCGACGTCGTTAAGCGGCAGCTTGTAATACGCGGCAAGGCGCGCGAGATGATCGGCAAGCGGCTCGCCGCCGCGGCCCGTGCCGGCCCCGACGTTGACCTCGAACCAATAGGTCTCGAGGCCGCTGGCGATGTTCCGATGCTGGCCAAGCATGGCGCGCAGCAGGCTGGTGCCCGACTTGAACATGCCGCCGAGAAAGATGGGCGGCTTCATGCGCGACCCTCGCGGCGCAAGAGGTACTCGGCGAGCTCGAGCTCGAAGACATCGTCTATGTTCACCACCGGGCGGTCTACCACCACCGCGACGCAATCGTTCTCCAGGATGGTGCCGCCTTCAACCAAGGTCTTGCGCCGCGCCGCGTAGCACAGGCCATTGCGATGGAAGTAGCGCGGGATGCTCTGGCGCAGGGCGAACCTGTGCCCACCCTGCACGTAAAAGCCGATGCGCTCGTTGGCGTCCACGGTCAGCGTCTTGTGCGGCGTGAAATGGGCCGGCGTCGGGCTCACCGTGGCGGCGGCGGCGTGACCGCCCTGGGTCAGCGCCGCAACCGTGCGCTCGATGTCATCGGCGGTGCGCAGCGGACTGGTCGGCTCGAGCAGCACCGAGATTGCGAACGTCGTCTTGTAATGCGCCTCCGACGCGAGCCAGGCGTGGTGCCACATGTCCACCGACGTGGCGGTGTCGCCGGACAGCTCGGGCGGGCGCATGAACGGCGCGTCGAGGCCGTGGGTGACGGCCTCGGCGAGGATCTCGTCGTCGTCGGTCGAAATCACCGCCTCGTCGATCCAGTCGATGGAGGCGGCGAGCGCCGCGGCGCGGCCGACCAGGGAGACGCCGCCGACCACCTGCAGGTTCTTGCGCGGAATCGATTTTGAGCCCCCACGCGCCGGCACCACCGCAAGCACACTCTGACCCGCGTACGCCATCAGAGCCGCACGACCGTGCCCGAGGCGTGACTTTTGCGCGCCGCTTCGATGACGCGCAGCACTCGAGCGCCGTCCTCGATGGTGCACGAGGGCTTCGCTTCACCGCGCGCGACGGCGAGGAACTCGCGTCCCACCGCGACGAACATGTAGTTGCGCTCGCAGGTGTAGTCCGTCTCGGCCCACTTACCCTCGGCGCCGTGCGCCACTGCGACGCGGTTTGGGCTCGCCGTCCACAGGATGGTGCCCTTCTCGCCGGAGAAGCGGATGGTGCGCTCGTGTGGACGCGCGTAGAGGTCAAGGTGCAGGCTCACGCGCAGGCCGCGCGGATAGGCGAGCAGCATGTCGACGTTGTCGTCGCTGGAGATCTCGAGGTCGCTGATCTTCTCGACCCGCGCGCTGACTGACTCGGGCATGCCGAAGAACCACAAAGCGAGGTCGATCCAGTGGCTTTCATCCAGGAGGGCGCCGCCGCCCTGCTCAGCGTGCGCCATGAAGAAGTCCTGGTAGCGCTCCCACGGGTGCCAGTCGGCAAGATGTGCCGCCATGGTGAAGCGCACGTGGCGCACGGCGCCGATGGCATTGATGGCGAGGAGCTTGCGCACCTGGGCGAGCGGCGGCCACCAGCGCCAGGTGTAGCCGAGCAGAAGCGGCGCCTTGCTGTTTGCCACCAGTCCGACGAGCGCCTCGGCGGCAGCGAGGTCCGGCGCCACCGGCTTCTCCAGCAGGATCGGCAGGTTGGCCTGCAACGCCGCGCGGCACTGCGGCACATGGTAGGCGGTGGGGGAGCCGATCACGACGCCGGTCAAGGTCTTGGCCTCGACGTGCAGGCCCTGCTCGATGGTTTCGAAGCAGCCGACGACGGTAAGCTCCTTGCTGATTTGGCGCAGGCGATCGCCGCGCGGATCGACGGCGGAAATCGTGCAGCCTTCCGCGGCGAGGTTCTTGGCGTGACGGCGACCCACCGAGCCCGACCCGATAATGAGGATGTGCGGCGCGGCCATCGGCGTCGACTAGCGCCGGCCCACGGCGCGGAAGTAGACCTTCTGCACCGCGCGCGGCCGCGCCCTGGTGAAGAAGTCGAAGGCGGCGATCAGCGGCGCGAAGTACGTCGTCTTCTGCGAGATGCCATAGGGCACCTCCTCCACCGCCGCGAAGCGCTCGGCCAGCACGGCGCGCAACTCCGGAATTTGCTCCATGTTCTTCGTGCCGAAGTTGATCAAGAGCACGCCGCCCTTGCGCACCTTGTTGCACACCTGGACGAGCGCCGGCACCGCCTTGTCGAACACGAAGTGCTTGGCGAACACTTGTACGCAGACGACGAAGTCGCCGTCGGGGAATTGTTCACCAGCCTCGATGCGGGCGTGGATGGCTTCTGCCTCGGGGTATTTGCTCTGGCCGTTACGCAGCGCCACGGCATCAACATCGACGCCGACATAGCGCCCCGTGTGGAACACGGGGCGGTTCTGCATGCGGTTGCAGCCGAGGTCGAGACCGATCTCGCGCCCCTTTGACAGCGCGCCGTCGCGTTGCAGAAGGAAGAACAGGTACTGCTGGGTCGGGCGGTTGGTGAGGCGATAGATCACCGCAGGCCCTCGACCATGCCCTGGTAGACGTCGGGATCGAACGGCACCTCGATGTAAGCGGGGCCGTCGCGCCACTGCCACGCGGCGAGCGCCTCGGTGAACTGCTGCAAGCCTTCGGCGCGCACCGCCGGCATGCCCATCGCGGCGACGTTGGACAGCCACGAGGCGTCCTCCATCACCAGGGGCGCCTGGGTGAACCCTTCCTTGATGGCGCGCGTGCGCACCGAGCCGAAGCCTCCGTCGGTGATCAGCACCACCAGAAGCGGCAGGCGGTTGCGCACGGCGATGCGCAGCTCGGCGAGGTGCGTGCCGATGCCGCCGTCGCCGAGGAACGCCACGGTCGGCACCGTGGCGTCGTGGAACGCCGCGCCGAGCGCCATCGGGATGCCGGTGCCCATGTAGCGGCCGTTGCCCGACATCAGGCACCAGTCCGGCCGCCGCGCGCGCCAGGCGTGCTCGCCGATGGTGCAGAAGTAGCCGGTGTCGAACACGGCGCGCACGTGGCTGCGGAAGTGGCGATCGACCGCGTCGTAGACATGCGCCGGCTGGTAGGGACCGGACTGCATCTTCAGGCGCAACTTGCCGACCGCGAGCTGGATGCGGGGGATTTCCCAGCTCTTGGGTGCGAGCGCCGCGAAGATCGAATCGGAGTCGGATGTCGTCGCGGCGAACCCGAGCGCGGCCGCGGACGGCACCGCGTCCACATTGATGGCGCGACAGGCGAACGGCTTGGTGGCGAGCACCTCGCCCGGCCGCAAGCCGAGTCCGACGACGAGATCGGCCTCGGGCAGCAGCGCCGCCTCCGGTGCGCGCGCCAGGCCGACGCCGGTGTAGACGCCGGCTGCATGCGCCAGCGTCTCGTCGACGACGCCCTTGGCCGACGCGGTGGAGAAGACCGGCACCTTCAGCGCGGCGAGGCGCGGGCCCCAGCCGCGCCGGATGGCGAGGGTGCCGGCGATGACGAGCGGACGCTCGGCGGCGGCCACCGCCGCCATGGCGGCAGGCTCCGCCGCAACCCCCGGTGGCGGCGCGGCGCCGCTCGCGTCTCCGGCGACGAACTCGGCCACGACCGGTCCCGGAACTTCGGCGGCGGCGAGCGCGGCAAGACGGGCGAAGTCCGGGGTCGCGCCGAGCGGCACGCGCGCCTTGGCCACGACGCGCGCGAGGGACTCGTGGTCCATGCCCTTGTGGCGAATGCGCCAATCCACGTTTGCCGGAAACGCCTCGACCAAGGCGACGACCGGGAACGACTCGAACCAGCTCGCGGCGAGGCCCTGGGCCAGGTTGGCGAAGCCGGGACCCTTGATCGAGAGCGCGACGCCGGCGCGGCCGCTGAGCCGGCCGATGGTGCCCGCCATCAGCGCCGCCGTGCCCTCGAAGTACGTCGTGGTGAAGCGGACGCCGCGCTGCTCGAGCGCATGGATTAGCTCGAGCGTCGGGCCCGACCCCGGCACGCCGAACGCGTGATGAATGCCGGCGCGGGCGATGCCGTCGGCGAGCAAAGCATAGGTGCTCACGCGGGCGCCGCCGTCAGCCCAAGGTGTTCGAGAATCTTCTCCGCCGCGCGGCGGCAGACGATGCGCACCGCGTCGGGGCTGAAGCCGCCGATGTGCGGCGTGATCAGGAGGTTCGCGTGCGTGCGGGCGTATTGCACCAGAGGATGCTGGTCGATGTTCGGCTCGCCCTCGACGACGTCGAGGCCGGCGGCGCCCAGCCGGCCGCCTTCGAGAGCGGCGACCAACGCGCGCTCATCGACGATGGCGCCGCGCGACGTGTTGATGAGCACCGCGCCGGGCTTCACCCGCTGCAGCAGATCCGCCGACACCAAGCCGCGGGTCTCCTCATTCAGGTGCACGTGCACCGAGATGAAGTCGCAGGTCTCGAACAGCGCCGGCAACGGCACCATATGCACGTCCGGCAGCGGGTTCGCCAGGTGCGGATCGTTACCGACGACATCCATGCCGAATACCCGGCCGTACCGCGCCATCCAGCCGCCGATGCGGCCCATGCCGATGAGGCCGAGGCGCTTGCCGTGCAACATGGTGCCGGGAAATTCCTCGCGCACCCATTTGCCCGCCAACACGTGGTCGAGCGCACCCGGCAGCTTGCGCGCGCACGCCATCAGCAGCGTCCACGAAAGCTCGGCCGCCGGCGTGATGTTGCGCAGCAGGGCGCCGTCTTCGCGCAGCGTGCGGATGACTATGCCGCGCGCTTCCGCCACCGGGCGGGCGATGTGGTCGGAACCCGTGGTCGCGCAGCTGATGATGCGCAGCGCCGGCGACGCCTCCAGCATCGCCGCGGTCACCGGCACGCGCATCGAGGCATCGAGGAGCCCGGCGGCTTCGCCGAGCGCCTTGGTCAGCGCCGCGGTATCGGCTGACACGTGCTTGGTGGCGGCACGTCCCGCCGCCGCGGCGGTGAGCGCCTCGAAGCCCTCCGGCGCACCGAGATAGGCGATGGTGGGGCGCATCAGGCGTACACTAGGCGCTTCTGGATGCGGAACGACGCGCCGGCGAGGATGTCGGCGATCTTCTTGCCCGAGTCGCCGATGCCGAACATCGTCGAGCGCGGGAACCGCCGGTGGGCGATTTGCCGCTTCAGCGCCGCGGCGATTCGCGCCGCGTCGTGCGGAGCGAAGACGACATTGGGGCCGTGCTCGCGGCCCTGCTGGCGCGTGCCGATGTTGACGACTGGCACGCCGAGGAACGCGCCCTCGCGCAGCCCGGACGACGAGTTGCCTACCAGGCACGCGGCATTGTTGATGAGCCGCGCGTAATCCTCGGGCGGAAAATTGCGGTAGAGGTGCAGCCACGTCGGTTGCGCGCGCTCGCGATACATGCGCAGGCCTTTCGACACGTCGTCGGAGCCCGCGTCGACGTTCGGCCACAGCCAAGCTGTCTGCATGCCCAGGCTTTCGACCGCCTTCAGCGTCTCGTTGATCTGGGCGAAGCCGTGGCCGTATTCGGTGGTTACCGGATGCTGCAGCACGACGAGGTACGGGTTCTTGGGGTCGAGGGCAGCGCCGACGCCGTGATGCCGCGAAAAGAAGTCGGCGGGCAGCGCGAGATCGAGGTCGGCGATCAGGTCGATGCTGGGGCAACCGGTGAAGTGCACGGTCGCCGGGTCCTCGCCCATGCGCACGAGGTAGTCGGCGGCCTGCTTCGTCGCGGGGAAGTGAATGTGGGCGAGCTTGGTCACCGCGTGGCGCACGCTCTCGTCGATGCTGCCGGTCACCTCGCCGCCCTGGGTGTGGGCGAGCGGGATGTTCATGTAGCTCGCCGCCACCGCCGTGGCGAGGGTCTCGAAGCGATCGGCGACCGTAACGACCACGTCGGGCTTGAGGTTCTCGAACTGAGTGGCGAGTTCGATGATGGCGAGGCCAGTCGATTTCGCCATGGTCGTTGGCGTCTCGCCTTCGACGATGGAGTGCACCGTCGCCTGGACGCGGAAGCCGTCGGCGGCGATCGTGTCGCGGGCGTTGCCGAATCGGTGCAGCAGCGCCGAGGCGCCGACGATGAGCTGCAGCTCGAGACTTGGGTGCTCCGTGACGGCGCGCATCACCGACTTCACGCGGCCATAGTTGGCACGCGAGTTGACGATGATGCAGACCTTGCGCTTCTTGCCGCTCATTCGAGGTCGTCCCTGCGCAGCAAACGGTCGGGGCTGACTGCCTTCTTCAGCCGGCGGCCGACGACCTTGTCGATCTCGTGGGCCGGGATGCCGGTGCCGGGCTTCTTGGTAGTCAGCATGTCGGCGACAAGCACCGCACCTTTGGAAAGGGGGGCTTTTGGCGCCAGGCTCTTGTTGAACAAGGCCCGCATGGGGGCGAGCGATGCCGCCATCGCGTCGTTGTCGACCGGGTGCGCATCCATCTCGGCAAAGGCGTCCCGCGCGTCCGCAAATAGACGCAAGTCCGCAGGCGGCAGGGAGACCGGCACGTCGGGACCGAACATGGCGCGGTCGAGGACGAAGTGCACCTCGATGAGGTCGGCGCCGCGCGCCATTGCCGCCAGCGCCGGGTACGGCCTGCCGGAGTGGTCGGAGAGCCCGACCGGACAGGAGAAGCGCGTGCGCAACTCGTCGAGCACATTGAGGCCGACCTCGGCGAGCGGCGTCGGATACTTGGTGGTGCACTGAAAGACGGCGACCGGCGCGCCGGCGGCGCGGACGACGTCGACCGCACCGCCGAGATCCGAATACGCGCTCATCCCGCTCGAGATCAGCACCGGCTTGCCGGTGGCCGCCATGGCGCGCAACAGGTCGTGGGAGTTGACCTCGCCGGAACCGACCTTCCATGCCGGCATGCCGATCCCCTGCAACAGATCGACGGCGGCCAAGGAGAACGGCGAGGACAGGAAAACGATGCCGCGCTCCTCGGCGTGCGCCGCGAGTCCCGCCCACTGCTCGGGCGTGAACTCCATGCGCTTCCAATAGTCGTAGCGCGTCGCGTCCTGGCGGCTGAACTTGACGCGGAACTGCTCGTCAAGCGTCGACTCCGCATCGGCGATGTGGGTCTGGAACTTGACAGCATCGGCGCCGGCGTCGGCGGCGCCGTCGACGAAGGCGTGCGCGAGGCCGAGCGAGCCGTCATGGGATTGCGCGACCTCCGCGATGAGGAATGCCTTGCCGGCGCCGATCGGGCGCCCGGCGATCGAGAAGGCGGCCGCGCTCACGTCCCCACCCCGGCCAGCCCGACTTGGCGCACGCCGTCCACGCCCAGGCGATAGATGACGTCGGCGCCAGCCACCGCCGAGGGACGATGGGCGATGATCAGCACCGTGGCGCCAGTGGCGAGATCGCGGATGGAGTCCCGCACCAGCGCCTCGGACTCCGGGTCAAGCGCGCTGGTCGCCTCGTCGAACACGTAGATCGACGGGCGGCGCAGAATGACGCGCGCCAGCGCCAGGCGCTGCCGCTCGCCGCCGGACAGCGCGGCGCCGCGGTCGCCGACGACGGTGTCGTAGCCCTGCGGCAGGCGCTCGATGAAGGGGTCCGCGTGCGCGGCGCGCGCGGCGGCGCGCACCTGCTCGTCCGAGTCGTTCGGCATGCCGAAGCGGATGTTCTCCCGCACGGTGGTGTGGAAGATCACCGGATCCTGGCTGACGTAGCCAATGCCCCGGCGCAACGAGGCGAGGCTGAAGTCGCCGAGCGGCCGGCTGCCGAGGTGGATGGCGCCCGCCTGCGGCGTGACCAGCCCGAGCAGCAAGTCGGCGACCGTCGACTTGCCGATGCCGGACGGCCCGATCAGTGCCGTGGTGCGACCGCGCGGAATCGTCATGTTGAGGCCGCGCAAAACGTCGCGTCCCGGCTCATAGGCGAAGGAAACGCTGCGGAAGACGACATCGCCATCGAGCCCCTGGAAGGCCACGCCCTCGTCGGCCCGCTCGCGCACAGGCTCGTTCCGTAGCGTGGCGTCGACGAGCTGCATCGACGGCGCGTAGGAGATGAGTTTCATGCGCTGCGTGAACAGCGCCATGAAGTTGGTGAGCACGCGCTGGCCGACGATGGCGAAGAAGGCAAGCGAGGCGGCGAAAGTCGAAGGCTCCAGCTTGAGGACGTTCTTGAGCACCACGAGGGCGACGACGAGGACGAAGATCAGCATGAACTCGGTCATCTGCACCGGCATCTCGCGCAAGGCGCGGAAGGTGGCCTCGGCGCGCGTGTGCCGCCGCAGCCGCACCGCCAGCTGCTCGCGGATGCGTCCGGCGGCGCCGAACAGGCGCACCTCGAGTCCTCCGGCGATGGCCTCGCCGCCGAGCGCGTTCACTTCTTGATGGAGCTCCTGGTGCTGCCGGCCGAAGCGCATCGCGTAGCGGTAGCTCCAGCGGCGGAAGGCGTAGAAGAACAGGCCGCCGCCGATCGCCACGGCGAGAGTCGCCGTCCAGCTGGTCAGCAACAGCACGCCGAGCAGCACCGCTGTCATGACGCCGCGGTTGATGGTGCCGAGCAACATGGCCAGGCCGCGCGCGGCCCGGTACGGCTCGACCGTTAGGTTGTGGATGAGAGCGCCCTGCTTCTCGCGCGTCACGGTGTCGTAGCGCGCCGTGACGTAGTGCTCGAACAGCCGTGTGGCCCAGCCGTCGCGCAGGGAGAGGGCGAAGTAGTCGGTGAGCGCGTGCGTGGCAGTGAGCAGCGCACCCTTGAGAAGGAAGGCGCCGGCGAGGATGAACAACAGCGCCTCCATCTCGTAGCCGTCCGGCATCGCCGCGCGCACCGAGCCCAGGGCCAGAGCGAAGCGGCCCTCCCCCAGCGGAATGCCGGCGAGGGTGGAGATGAGCGGCAGCACCATGGAGACGCCCACCGTCTCGGCGAAGGCGGCGAGGAACATCAGCGCGAACAGGAACAAGGCGAAGCCGATGCGCTCGCCGAGCAGCCGGCGCAGGACCTGCAGCCGCCGCACCACGACGTTCATTCCAGGCGCCCGCCTACCGGTCAGCGGCGCGCAGCGACCGCGCGTTGACGATGGCGCGTACGTCGCGGCCGAGCAGGTTGAGCAGGATGAAGACGCGCTCCGCGTCAACGCGCGTCTGGAACAGGCCGACCTGCGCGCACAGCGCGCCCTCCTCGATGAGCACGCGGTCGCCGGCCTGGAAGCGCGACGCCGCGCCCTTGCCGTTGTCGAGGTCGATGAGGCCGTCGGCGCCTTCACGGGCGCGGATCTCGGCGATCACCGAATCGCGCACCACCGCTGGGTGCTCGCCGAAGCGCACCAGGTTGACGATGCCGGGCGCGAAGGCGACGGCGCGCGCGCTCTGCCCGGCGAAGTCGGCGCGCAGGAACAGGTAGTGCGGGAACAGGGGCGCCTCGACCCAGGAGGTGCGCCGCGCATGGCGGCGGCGCTTCTGGTAGAGCGGCAGGTAGACCTCGAAGCCGCGCTCCCACAGGTTGGAGCGCGCCCACAGCTCGCCGTCCGGCTTCGTATAGGCGCAGTACCACTGCATCGAACTACCCTTGCACCGCTGGCGGAGTGCCGTCGGCGCCGTTGGCGGCGCGCACCTTCAACAACGCCGGCACCAGGACCCGCTCCGGCTCGATCTCGCGCACCAAGGCGTCGTAGCCCTCCTGCGGGCGCTGCAGGGACGCGAACAGGACGCCATCGACGCCGTCCAACGCCCGCACCGAAGGCGCCACCGGCAGGTTCATGAAGGTGGCGCCATTGGAGCTGCGCGGGTTGATGGCGCCGACGATGGTGAGCGGCTGGCCGATGGCGCATAGCACGGCGATCTCGGCGATGTCGCCCACTCCGAACAGCGCGATGCGCTGCCAGCGCCGCGCCACCGCTTCGGCCAAGAGGTCATCGCATTGCTGCCGGGCGCGGCGGTAGAGACCGAACGACGAGGTCAGGAACCGCGCGGTGAGGCGGCTCTTCTCGGCGAAGCCCTTGGGGGTGAGGTAGTAGGCGTAGCGATTGGCCGGCGCCTGCGACACTTTGACCAGGCCGCGGCGCACGCAGCGCCGGATGTAGGCGTTGGTGAGACCGAGCGCGATGCCGAGCTCGCTGGCCAGGGAGCGCTGCGAGATCGACGGCGTATCGTGCAGGGCGTCCAGGAGGCCGAGCGTGATGGCGGCGGCGCCCGCTGCGGTCCTTTGGCCCGCCGCGGACGCCTCCGGCTCGGAGCTGGTGGCGGTGCGGCTGCGCCGCCGCCGGGTCGCTTCGACGGGCACGTGCCCTTCGCCTCCCCCATGTGTGGGCCGCGGGTGCGCGCACAAGGCCCCCGCCACGGTGTTCGCGGCATGAACACTAGGCCGTTCACGGAATGAACGTCAAGGCAAGGACCCGGCCGAAGGACCCCCGGGCGTGCCGCCGCGCCCGCCCGGCCAACCCCTTTGCCCGGGCGGGAAACCACACAACATCCTGTGGCACCAAGCAAACTGCCTTGGGCCGCGCTATATCTCCCGCCGTCCCCATGCGCTTTCGCCGCCGCGACCGACCCTCTCGCCCCCCGGAAAGCCCCGCCGCCGTACTCCGCACCCTGCTGGAGCGGCCGGCGGAACAGCCCATCACCGTGGGCGACATCGTCCATGCCCTGGGCGGACGCGGCTTCGGCGTGCTCCTGTTCGTGTGGGCGGTGCTGAGCCTGATCCCCGCCTTCGTGCCGGGCATGTCCGCCATCCTCGGCCTGCCGCTCGTGTTCCTCTCCTGGCAGCTGGCGTGGGACTTCCCCGAACCCTGGATCCCCAAGCGCCTCGGCGCCCGCTCGATCACCCGCGAGCACATCGAGAAGCTGGCCGAGCAGGCCAAGAGGTTCCGCCCGCTGGAGCGCATGCTGAAACCGCGCCTCACCATGCTGGTCACCGGGCCGGGACAGCGGCTGATGGGCGTCGTCGCCCTGGCGATGTCGATCCTGTTCGTGCTGCCGGTGCCGTTCGGCAACTGGCTGCCGGGCGTCGCCATCGCCGTCATCGCGCTCGCGGTGGCGCGCCGCGACGGCATCGCCGCCATCGTCGGCCTGGTGCTGGCGGCAGGCGCCTTGGGCCTGGTGTACGCGCTCGGCTTTGCCGGCGTTGCCGCGTTCAAGAACGTGTTCGGCCCCTAACCGGTCGTCGCTGCCGCCTCGGCCGGCGGCGGCGGCGCGGCGGCGGACTCCTCCAGGGTCTCGAGCGCTCGCATCTCGGTGCGCGCCCAGCGCGCCAGCGCCAGCGCGCCGGCGAGACAGGCGAGCGCGCCGAGCAGGAGCGGCGCCTTCAGGCCGACGAAGTCGGAGGCCGAGCCCATGGCGAGCGCGCCGGCGGCGGGCACGCCGCGCAGCAGCATGCCCCAGATGGACAGCACGCGGCCGCGCACGTGCGAGGGCACGCCGGTCTGCACCAGCGTCTGCGTCGAGACGGAGATCGCCACCGCGGCGAAGCCGGCGAAGGCGAGCGCCCCGGCGCCCACCCACAGGATGTCGGTGGCGATGAAGACGAGACCGGCGACGGCGAGCAGCACGCTGTTGGCGACGCTGATGGCGGCGGAGCCCAGGGCGGTGGCGCGCTGGGCCAGCCACAGGCCGCCGGACAGGGCGCCCAAGCCGACCGCCGAGGTGAGCGTCGCCAGGCCGGCGGCGTCGCTGGCGAAAACATGGTCGGCGAATCCCGGCAGCAGCTCGAACACCGGCCGCACCAGGAACGAGGTGGCGGCCATGAGCAGGAGCACCGCGGCGACGCCGGGATGGCCGACGGCGTAGGCGATGCCCTGCCCGACCTGGCGCAGCACGCCCTCGCCGTTGCCGGCGGCGGCCCTTTGCGCCGGCAGGCGCAGCGCCAGCAGCGCGGCGATAAAGGCGACGTAGGTGACCGCGTTGAACAGGAAGGCGAGGCCGACGTCGTAGACCGAAATGAGGTACCCGGCCACGGCAGGGCCGACGAAGCGCGCCAGGTTGAAGTTGACGGCGTGGATGGCGACGGCGCCGCCGACGTCGCCGGAGCGCACCAGCTGCGGCACCAGCGACAGGCGCGCCGGCTGGCCCAGCGCGACGACGACGCCGGTGAACAGGGTCAGCGCGAACAGCCATTCGATGGTGATGACGCCGGTGGCGAACATCAGCCACAGGGCGGTGGCCTGGCCGAGCTGCAGGTACTGGCTGACCAGGAGGATGCGGCGGCGATCGAAGCGATCGGCGAGCACGCCGCCGAACAGGCCGACGACCAGCACCGGAAAGAGGTCGGCGAAGGCGACGGCGCCGAGCCAGAAGCCGGAATGGGTGAGCTCCCACGCCAGCCAGCCGACGCCGAGGCGT
>Ga0194131_10002161_pt1 | contig 32593 bp, 33 predicted proteins | sample TA2KigO120mmetaG_FD_148631 | JGI IMG/M metagenome (GOLD analysis project Ga0194131, IMG submission 148631) | Freshwater microbial communities from Lake Tanganyika, Tanzania - TA2015053 Kigoma Offshore 120m | ecosystem: Environmental > Aquatic > Freshwater > Lake | place: Tanzania: Lake...
GCCGAGCAGCGCCCGCTCGAGATGCCGGGGCCCCAGCCAGTCGAAGTGACAGCGCGTCCGCGCGAAGTCGGGGTGATCGACATCGGGAGAGTTGGCGTCCATCCCGAGGATCACCGGGCCCGGCTGTTCCTCGAGCCACCGGGCGACCTGATAAGTCATCCGGGGCTTGTCGAAGCCGTCCTCGCCCTGCTCGCCGTTGAGCGCGTGGTAGGCGCAGGCCTGGAAGTATCCACGGCGTTCCGTGAACGCGAGATCGCAGATCAGGAAGCGATGCGGCGCGACGAGATGCGGGAGGACGCGCGCACCTCGCCCGGCCAGCCGAGACGACCACAGCACGGCGACTCCATGCCCCGCCGGCGGACCGTTCGGGTACAGCACGGGGCCGATGGAATGCACGCCGTCCGCGAAGCACTCCCGGAACGCTTCGAAGGCGTTGGGCGTCATCTCCTGCAGCAGGAGGAGATCGAGCTCGTGGGGAACAACGAACGAAGGGTCGGCGCTCCCGAACCTGGTGTTCCAGGAACCGACCCGAAGTGACTTCTTCTCGGACATGAGCTCATCCTACGGGGGGCAGCGACAGTTTCCTCAGGTGCAGCGGTCTTGATCGCCGCGGCCGCGCACACGTTTCCACCCGCTCTCAGCGGCCATTCTCCTCGCGGATCGTCGGTGCCCCGCTGACGGTGACCAAGCCCGAGCTCGACGACGACGTCGTCCCGGCGGTGTTCGACTGCTTCATCGGCGGCTACATGGGAACGTCGTATCGCGTGCACCTCGACGGCGAGGTGCTCGTGCACGAGACCCTCGAGCAGTACAAGCCGACGAACACGAGCCGCCGGACGCCGAGCGCCGCCGACTGGACCCGGTTCTGGGCTGCGCTCGAACAAGTCGGCGCCTGGGGCTGGGCGGGGCCCTACGAGTGCCCCGGCGTCATGGACGGCACCAACTGGTCCGTCCACATCGTGCGCGGACCTCGAATGCTCGCAGCAAGAGGCACCAACGGGTACCCGCCCCTCGGCGACACGTCCGAACCGGGACCCGAGTTCAAGGCGTTCCTGAAGGCCACCAGCAAGCTCGCCGGAGCGCCGTTCCGGTAGCGGCCAGAAGTCCCGGGGAGTCGCGCCTTGACGAGGCGGGGCACCCGACTCCGCCGTCGGCTGGAGAGCGCGGGTCCAAATGATCGAGCTCAAGACGGAGCGGGCCAGTCACCGTCCCGACCAGGTCCCTACCTACCTCGAGCGCGCCCTCCGCCCCGTCACTTCACGAGTGCGGCGCGATCCGATCGAGAAGCTCCAGGCGATCGCGGGGCGGAGCGAGATGGTCCTCGGCCCAGGTTTTCACATCGTCTTCCTGGGAGAAGACGATCACCTGGTGGTCGCGGCTGATCTCGTGCAACAGGTCGAGGACGGCGATGCTGCGCTCGCCGTCGAACTGTACGAGCACGTCGTCGAGAATCAACGGGCACGCTTCGCCCTGGACCGTCAGGTGTTCCGCCATCGCGATCCGCAACAAGAGGTACACCTGCTCTGTCGTACCCTGCGACAAGTTCTTCGCCGGCCTCCAGTCGCCACTCCCATCCCGCACCTTCACGTCCAGGCTCTCCGGGTCGACCATCGCCTCCCGGTAGCGGCCGCCCGTAGTTGGACCGATTCGTGCCCCCAAGAACTCGGCGAGGACGGGAGCGATGTCGCGATGCACCTTGTCCTGAGCGTCGCCGAGATACTGCACGGCCAGTGCGAGCGTTCGATCCAATCGCTGCACCCGATCGTGTTCGCGTTCGGCACGTTCGACCCGTTCCTCTGCCTCCGGCACCGACGGGACCGATCGCTCCTTCACCTGCCCTCTCAGCGTCGCCGATTCGTGCTCCGATGACCTCAGTTCTTCCTCCATGGATTTCACGAGGTCATCGAGGTTGTCGCTACCTGCAAAGGTCGCGATCGCATCCTCCGACAGGCCTGCTGCCTTCTCGCCTGCCTCGAGCTCGAGCTCAATAGCCTTCGTTGCGAGGTCGGCGAGCGATTCGTCGCCGAGCAAGCGCTGGAGCTCGACCCAATCATCGCGTTGCTCGGCTTCTTGTTCGCGCCGAATCCTCCGCTCGCTCTGCCAGGACTCGAGCGATCTGACGATCGCGTCGGGGTCGGAGGCCTCGATGCTGCACAAGGCGGCGACCTTACGAAGTCCGTGAACGGCCGCGTCGCGCATCTGCTCGTTCTCCGCCGCGGCGTTTTCGAGGCTCCGGCGTGAGTTCAGCGCGCTCTCGAGGCCACTTCGGCTTTGTGCTCGTATCGCTTGCCGGCGGCACGAATCGAGGTACGACTCGTACCCATAGAGAGCATCGTCGTTCGGGCCGATCTCGACACCCCGGGTCCGCAGCGCGGCGACAAGCGCGCGCTCACGGGACTCGACAGCGCCCGACGGGCCCATTCGGTCCCCGAGTGCGCGGCTCTGCCGCACCAGACCGAGCACGGCAACGGCGACGCCGGCGGCCGCGACAACTCCTCCAGCGATCGGACTGACCAGCGCAGCCAGAGCGACGCCGATCAGAGCTGTGGCCATGCCGAGGAGAAGGAAAGGCCTGGCTCGGCGACCTTGTCCATCGCCTGCACTCGTCGCCACACCGGCTCGTGCGGCCTCCAACTCGTCGAACGCCTCGACGACGACGCTGGCGGGCTCGACATCACCGGTCGGAGGCTCGGAAAGCTCATCCAGTTGTCGCTGGAGCGCGGCCGCATCGGCACCTTCGAGGTCCATCGGCTTCGGACAGTTCCCATACGACACGAGTGCGCGCGCGACATCGTCGGCAAGGTCATCGTCGGCGAGCGGCCCACCCGGCGCGCCGTCCGCGAACTTCGTCGCGAGTTTTGAAACACGTTCGAAGTGATCGCGGGCCTGCTCCGCCGCCCGACGCTCTCGCGCCGCGACTGCAGCTCGCACGTTGCGTGCGGCTTCGTCGACTTCTAGGCGCTTGCTCGCCGCCTCCCTGGCGAGGTCCGCGTAGCAAGCGTGCAACTCTCGCGCTTGCTCGAGCGCACTCCGGGCCTCGTCGAGTTCGTCGAGCGACGCCCGCAGAGGTTTCCCGCCAGGGCGCGTCGTCCCCACCCGCTCCTTGCGATACACCTTGATCCGATCCAGCGCCGCGGAGGCAGTGGCGTCGTGCCGTGTGGTGGCTGCGGCGCGCTGTAGGTGCTCTCTCATCTCCTCGGCACCGTCGACGACGGAGACGATTTCTGCCTGTCGGATGCAGGCTGTGTGAGCAAACGCGTTGCGATCGAGACCCAGCCACCGGGCACCGTCGGGCATCCCCTCATGCATGATCGTGTCGGTGACGTCGATCCCCCTGCCGAGCTCGTGTGCCTTGCCTTCCTTGTTCCCGAGGTGCTGGGCGAGTTCTACCCGACGACCGTCCGCGAGCGAGACGACGCATCGAACCCGCCAGGGGTCTCCACTCCAAGGTGTGTACTGGTTCGCGAAGGCCTGATCCCCTGATGATGGCCTGCCCTTCCCACGTCGCATCCCGCACAGCGCAACGTAGAGGGCCGCGTGCCAGCTCGACTTGCCTGATTCGTTGAGGCCGTAGACCACGTTCATGCCGTCGGAAAGCTCCAGCCTCGCATCGCGAAGCGGCCCGAAGCTCTCGGCGTCGATCGACTCGAAGCGCATCAGTCGACCTCCAGGTCGTCTCGGGCATCGAACGCGCGTAGCCCGGTGACGATGACCCGTTCCTTCTCGTCGTCGGTCAGGTCGCTGTCGTGCACGTCCCGGCAGAACTGGCCCCGTACCGTGTGCTCGGCTGCGACCTCATCGAGGTCGTAGGCGTACTCGAGACGCACGGTGCCGACGAACACCGCGTCCAGTCCGACATCTAGCGACTGCAGCTCAGCCGGATGAAACACCACTTGAGGGGCGACCTCACCCGTCAGGTTCACCCGAGCACAACCCGCCAGCCCGTGGAGCGCTTCGCGCACGCGAGCACGCACCTCATCCCGAGTTTCCGAGCCTCCGACGTCCACCTCGACCTCGTGGACCTGACTGATCGCGACCCGATGCCGCGACCGTTGCACTGTGCCGTCCTCGTCGAGGTCGACGATCACGACACCACGCTCCCCCGACTCGCCGAAGGTGAGCGGGTCAGGGTTCCCCGGGTATGTGTAGTCGTCCTCGTCACGCGGACCGTGGTAGTGCCCGACCAGCGCATGGCGAAGACCGGAGTCCACGATCTCGCTGGCCTTGAAGGGTGCATGCCCGATCTTCTGGTCGCCTTCGTACGGCAGGCCCGAGACTTCCGAGCCGTGAAACAGCGCGAGGTTGACGCCGCCGCGACCGACGGTGAACCCCTCGAGGAAGTTCCGCGTACCGCTCGGAGCTCCGTGCGCACTTCCCCAGATGGTCAGGCCGTCGCAGAGCTCCTTGGGTTCCAGCGTCTGCCCTGTGAAGCACGTGACGTTGGGCGTCCATTCGACCGTCTGGTACAGGCTCGCGGGTCCGTACCAGTCGTGGTTTCCCGGGGCGAGCAGCACTGGCATCGGGCTGAGGTCGGCGAAGAGCTGGCGCAGCAGCGCTCCGGTGTCGGAGGAGAATCGCTCCTGTTCGTAGAGGTCCCCGGCACAACAGAGCGCGTCGCACCGTTGCGAGACGGCAAGCTCCGCGATCCTCCGAGCCACGTCTCGAAGCGCCTGGCGGCGACGACGTGCGAGGTCCGGGCCCGCCCAGGAGAATTGCCTGTCGAGGTGCAGGTCGGCGAAGACGGCAAGTCTCACGTCCCACCGTGGGCTTTTTCGACGCTCGCGTTCACCATCAGCTACGAGTCTGCCATGCCGTAGTCGTCGTGCCGCGAGTGCTCCTTTGTTGGCTTCGGCTTGCGCCTGATCCCCTCCGCTCGGTCGTCTTCCTCTGCAAGCCAGCGCAGCAGGTCGGGATCCCAGGCCCAGCCGTTGCTCTCGGGATGCGTGCGGACCAGTGCCAGCATCCGTTCGATGCCGACGTGACCCATCGCGCACTGTTGCGTTGAGTCGGATCTCGCCGCGTTGAGCCGAGCTTCCTTGCGCTTCCGGTCAGATGACTCGGGCGAGTTCGGTGAACGCGGACGCGACGCGACGGTGTTGGCGGGTATCACTGCCGAGTTCGTAGTGGTCGCGGCGGAGGTTCTGCATGAACGCGTGGCCGCGCATGATCACGCTGGTGGTGTGGTCGCGTTTCAGCCCGCGCATCGGGCGGAGCCTCGCCTTGAGCCGACCGTGCTCACACTCGATCCGATTGTTCGCGTACTGCTCGGTGTCGTGAAACGCGACGGACATCAACTCGGCGATCGCGGCGCGCAACGCTGGTGCACGGTCGGTCACCACCTCGACGGGTTCAGTGTAAGTGACCAGAGCCGCGGTGAAGAACCAGCGCGCCGCTCGAGCGTCGCGCCGGTCGGACACGTACACGTCGATGATCTGGCCGTGCTGATCGACCGCCCGGTAGACGTAGCACCAGCGGCCGGCGACCTTCACCTAGGTCTCGTCGACGAACCATCGGTCGCCGATGGCATGCCGGCACGGCTGAGCGGCGTCCGCGAGCAGCGGAGTGAAGCGTTGCACCCACCGGTACACGGTCACGTGGTCGACCGCGATTCCGCGTTCGGCGAGGAGCTCTTCGACGTCGCACTACGAGAGGCCGTAACGCAGATACCAGCGGATGGCGAGGACGATCATCTCGGTCGGGAACCGGAACCCGGCGAACGCCGTGCTCGGCACCAGGGGCATCGAACGGCGACGAGGAGGTCTCATCGGGCCACCATCACCGGTCGGCGCAGACCTACCCCAATGCAACAGTGCCGACTCGGCTATGACTCGCGGTACCTCACGACGGCTGCCTCGGCACGGCGATCCCAGCGGCACAGGCAGGCGGGTGCGGATCAGTCCGGCGGCACGAGCGTGATCGCATCGGGCTCCCAGTACGCGCGCAGCGCGGCCACTCGGCCCTCGTCGTCGACCCGGTAGGTGTACACGCCCTCGACGACGGCGCGTGTCCCGTCGAGAAGCGTCGTCGTAATCGTGCCGACGTTCGCGCACTCGTTCCCACCCGCGTACGACTCACGAATCGCGAACTCGACCTGGCCGGTCGCGATCACCGTGTCGTAGAACGTCGCGATCGCGTCGATGCCGTGATGGCCGCGACCTTCGGGATCGAACATCGACGGCCCGATCGGGTCTTCCACCACCGCGCCGGGCGCGAAAAGCGCAAGCCATCCTTCACGGTCGCCTGCCTCCACCGCGGTCATCGACGCGCGCGCGACGTCACGGGCAGGGTGGCTGCCGAACTGCTCCATGCCTTCCATCGGCCTACGCTACGCCGGACGTCCCGGCCGGGCTCGTCGGCCGTCACCCGAGGCCGGCCCGGGCATGCCCGGGCGGGCTCAGAAGCCAGCGCGGAGCCGTCCGGTAGACGCCCAACCGGCGATGACCTCCCAACGTCCCGCCGGTGCGTCATGCTCTCCGGAGCGAGCACCGTGTCGACACGTCTGGGGGGATGCCGTGAGACATGCCCGGATTGCTGTCGCGACCTTCCTGGTCGTCGTCGCCGCAGCGTGCGGCCGCAGCGACGGTGACTCGGGCGCCACCGAAACGACGACCACGACGTCGGGCGACGACGCCACGTCGGCGAGCTTCGGCGACCTCGAAGAGGTCTGCCGGCCCGGTGACCCGAGCGGCTCGCCCACCACTGGCGTCACGCCGACCGAAGTGCGGATCGCGACCTTCTCGGATCCGGGCTTCACCGGCCGGCCGGGCCTGAACCAGGAGTTCTTTGACACCGCGGAGGTGTTCGCCGCTTGGTGCAACGACCGCGGCGGGATCAACGGACGCACAATCGTGGTCGACAAGCGTGACGCCGCGCTCACGAACGTGAAGGCCCGCATGACCGAGTCGTGCGACGAGGACTTCCTCATAGTCGGCGGTGGCGTGGCGTTCGACCAGGACGGCGTCGAGACCCGCCTCGGCTGCCTCCTCCCCGAAATCCCCGCGTTCGTCGTGAGCATCAAGGCACGCGGCTCGGACCTCCTCGTCCAGCCGTTGCCCAACTCGGTCGAGGTCGTCCAGTCCGGAGGGCTCGACTACCTCGGCGAGAAGTTCCCGGCCGCGACGAAGAAGGCCGGCGTCCTCACCGCGGCCGTCGCCTCGACCGAGGCCGTCGCCGAGCAGAACGTCGAAGCCGCCGAGGCGCTCGGCTGGAAAGTCGTCTACGACGACGCGTACCCCGCGGCCGGTGTCACCGACTGGACGCCCTATGCACAAAAGCTGAAGGACGCCGGCGTCGAGGGGCTCATCTACGTCGGCGAGCCCGAGAACCTCGCAGCGCTGCTTCGGTCGCTGAAGAACATCGGGTACGTTCTCGACTTCATCAAGACCGACGCCAACCACTACGACCAGAAGCTCGTCGACCTCGGCGGCTCGGCGCTGGCCGATGAGAACGTCTACATCCAGACCGCCTTCGTCCCCTTCGAACAGGCCAAGCCCTCCAGCGCGACCGGCCAGTACCTCGCCGCGTTCGAGGAGTACATGCCCGACGGCAAGAGCCGCACGAACCTCGGCCTCCAGGCGTGGTCGGCCTGGTTGCTCTTCGCCGACGCGGCGACCCGGTGCGGCAACGACCTCACCCGAACCTGCGTGTACGACAACGCCAAGGAGATCAGCCGCTGGAACGGTGGCGGCCTCCACGCCGAAACCCACCCGGGCTCGGGGCAGTCGACGCCCTGCTACGCCATGCTGGTCGCCACGCCCGACGGCTTCGAGCTCGCGGACGACCTCGACACCACCGACGGCATCTACCGGTGCGACCCCAAGGCGGTGCACACGCTCACGGGCGACTACGGCGCCGGGCTCACCCTCGCCGACGTGGGCGAGGACATCGCCAACATGAAGTAGGCGGCCTCGGCTACGAGCGCACCACGGAGCGCAGCATCCCCCATGCCGTGGCCGGCACGTCGAGCGGGGTGAAGCGGTCGCTCTCGGCCGTGAGCTCCTCGACCTCGGCATCGGTGAGGTCGAGCTCGGCCGCCGCGACGTTGTGGCGTAGCTGGTCGAGCGAGCTCGCACCCGGGATCACGACGACGTTGGGCCGTGCGATCAGCCACGCGAGCGCGACCTGCGCCGGCGTCGCGCCGTGTGCGCCGGCGATCCGGCGCACCGCGTCGATCACGGGCATCGCGCGCTCGACGTTCTCGGGCAGCCAGAGCGGATCCATCGTGCGCGCCGACGTGCGGGGCCGGTCACCCGCGCCGTAGCGCCCTCCCAGCAGCCCCTTGGCGAGCGGGCTGTACGCAAGCACCAGGCGGTCGTTCGCCTGCGCGTACGGCACGTTGCCCCGACTGGCCTTCGGGTACAGCAGGCTGAACTGCACCTGGTTCGACAGCACCGGTCGCCCGAACCACCGCTCCGCCTCGGCCCAGCGTCGCGCGGAGAAGTTGCTCACACCGACATGGCGCACCGTCCCGGCCTCCTGGAGCCGACGCAGCCCCTCCATCTGCGAGGAGAGTGGCACCACGGGGTTCGGCCAGTGCACCTGGTACAGGTCGATCGTCTCCACGCCCAGCCGGAGTGCCGAGAGCCGGCCGTGCTCCTCCACCCGGTCTGCCGTCGGCCACGTCGGCAGCACCTTGGTCGCGACGAACGCCTCCGAGCGCCGCCCCTCCAGGGCGCGCCCGACGATCGTCTCCGAGACGCCGTGCGCGTACACCTCGGCGGTGTCGACGAGGGTCACCCCGAGATCGAGCGCGGTGTGCACCAGCTCGACCGCGGTGGCCTGCGCGTACTCCCGGCCGTAGCCCCAGTCCTTCGACCCGAACTGCCAGGTCCCGAGGCCGACGGCAGAGACCCGAGCACCGGCGACGTCCACATACCTCATCGGCCTGCTCCTTCCTGCATCGCAGCGGGCTCTCCCGCCTCAGATCGGGGCGACCGGGATCGTGCCCGCGTCACGCACCGGCTTCGCACTCGACGCGGCGAGCGTGCCGACCGTCGTGTAGGACAACCCGTCGAGATCCAGCCCGAGCTCGCTCGCGTGGTCGGCGTCGAGCCGCTCCATCAACGACTTGGACGCGAGCGCGGTGCCGCCGGTCGCGACGTCCTGGATCGGCGCCGCCTCGTTCATCTCGTCGCCGAAGCCGGCGAACTCGAGGCAGCCACCGGTCGCGACCTGCCGGATCATGAGCGTCGCCCCCGAGTGGACACCGACGTCGATCCGCACGTCGGGGTCCGGCGCCGGGAGCTCGGAGGCACGGTCCCGAATGCTGCGAGCAGCATGGATCGCGACCCCGGCCGCCTCGAACTCGGAGTGGCCGAGCTGCTCCACCAGGAACAGCGCGGAGGCCCCGTCGCCTGCGTGCTTGCCGACGATCCCGCCCTGCGCGATCACCTGAGTGTCGATGAGATCGGTGAGACCCCGCACCAGGTCGAAGTACGTCCTCGACGAGATTCGGCGCCGGATCTCGCCGGATGCCTCCAGGTCGGCGAACAGGATGCTCGCAGCCCGCCGCGCCAAGACCGCGACCACCTCCATCGCCTCGGCGATCGCCCGAAGCTCGGGGTGCTCGGGCAGGGGTGCGCGACCGGCAGCCATCACCCTCGATGCTAGGCCGACAGGTCGCGCAGCGCCGGGGCGAGCTCACGCCACTCGGTCATCGGGACACCGAGCGTCTCGGCGGTGAGCACCTGGATGCAGACGTGGTCGGCGCCGGCGTCGAAGTGTGCCTGCACCCGCGCGGTGATCGCGTCGACATCACCCCACGCGACGAGCGCGTCGACCAGGGCGTCGCTCCCCCCGTCGGCGGTGTCTGCCTCCGTGAACCCGAGCCGGTACCAGTTGTTCACATAGTTCGGCAGCATCAGGTAGGTCGCGAGGAACGCGCGGGCGATCTCCCGTGCCCGGTCGCGGTCGGTCTCGAGCACCACGCCCTGCTCGGGAGCGACGAGGCGGTGCGGACCGAGCGCGGCCCGGGCCCGCGCCGTGTGCTCGGGCGTCACGTTGTACGGATGGGTGCCCGCCGCCTTCGCGCCCGCGAGAGACAGCATCTGCGGGCCAAGGGCCGCGAGAAGCCGATCGGTGCTCGGCAACGTCGGCGAAATCGCGTCGAGCGCGTCGAGGTACGCCTCGGTCCGAGCGAGCGGGTGGGCGTAGCGGCCGGGCTCGGTCGCGTCGATCAGCGGCGCGTGCGACACCCCGATCCCCACAAGGAGCCGCCGGCCGTGCGCGGCCACCAGCCGAGCATACTCCCGGGCCGTCTCGCTCGGCTCGTGCATCCACAGGTTCAGGATCCCGGTCGCGACGGTCACGTCACGCGTCGCACGCAGGACGTGCTCGAGCGCGCCGAACACGTCGCCACCGACATCGGGCAGCCACAGCGCGCGGTACCCGAGCGCCTCGAGCTCCGCGGCGGCGGCAGCCGCCTCGCCCCGATCGCCGTAACGGAGCGCGGCGCTCCAGATCCCGACCCCGTCCAGTGCGTGCGTCATGATCCTCCCGCGTGCGTCGCCGCCAGCCTGGCCGATCGAGCGACAGGCGGGCAACGTCCGGTCCGGTCCGGGAGATCGCCGTCGACGAGCGCGCGACGAACTCTGGGCCGGCGAACCCGTCGCAGCTTCGGCGTATCCTGTTCTCGCACTCCCCCCACACCTCCCCCGGACCCGTTGACTCACCTTGTCCGGAGGACGACCATGTCCGTCGATGAAGCCCGTCGCCTGCTGCTCCACGACACCGCCCGCGAGCACTGGAACGCGGAGGCCGCGTTGGTCCTGATGGAGATGCTCCCGCCCTCGGGCTGGGGCGACGTCGCCACCCGCCAGCAGCTCGACGCGCTCGACGAACGGATCGCGCTGCGATTCGCCGCCGTCGACGCCCGCTTCGAGGCCATCGACCAACGGTTCGAGGCCATCGACCAACGGTTCGAGGCCATCGACGCGCGCTTCACCGCGACTGACGAGCGCATCGGCGGCATGGAGGAGCGCCTCCGCGCCGACCTGAAAACCGAGCTCGCCATCGCGACCCGCCGGACGATCCAGTGGACCATGGGCGCCATGACCGCTCTCGCCGGCGTGGCCATCGCCCTCGCCCGGCTCGGCTGACTCGGGCGACGACGAACGGCTCCCCCGCGGGTGAGCCACCTAGCATCCTCCTTGCGTGAGCACCGGGGCGGAATGGAAGGCACGGCCTGAGGGGGCGGAGTACGCGGCGAGGCGCCAGCGGCTGGTCGACGCGGCCGAGGAGCTGGTGCGGGAGAGCAGCGTGAGCGCGCTGCGCCTCGAGTCGGTCGCCGACGCGGCCGGGCTCCACCGATCCTCGGTCTACCGGTACTTCGACTCCAAGGAGGAGCTGGTCACCGCGGTAGTCGTGCAGGCCTCGCTGCGGGTCGGCCGTCACGTGATCGACCGGCTCGGGCCCTCCGAACGCCCGCAGCGCTACGTGGTGGAGGGCCTCGTGATCGCGCTCACCGAGATGACCGACGACCCGGTGTTCCACTCCCTGCTCGCCCCCTCGACCTCCGCGTCGATGGCCCGCATCGCCGGCAGCGCGCTGCACGAGGGCCTGCGCCCCCTCATCGAGCCGATGTTCGTCGCGGCCGCAGCACGCGGGGTGCTCCGCCACGACGTCACCCCCGAGGTCGCGATGCAGTGGCTCCAGATCGTCGCCACCGGGCTGCTGCGCCTCCCCGGCGGCGTCGAGCCCGACGAGCTCACCGAGCTGCTCGAGCTGATGCTCGTGCCGGTGCTCCTCGGCCGCGACGCCGACCACTGAGCCCGAGCCGGCCCACAGCTCCGGCCCCCCGAGGTCGGAGCCCGCTGCCGGCACCAACGGCGTGCGGCGCGGCACCTTCATCATCGAGAAGTCGGCCACCGCGATCACGTGCCCGTCGTCGCTCACGCGGCACTCCACGACGATGAGCTGGCTGCCGACCTTCACCAGCTCCGCGCGCGCCATCACCACATCGGTACGCGGCTGGCCGAGGTAGCGCTTGTGCATGTCGATGGTGATCAGCGACTCGGTCGCGGAGTCGAAGCTGCTGGCCCGCACGCGGCGAGCGCACAGGCGAGATCGACCGTCGTCGCGATCGCCCCGCCATCGAGGCTGCCGGGGGGCGGCGCGAGCTCCAGTTCGAGCAGCTCGTGCATCGGGATCGCTCACAGCTCCTTTCTTGACGGGTCGGCCCCGGTGCCGTCCCGCTCCGGCGCGGCATCACTGGGCACCTGCGCCTCCCGTCGCCCCGTTCAGCTCGCCCGCGCCGCAGGACCGATCGTGCAGACGATCGGAAACGCGTCGAGGCTACGGATGAACACCCGGTTGCCCCACTTCGGCGTGCCCGCCAGCTCGAGGTGATCCAGCCGGTCGAGCAGGGCCGAGAACGCGATCTCGGCCTGCAGGCGCGCGAGGTGCGAGCCCAGGCACGCGTGGACCCCGGCGCCGAACTGGAGGTGCTGAGTCGCGTCGGGCCGGTCGACCACCACGCGATCCGCGTCGGGCCCCCACCGCCGTGGGTCGCGGTTCGCCGAGGCCACGCTCGCGTAGATCACCACGCCCCCCGGCAGCTCCGTCTCCCCTAACGGCACGGGCTGAGTGGTGATCCGGCGCACGAAGTGGTTCGGCCCGTCGAAGCGCGCCAGCTCCGAGATCGCGTTGCGCAGCAACCCTCGATCGGCGTGCAGGCGCGCGAGCTGGTCGGGCGCGCGCAGCAGGGACAGCATCCCCGCGCTGATGAGTGCGGCGGTCGGCTCGTGCCCGGCCATGTACAACGTGACGAGCTGCGCGATCAGGTCTTCCTTCGAGAGGCGCTCGCCGTCGATCTCCGCGTGCACCAACGCCGACATCAGGTCGTCGGCCGGCTCGGCCCGCTTGCGATCGGCCTCCGCCTCCAGGTACGCGTACATCTCGTCGAGGCCGGCCAGGCACTCGTCGCGCTCGGCCGGGCTCATCACCGGGTCGACGCTGCGGGCAACGCACTGCGTCCAGTAGCGAAAGCGCGGGCCGTCCTCCTCGGGCATCCCCAGCATCTCGCAGAAGATCTCCACCGGCAGCGGGTAGGCGAACTCGGCGACCAGGTCGAGCTCCACCCGTCCGTCGCCGTGGCGGGAGTGCATCGCGTCGAGCGCGTCGTCGACCCGACGCGTGATCTGGTCGCGCAGCTGCTCGACCGCGCGCGACCGGAACGGCTCGGCCATCAGCGCGCGGATCCGCGCGTGCTCCGGGTCGTCCATCAGCACAACTGTGCGCGACGCCCGCGGCTGCTCGGAGAGCCGCTTGAGCTCCGTGATCGTCAGCGGCGTCGGCGTCGCGTTGCGCACGTCACTGGAGATCGACGGATCACGCAGCAGGCGATTGACGTCGTCGAAGCGGGTCACCACCCAGCCGTGCATCAGCTCGGAGCGATGGACCGGGTCATGGTCGCGCAGCTCCTTGTACTGCTCGTAGGGCGAGTCGGCGAAGCCCTCCGCGAGCGGGTCGAAGACCGCGGTGTCGGTCATGGCAGTGCGGGCGGTGCCAGCTCGATCCCGGTAAGCCAGGGCCGGCCCGCCGCCTTCAGGCCGGCCCATCTCGCCGTGGGGTCACCCGACTGGCCGAGGTCCTCCGGGCTCGGGCCGATGCGGGCCGCGAGCGGCGCGAGCGCGTCGGCGTCGAAGCCGTAGATCGGCACGGCATTGAGCCCGAGGATCGCTGCGGTCTCGTCGCGCGGGATATCGCGGAACGCGTCGCGCAGGTACGCCATGGTGTGCGGCCAGGTGCCCTCGGGGTGCGGGAAGTCGTTGCCCCAGCACAGGTTGCCGACTCCGATCTCGTAGCGGCGGTCGAGCTCGCGGTGCAGGATGTTCGACGCACCGATGAAGCAGTTCCGGTCGAAGTACTCGCTCGGGCGCATCGTCATCCGGCTGGTCAGCTGCTCGCCGAGCTTCTGGGAGCCGTGGTCGCGCTCGTACACGAGGTCCATCCTCCAGAGCAGGTCGTTCACCCAGAACGCGCCGCACTCGGCGACGCCGAAGCGCAGTCCGGGGAATCGCTCGAACACGCCCGACCAGATGAGGAACCAGAGCGGGCGGGCCGACCAGAACCGCACCTCCGCCGCGTAGATCCCGATGTGCGGACCGTACGACGCCTTGTCGGCCACGCCCGAGTGCGCGTGCACCGGCATCCCGAGCTCCTCGCACACCGCCCACACCGGGTCGTATCGGGGGTGGTGGTACGGCTCGTAGGGCTGCCACATCGGTGGGATCAGGATCCCGCCGCGCAGGCCCGCGTCGCGCGCCCTGCGGATCTCGGCGACCGCGGCGTCGATGTCGGCGAGGATCGGCACGATCGCCACTCCCGCGCGCCGCTGCGGGCTGTCGGCGCAGAGCTCGGCGAGCCAGCGGTTGTGGGCACGGGCGCCCGCCATCAGCAGCTCGGGCGGGTTCTCGCCAGTCGCGCCGAGCCCGGCGCCGAACGGGGCGGACGCACCCGAGGTGACCGCGTCCGCATCCGGGAAGATCACCTCGCCGGCCACGCCGTCGGCGTCGAGCTCCTTGTCGCGGCGGCTCGCGACCCAGCCGCCGCGCAGGCCCTCTTCGTTCTCGGCGTGCCACGCCTCCGCGAACTCCTCGTTGAGGAAGCCGTGCTGCGCGAGCTCCGCCATCTTCTGACGCTCAGCCAGCGCGACGTCGAAGCGCTCGCGGTACTCCGGGTCGAGCCAGTCGCGATATTCGGGGTTCGGCAGCCCGGCGTGGCAGTCGGCGGAGATGACCAGGTAGTTGTCCATTACAGATCCTCGAGGTAGGTCGGTTCCGAACGGTCGAGCAGCGACGCTGCCCGGGCGCGGATCTTGCCGTCGGTGCGGTCGCTTGCGGGCAGGATCCAGAAGCGGTTCTCGCGGATGCCGGCGAACGCCTCCTCCGCGACGGACTCCACGGGCGTGTAGTCGGGCTCGATGCCCGAGGCGCGCATGCGCGCCTCGAACGACGCGATGGTGGTGAACGGCGTGGCGCGCGGCGTCTCGTTTTGCCAACGGTCGGGACGTTTGCTGGCCGACTCGAGCAACCCGGTGCGCAGCACCTTCGGGCCTGGGTACAGCACCGACACCCCGATCTTCGCGTCGACCGAGCGGAGCTGGCCCCAGAGGACCTCGCTCAACGTCGTCACCGCGGCCTTCGTAGACGCGTAGATCGCGGTGCTGGTGAGCGGCGCGATGCCGCCGTTGCTTGACGACGTGTTCACCACGTGACCGTCGTCTCCCCCGTCGAGCATCCGGGGCACGAACGCCTGGATGCCGTGGATCACACCCCACAGGTTGACCGAGAGGCCCCAACCCCAGTCGTTGTCGGTGTGGTCCCACACCTTGCCCTCGGCGCCCGCGCCGACGCCCGCGTTGTTGCAGCACACGTGGATCGCGCCGTACTCGTCGTACGCGCGATCGGCGAGGGCCTCGACCGACGCTCGCTCGGACACGTCGGTCTCGACGCCGATCACGGAATGGCCCGTGGCGCGCATCTCGTCGACGGCCCGTCCGAGCGGCTCGGAATCGAGGTCGGCGAGCACCACCTTCATGCCGGCCCGCGCGAAGCGCTCCCCGAGCGCGCGGCCGATGCCGCCGGCACCGCCGGTGACCACCGCGACCCGTCCGTCGAAGCGCTCCATCAGCCGGCGAGCATCTTGGCCACGGCAAACGCGGGGCAGCGCAGGGCCTCGTCGGGGATCTCCTGAGGTGAGAGCGGCACCGCGACCTCCGTCGGGCTCGGGCCGAACTGCGCCGCAAGCGGCGTGAGGACATCGAGGTCGAAGCCATAAAGGCGCGCGGCGTTGCCGCCGACCATCGCGCGCACCTCTTCCTCCGGCAGATCCGAGTACGCGAGACGCAGGTGGTCACGCGAGTACGGCCAGCACCCTTCGAAGTGCGGAAAGTCGCTCCCCCACATGATCCGGTCGACCCCGACGCGCTCGCGGGCCGCGACCTCGTTGGCGCGGATGAAGCTCGACCCGATGTGGCACTGGCGAGCCCAAATCTCCGATGGCCGGTCGGTGAGTCCGCCGAGCGCCTCGCCGAACTTCGCCTCCTGGGAGTCCTGCGCGCCGCGCGCGCCGGCCAGGCGATCGAAGTAGTAGTCGAGGCGCGTCACCTCCTCGGGCGCCCACGCGGTGCCCTGCTCGGTGAACACCAGCTGCAGGGCGGGGTGGCGCTCGGGCACGCCGCCGAAGATCAAATGCCAGAGCGTGCGGTGCGCCCACCACGTGACCTCGAGGAGGAACACGGCCTGCGACGCCGGGTAGTTGCCCATGTCGGGCGCCGCGCTGCCGGCGTGGTGGTTGACCGGCAGGCCGAGCTCCTCGCAGACCTGCCAGATCGGCTCGTAGTCGGGCGCGTACAACGGCGGCACGTCCGAGCCGGGCGGCGCGCCCGGCAGCAGCACGCCACCGGTCAGGCCGTGCTCGGCGGCCCAGCGGATCTCGGCGACCGAGCCCTCGACGTCGTGGAGCATGATCTGGAAGATCCCGGCGCGCCTGCCGGGTGCGGCCGCACAGAAGTCGGCGAGCCAGCGGTTGTGCGCGCGCAGCCCGGCCCAGCGCCGTTCGAGGTCGCCGGTGCCGGCACCCGGAGGCTGGTGCACGAGCGACACTTTCGGGAAGAACGGCGGGATCGTGTTGGGAAAGATCACCTCGGCGACGACGCCGTCGGCCTCCATCTCGCGCAGGCGACGGTCCGAGTCCCAGTTTCGATCGGCGTCGGCGCCCGCGATGTCGTCATAGGGGTTCTCGAACGTCGCGAGCCACGTGTCGAAGTCGTCGTGGTAGCGCGACTCGAGGTACGGCTTGTAGTCGGGGACGTCGGCGCCCGCGTGGCAGTCGGCCGAGATCACGACATAGTTCGAGCCGGTGGCGTCGGCCATCCGATCCCCCTCGGGCTGGGGTGTGCAACGCCCTTGATACCAGGGTTTGCGGCCAAGGGCAAGACAATCCTGGGAAATGTCTTCGCAGTATGACTAGGGTGGGCTCATGCCTCAGATCCTCGGACAGTTCTGCATCACCGTCGCCGACCTCGAGCGGTCGGTCGCGTTCTGGGAGGGGGTGGTCGGGCTGCCGGTCCAGAGCCGCACCGAGATCCCAGGGGTGCTCGAGGCCGTGCTCCAGTCGCCCCACGGCGGTGCGCGCATGCAGCTCGCGCAGTTCCTCGAACGCGAGGGCCCAGTCGACATGGGGACCGCGTTCTGGAAGCTCTACGTGAACACCGACGACTGCGCCGCGCTGTACGAGCGCGTGGTCGCGGCGGGCTGCGAGGTGGTGCAGGAACCGCAGCGGCTCGACCGCTGGCCCGTCACCGTCGCGTTCGTCAAGGACCCCGACGGCTATCTGCTCGAGCTCATCGAGTACCACGAAGGCACCCGCCCCGGCGTCCCCGACCCGAAGGACTTCGTGACGTAGGGGACGGGAGGACGCCTTCCAAACGGCTCGCGCATGAGACATGCTCACCTGGCCGAGCACCGATGGGTCGACACGCGTGTGGGCCTGCCGCGCAACGGACCTGACCTAAGTCGGCAGCCCGAGAGCCGCGGCGCTGTTGAGGTCGCTGAAGAACATCGGGTACTCCCTCGACTTCATCAAGACCGACGCGAACCACTACGGCCAGAAGCTCGGTGACCTCGGCGGTGATTCGCGCTGCGACGAGAACAGAGCCCTCCAACGCGACCGGCCGGGACCTCGCGGCGTTCGACCAGTACAAGCCCGACGACAAGAGCGGCACGAACCTCGCCCTTCAGGCATGGCCGGCGTGGCTGCTCTTCGCCGAGGCCGCGAAGCAGTGCGCCAACGAACTCGCCCGCCCCTGCGTGTACGACAACGCCAGCAGCTCACCAGCTGGACCGGTGGCGGCCCCGACGCCGAGACCGACCCAGACTCCGGCAGTCGACGCCCTGCTACGCCATGGTGCTCGCGACCCAGGACGGCTTCGAGCTCGCGGACGACCTCGAGACCAACGACGGGATCTACCGGTGTGATCCCAAGGCCGTGCACACGCTCACGGGCGACTACGGCACCAGGCTCACCCTCGCGGACGTCGGCCAGGACATCGCTAACATGAAGTAGGGAGCACCGCGCTGACCGTCGCGGTCCCACCTGCCACTCCGGCAGCCTGATCGAAGAGGCACGCCGAGACGGGCCTGAGGCATCATCGCGTCGGGGATCTCGAAGGAGGGCACATTGCGGATCACATGCGTGGGGCCGGCGATAGCTGGGGAGGCGCGCCGTGGCCTTCGGAACTGAAGAGACACCGCGTGGTGGGGAAGCTGGCACTGAGATGACGAGTCCGTCGTGGGTGAAGACGCGGGGCTTTGTTCTAATCGTCGCCTTCGCGGTTCCCCTTGTCGGTCTCGGACTGCTACTGGCTGTCCCAGGAGCCGACGTGCACTGGGAACACCACCCGACGCACTTCTGGCTCGTCCTGGGAACCGCGGCGCTCGCGGCCTCGCTCGGCTGGACAATCGGCGCGACGGCGCGTCGCCGCAACGACGCGCGCCTCTTTCTCGTTTCGCTGGCATTCCTCGTTGCTGCGAGCTTCCTCGGTCTGCACGCCCTCGCGACGCCCGGTGTGCTGCTCGAGCGAAGCAACGCCGGCTTCGTACTCGCCACCCCGATCGGGCTCCTGCTCGCCGCGCTGCTCGCCATGTGGTCGGCGACCCAACTGGACGGTGAACGTGCCCGGACCGTTCTCGTGTGGTCGCGGGCCCTTCGATGGGCCGTCGTGGGAGTCGTCGCGGCCTGGGCCATCCTCTCGATGGTCGGGATTCGGCCCCTCGACGACCCGTCCCCGCCGGAGACGGGATCGCTCGGCTTCCTCCCCGTCGCGATCCCAGGAATAGTGCTGTATGGCCTCGCTGCCATTCGCTACCTCAAGCTCGCGCGCTGCCGGGGATCGCAGCTGGCATTGGCGGTGGCTTCTGCGTGGGTGTTGTTGGGAGAGGCCCTCGTCACGGTCACACTCGCCCAGAACTGGCGCGCGACGTGGTGGGAGTGGCACCTCCTGATGCTCGTGGCGTTCGGGCTCGTGGCGTGGACTTCCAGCCGCCTCCCTGAGCCGGAGCGATTCGGTGATCTCTACCTCGACGAGGTTGCCGGCGCCACGCGTGAGATCAGCGTTCTGTTCGCCGATCTCGGTGGCTTCACGACGTTCGCGGAGTCCCATGCGTCCGACGACGTTCACGCCATGCTCAATGCGTACTTCGATGTGATCGTTCCTGCCGTCGTCGCGGAAGGTGGCCGCATCGATCGCTACATCGGCGACGCGGTGATGGTGACCTTCAACGTGTCGAGCTATCAACCCGACCATGCGCGCCGCGCGGCAAGAGGTGCGCTCGCACTTCAACATGCCGCAGCTTCCGTGGCGCGCGCTCACCCGGAATGGCCGCGTTTTCGAGTTGGGCTGAACTCGGGTCCTGCGACGGTGGGCATGCTGGGCGGCGGCGGCGAGCGCGACTACACGGTCGTGGGCGACACGGTCAACCTCGCGGCCCGCTTCCAGGTGCTCGCACCGCCGGGCGGCGTCGTGGTCGGTGCTGGGACGTTGCATGCCGTCCCCGGTCTCGGCGCCACCCCCCTCGGGACGGTGAGCGTCAAGGGTCGCAGGCAGCCCGTCGCCGCGTGGCTGCTCGAGTCCGCAGACCAGAGCTGAGCACGTCGTCCGGTCGAGGCGAGATGCGATCGGCGTCTCGAGCCGTCTCAGCGAAGCACACGTCGCAGCTGATGGAGCGCGAATTCGACGAGAACGAAGAACAACAGCATCGCGAACGTCGACCTTGTGCCACGCGTGCTCGAGATCGTACGAATCGCGACCATGCGACCGCCGACATCGAGCTGGGCGACTCACGCCTGAACAGAACCCTTCTCGACACGAAGCTCGACCGAGACGCGGTCCTCGACCTGGAGTGCGACATCTCGATCCCGGCTGCCCGACCCGACGTGCTCACGGTCGAGAACGTGACCCGCTTGGGGGCCAGGCTCGTCGCGCAGGGCGCGAACATCCCGGTCACGCTTGTAGCCGAGACCGCGCTCCACGAACCGGGGGTGCTCTCGATCCCCGACTTCATCGCGAACGCAGGCGGCTTCATCTGTGCGGCGGTGGAATACCACGGCGGCAACGATGCCCAGGCCTTCGCGTCGATCGAGGAGAAGATCCGCGACAACGTCGGCCTGGTGTTGCACCGTGCGCGCTCGCGGCGTGCCGCCTCGCACCGCGGCGCTCGAGCTCGCCGAGGGGCGGGTCCGCCGAGCGATGCAGCTCGGTCGCTGGCACGCCCGCTCCGCTCGTTGACTGCGCTAGACATCACGTTCATGACCGACGTCACGCCCGCCCGCACGCTGGCCAACCCGGGCCGGGTGGCATGACGGTTCGCTACGGCATCATCGGATGCGGTCAGATCGCGCAGGCGCACGCAGCCTCCCTGCGCTTCCTCGCCGACGATGGTCTCGCGCGGCTCGTCGCGGCGGCGGACCCCGACTCCGAGGGCCTGGAGCGTGTCGCACGAATCAGCGGTGGCATCGAGCGCCGATACACGGACGGTCGTGCGCTGATCGCGGATCCCGACGTGGACGCCGTCGTCGTGGTCACGCCCACGCGCTTTCACCGCGACCTGGTCCTCGCCGTCGCCGATGCCGGCAAGCCGCTCTTCACCGAGAAGCCGCTCGCGCCGAGCTTCGCTGCGGTAGTGGAGATCGTGAACGCGCTGGCGGCCTCCGGCATCCCGGCGCAAGTGGGCTTCCAGTCACGGTTCCATCCGATCCTCCGGTACGTGCACCAGGCCGTCGCGGAGCATCGGTACGGCGCGCCGATGGGCTACCTGATCAGGGACGACCAGTTCTGGCCGACGGGCGGTGTCGTCGAGGGGCACACGACCTGGCGGTCCCGAGCCGCCGAGGCCGGTGGCGGAGCGCTGCTCGAACACTCGATCCACAGCTGCGACATCGCCTGCTGGCTGTTCGGGCCCGTCAAGCGCGTGCACGGGGTCACCCGGAACGTGTTCGGCTACGACGTCGAGGACACCGCCGCCCTGACCGTCGAGCACGCGAGCGGTGTGGTCGGGACGCTCCTGACGATCTTCAACGGCGTCTTCGACCGCGAGGAGCGGCGCCTCGAGGTGTTTTTCGAGCGAGGCGCCATCGAGGCGACCACCGACTTCCTCGTCGGTGCCCCGGAGGACGGCCTGCTCGTGAAGGGCGCCACCGGCCCGGCCGAGCGCGTCGACTGCGACGAGCTCCGGCGGGCCACGTTCGCCGCCGACGGTCTCGACCCCGACCGCAAGTTCTTCGTGTACCAGTACCTCGCGCACCGGGCGTTCGTGCAGTCGCTCGATGAAGGATCGTCGCCGTCGCCCGGTTGCACCGATGCGCTGGAGGCGCACCGCATGGTGGAGGCCGGCTACCGCAGCGCCGCCCGCGGCACACCGGTCGATGTCGACGACCTCTGACCGATGCTCGAGCAGGCGGGGTGCTTGACTCGGGGCGATGTTGACGAGCGATCCCGAGATCACCGAGGCAGTCGACCTCTGTCTGCCCGACGGCCACCACCTCACCCGGCGGCGCGCGGCTTCTCGCGCGCACCCCGGCACCGGGCGAACCCGCGTGGGATTGGGGGCCGCACGAAGCGCTGGGACTTCTGGGCGATCCTCGCCGGAGACCTCCTGATCGGCGTCGCCTACCCAGACGTCGACGACCTCGGCATCGCCGGGCTCTGGTGAACCGGAGTTCCGTCGGGGCATACCGGCGGCCGGGAGGTCGTCGTGCCCTTCGCCCGGGGTCTCCAGCTGCCCGAGCTGCCTGCGTCCCGACCGCTGCGATACTCGAGTGAGGCGATCACCCTGGAGCTCGTCGGGGCCGAGGCCCGCGCGCTCGGGGGCGCTACCGGTGAGGCGTGGGGAGTGCTCGACGTCGGCCGCGGCCGTTGGCCGTACCGCACGCAGCGGAGCTGCGCGGGTGCCGCCGGGCGGAGCAGTGACGGACGCGTCGTGAGCCTGCAGCGCGGCGGGAAGTGGACCGACGGCACGGGCTTCACCGAGAAGAACACGATCGTCGACGGGCATCTGAACGAGCTCGGTGAGGATCTGACCTGGGAGTACTCGTGGGAGGAGCCGATGCGTCCGTGGCGGGCGACGGCGCCGGGCGGTGCGCTCCACCTCACGCTCAGGCTGTGCTTCGATCGCCATGCCCGCACGAACACCGGTGCGCTCGCGACGGAGGTTCCCCAGATGTTCGGCGCCTGGGCGGGCAGCTCTCGCACCGACGCCGGCGAGGTGGTGACGATCGAGGGCTTGCAAGGCCTCGCCGAGGAGTCCGGCTCACGTTGGTGAACCGACGACCCGGGACGTCCCGCCCTGGCCACCCCGAGGCCGCCTCCGCCTGCTCGAAGCACACACGCGACCCAGGAGGTACCGATGAAGGCAGTCGTCGGTGACCGCATCGTGATCCGTGGCCACCACGTAGGCGAGCCCGAACGAGACGCCGAGATTCTCGAGGTGCACGGAGAGGACGGAGGCCCGCCGTACCTGGTGCGCTGGGAGGACGACGGCCACGAGGGCCTCTACTTCCCCGGTTCCGACGCCACAATCGACCACATCTCCCACCACGCGCACAAGCGGACGTGACCGACCCCGCGTTGGCTCTCTCGCCACGCGCGTAGGGTGCCGACGATGACCTATGTCCTCGTGCCCCTGGAGTCGTCGCCGCGCTCGCGGGCCGCGTCGCGCACGTGGTGCTCAGCGCAGCACTCGTCCCGCCGGAGCGACCGCCGGTGACCGCAGCGAAGACCGTGGCAGACTTTTCCGCGTCATGAACGCTTCGGCGCCCGACGAGGCTCGGGCCGATCCCGCGACCCGGCCCCGATTGCGGGGCCGACTGCACCAGATCGCGTTCTGGGCATCGCTGTGCGGGCTCGCGCTGCTCGTGCACGTCGCCCGCAGCCCGGAGGCGCTCATCGCGGCCTGGGTCTACGGGGGCGCGACCGTTGCGCTGTACCTCGTGAGCTTCTCGTATCACGTCGTCGCGCGCGGCCCGCGCGCCCGGCGCCTCATGCAGCGCGCCGATCACTCGATGATCTTCGTGCTCATCGCCTGTTCGTTCACGCCGGTCGTCCTGCTCGCGCTGCACGGACCGTGGCGTTGGGGACTGCTCGCCACGGTCTGGGTGATCGCGCTGGCGGGCATCTTGCTCAAGGTCTGCGCGCTCGAGCGCTTTCCCCGCCTCGGGGGCGGCCTCTACATCGCCCTCGGCTGGGCCGGGCTGCTGGCTGCTCCCGCGTTCCTTCGCCAGCCCGTGCTCGGCGGGCTGTTCCTGGCCGGCGGGGTCTTGTACACGGTCGGCGCCGCGCTGTTCGCAGCCGGTCGCCCCCGGCTCAGCCCCCGCTGGTTCGGGTACCACGAGGCCTGGCACGCGTTCGTGGTCGCGGCCGGCAGTCTCATGTTCGCCGGGAACTTCCTGCTGGTCCGCGGCGCCTGATCCAGAGGACTACCGGCAGTCGTAGGCCGCCGGGTCGGGTGCCTGCATCTCCTCGCGAAATCGCGTGAACGGCCACGGCCACGTCGCCGGAATCCCGCGGTCGTCCAGATACCAGCTGCGGCACCCGGTGGTCCAGATCGTGCGCTTCGCCGCTTCCGTGCGAGCGGCCTCGAAGCTGTCCATCGCCTCGCGCGTCGCGCAGATCTCTCGGCACTCCCCCGACCACAGCCGGTCGACCAGCTGCATCACGTAGCCGAACTGCAGCTCGGCGACGTCGATCAGCGAGAAGTTGCCGACCGGACCGTTCGGACCGTTCAGCATGAAGAAGTTGGGGAACTCGGGCATCGAGATCGACAGGTACGCGTTCGGACGCTCGGCCCACGCCTCGTCGAGAGTGAGCCCGTTCCGGCCGAGAAGCCGCATCGGCCGCATGAACGCATCGGCCCTGAAGCCGGTCGCCAGCACGAGCACGTCGAGCTCGTGGAGTACGCCGTCTCGCGTTCGGACGCCAGCGGGCTCGATGCGTTCGATCCCCGAGGTGACCAACTCCGCGTTCGGCTGCTGGATCGCCTCGTAGAAATCGGGCGAGATGATCAGGCGCTTGCAGGCGGCGCGGTAGTCGGGCCGAAGCTGTTCGCGCAGCTCCGGGTCGTGCACGTTCTGCTCGAGATTGACCCGGCACGCGTCCTCGATGTCCTGCATCTCCGCCGAGTCGGCGTCCACCACGGCGTTTGCGAACCCGGCGAAGAGCACCGAAAGCTTCTCGTGGATGTCGATCAGCTGCTCCGGGTGTGCACGGAACTCCGCCTTTTGCTCCTCGGTGTACGCCGGGTTCTGCTGAGGCATGATCCATTGCGCGGTGCGCTGGAACAGCGAAAAGTGGGAGGCCCGCTCGACAAGTGCCGAAGTGATCTGCACCGCGGTCGAGCCGGTCCCGATCACCCCGATGCGGACCCCGTCCAACGGGACGGCGTGGTCCCAGCGGGCGCTGTGGAACATCGCCCCCTCGAAACTGTCGAGTCCGCGGATCTCGGGCAGCTTCGGATGGTGCAGCACACCGGTGGCCGCGATCACGACGTCGACTTCGTCGTGGTGACCCTTGGCCGTCTCGAGCTGCCAGCGCCCATCCGCGAACGCGCAGCACGTCACCTCGTCACCGAAGCGGATCCTCCGGTCGATGCCGTACTCGCGCGCGACCCGGTCGAGGTATGACTGGATCTCGGGACCCGGCGAGAACAGGTGGCTCCAGTCAGGGTTCGGGGCGAACGAGTAGCAGTAGAGCTGCGAGGGGACGTCGCACGCGAGGCCCGGGTAGGTGTTCTCCCGCCACGTGCCGCCGAGGCGGTCGGCCTTCTCGTAGATCGTGAAGTCGTCGAGCCCGGCCTCGGTCAGCTTGATGCCGCTGAGGATCCCGGCCATTCCTGCGCCGATCACCGCGAGGCGCAACGGCCGTCCACCTTCCTCGCTGCCACCGGTCGCGCGGGTTACCTCGTCCGCCATCTCTGCCTCATCAGCCACCGGGTTCGGGGGTACCGGGCAGCAACCTACACATCGCGACCGGACGGGCCCAGGTCGGCACCTCTCGGTCAGGCGTCGACCAAATCCATCCGTCGACGCTCTCGGGCGATCGCACCGTCGAGCATCTCGAGGATCCGGTCGGTGCGGCCGGCCACCCGGGGATCGTGGGTGACGACGACCAGCGTCACGCCTCGCTCGCCGCGCAGTGCCTCGAGGAGGTCCAGCACCGTCTCGCTCGTGTGCGAGTCGACCGCAGCCACGTGAACGACCGTGACCACGTCGAACGCCTTGACCGTCTCCTGGACCGTGTCGAGCAGCGCGTAGGCGCCGCTTCGCTCCCAGGCAACCTTCGACGTGTAGACGCCGACGACCCGGAGCTCGCGGTAGTCGATCTCGACCGTGCCGCCGAGCCTGCCTTCCAGGTCCCCCATCGAGCTCTCGCCGAGCACCACCTCGTCGGGTACCTGTGGCACGCGTCCACGCAGGAGGTCTGGAGGGTTGTCCTCGAGGTCTGCAGTTGTGCGTCCGGTCAGGAAGAAGAACGCGTTCGAACCAGCGCGGGTGATGTGGAACAACGCACCTTGCGCGCTCGCGACGCCGTCCACCGCAGCGGCATCCTCGACCGCGGTCTCGGGGAGCCGGCTGAAGCTCAGGTCAACAGCACCGTCCTGGGCCAGCATGAAGTCCGCGCCGCCGGAGTGGACGAGGCCGGTCGCGGTCTTCTCGAGACCTGCGGTCACGACGCCGACGGCGACGACCGTCGTGATGCCGAGGCTGATCCCGACCAGGGTCTGTAGCGACCGGACCCGGCGGCGGGTCAGGTTCTTGAGCACCAGGCGCATGAGGGACACGCCAGGAGGCTGTCACGCCGGCCGGCCCCGGACGCGGGGTCTTCGTCCCGTCTGGTGACTACGCGACCGGGGGACGGGCGTCGGCCATCTCCCGGAGCTTGTGCTTGGCGACCTTGTCGAGCGTCGCCGTCGGGAACTCGTCGACGAGGTACACGGCGCGGGGCACCTTGAAGTCGGCCAGGTCCTCACGGCACCGGTCGATCAGCGCGGCTTCGAGCTCGGCAGGCGCGGGCGCGTCTGGACCCTTGATCACGAACGCGACCGGCACCACGTCGAGCATCTCGTGCGACTTGGCGACCACGGCAACGTCACCGACGCCCGGGACCTGGCGGCACACGTCCTCCACCTCACGTGCGGACACGTTCTCGCCACCAACCTTCAGCGCGTCCTTGTCGCGCTCGCAGTAGAAGAAGTGGCCGTGCTCGCCGACCCTCACGAGGTCGCCCGTCTTGAACCAGCCGCCTTCGGTGAACGCCGCGGCGTTGGCGTCGTCGTTGTCGAAGTACTCGAGGAACAGCTGGATGCCGCGCGTCGCACGCAACCAGAGCTCGCCGACCTCGCCTTGCTCGCAGAGCTCGCCGCCCTCCTGGTCGACCACGATCACCTCGTAGCCCGGTGTCGGCTTGCCCATCGACAGGTGCGGGTAGTCCTCGAAGCGGCCGCCGTGGATTGCGTGCGTCACCGTCTCGGTCATCCCGTAAGCGGGAACCACGCGCATGCCCAGCCACGCATCGAGCTCGGGCATGATGAGCCCGAAGACCCCGATCCGCACGGTGTGCTCGGGAACCGGCTGGTCCGCGACCGCCTTGAACACGAACGGGATGAGGGAGATGTGCGTGACCCCGTGCTTGGCGATGACCTCCCAGAAGCGGCTGGCCGAGAACTTGGGCTGGAGCACCACGGTCCCGCCGACGCCGAGGGTCGTCCAGATCGCCCAGCTCTGCGTGTTCACGTGGAAGAACGGCAGGTAGGCGAGGTAGGTGTCGCCGAATTCCATCTCGATGTCGAGCGGACCCTGGCGCGCCGCCCAGAGCGCGTTCGCGTGCGTGTGCACCACGGCCTTCGGCCGCGAGGTCGTCCCCGACGTGAAGAGGATCCCGGCTGGCAGCATCGGGTCCGGCACGCGCGACGGTGCCGCGTCAGCCGGGCCGAAGAGCGCCGAAAAGCGCTCGTGGCCGTGGTCGAGCGTCCCTGGCGCGGCCAACTCCCCCGAGTCGTCGTCGGTCACGGCGATCCAGCCGAGGTCGGGTGCGGCCTTCGCGACCAGTGCGACGTACTGCGGCTGGGTGATCGCCGCGACGCAGCCCGTGTGCGACGCGAAGTAGCTGATCTCGGCCGCGACACTGCGAGTGTTGGTGGTCACCGCGACGGCGCCGACGCGCGCGCAGGCGTACCAGGCGACGACCGCTTCCGGGCAGTTGTCCGCGTGGATGAGCACCTTGTCGCCGACGCCCACACCGCGGGCCGCCAGCCCAGCGGCGACGCTCGCCACGTCGTCGGCGAACTCGCGGTAGCTCCAACGGCGTTCGCCGCCGGAGCGCGGCTCCCACACGAGGAACGGGTGGTCGGGCCGGGTCCGGGCCCAACGCTCGACCATCCACGGGATGTCCTGGCCGGCGAGCTGAAACCGGGCGACTGCATGCTCGTCCATCGATCTCCTCCACGGCGGGGACGAGCAGGGTAGCCACGACGACGCGCTGCCTGCATGGCCGCGGTCGGGGTGGAGGGCTCCGCGGCCGGCCGAGCGAGGCGCCGGCGTTGGAGTCAGTTGGCGGCGTGTGCGGCGTCGAGCTCCCAGTAGAGGAAGTTCGACGTCTGGTCGAGGATCTCGGCTCGGTGCGCCACGTAGGGCACGTGCCCAACGCCGTCCCACGACGTGAGGTACGCGGGCAGGCCCGCCGCCTTGGCCTCGTCGCGCGTGCTCACGGCCCATTGGTACGGCACCGTCGTGTCGGCCGTGCCGTGGAACAGCAGCACCGCGGGCTCGCCCGCACTCGCCGAGCCGAGGATCTTGGCGCCCGACAGCGAGACCGCCGCGCGCACCGCCGACGACTCGCCCGGCGTGCCGCTGTCGCCCGGGTCGTCGGGGTTGTAGGCGACGTTGAGGGCCGTGATCGCTCCGGCCGAGGTTCCGCCGATCGCGATCCGGGTCGGGTCGATGCCATAGGTCGTCGCGTTCGCGCGCAGGAACCGGACCGCGGCCTGCGCGTCGTGCATTGCGTCGGCGATCGCCTGGATGCACGACGCCGTGGGTCCCGATGCCGAGCAGCCCGACGCCGAAAGTCGGTAGCTGATCGACGCGTTGACATACCCCTTCTTCGCAAAGGTCGTCGCCTCGTCGACGAGCTCCGCCGACGTCTTGGTACCGCCGCTGAACGAGCCACCGTGCACCCACACGATCGCGGGTCGGCTCGTCACCGTGTCGCCGGCCGGGGCGTACACGTCGAGTCTGAGCGTCACCGGCTGACCCTGCTGGTCGAGCGCGCTGCCGTAGGTCACGTTGCTCGTGGTCGTCACCGCGCCGAACACCGCGTCGCGGTAACGCAGCGGCGCGGCACCCGGCGGGACGAGGTACGGGGTGCACGCCCCCGCCACGAGCGCCAAGCCGGCGCCGACGATCAGCAGCAGGCGCGTGCGCACGGGTCGGGCATCCTCCAGCGGGCGGTCGGTGATCGTCACCTACCGGTGATCGGTCACGCCAGGCTACGACCTGAGCAGGCAAGGTCGATCGCGGGCCGACGGGGCACCGCGGCCACCCCAATGGACGGCGAGCCCTCCCGCTGGCGGTGTCGCGCGACGGCGGGCAGGATGCCCACGTGACCACTGCCTATGACCGGTTCTCCGGCCTCGGGTTCGAGACTCCCGCGCCCGGAGTGCTGCGGATCCTGCTGGACGCGCCCAACCTCAACGCAGTCGACCAGACCGCCCACCGCGACCTCGCGGAGGTGTGGCCGGTCGTCGATCGTGACCCCGAGACGCGGGTCGCGGTGCTCGCGGGCGCGGGCAAGGCGTTCTCGGCGGGTGGGAGCTTCGAGCTCCTCGGATCGATGATCGACGACTACGCCACCCGCACCCGCGTGATGCGCGAGGCCCGCGACCTGGTGCGCAACCTCCTCGAGTGCTCGAAGCCGATCATCTCGGCGATCCACGGGCCGGCCGTTGGCGCGGGCCTTGTCGCGGCCCTGCTCGCCGACGTCTCGGTCGCCGCACGTTCCGCCAAGATCATCGACGGACACACGCGTCTCGGGGTCGCTGCCGGCGACCACGCGGCGATCTGCTGGCCGCTGCTGTGTGGGATGGCCAAGGCGAAGTACTACCTGCTCACCTGCGAAGTGCTCACTGGCGAGGAAGCGGAGCGCATCGGGTTGGTGTCGCTGTGCGTGCCCGACGACGAGGACGTCGGCGAGCGAGCGCTGTCGATCGCGACCGACCTCGCCGACGGTGCACAGAGCGCGATCCGCTGGACGAAGCACACGCTCAACCACTGGTACCGCTCGATGTTGCCGGCGTTCGACGCGTCGCTGGCGTACGAGTTCTACGGGTTCGGTGGCCCCGACGCGGCAGAGGGACTCGCCGCGCACCGCGAGAAGCGGACGCCGCGCTTCACCGGCCCCACGAGCGAGTAAGGACCCGGCACTTCGCTGAGCGGGCCGGAACGACGATGGTCCGGACCTGAGCAACGGCCCGAGGTGACCGAGCTGCGGCGTCGTCGAGCCCGCTCAGGAGTACGTGTCGACCTCGGCGAGCAGCTCCGCTCGGCGGGTGTCATCGAGGAACGAGGCGAGGACCGAGCTGCGGGCGATGGTGCGCATCTCCTCGCCACTCATGGCGAGGGCCTGCGCGGTCTGCACGTAGTTGTCGCCGACGTAGCCACCGAAGTAGGCGGGATCGTCGGAGCTGATGGTGACCCGGATGCCGCGGCGGAGCATCGCGGCGACGTTGTGCTCCTCGAGCGTGTCGAACACCCGCAGCCGGACGTTCGACAGCGGGCAGACCGTGAGCGGGATCTGCTCGGCGACGAGCCGCGCGACGAGGTCGTCGTCCTCAGTGCAGCGAACGCCATGGTCGACGCGCCGGACGCCCAGCCGGTCGAGGGCCTGGCGGATGTAGTCGGGCGGACCCTCCTCGCCGGCGTGCGCCACGGTCAGGAACCCCTCGGCCCGGGCTCGGTCGAACACCGCGCCGAACTTCTCGGGCGGGTTGCCGCGCTCGGAGGAGTCGAGCCCGACCGCGACGATCCGGTCGCGGTACGGGAGGGCCGCCTCGAGCGTGGCCATCGCCGCGTCGGCGTCGAGGTGGCGCAGGAAGCACATGATCAGCCGTGACGACACGTCGAGCTCGCGCTCGCCCTCGGCGAGACCGGCCTCGATCCCCTCGACCACCGCCGCGAACGGAACCCCCCGGTCGGTGTGGGTCTGAGGGTCGAAGAAGACCTCCGCGTGGCGCACACCGTCGCGCGCGGCCCGCCGCACGTACGCGATCGTGAGCTCGGCGAAGTCCTCCGCCTCCACCAGCACCGAGCAGCCCGCGTAGTACACGTCGAGGAACGACTGGAGGTCGTCGAAGACATAGGCCCGCCTTGCGGCGTACACGTCCGGAAACGGCAGGTCGACGCCGTTGCGGCGCGCGAGCGCAAGCATCATCTCCGGCTCGAGCGTGCCCTCGAGGTGCAGGTGAAGCTCGGCCTTCGGCAGCCCCCGCGACCAGCGCTCGCCGGCGATCGACGAGCCCAGCAGCCGTTCCGGCCCGGTCACGGGATCGGCGCGTAGTACGGGTCTGCGATCGCCTCTTCGCCCGGCGCGCCCTCGATCAGCGAAAGCGCCTCGTACAGGTCGAGGCTGTCGCGCGGCACCGTCCAGTCGAGTGCTTCCTCCACTCCGGCCGCGCGCGCGAACGGTCGGAGGAAGGTGAAGTAGACGTACGCGCCCGCGTCGATCTTCTCCTTGCGCGTCATCCCCGCGATCAGCCGGTAGCACGCGCGTTGCGCGGACATCACGGCCGCGGTGAGCGCGTCCAGCCCGATCAACGGGACCGGGGTCAACGTGCCACCAGTGCTGTCGAAGATGCCGAAGCGGGAGAGGCGCGCGAAGTAGTCGACCGGATCCGTGGTGGAGGTGCCCCAGTCGTTGCAGGTGACCGACGTCTCTTCGAGCACGAACGCCAGAGTGAGGTTGGCATGCGGGATGTGGCCGCAGACCTGCGCGCTCCACGGGAAGTGCGAGGTCCCTAGCTCGTTGAAGTCGCGCACGAGGACGCTGCGGCCGTCGGCCAGCGGGTACGGCCCGGTGTCCTGGTACCCGGCGCGGGTATCGAAGTAGAGCAGGAACAGGAACGACGTGAGCGCCGCGTTGGCCTTCGCGATGCGGACGCGCGTCTCGGCATCGTCGACCGCGACCGCACCGGCGAGCAGCTCGTCGAGCACTTCGGGCCCATAGCGGGGCACCACGAGGCCCGCGTCCCAGGCCTGGCGGTGACCGTCGCCCCGGAACGCGCGCGCCGCGGGCTCCCAGAACCCGAAGATCTCGGCAAGTCGGGCGAAGTCATCGTCCGGTGTGGTCAGGCCGAACGGAGTCAGCACGTTGCGCGCGACGAGCGGCAGGTTCGACACCGACCACAGGTGGACCGCGTCGATCTGGTTTCCCGGGCGGCGACCCATCGCCCCGAGCTCCGCAGGCGGACGTGCGGCCGCGATCGACCGCATCATCTCTGGATAGCGCCGGTACGCCTCGACGCACGAGATCACGATGTAGGCGGTCACCGGGATCAGCGCCGACTCGAGCGCGGTTCGGGCGCGGGTCATCTCGCCCGAGATGCGCGCGTGGTACGTGATCGTGGCGTTGACCGCCTTCTTGTCCATGAGCCCGCCTCGCTAACCGTCGAGACTGACGAGCGTTCGATTCCTGTCTGCCGTCGGCATGCCGAGCCGATCACTCACTACCGTCGTCGAGCGCCGACGAAGCGCGTCGAGCTAGTTCGTCAGGAGTGGAGATCGACAACCGCGTTGTCGCGGTGGGCTCGAGGGCCCGGCGCATGATCGCCTGCAGCTCACCCTGGTCACGAAGGACCTTGGCGACGTTGTGACCGGCGTCGTGGGCGAACAGCCGAACGTTGGAGTGGCGTCGCAATCGCCTGGCGTGCACACGGTCAACGCGGACGCGATCGCCGTAGTGCACCTCGATCTTCGTCGCGTGAGGACTTCGAGCGGACCGGCGCACAACCGGGAGAAGATCTCGACACACCGCGGTCTGGTCAAGCCGATCGATGTTGGCGATCTCCGGTCCCCAACGATGATCGCGATACAACCACCGCAGCCGGTGGCTCGTGAACGTCTGTGGTCCGAACGCGAGCACCGCGTCTGCCGCGAGTCGGCAGCCGAAGTACCGCGGCGCGAACCCGCCGGCCGACGTGCCGAGTGTGACGAGCCGCGAGCAGCCACTCTCGTCGACCAGAGCACACAGGGCGGCGGTCGTTCCCTCGAGTGTCTCGGACACCCCCCGGACGCCGCGCTGGTACCAGCACTGGTCGAGATCCCGCACGAAGGCCACCCGAGCAGACAGCGAATCGAGCGCCGAGAGGAACTCGAAGGGAGGGACGCCGTCGAGCATGCTGGCGATTCCCCCGAAGGCGACGACGAGACGCTCGCTGCTCGCGACCGGATCGACCACGAGTCCGATGCTCTGGTCCTGCATCAAGGCCTCGAAGTCAGCGCGACGCACGCTCAGACCTCGTCATCGCGTCGGGATCGGCCACGCCCGTACTGC
>Ga0194131_10002163_pt1 | contig 32573 bp, 26 predicted proteins | sample TA2KigO120mmetaG_FD_148631 | JGI IMG/M metagenome (GOLD analysis project Ga0194131, IMG submission 148631) | Freshwater microbial communities from Lake Tanganyika, Tanzania - TA2015053 Kigoma Offshore 120m | ecosystem: Environmental > Aquatic > Freshwater > Lake | place: Tanzania: Lake...
TGCTGACTCAGGCCCGCTGGCCCGCCATCCCCTGCACCAACATCTACTCCCACCCGCTGATCAAGGAGTTCAAAGTGGAAGGGGGACACCTCCGCGTGCCGCAGGCGCCCGGGCTGGGCGTGGAGGTGGACTGGGACGCGGTGGAGAGATTCCGGGTGGCTCCCGACTACAGGAAACCCGCCCGGCGCCAGCTCCACACCATCCACTGGCCCGAGGGCCGGCAGACCCACTACCCCGACGGCCGGTACAGGGGGGACTTCCTGGCCGGCAAGCTCACCGGCTTTCTGCCAGGCATCTCGCTGGACTGCAGGATCGACGACGGTTCGGGGGAATTCGATCGGGAGTACCGGGGGTTGTTCGCCTAGCCGAGGAGAGGAGATGGGGATGAACCGGAAACGTATCGAGGACTGGGCGCCGGTGCGTGCCCATTGCGCCGGCGAACCGGTGTTCGCCTTCGGATTCACGTATGTGTATACAGTGAGTCCGGACTTTGTTCCGGACCGGATGCTGCAGGAGGGAAACCACCGTCCCTGGCAGCGGCTCCAACCGAAAAAGTCATGGGAGATCGGGCAGAGCCGGATCGGGTCCACCCCGGCCCGGGAGCCGCGCACCGCGGCCAACGAATCCCAGCCGCTGCTGCCGGTGCACCTCATCGACGGCGATCTCGGCACGATGTGGTGCAGCCGTGGCAGAAGGCAGTCGGCTGGCCACCTTATGGGTGAACCGACAAGCCGTCTCCGATCCGCCGCCGCAACAGGTGGTCGATCTGGCTATCCTCGACCCCGCTGTGGATACGGAAGTGGGCATTGACATCCTGAACGGCAGGGAACAGGTGCTGGCGGTCACGCGGGAAGGGGGCCGTGCCGTGATCCAGGGCGTGGCACTCGACAATTTCCCGGTCATGATCCGGTTCTAGCCCGGATGTTTCACCCTCAAACTCAGGTTGGATATCAGAAGTCTGAATCCGCTCATCATTTCTGGAATCAGGACCGGCAGGCGGTGCGTTTGACGGCACTCATCAACGTGTCGTGCCACAAGATGAGCAGGCGGCGCAGTTCGGCGCAGTTATTGGGTGTTTCAGTTTTCAGGGCAAACACCTTCGCGCTGGGTGGCTCATACATCGGAACCAACTCGCCCGCTTCCAGCAGGTTCGCCAACTGCTCGAGCAATTTCAGCCCTTCGGCGTAGGGCGCGCTGTTGTTCTAAATCCAGGCCTTCACACGCTTCGAAACCCGTGCGGCATGGCCTTCCTTGTCCACGTTGGGCAGGATGATCTCGCCGGTGCGCTTCCGGAAGAATCCTCGAATGGCCGCGGCGATACTGGGATCACGCACTGTACCGTCCGGGTAGACGACGCCGTGAATATCCCGCCACACGCTCACACCAATCATCAGTTCCCATAGGTACCAACCGATGCCGGTCTTCTGACAAACTTCCAGCGTCATATCATACGGGTTAATGCGCGCCAGGCAGCCAATTTCCGACAGCAGCACCGGCTTGCCATACTCTTTAGCGAGTGCCAGCCCATCTGCGATATGAGCCGCCAGGTCCGTTCGCGTCGGTCGATAATCATGAAAGGAGAGCACGTCCACATAAGAGGCAATCGGGGGCAGGTCGGCGACCCAGGGAACGCCGACCGTTATCGGGTGCTGTGAATCGAGACGTTTCACCACAGTGCAGAAATGACGCACGAAAGTCCATATAGATTCGACATGCGCCTCTTTTTCGGGGCTATTCAGCCAGGATGTCATGAGCGGTTCTTTCATCACATCCCACATCAGCAATCCAGGTTCCGAGCCAAGCGTTCGCACCACATCCTGACAGTACCGCTCTCCATCGGGCCAAAAATCTTGCGTCAACCGTTGGACGCCAGGGTTGGGAATCCACTTGTTCAACTGCGAGGTATAGGTGGGGATAGTGTCATCAAAGCACGAGTCCCATAATACAGGCATGACGGAAATACCCCGTTCATGGGCGGCACGCACAAAATGGCCGATGCGATTGAGAAAGGTCTTTGGCTCATATTCATACACAACATACGCTAGAAAGATGCGGGCGCTGTTCAATCCCAGGCGCTGAGCATAGGTCAGCTCCCGTTCGACCAGTGTTTCGTCATAGTCACGCCAGAAAGCAATGTCGTTGACGGCAGTGCTAGGTGTGTAGTTAACCCACGAACGTGGCTGTATGGTATCAGAACATCCATGATCTTTCCCTCTGGGCTTTTCAACGGTGCTCGTTCGGTTGTACGTATCTATGCGGCTTATTCATGATGGGCTGGCCAGCGCTGTTTGTAGTGCTTCAAAAAGCTGTCCCAGCGCTCCAGGGTCTCCGGCCACCCCGTCCAATGGATCACGGGCATGCAGTCGAACTCGCCGTACTGCATGATGCTCTGCCACAGTGCGCGATTTCCCATGTTCATCTCCTCAACCAGGTTCATGTAGGAGGGCCTAACAAAGCCGTTTGACCACGCTGAGGCGGAGCACCACCGGGTAATCCTCGATCAGCATCCCCTTCAGCGCCATCTTCCCATCCACCCTGGCCACCTTCAGCCGCTGCTCCGTGCCGTTGAGGACATCGAACCCGGTCGCCCCCCGTCGAACTGCATCTCGGGGAACACCAGATCCACAGTCACCTCCGCGAACGCATCGACCGCCCGCTCCAGCACCCACACCGCTATGGCCTGTAGTCGGGGTCGCGAACCCCTGACCTGGGCAGGACCGGAACGGATCACTCCCCGGCGCTCTACTCAGTTCACCATCTGCATCAGCTGCTGGGTCATCGAGCCCTCTTAGTGGAGGGCGTAGATGATCACGTTCACCGCCATCTGCAACTGCCGGGTGATCTCTGATTGGTAGCGGAAGTTCTCCCAACCCCAACCCAGGCTGGGCTGAACGGCGACCAAGCGGCCCTTGAGGTACCAGCCGTGGAGCACCTGGTGTTGTTCCCGCGAACTCATCTTGTCCTTATGGGGAAACGACCCCGAAGGCACCCCACCCCCGATATCGAAGAAGGAACTGAAAATGGGATGGTCGTCGGGGACCCGTGTCTCCCAGAAGTCGCGGCCCTTCACCAGACCGGCGTATTTCTCGAGTCCCTCCTGCACGTCATCGTTGAGCGGCCCGATGATGAACCCGCCCTGCGATATATACTGGACCAGGTTCTTGATCTCCGCCTCGTTGGGAAGCAGTTTGCGGTTGTAACCCGGGGGGAACAAAATGATAGGCACCTCCAGGATCCGTTCGTCGTCGTAGGTGAAGTCTCCGACGAACTCGGCCTGCAGCCCCGTGTAGCTGCTGAGCACGTCGCGCAACACCCCGATAAGCCGCAGGTCCAACGCGCCAATACTGTTCTTGGTGTGTACCGAAACCACGCTGGCCAGCTTGACGAAGCCCTTGATGTTCTGCCGGTTGCCCTCGTCCTGGATCACCATGGCCCGGTAGCGGCCGGTGTCCATGCTGATGACGTCGAGCATCTCCAGGGCCAGGTCAATCTTGTTTTCGGCCACCCGCACCTCCTCCTGCATCCCCGCCCGCGTCGCCGGCTCCAGGCCCAGGCCCATCCGATCAGGCTGGGAGAACCGGGGCGGGGCAAAGGTGCCGACCCCGCTGCCCTGGCTGGCGATCAGCCCCCGGGCGTCAAAGGCCGCCGTCGCCCGCACCTGATCCATCCTGGCCGCGGACACCTGCACCTCCGGACGGACCAGTTGCCGCTTGGGCTGGGGCACCTTGCGCAGTTCGAGGGGTTTGGCGAGCAGGGGATCGCGGCGGGCGAAGAATTTGACCTTGGCCGGCTCCGGGACCAGGGCGCCATGCGGCTTGGTGGCGAAGATCAAACCCAGCGACAGGAGCAGGTGCCAAACCGTGGCCAGCCCCAGCGACCACCAGTACAGGGTTCGCAGGCGGCGAAAGGCCTCTTCGACGGGCATTCGCTCATCCAAAGCCAGGCCTCCTCAGCAACGGAACTCCCCACCCCAACCACGGCAACAGCGATGAGCTCGATCAGGCCGCCGGCAGCTGCCCCCGCAGTTCCAGGGGCTGGCGGAGGTGTTTCATCAGTTCAGGTGCCGCATTGGCGAGGAACAGCTCCCAATACAATCTCTCGGGGAGGTGCGTCCTCAGAAAGTCCACCTCCGCAGGCGTGCGGGCATGGGCTGCAAAGCCCATGAAGATCACCCGCCGCCGGTACCCACCTTTGAGCGAGTTGTGCAGGGTGTTGAGATTGAAGATGGTCACGTCGCCAGGCCGGTTGTCGAAGCAGGCACAAGGCACCTCGTCCGCCGCAATTCCCCACAGCGCCTGGGTATCGAGATTGCCCTTCCAACCCCGCAGATGCGAGCCGGGGACCACCCGCAAGGCGCCGGTGGCCGGGGTCAGCGGGTCGAGGTACATGCCGAGTTTGGCGAAGGGGAGTTGGTTGTACTGCCCGTCGGGATGCCACATCCCGTGCGCTTGGTGCCGTCGTGGGTGATCCCCTTCTCGAGGTAAATCCGCTCGAACTCCTGGGAGATCCAGCTGCACTCCGCGGCAAAGAGCCCAGGAAGGCGGACGAAACCGAAATCCTGGTAGAAACGCTGCCAGTGCTCTTGCTACGGCGAGCGGGCCATAGGCTCAGGTCTCCTTGCTCCAGATCGGCCCCTCCTCGGTCTGCTGCCAGAGCCGTGCGAAGTCCGGGGCATGGCGCTCGTCGAGGAACTCGGTGCGCACCGGGTTGGCGTACCCCGGCGCCCCGCCCGGGGCCCGATGCTGGTGGAGCCGCACCAGGAAGCGCAGGTCGTCGGTATGCCCCGGCCGGTCCGGATCGTGACGGGTGATGATAGTCAGTCCATCGGCGTAACACAAGCGCACCAGAAACCGGCCCGGGTCCGCGGGTGCTCCCGCCTGGAATTGCTCCAGCTTTTCCCGATTCAGGGATACCCCCAGCCCCGGTCCCTCGGGCACGGCCACAGAACCGCCCACCACCGCCATGCGTTCCACTGTCACGTCGTCCTCCCAAAGGTGGCAGCAGTTGACGTGGTCGAGGGTGGCCTTGCGGAACACCGCCACCTCGTGGGCCAGGAAGGCCTGGTTGATGGTGCCGCCCACCTGCTGGTACATGATGGGGATGTTGGCGGCCTCAGCGATGGCCGCCGCCTTCATCGCCTGCCCGACGGGCGCATGGCCGGCCATGTATCCGTCGCACAACCCCTTGACCATCACCTCGGGCGGGCCGTGGTGGACGATCACCGGCAGGCGGCACTTGGACCGCAGCTGCCGGTATCCCTCGTCATCGCCGACTGGCACCAGGTCCTCAAAGCGGCCGGCCACGGGAAAGCGCTCTAGCTCCATGAGCAGGGGCAGCATGGTGTACACATCGGTATTGGCGTTAAAGTCGTAGTGGATCTTGAAACCCCGCGGGGCCGCCTGCTGCATGGCCTCGGTCTGGGCCACGGCGTCCTGCACCTCATCCACATGGTACTTGAGCCAGTAATACCCCAGCTGGGCAGCCTGCCGCACTTCCTCGGCCATGCCCTCGGGGGGCTGCGATACGGTCCAGGCCGCCACCGGCACCCAGGACCGCACTCGGGGTCCGATCAACTTCCAGGCCGGCACCCCGAGGTGTTTGCCCATCAGGTCGTAGAGGGCCATGTTCATCGCCAGGTCGGCCTCGGCGTTGAGCCAGTCGAAAGGAGCGGTGCCCAGGTACCTGGCGCGCAGCCGCTCGCCGTCGAGAGCACCCCACGACTCCCCGTACCCTTCCAGCCCGCTGTCGGTGCGCACCACCAGGATGGTGCGCTGCTGGATCTGCCGACCGTGGTACCGGGCCAGGACCTGGGCGTTGAAGGCCCGGTACGGGATGAAAACCGGGTGGACCTCGATCTCGGCGATGCGCATGATCCCTTCCCTCAAAGGGCCAGCCGCTCCAAAAGCTGCTGGCGTATCCCCTCCAAAACCTCGTAGTTGACGATCTTCCGACCTTTGCCGTCCACCACGTAAAAGGCATCGGTGGCTCGGTCGGCTACGGTGTTGATCAGGGCGGTGTGGATGTCCAGGCCCTGCCCGCCGAAAACCTGGGTGATCTTGTAGAGCAGCCCCACCTGGTCCTGGGCGTCCACCTCGACCACAGTGTACTTGTCCGAGACCTGGTTGTCGAACCTCAATTCCGGCGGCCGCACGTGGTCCCCCTCCTTGCGGGCCCGCCAGTTCCAGTTGGCCCGGTAATGGCCGAAGAGCGGGTCCTCCCCCAGGCTGCCGCCGATCACCTCGGCCAGTTGTTCCCGCACCCGCTGCTGCTTGCGCTCGGGCAGCACCGGGGCCCCGTCCACGTCGGTGACCTGAAAGGTGTCGAGGACCACCGCGTCGGCCCGGGTGTTGACCTGGGCGCGCAGGATGTCGATGTCGTTGACCGCCAGCACCGCGCAAATCTTGGCCAGGAGCTGCCGCTGGTCTCGGGTGCAGATCACCACCTCGGTGAAGCCCTGGCGCTCGACGAAGGCCAGTTCCACCCCCCGCTCCCCCAGCCGGCCGATCAGCTCCAGGTGGGCCTCGATCTGGTCCCGGTTGTAGGCCATCAGGTAGCGGGAGGGCAGTTGTTGCACGTGGGCCTGGAAGGCGGCCACCTCGTGGGCCGGCCAGGTGCCGGTGATGAAGCGCAAGTGCATCTCCAGAAGCTGGCGCACGTGGTGCTGTTCCTCCAGGGTCTTGAGCCCCGACTCGATCTGCTCCCTGGTCTTGTGGTATAGGTCCCACAACAGCGCCCCCTGCCAGTCCGTCCATGCGTCGCGGGCCACCGCAGAGAGGTCGGCGTAGGAGACCAGGTAGAGGGCCTCCAGCCAGCCCAGGTTGGCGAAGAGCCCGGCGAACTCGGCGATCATGCGATAGTCGTCCAGGTCGCGGCGCTGGGAGATGATCACCATGTCCTGGTGGTGCGCCACCAGAAAAAGCACGAAACGCCGGTCCTCGCGCGGTAGGCCGATGCGCTCCAAGAGCTGGCCGGCCATCTCCAGGCCGCAGACGATGTGGTCCTCGCGCCGTGACTTGCCGATGTCGTGCAGGAGCACGCCCAGGTAGAGCAGGTCGCGGCGGGGGAACTCGGCGAACAGCCGGTCGAGCGGCCGCCCCTCCCCGGCCCGGCCCCGGGATTCGAGGTTGTCCAGGGCCACCAGCACGTGCTCGTCCACCGTGTAGAGGTGGTAGATGTCGTACTGCACCAGGCAGGTAAGGGCCCCGAATTCGGGCAGGTACGCCCCCAGCACCCCCAACTGGTGCATGGCCCGCAGGGTGCGGGAGGCGCACTGCCTGCGCCTGAGAATGGCCATGAAGGCGTCGCGGGCCTCGGGGGCGCGCCGCACCTCCTCGTCAATCAGGTGCAGGGAGGCGCGTACGGCGCGCTGGGCCTGCTCGCTCAGGCGCAGGCGGCGGGTCTGCAAGAGGGAGAAGATCCGCAGCAGGCGCAGCGGCTCGACGGCGAAGTACGCCTCCCCGGCGACGAACTCGATCTTCTCGTCCACCACCTCCACCCCTTCCTCCAGGAGGAGGCGGCGGCCCTGCCGGCGGCGGGTGGTCAACTGCTCCAGGGCCCGCTGCACCAGGCTGTACACCGCCCTGGCGTGCAGGTAGTAATGCTGCATGAACTGCTCCACCGCCAGTTCCTTGCCCCGGTCCTCGTAGCCAAAGTGGCGAGCAAGCTGCGGCTTGAGGGAGTGCTCCAGCACGTCGTGCCGCCGGCCCACCCCCAGGTGGAGCTGGTGCCGCACCCGCCAGAGGAACTCCCGGCCCTGGGCCAGGGCCTCCTGCTCCTGGGCATCGAGCAGTTCATGGCGCAGTTCCTCGGTCCGCCGGCCCTGGACCCGGGCCATCAGCGCCCACTCCAGCACCTGCAGATCACGCAGCCCGCCGGGGCTCTCCTTGAGGTTGGGTTCGAGCAATTGTACCGAGGCGCCAGTCTGGCTGCGGTCCTGGTGCCACTGGCGCAGGACGGCCAGGGTGTGGCGGGGCAGCTTGGAGAAGAGGGTTTCCTGGAACTGGGCGAAGAGCCCCGCGTCGCCAGCCAGCAGCCGGCCGTCCATCATCCCCGTACGGGCCTCCAACTCCTGGCGCGACATCTCCACCACCTCGGCCAGGGTGCGGCTACTGTGGCCCACCTCATTGAAGCCGGCGTCCCACAGGGGCCGCAGCACCCCGGAGATGAAGACGGCGTTCTTGTCCTTGGCCTTGGGAAAGAGGAAGAGCAGGTCCACGTCCGAGTACGGGCTCATCTCCTGGCGCCCGTACCCGCCCACCGCCACCAGGGCATGGGGCGAGGCGGGCGGCCCGGCCTCGGCGTAGATCTGCAGCACCAGCGCGTCAATGGCCCCAGCCAGGGCCTGCGCCGTGGTCGCCCCGTCGGCCCCGGCCCGGTGCGCCTCCCCGATCCTTTCGAGCTGCTCGCGCCAATAGGCCCGCACCACCTCGGCCAGGGGCGGGCCAGGGGCTGCGGCCCGCGCCGCCCGCAGCACCTCCTCCGGATTCATCGCCCTCTCCTGCCTTTGGTCACGGCCTTCTTTTTTTGCTTGGCGGTCGGCTTGGTCCTGGCCCGGCGCGGCCCGTTCAGGAGGGCTAGGTCCAGCACCTGGTCGAAGCGCTCCACCAACTCGAAGCGCATCTGGTTGCGGATGGGCGGGGGGATCTCCTCCAGGTCATTGGCATTGCGCGCGGGCAGGATCACCCGGCGGATGCCGGCCCGCTGGGCGGCCAGCACCTTGTCGCGGATGCCGCCCACCGGCAGCACCCGCCCCCGCAGGGTGATCTCCCCAGTCATGGCCAGGTCGCCGCGAACCGCCCGCCCGGTGAAGAGGGAGACCAGGGCCAGGGTGAGGGCGATGCCGGCCGAAGGGCCCTCCTTGGGGGTGGCCCCGGCGGGGACGTGGATGTGGATATCGGCCTCGCCCAGGTCCTTGGCCTTCACCCCCCACTCCTCGGCCCTGGTCCGCAGGTAACTCAGGGCGGTGCGGGCCGACTCGCGCATCACCTCCCCCAATTGGCCGGTGAGGATCAACTGCTCCTTGCCCTGCATGCGGGTGGCCTCGATGAAGAGGATCTCCCCGCCCACCGCGGTGGCCGCCAGGCCCGTCACCACCCCCACCTCCCCCCTGCCGGCCTTGGACTCGGCGAAGAAGTGGGCCGGCCCCAGGAACTCGTCCAGCTCCCCGGCCTTCAGCAGGAAGCGCCGCCGTTTCCCCTCGACGATGCGGCGGGCCGCCTTGCGGCACAGGGCCCCCAACTGGCGCTCCAACTGGCGCAGGCCAGCCTCGCGGGTGTAGTCGCCGATCAGCCGGTTGAGCGCCTCGCCGGCAAGCTGCAACTGCCCTGGCTTCAGACCGTGCCCCTCCACCTGGCGGGGCAGCAGGTGCCGCCGGGCGATCTGAAATTTCTCGTCGGGGGTGTAGCCGGGGATGGGGATCTCCTCCATGCGGTCGCGCAGGGCCGGGGGCACCGGCCCCATCAGGTTGGCGGTGGCGATGAAGAGGACCCGCGAAAGGTCGAAGGGCACGTCGAGGTAGTGATCGGTGAAGGTGTTGTTCTGCTCCGGGTCCAGCACCTCCAGCAGCGCCGAGGCCGGGTCGCCGCGGAAGTCGGCCCCCAGCTTGTCGATCTCGTCGAGCATGAAGACCGGGTTGTTGGCCCCGGCCTTGCGCAGACCCTGGATGATGCGGCCCGGCAGGGAGCCGATATAGGTGCGGCGGTGCCCGCGGATCTCGGCCTCGTCGTGGACCCCGCCCAGGGAGATGCGCAGAAACTTGCGGCCCATGGCCCGGGCGATGGAGCGGCCCAGCGAGGTCTTGCCCACACCCGGCGGTCCCACAAAACAGAGGATGGGCCCCTTTGTCTCCTGGCGCAGCCGGCGCACCGCCAGGAACTCCAGGATGCGGTCCTTCACCTTCTCCAGGCCGTAGTGGTCTTCGGCCAGCACCCGGCCGGCGGCGCCCAGGTCCAGGTCGTCCTGGGTGGAGACGGCCCAGGGCAGGGCCAACAGCCAGTCGAGGTAGGTGCGCGACATGGAGTGCTCGGGCGAGGAGCTGTGCATCTGCTCCAGGCGCCGCAACTCCCGTTCGGCGGCCTCGTGCGCCTCGGGGGAGAGCTGGGCGGCCTCGACCTTGGCGCGCAACTCCTCGCCCTCGGCCAGTTGGGGGTCCTCGCCGGACAATTCCTTCTGGATGTGCTTGAGTTGCTCGCGCAGGTAATACTCCCGCTGCGATTTACCCAGCTTCTCCTGCACCTGAGCCTGGATCTTCATGCCCACCTCGAGGATCTCCTGCTCGCGGGCCAGCAGCCCGGTGAGGAATTCGAGGCGCTGGCCCACCTCCAAGAGCTCTAGCAGCTTCTGCTTCTCCTCCAGGGCCAGGTCGAGGTTGGAGACCACGAAGTCGGCCAGGCGGCCGGGATGGTCGATGTTCGTGGCGATGATCTGCAGCTCGCGGGCCATGTTGGGGGTCATCTCGACGATGGCCTTGAACTGCCGGTGTACCGTGCGGGTGAGGGCCTGGATCTGGGTGGACTCCAACTCCCCCTCGTCCTCCAGGCGCAGGATGCGGCCCCGCATGAAGGGGGCCTCCTGCACCAGTTCCCCCAGCCCGCAGCGGGCTAGGCCCTGGATGATCAGTCGCACGGTATTGTCGGGCATGCGCCACAGCTTGTGGATCTTGGTGGCCGTGCCAATCCGGTACAGGTCCTTGGCCCCGGCCTCCTCGGCGTCGAGGTTGCACTGGGCGAAGATGGCCAAGAGGCCGTTGCTCTCGGCCGCCGCCTCCAGGGTGCGCAGGGCCCGCGCTCCCCCGGCGGTAAGCTGGTGGGGCATGTAGGGATAGACCACGGTGTGGCGCACTGGCAGGATGGGCATCTCGGCGGGCAGACCGCCGGGCGGGGCCTCGACCACCGCAATGGCTAACTGGGATTCGGACACGGTTCACCCCTTCGCTATTCGATTCGTGGGCTAGGGTATGCCTTCGCTTGACAGGTGTCAAGGAGGCGGGCATATTGGTGGTTGACTTCGTTTTCCTTGGAGGTGTTCCCCCCTGCTGAGCGAACCCGTCACCCCGCCCAGCCCGCAGCCCGTGCTCCTGGTGGGCGTCTCCCTGCCGCAGATCCCGGTCTGGGAGGCCGAGGACTCCCTTGAAGAGCTGAGCCGCCTGGCCCACACCGCCGCCCTCCACGAGGGGGCGCGGGTCCTGCAAAACCGCCAGCGCGTCGATCCCACCTATTACCTCGGCAAAGGCAAGGCCGCCGAACTCAAACCCCTGGCCCAGGACTGCGGCGCCGACCTGATTGTCTTCGACAACGACCTCGCACCGGCCCAGATGCGCAACCTCGAAAAGCTGACCGGCCTGCGCATCCTCGACCGCAGCGGCCTGATCCTCGACATCTTTGCCCAACACGCCCGCACCCACACCGCCCAACTCCAGGTGGAGCTTGCCCAGCTCAACTACCTGCTGCCGCGCCTGACCCGCCAATGGTCCCACCTCTCGCGCCAGGCCGGCGGCGGGGCCATCCGCGGCATGGGCGCGGTGGGCGTGCGCGGCCCCGGCGAAACCCAGCTGGAGATCGACCGCCGCCTGATCCGCCGGCGCATCAGCGAGCTGACCCTCAAGCTGGAGCGGATCAGCGGGCAATTGGCCACCAGCCGCAAGGGACGCCGCGACGCCTTCAAGGTGGCCCTGGTGGGCTACACCAACGCCGGAAAGTCCACCCTGATGCGCGCCCTCTCCGGAGCCCAGGTGCTGGTGGCCAACCAGCTCTTCGCCACTCTCGACTCCACCACCAGGGCGGTAGAGCTCGACCAGGGGCGCAAGATCCTGCTCACCGACACCGTCGGCTTCATCCGCCGGCTGCCCCACCACCTCTTCGCCTCCTTCCACGGCACCCTCGAAGAAGCCGTCCAAGCCGACCTGCTCCTGCATGTAGTGGACATGAGCCACCCCCATTACGAGCAGCAGCAGACCACCGTCGCCGGGGTGTTGCGGGAGTTGGGATTGGAGGACAAGCCAACCCTGCTGGTCTTCAACAAGATCGACCGCGTCGATCCAGGCGAGCAGGAGCGCCTGGCCCACCACTGGGCCCAGCAGGCCGGCGCGGTGGCCGTCTCCGCCCGCAGCGGGGTGGGCCTGCGCATGTTGCGGGAAAAGATCCTCTACTACAGCCAGGAGGAGGAAATCACCGTGGACCTGCACATCCCCCAGCAGGAAGGGCGGCTGCTCTCCCAACTGCACCACCAGGGGGAGGTGCTGGCCCAGGACTTTGCCGACGACCAGGTCCATCTGCGGGTCCGCCTCGACCGCTCCTGGGTGCGGCGCTGGGGCCTGGAGCGCTACGCCTAAGGTTGAAAATAAAAAGGGGCCACACCCTCTCGGTTGCAGCCCCCGGCGAAACTGGACTTCGCTCAGGCGACGCGGAAGGGACGGGCGGCGGAAGCGGGTTCCTCCAGCGGCAGGTGCCGCTCCTCCTTCAGGGTTTCCAGCACGATGGCGGTCTTGGTGGCCCGCACCGCAGGGATGGTGCTGATCTGTTCGCGCAGCAGCCGTCCCAGGGCGTCGGCGTCCCTGGTCCGCACCTTCACCAGATAGCCGTCCTCCCCTGCCACCCTGTACACTTCCTGCACCTCGGGGATCTGCGCCAGCATGCGCCCGGTGTCGGGCTGCCCGGGCCGCTCCTCGGCATGGACGCAGACAAAGGCCAACAGCCGCAGGCCCAGGACCTGGGGGTTGAGGCGGGTTTCGTAGCCCTCGATCACCCCTCGGTCTTCCAGCTTGCGGGTGCGGGCGAAGACCGCCGAGGGGGCCATCTCCACCTGCCGGGCAATCTCGGCGTTGGGGGTCCTGGCGTTCCTCTGGATTTGCGCCAGGATTTTCAGGTCGATCTCGTCGAGCATCCCCTTACACTCCTGTCTTAGAGCTGCTTGTTGTTCATGACGATCAGATAGATGCCGCGCAGAAGGGGCGCGGTTTCCTACTTCCACACCCCCGTCCACTTGCGGGGGATGCGCAACTCCATCTCCTGCCAGTCGCCGCCCTGGCCCTTGGCCGCCAGGCCCCAGCCCATGTTGCGGTAGGTGGCTTGCTTGTAGGCGAAGATGTGGTTGGGCCGGTTCGATCCCACCAGGAGTTCCTCCACCATGGCGCTGCGCGGCACGCGGAAGCGCAGGCTCAATTCCCGCTCCCCCTGCACCACCCGGTACGCGGTAACCTTGGCGGCACTTGCCGTCCCCTCGCCGTCGGGTGGCGCGATGCGTTTGCCGGCCACAACCGGCGGCTCGGTCTGGGAAGCGGTAGGTGAAACGCCGCCGCTGGGCACGGGGTAATACCTTCGCATTGACCACGGCGCCAGGCACCAGGGCGGGTGAGGAGGGCTGATCCTTCCGGCGGCCACAAAGGCCATTGACGGCTGCTTGCGACATGTCTTTGAGTCTCCTTCGCCCGTAGGGCTAAACACTAATTAAACCAGGCGAGTTGTCTCAGCCAATCTAGGCACACAGGGTACCGCCATATCGAGGCCCGTAACCAGCGGGTCGGGAAGATCAACTGCTTCGGGCGGCAGTGGTGGAAACCGCGCCGTGGCTATCATCGCCGCAGTCTGGTGGAAACCAGGATCCATCTGGCAAAACCGGAAATTTAAAAAAGCCTGCGCACCGCCTCAGAAATCGAAGATAGGGGAGCCCACGACCTCGAGTCAATGAAAATGTCTGTGTAGATGGCGGGATCAGTTTTGGGTGCAGGTATTAGGAAACATCAGGGCAAATTGGTTGGTTGCCGCTTTCCAGTCCCGGAGTGGTCGGGTCCATTTCTTGGCAATATTCCTCGTGGCCAGGAAGATCAGCTTGGTGACGGCGTCATCAGTGGGGAAAGCGCCGCGGATGTTGAGGATCTTCCGTAGCGAATGGTTGAGGGATTCAATGGCGTTGGTGGTGGAGATCACCTTGCGGATTTCGGGTGGGTAGGCAAAGAAGGTGGTCCACTGGTCCCACTGTCCCCGCCATAGCCGGCAGAGCGAGGCGTACTTGGCATCCCAGGTGCTGGCAAAGGCGTCGAGAGGCACCTGGGCCTCCGCGGTGGTGGCCGCCTGGTAGATCTTCTTCAGGTCGCCGGCCACCTGCTTGCGGTCCTTGTAGGTGACAAAGCGCAACGACTGGCGAGCCAGATGGGACGATACACAACTGGACCTGGGCCTGGGGAAATACCGCTTCCAGGGCTTCGGGGAAACCGCTGAGGCCATCGACGCAGGCGATGAGCACTTCGCGTAAGCCTCGGCTCTTCAACGCGGTGAGCACCTGCAACCAGAATTTGGCCCCCTCGTTGGGTGACAGCCACAGACCCAACAATTCCTTGTCGCCCGCCAGGGGGACCCCCAGGGCCAGGTAGACCGCCTTGTTGCGAATCACCCCATGGTCGCGCACCTTGACCACCAGGGCATCCAACGACAGGATGGGGTAAACCGCTGACACCGGCCGGCACTGCCAGGCTTTGACCTGGTCCCGCACCGCATCGGTGACATCCGAAATCAGGCCGGGAGAAACCTCGGCCCCATACAACTCCTCCCGGTGGCCCTGAATCTCGGCCACCGTCATTCCCCGGGCATAGAGCGAAAGGATCTTCTCGTCGAAGCCGGGTAAACGACGCTCCCCCCTTGGGCACGATCTGTGGGATGAAACTGCCCTCCCGGTCGCGAGGCACTTCCAGGGCCAGTTCCCCCTGCCCGGTCTCTACGCTCTTGGGCGTGGTGCCATTGCGGGAGTTGCCCCCGTTGCGGCCCTCCACGGCGTGTTCCTCATACCCAAGGTGGTGCGTCAGCTCCCCTTGCAGCATCCGCTCCACCAGCCCTCTGCTCTACTCCTTGAGCAGGCCGTGCTTCCCGAGAAGATCTTCGGGGCTCTTACAGCCTTTGATCAATTCGTCCAGCAACTCTTTGCGGATGGCCATCAGTATTCCTCCTTGTTATAGCAAGGGTCGTTAGCGATGGCCATTTACACAAAAGATATCATGTACTCGGCGCACCTCGCCCTTCGGCCACGACCTCTCGCCTGGTAGTCATGCTGATTCGTTTCTTCATTTTCCCCTCCCGGAGGTACAAAAGGGTAGCAGAATATATGAGGCTACGACCCCCGCATCGTAGCAAAACCCTTGATGCAATGCGCGACCTAAAGTTACCCAGAATCCCGTCACTTACCCAAACAAAAACCCGGCCGCCTTTGGGGCAGCCGGGCCATGATCTGGTCTGTGCTTTCCTCTACCCCCCCGCGATGGCCGACAGGAAGGTCACCTCGCTCTCTGATCCCACCCGGGCTCGCATCCCCTCGGTGGTGATCTCGCTGTCCACGGCCACGGCGATCTCGGGGCGGACCCGCCCTTCCTCGCACAGGCGCTCCCCGATCCCCGGATAGGCGGCCTCCAGGCTCTCAATCACCTCGCGCACCGTGGCCCCCTCCGCCTGCACCTGGCTCTTCCCCCCGGTGAAGCGCTGGAACTGGGTGGGGATCCACACCAGGGGCATGACTCAGTGGGCGGCCTGGGCCTGCAGGGCCGCCACCACGCGGTCGGGCCGCATGGGCAATTCGTTGAGGCGCGCCCCCGTGGCCCCATAGATGGCGTTGGCGATGGCGGCCATGGGCGGCACAATGGGCGCCTCGCCCACCCCGCGCACCCCGAAGGGATGGCCCGGATTTGGCACCTCGACGATCACCGTGTCGATCATTGGCAGGTCCAAGGAGGTGGGGATGCGGTAGTCGAGGTAGCTGCCGTTGGCCATTTCGCCCTGGGTGGTGTAGTAGTACTCCTCGTTGAGGGCCCAGCCGATCCCCTGCACCGAGCCGCCCTGCATCTGGCCCTCGACGTAGGAGGGGTGGATGGCCTTGCCGGCGTCCTGGGCCACGGTGAAGCGCAGCACCTGCACCTTGCCGGTCTCCGGGTCCAACTCCACGTCCACGATGTTGGCGGCAAAGGAGCCGCCCACCCCAGAGTTGGGCTTGACGTTGCCCTTGCCCACCACCGGGCCGCCGGTATCGTCGAGCTTGGCGGCCAGTTCCTTGAAGCTGAGCTTCTTGTCACTGCCCTTGTGGATGAAGGAGCCTTCGCTGAACTCCACCTGGTCGGCGGGCACCTCCCACAATTTGGCCGCCCGCAGGATCATCTGGGCCTTGACGTCCTGGGCCGCCTCGTACGCGGCCCATCCCGTCGCGTAGGTCACGCGGCTGCCGCCGGTCACGTCGGTGTAGCCGATGGAATTGGTGTCCACCACCGCGGGGTTGATGTCCTCGGCGGCCAGGCCCAACACCTCGGCGAACTGCATGGCGATGGAGGCGCGGGAGCCGCCGATGTCGGTCGAGCCCTCCACCAGATTGACTGTGCCGTCCTCGTTGACGCTGGCGCTGACGCTGGACTTGAAGCCGATGTTGAACCAGTAGCCAATGGCCACCCCGCGCCCCTGGTTGGGGCCAAGGGGAATCTTGTAGTTGGGATGGTCCTTAAGCGCCTGAAGGGTCTCGACGCAACCGATGCGCGGGAAGACCACCCCGTCCACCCGGCGGGTACCCTCTTTGGCGGCGTTCTTGAGGCGGAAATCGATGGGGTCCTGACCCAGTTTCTCGGCCAGTTCGTCCACCACCGCCTCCACGGCAAAGGCCGCCTGGGGGGCGCAGGGAGCCCGGTAAGGGGCGCTCTTAGGCTTGTTGACCACCACGTCGTACACGTCCACCTGGGCGTTGGGCACGTCGTAGCAGGAGAACACACACATGGCCCCGGCCCCGATCTCGGCGCCGGGGAAGCCGCCGGCCTCGAAGGCCATGTACGCCTCGGCGGCCACCAACTTGCCGCTTTGGTCCACCCCCATCTTGACCCGGACGTACGAGCCGGGGGTAGGCCCGGTGCTCTGGAAGACGTCCGGCCGGGTCATGATCAGCTTCACCGGGTGGCCGGATTTGCGCGACAGGAGCGCGGCCACTGGCTCCAGGTACACGGTGATCTTACCACCAAAACCGCCGCCGATCTCCTGGGGCACCACCTTGATCTTGGAGACGGGGTGATCCAGCACCGAGGCTACCTGGTCCCTGGCGGCGAAAGCGCCCTGGGTGCTGGTCCAGATGGTTAGCTGGCCGTCCAGGCTCCACATGGCCGTGGCGTTGTGCGGCTCGATGTAGCCCTGGTGCACGGTGGCGGTGTTGAACTCCCGCTCCACCACCACCGCGGCCCTGGCAAAGCCGGCGGCCAGGTCGCCCAGAACGTGGCGCAGGTGGCTGGCCACGTTGCTCTTGTTCTTGGTGTCCTCGCCCAACTCCTTGGTAGTTAGGGTCTCGTGCAGGAGCGGGGCGCCCTCCTTCATGGCCTGGCGCACCTCCACCACCGGCGGTAGCACCTCGTACTCCACCACAATCAGGGCCAGGGCCTCCTCGGCGATGTGAAGGTCCACCGCGGCCACCCCGGCCACGGGCTGGCCCTTGTACACGGCCTTGTCCGAGGCCAGGACGTTATCGCGCAGGTACTTGAGGCGGACCACCCCCTCGCCCAGGTCCATGCGCTTGTCCTCCACCGCGGGCAGGTCGTCGGCGGTGACCACCGCCCGCACCCCGGGCACGGCCGCGGCCTTGGAGGTGTCGATCCGGCGGATGCGGGCGTGGGCGTGGGGGCTGCGCAGCACCTGGCCGTAGAGCATGCCGGGCAGGCGCACGTCCCCCCCGTACACCGCCCGGCCCACGACCTTGTCGATGCCGTCGTGGCGGATGGGGCGGGTGCCGATGACCTTGTAGTTGGCGCCATTGGTGGTCGTCATGGGCTCTCTCCTCCCCGGCTCAGACGCCGGCGCGTAGGGTCTGGGCCGCATCGAGCACGGCGCGGACGATCTTGTCGTATCCGGTGCAGCGGCACAGGTTGCCGGCCAGCCAGTGGCGCACCTGGTGCTCGGTGGGGTTGGGGTTCTGGTCGAGCAGGGCCTTGGAGGCCACCAGGAAACCGGGGGTGCAGATGCCGCACTGGAGGCTGGCGTGCTCGAGGAACTTGCGCTGCAGGGGGTGCAACCCCTCCGGGCCGGCCAGGCCCTCGACGGTGGTGATCGCCTTGCCCTGGGCCTCGACGGCCAGCATCAGGCAGGAGTTGATCAAGGACCCATCGACGATGGCGCTGCAGGCCCCGCAGTTGCCGTCGTTGCAGCCTTCCTTAGTGCCGGTGAAGCCGAGGGTCTCGCGCAGCACCTCCAGCAGGCTCTGGCGCGGCTCGCAGAGGAATTCGACCTCTTCGCCGTTGATCTTGGTCTGGACGTGTACCTTGCTCATGGTCGTTTTCAGCTCCGAATAATAGTCTGAATGGGTGGTCGGTTCAGCCAGCTGCTTCCTGCACCGCGTTGGCCACGAACTCGCCGCGCGCCCGTTTCACCGCCCCCTGCAGGGCGCGCCGGGTGAGCACCCCTACCAGGTGGAGGCGGAACTCGGCGGTGCCACGCATGTCGGTGATGGGTTTGGCGATGGCCTTGGCCGCCTCGACGGCTTCGGCGATGGCCTCATCGCCCACCGGCTTGCCAGCAAGAAGCTCGCCGGCCTGGCTGGCAAAGAGGGGGGTGGGGGCCACGGCGCCTAGGGCGATACGCGCCGATTTGAACTCCTTGCCCCGGTTGCCCAGTTCCACGAAAGCCCCGGCGCCGACCACGGCGATATCCATCTCGTTGCGGGGGATGAAGCGCAGGTAGTGGGCCCCGGTGTTTCTGGCCGGGGTTGGCAGGCGCAGGGCCACCAGCAGTTCGCCGGGGCGAAGGGCGCTGCGGCCCGGCCCGGTGCAGAAATCCGCCACCGCCACCTCGCGGGCCCCCTCGGGGCCGGTGATCTCGGCCACGGCCCCGTAGGCCATGAGGGCGGGGATGCTGTCGCCGCTGGGCGAGGCGTTGCATAGGTTGCCACCCAGGGAGGCCCGGCCCTGGATCTGAATGCCGCCGATGATGGCCACCGCGTCCACCAGCCCCGCGTATCGAGCCGTCACCTCGGGGTTGCGGTAGATCTGGCTGCAGGGCACGGCCGCGCCGATGCGCAGGCCCTTGCGGGCGGTGTAGGTGATCTGGTTGAGTTCGGGGACCTGCTTGACGTCCACAACGCGCTCGGGCTGCCGGCGCCGGTTGCGCATCTGCACAATCAGGTCGGTGCCGCCGGCCAGCACCCGGGCCTGCTCGCCCCTTTCGGCCAGCAGGCGCACGGCCCCGCGCAGGGTCCGCGGCACTATATATTCGAAATTTTTCACGGGTCTTCCCTCGCTGAGAGGTGGTGGGAGTGCCCGCCGCCGCAGGGGGGCGGGTTCATCTCTTATTTTATGGCGGGTGCGGAGCGCGGATAAGATAGAGCAGCCAGACGAGGCGTGTCAAGCAGGCCCCGGAGAGGGGAAAACGGGGCGGACAGCGGGCTGCCCGACGCTTCAGCAGGCTTCGGCGGTTGCGGCTGGCCCTTCCTCGCGCCCCTGCCCCTGCCCGGCCCATTCCAGCACCTGGTCCAGCAGCCGCAGCAGCACCGGCTGCCCCAACAGCGAGATGAACATCGCAAAGAGCACCCCGAAGCCCAGGCTCACCGCCATGGGGATGAGGAACTGGGCCTGCAGGCTCTTTTCGAGGATCATGGAGAGCACCCCCAGGAAGGTAGTGGCCGAGGTCAGCAGGATGGGCCGGAAGCGATGCTGGCACGAGGCCACCAGCGCCCGCTCTATCCCCATACCCTCCCGCCGCAGGTCGTTGTACAGGCTGATCTGCACGATGGCGTTGTTGACCACCACCCCGGCCAGGGCCACCACCCCGAACAAGCTCAGCATGGTCAGGTCCATGCCCATCAGCACATGGCCCCACACCGCGCCCACGATGCCGAAGGGGATGGCAGCCATCACCACCAGGGGCTGGGTGTAGGAGCGGAAGGGAATGGCGATCAGTAGGTAGATGGCCAGCAGGGCAAAGAAGAACCCGTATCCCAGGCTGGCCAACGACTCCTGCTGCTCCTTCTGCTCGCCCTCGTAGCTGAAACGCACTCCCGGATAGTCCTGGGCCAGCACCGGCAACACCCGCGCTGCCAGATCGGCATTCACCTCGTCGGCATTGGCGGCCTTGTCGTCCACGTCGGCAATGACACTGACCACCCGCTGCCCGTCGGTGCGCTGGATGGCCGAATACCCCCGCCCCAGGCTCACCACGGCCACCTCGGAAAAGGGCACCTCGGCCCCGGCCGGGGTGCGGATGCGCATGCGCTCCACGTCGGCCAGGGAGCGCCGCTCCTCCTCGGGGTAGCGCACCATCACCCGCACGTCGTCCTCGCCGCGCTGGAAGCGCAGGGCCTGCTCCCCGTAGAAGCCCTGCCGCACCTGGCGGGCCAGATCGGCCATGGTGAGGCCCAGGGCCCGGGCCTGGGGTTTCAGGGAGAGCTTCATCTCCAGCTTGCCCTCCTGGAAATTGTCCTTGATGTCTTTGACCCCGGGGTAGGTGGCCAGTTCGGCCTTGAGGCGTTCCACCCCCTGCAACAGAAGCTGGAAATCCTCGGAGGCGACCTGCACCTCGATGGGGTTAGCCACCATAATCAGGGTGGAGTTGAAGTTGACCGCCTCGGGGCCGGGCAGCTCGCCGGCCCGCTGGCGGATGCGCTCGGCCAGCTCGGGGCTGGGGATGTGGCGCTCCTCAGCAGGCAGCAGCTCGACGGTGATCTCGGCCAGGTGGGCCTGGCTGCCGGCCCGGCCCTGCCCGGTGAAGGTGGTGGATCGGGCCACGGGCTGGTCGCCCACAAAGCTGAAGACGTTGCGGTACACCGAGGGCTGGCCGGGGCGCTGCTGGTCGTACTCGTCGCGCACCTGCATGGCCGCCCGTTCCAACTGGTGGGTCACCGCCTCGGTCTGCTCCACCGTGGTCCCCTGGGGCATGGTCACCGAGACGGTGACCCAGTCCGAGTCTACCTTAGGCATGAAGACGAATTTGATGTGGCCCCCGGCGATCCAGCCCAGGGTGACCAGCAGCAGCATCGCGCCCAGGGCCAGGATGGTGAGGGGATTGCCCAGCGCGGCCCGCAGGGCGCGGGTGTAGCTGGTTTCGATGAAAGTGCGCAGGTGGTCGTCGGCCCAGTGCTGCACCTGGTAGTGCCAGCGCAGCGCGGCGCGGAACATTCCCCCGAAGGCGCGGCTGAGCAGGCTGGGCCGGCCCGACGGGGAGAGATGGGCCGGCAGGATGAAGAGAGCCTCCAGCAGGGAGACCAGCAGCACCGATATAACGATGATGGGGATCGCCGCCATGAACTTGCCCATCAGCCCCTCGACGAAGAGCAGGGGCAGGAAGGCGGCCACCGTAGTCAGCACCGAGAAGACCACCGGCGTGACCACCTCGGCGGCCCCGTCGATGGCCGCTTGCACCAGGGATTTGCCGCGCTCGCGCTGGGTGAAGATGTTTTCGCCCACGACGATGGCGTCGTCCACCACGATGCCCAGGGTGAGTATGAAGGCGAAGAGGGTCAGCATGTTGATAGACACGTCGAGGAACTGCATCAGGATGAAACTGCCCAGAAAGGCGGTGGGGATGCCCAGCATCACGAAAAAGGCCAGCTTAAGGTCGAGGAACAAGGTGAGGAAGGCGAAGACCAGAAAAAGCCCCAGCAGGCCGTTGTTGATCAGCAGCTCCAGGCGGCCGCGCAGCATGCGGGCGTCGTCCCGGGCGTAGTCCAGGTGGACCCCGGCCGGCAGGCGGGACTGCTTCCGGGCCATGTATTCCTTGACCTGGTCCGAAACCTCCAGGGCGCTCTCGTCCCCGGTGCGGAAGACCTGAATCACCGCGGCCGGCCGGCCGTTAAAACGCGAGATCAGGTCAGTGTCCTCGAAGGCGTCGCGGATCTGGGCGATCTGGCCCAGGGTCAGGCGGGTGCCGTCGGGGCGGGCCAGGACCTCGACGTTTTCGTACTCGCGGCCGCTGTAACGCATGCCCACGGTGCGCACCAGGATCTCGCCGCCCTCGGTCTTGACGCTCCCGGCCGGCAGGTCCAGGCTGGTGCGCTGCACCGCGACGGCCACCTGAGCCAGGGTGAGGCCGTGGCGCCGCAGGGTCTCCTCAGAGACCTCGATGGCGATCTCGTCGGCACGTACCCCCCGTAAGTCCACCTGGGAGATCCCACCCCCAGCCCGCAGGTCGTCGCGGATGCGCTCGGCTACGGCCTTGAGGGTCTTTTCGGGCACCTCGCCGTAGACCACCAGGTCAATGACCCGGTTGCGGCGGATCACCTCTTTGACGATGGGCCGCTCGGTCTCGGTCGGAAAGGTGTCGATGCGGTTGACCTCGTTCTGGATGTCGTTCAGCAGGCGGTTGCCGTCCGCGCCGCGCTCCAGCTCCACCGTCACCACCCCCATGCCCTCGGCAGCCACCGCCCGCACCCGCCGCACCCCCTCCATGCCCGTCAGCCGGTCCTCGATCCGCTTGCACACCCCCTCCTCCACCTCCTCGGGGCTGGCCCCCAGGTAGGCCACCTGGATCTGGATCTGGTCTAGCGAGAATTCGGGGAAGGTCTCTTTCTTCATCTCAATCAGGCTGGCCACACCCCCCAGCAGCACAAAGACCAGCAGCAGGTTGGCGGCCACGTGGTTGCGGGCCATCCAGACCATGGCTTTGTTCATCGCCCCACCTTCCCGGCCAGGCGCACCTTCATACCGTCGGTCACCCCGCTAAGGGGCGTGAGAATGATCCGCTCGCCCTCGGCCAGTTCGATCCGCGCCAGCGCCTCTTCCTTCAGGACCCGCACCACCTGGGCCGGCCGCACCTGCAGGGTGCCCGCCGGGGTGGCCACCCACACGGTCTGGTCCTGACGCAGGGCGGCCCGGGGCAGAGTGCGCACCCCTTCCAGCTGGCGGCCGGCGATAGTCACCTCGACAAAGGCCCCCACCAGCAGGGGGGCTTCGGCCTGGCCTTGGGGGTCCTCGACCTCGACCACTACCGAGACCATGCGACTTTGCGGATCTATCTCCCCTTCGGCCCGCACCACCCGACCCTGCCACTGGTGCCGCTGGCCGGCGTGCCAACCACTGACCACGGCCCCGGTCCTTTCGCCGCTCCGTTCAGCGGCGCCTGACTCGCTGGGTCGCCCGATCAGCTCCGGGTCTGCCGCCCGTCCCAGGCCGGGCACGGGAAACCAGCCCAGGTCCTCGTCGGGCAGGGGCACGGCGATCTCGACCTGCTCGGTGCTGTAGAGCTGGGCCAGGGGCTGGCCGGGGCTGACGAACTGCCCGGCCTCGACCCGGCTCTGCCGCACCCGCCCGGCAAAAGGCGCCTGCAGGCGGGTGCGCTGGAGCCGCAGCTGCGCCTCCTCGACCCGGGCCTGGGCCGCCCTTTGGTCGGCCTGGGCGGCTTTGAGCTGGGGCACGTACAGGGCCAGGGGGGTGCCCTCCTTTCCGCGGTGGAGCAGCGCCCACTCCTGGCGGACCACCGCCTCCTGCTCCCGGGCCTGCTCCAGGCGCAGAGCCGCCTGGGCCACCTGGGCCTGGGCCTGGGCCACGGCCAGCTCGTAGTCGCGCGGCTCGATGCGCAGCAGCTCCTCGCCCCGGGAGAAATACCCGCCGCTCTCCAGTCTGGGGGTTTTCCACACCACCACCCCGGAGACCTGCGGGACCAGGTCGATCTGGGCGCTGGGCCGCACAGTGCCCTGGCCCCTGATCACCACCTGGGCACGGCCCGCGGGGAAATCCGCGGCCTGGACCAGGGGCCCCAGGTACTCCTGCTCCACCCGCTGCGGGGGCTCGGCGCTGGACTTGAGCAGGGCAAAGGCCACCGCCCCAACCAGCAGCACGCCGGCGGGCACCAGGCGGGGGAGCCATTTTTTTTGAGCGCTCATACACCTACTCCGGGTCTGAGGATGCTGCGCGGTCCGGCACCGGGGAAAAGCCGCCGCCCAGGGCCAGGTGCAGGTCGAGGCGGGCCTCCAACTGCTGGCGGCGGGTGGCCAGCCAGCGGCTCTCTGATTCAAAGGCGCTGTTCTGGGCCGTCAGCAGGGTAACCATGTCGGTCAGCCCGCGGGCGTAGCGCTCCTCGGCCAGGCGGCGGGCGGCCAGGGCCTCGTCGGCGGCACTGCAAAGGGCCTGCTCCTGGGTCTGAAGATAGGTCTCGGCGTCCAGGGCTGATTCCACCTCGGCATAGGCTTGCAACAGGGTCTGGGCATAGGCGGCCACCGCCCCTTCCCTGCCAGCACTGGCCAGATCCACCCCGGCCCGCAGCCGGCCCCCCTGGAAGAGGGGCTGGGACAGGTTGCCCACCAGGTTCCACACCGCAAACTCCCCGTCCAGCAAATCCCCCAACTCGCCGCTGGAACGCCCGCCCGAGGCCGTCAGGCTCAGGCGCGGGTACAGGGCGGCCCGGGCGCTGGCCAAGCGGGCATCGGCGGCGAGCAGCCGCTCCCGGGCCGCCGCCAGGTCGGGCCGGCGGCCCACCAATTCGGCGGGCAGCCCGGCCGGGACCGGCGGGGGCAGGGGGGGCAGGTCGCCGCTGGTCTGGATCAGGGCGGCCGGATAGCGGCCGGCCAGCACCTCCAACTGGCGCAGGGCCGTCCGGTAAAGCCGCTGCCGTCCAGCCAGATTGGCCTCGGCCCCGGCCTGGCTGGAGAGGGCCAGGCGCAGGTCCAGGGAGGAGCGCAGGCCGCGCTCGTACTGGGCGCGGACCTGCTGGCTGGAGAGGTGATAGTTATCTGCGGCGGTCTGGGCCAACTCCACCTGCCGCCTGGCCTCGACCGCGGCGAAATAGACCCGCAGGGTCTGGGCGGCCAGGGAGAGCTGGGCCCCCCGCAGCTCGGCCCTGGCTGCCTCGGCGTCGGCGCGGGCCGCGGCGGCGCCCGCGCGCAGCCGGCCCCACAGGTCCACCTCCCAATTGAGGTTCAGGGAGGCCCCGTAGGTATTGCTGGTGCTGGCCAGCACCCGGTCGCCGGCGCTGGGGATGGGCAGGCCGATGAAATTGCGGCGGGCCCTGGACCCGCTCAGGTCCCCCCCAGCCTGGGGCCACAGCGGGGCCCCGGCAGCGCGGGCCTGGGCCAGGGCTGCGCCGAGCCGGGCGGCGGCGGCCTGGAGGTTGTGGTTGTGGCGCAGGGCTTCGGCCACCAGCCCGGTGGCCAGGGAATCCCCCAGCCCAGCCCAGCCCAAGGTATCCACCATGCCGGAGGCCGCCGGGGCGGTCCAGGTGGCGGGGGGGGGCGCGATTTCGGGCGGGCGCACCCCGGGCGCGGCGGCGCAGCCGGCCAGCAGCAGGGTCAGTACTCCGAAACGGGATCTCATCGGCCCGGTAATTTCATTTGATTAATCCCACCTTTTCGGCCCCTAATCCCACCCCAGCGCCTGCGCCCTCTCTCTCGGCGGCCTCGACCCGGGTGAAGCGCGCCAGCAGGGCGTAAACCACCGGAACGATCACCAGGGTCAGGAAGGTGGAGAAGAACAGGCCGCCCATCACCGACAGGCCCAGGGGTCGCCGCGCCTCGGCGCCGGCGCCGAGGCCGATGGCGATGGGGAGGACGCCGAAGATGGTCGCAAAGGAGGTCATCAGGATGGGCCGCAGGCGGATGATGGAAGCCTGGACCACGGCTTCCACCACCGCGTGCCCCGCGGCCCGCAACTGGTTGGCGAACTCCACAATCAGGATGGCGTTTTTGGAGACCAGGCCGATGAGCATGATCAGACCGATCTGTGAGTAAATGTTAAGGCTCTGGCCCAACAGGAAGAGGGTCACCAGGGCCCCGCAAATGGCCAGGGGCACAGAGAGCAGGATGGTGAAGGGGTGGACGAAACTCTCGAACTGGGCGGCCAGCACCAGGTAGATGAAGCCGATGGCCAGCAGGAACATCACATACAGGCTGGAGCTGGAGGACTTGTATTCCAGGGACTGGCCGCCGAAGTCCCGCTTGACGCTGGGAGGCAGCTTCTCCCGGGCGATGCGGTCGAGGTCGTCGAGGGCCCGCCCCAGGGTCACCCCGGGGGCGAGGTTGGCGGTGATCGAGGCTGAGCGCAGCCGGTTGTAGTGCTTGAGTTCCTTGGGGGCCACGGTCTCCTGTATTTTCACCACATTGGCAAGCTGCACTAAGCCGCCGGACCCGCGCACGTAGATGTCGCGGATGGCGTCGGGGGTGGACCGGGCCTGGGGCCGCATCTGCAAGATCACCTCGTACTGTTTGTTACCCCGCTTAAATTTAGTCACTGCACGGCCGCCAAGAAAGGTCTCCAGGGCCGAGCCGATGTCCGTGACCGAGAGACCCAGGCCCGCGGCCCGCTCGCGGTCGATGTCGATGTCGAGCTGGGGTTTGTTCAGGCGCAGGTCCGTGTCCATGTTGATCAGGTACCCCAGCTTGGCGGCTTCGCCCATCATGGCCCCCAGGGCCTGGCTCAGGTCGTCGTAGCTTTCGCCCTGGAGGATGTACTCCACCGGGCTGGAGGAGAAATTCCCCCCCAGGCTGGGCGGATTGACCACAAAGGCCAGCACCCCCGGAACCGCCATCAGTTGGGGGAAGAGTTCCTGCACCAGTTGCTGTTGGGATTTCTCCCGCTGGTCGCGCGGCGTGAGGGCCAGGAACATGAACCCGTTGGTCACCTGCCCCGGCCCACCGAATCCCAGCCCGGTGGCCGTGAAAAGCCCCCGCCGCTCGGGCAGGGCGAGCAGGCGGTTTTCGATCTCCCGCATGTACCGATCTGTGTATCCCAGGGTGGCACCCTCGGGGGCGATGACAATGCCAAAGCCGATGCCCCGGTCCTCCGTGGGCACTAACTCGCTGGGCAGGAGCCGGAACAGGTACCCGCCCAGCACCATCGCCCACAGGCCGCCGAGGATCACCAGGGCCCGGTGGCGCAGGGCCCCCCGCAAAATGCGCTCGTAGAGGCGGTTGAGGAACTCGAAGAAGGCGTCGAAGGAGCGGGATACCCAGCCGGTGCCGGCGCCGTGCAGGGGCTTGAGCATGTGCGCGGAGAGCATGGGGGTCAGGGTCAGGGCCACGAAGCCGGAGATCAGCACCGCCACCGCCACCGAGACCCCAAACTCGTTGAAGAGCCGCCCCACCGAGCCGGTCAGGAAGGCCAAGGGTACGAAGACGGCCACCAGGGCCAGGGTGGTGGCGATGACCGCAAAGCCGATTTCGCTGCTGCCGTCCAGGGCGGCCTGCCGCCGGCTTTTCCCCATCTCCATGTGGCGGTATATGTTCTCCAGCACCACGATGGCGTCGTCCACCACCAGGCCGATGGCCAGCACCAGGGCCAGGAGGGTGAGGATGTTGAGGGTGAAGCCGGCGAAGTAGGCCACCGTCAGGGCGCCGATGATCGAGATGGGGATGGCCAGCGAGGGTATGAGGGTGGCGCGGAAGCTTTTGAGGAAGGCCAGCACCACCAGCACTACCAGGCACATGGCGATGACCAGGGTGTGCTGCACCTCGTCGATGGACTCGTCGATGAAGGTGGAGGAGTCGTAGGCCACGTTCAATTTTATGCCCTCGGGCAAGAGCCGGATTAGTTCGTCCATCTCGCCGCGAATGGCCGCGGCTACCTCGACGGTGCTGGCCTTGGACTGCTTGACGATGCCCAGGCCCACGGCCTGCTCGCCGTTGTAGCGGACCGCGGTGCGCTCGTCCTCGGCGCCCACCGCTACCTCGGCCACGTCCCGCAGCCGCACCGCGTCGTCGGCCCGCTGGAGGACGACGATGGCCCCGAACTCCTCGGGCCGGGACAGCTCGCCCCGGGTGCGGACGGCGAACTCCCTGCCCTCCCCCTCCACCCTGCCGCCGGGGATCTCGGCGTTTTCGCGGCGGATGGCCGCCTCGATGTCCGGGGCGGTCAGCCCGTGGGCGGCCATGCGCAGGGGGTCGAGCCAGACCCGCATGGCGTAGCGGCGCTCCCCGCCGATGATCACCGAGCCCACCCCGGGCAGGCGCTGGATGCGCTCCTTCAGCGGGCCGTCGGCCACCTCGGTCAGTTCCAGCCCGGTGTGGCGCTCGCTGAAAAGGGCCAGCCAGACAATGGCCTGAGCATTGGCGTCCACCTTGGAGACGATGGGGTCGTCCACCTCCCGGGGCAGGCTGCCGCGCACCCGGGAGACCCGGTCGCGCACGTCGTTGGCGGCCTCGTCCACGTCGCGGCTCAGCTCGAACTCGATGGTGATGGCGGAGCCCTGCTCGCGGCTGGAGGAGGTCATGGTCTTCACCCCCTCCAGGGTGGCGAACTGCGCTTCGAGCACGTCGGTGATCTCCGTCTCCACCACACTGGGGCTGGCACCGCGGTAGAAGGTGATCACCGAGATGATGGGCGGGTCAATGTCGGGGTACTCGCGGACCGGCAGGCGGGTGAAGGAGATGACCCCGAGCAACAGGATGGTCAGGCTCATCACCGTAGCGAAGACCGGGCGCTGGATGGAGATGTGGCTGAGCTTCATGCGGGCTCTCCTCGTTCGGATGGGGGCACGGCGGGGATCAGCGCGGGGCGCCCTGGCCGGGGATGGGCATGATCTTGGCGCCGTCGAATAGCTTCTGATGGCCCGCCCGCACCACCGAGGTCCCAGGCGCCAGCCCCTCCCGCACCTCCACCTCCTCGGGCATCCGGATGCCCAGGGCCACGGCGACGCGGGCCACGGTGGTGTCGGGATTGACGGCAAAGACAAAGGACTGGGAGCCGCTGGCGAACACCGCCTCGCTGGGGATGGTGATGGCCGCGGGCCGTTCGCTGAGGACCACCGAGACGGTGGCCGACATGCCAGGCAGGAAGCGGCGCTCGGGGTTGGCCACCCTGGCCACCACCCTGGCGCTGCGGGTGGAGGCGTCGAGGACCGGCTCGACGGCGATGATCTTCCCGAAAGCCTGGTGGTCGGGATAGGCAGCGGTGGAGACCGCCACCTCGGCGCCGCGATTCAGGTGGGAAAGGAAGCGTTCGGGAGCCGAGAACTTCACCCGGATCTCATCGACGTCCACCAGCTCGGCGATGGCCTGGCCGCTGCGCAGGAAGGCGCCCACGCTCACCTTCCGCGCCCCGATGATCCCGGCAAAGGGGGCGGTGATCCGCGCCTTGGCGGCCCGCGACCTGGCCAGGACCAGATTGGCCTCGGCGACCTTGAGCGATGCGGCCGCGTCGTCCAGGTCCTGGGGGGCGCCAGCCCGTTGGGCCACGATCTCCGCGACCCGGTCGTAGGTGGCCTGGCCCTGGGCGCGCAGGGCCTCGGCGCGCGCCACCTCGGCGTCGAGCTGGGCGTCGTCCAACTGGGCGATGAGGGCCCCCCGCGCCAGGGCGCTGCCCTCGGCAAAGGGCAGACGGACGACAGCGGCATCGATCTCCGACACCACCGTGATCGCCGCTACTGCATCCACCGTGCCCACGGCCTCGAAGCGGTCGGCGATCCGCTGCACCTGCGCCACCGCCACCTCCACCGGCATGGGCGGCATGGCAAATCCCCCGCCGGCGGCTTCCTGCTCGGCGCAGCCGTATCCCGACAGCGCCAGCCCAACCCCCATCAACAGCGAGTACCCTTTTTTGCTGGTCATCAGATTTCCCTCTCAGTGCGTAAGCTGTTTCAGGGTGGCGGCGGCCTTGGCCGTGCGGACCAGGGCTTCGGAGTAGCGGCGCTGCGCCACTGCCAGATCGGCGCCCAGGCGCACCATCTCAAAGGCAGTGGAGCGGCCGTTGTGGAACTCGACCATGCCGATGCGCAACTGCTCCTGGGCGGCGGCCACCCCCTCGGTGGCCGCTTCGAGGCGGTCTCTGCCATGGGAGAGTTCGCGCCAGGCGCCCCGCACCTGCTCCTCGATACGGCGCGATATCTCGAGATGGGCCTGTTTGGCGCTCAGCACCTGGGCCTCCAGGCGCTCCCGCTCCCCCGAGGCCTGGCGGAAACCGATGGGCACGCTCAGTTCAACTCCCACGCTCCAGGTGGGGTACTCGCGTTTGGCGGTCTGGCTCAGGGCCTCGCCCAGGCCGCCGCCCCGCCCAGTGCGTAGGGTGTCGCTGCCAAAGACCACCTCCTGGGCCGTCCCGGCAAGCCCCCCGCCCCCCAGCGAGCCGATCAGATCGGCGCGGGGCCGCGCCTCCACCCGGGCCGCCTCGGCCAGGACCTGGGCCGCTTCGAGATCCCGCTGGGCGGCCTGCAGGCCGAGGTTCTGCACAAATGCCCTTTCGATCTGGGTCTCTACCGGCTCGCCGGCAAAGTCGCCCGGCGGGGAATCCACCGGCAGGAAGCGGGGGGCCTCGGGCCGGACGCCGATCAGCGCGGCGAGTTGGTCGGATTGATGATCGAGCTGCTCCTGGCGGTCGATGAGCAGCAGTGCCTGTTCGGCCAGAAAGGTCCGGGCATTGGCGACCTGGTTGGGGCCGACCAGCCCGGCCTGGGACCGCAACCGGGTCTCTGCTAAAAAAGAGGCGGCGCGGTCATGCAGAAAGCGCTGCACCGCGTAATCCCGCCCGGCGGCGTAGAGGTCCCAGTAACGGCGCTCGACCTCGGCGCTCAGGTCCAGCACGAGCTGGTCGTAACGGGCCTTCTGGGCGGACAGGGCCTGCTCGGCGTGCGTCAGTCCTTTGCGGGCGGAGCGGCGAAACCCGCTCAGCAGGGGCTGGCGCACGCTGAAACGGCCCGCGGCGCTGTACTCGGGGTCCAGAAAGGCGAACTGGGAATTGGTGCCCAGCCGGGTGCCGTTCAGCGCTAGTTCCAGTTGGGTGCCCACCGGCAGTCCCAGGCGCAACCCGGTCCGGGAGGTGGTCTGCCGGGTGGCCAGGACTGAGGCGCCGGCAAAAAACGAGGCCGTGGCCTGATCCAGGCTCTGGTGATCCAGGCTGAAGAAGAACTCCGGATCGAAGGCGCCCTGTTCCTGGCGCACCGCTGCCTTGGCCGCCAGATAGGCGGCCTCTGCCCTGCGTAGTGAGGTGGCGTTTTTCAGGGCGTGCTGCACGGCCGCATCCAGGGGAAGGGGCGCACCCTCAAGTTCCGCCAGCACCGCCTGGAAGGCGCTGTCGGGATCGGCGCTGGGTGCGGCCCTGGCCGGGGCTGCGAAGGGCAGGGCAAGGGAAGCCAAAAGTGAGATGAGCCGTTTCCTGTTTATTGAAGTCACCCGGAACCCCTCCGCGGATAGGGTTTTGGACACGCGCCAGGGTGTGGCGCGGTGTTTGCCGAGATACTACACAAATGTTCAGTTTAAATACCCGCCAGCATCGCGTGCCCCGACCCTATGCCGGGAAGGTAAAATCCCCAGTTCAGTCCTTTATCATTTATACGACAATTATCCATGGCTGAATTACCGGGAAATGAAGAAAGCTCAGGCGCTGACAAATCTGCCTAGGAGGCGGTCCATCAGTTCCAACTCCTCCGAGGAAAAGGATTTGAGCACCTCGCGCTGTGCCGCGGCCAGGGCCTGTCCCCCCTGCTCGTAGCGGCACCGGCCCTCCTCGGTGATGGCAGCTAGGACGCTGCGGCGATCCTTGGGATCATCCAACCTTTTGACCAGACCATCCGCTTCGAGGCGGTCGATAAGCTGGGTGATATTCGATTTGACGCAGACGCGCCGCTCGGCCAGGCGGGTGAGGGACAGGGGTTCCCCTACATTTACCAGGTGAGTGAGCAGCGCGAATTTGGCCAGCGAGAGACCGGATTCGGCCAGGGCGGCCTCCAGCCGGGTCTCCACCCTGCCGGCCACGTAAAGGAACTTGGCCAGCAAAGGCACCTCTTGCTGGCCACAACAGTTTTTGTTCATACCTGAAATATCCTTTGATGAATAAACCCCGTCAACCCCCGGCGGCGCAATTCATCCCCCGACAAAGTCCCTGTAGATTGCCTCGGCGGTAGCGGCAGAGGGGGCCTGGTCGAGCAGGACGAAACCGTAGCGGAGGGCCAGCTCCTCCCCCTCCTTCACGGTCAAATCCCCTTCCATCAGCAGGCCGACGCCCAGGAGGTTGCGCCGCACAAACCAGGGAGTGGGATGGCGGGGGTTGCCGGGTTGGTCCATCATCACCACCCCGCCTCCACTCGCTCCGGCGGCGCTGACCCAACGGGCGCGCTGCCCCATGAGCTGCTCGTGGCCTTCCCGCCCTTCGCTGTCGCGGTGCTGTGCATCAGCAAAGGGCGGTCCCAGCCGCAACTCGAGGCCGCTGTACCGGGCCGCCCGCGAGGCCCCTAACACCAGCGGCCCTCCCATCGGTTGGATGCGGGTCTCGATGGTCCACAGGTATCCCGGCGCCTCCTGCTTGCGGAAGGTGTAGGTGCGCAATTCCTCTGCCATCACCCGGTCCTGCGGGTCCAGCCATTCCAGCTTTTCCCGGATGCTGACCTCGCCGGCCTCCACCCGCTCCCCGACAAAATCCAGATGCCGCTGCACCCCGTGGCTGCCCTCCACCATCTCGTACCTGCCCTTCTCCGGCAGGTACCAAGGACCGCCCCACAGGTTGGCGCCGTTGGCGTGGACCCAGCCGAAGTACAGGCCCGTGTGCCAGGGGTGGTCGGCGGGCCGGTACTCGGTCACCAGCCCACCCGAGGGGGTGTAGATGGGAGCGAAGCAGGGCTTGGGGGATTCGCTGCGCGGCAATTCCTCGCAGGCCCGGTACAGGGCCACCAGCCGCTCCCCGTCGCGGAGTTCAAAGCCCAGGCAGTTCTCGCGCAGTTCCACCCTCAGCGGTG
>Ga0194131_10002168_pt1 | contig 32506 bp, 27 predicted proteins | sample TA2KigO120mmetaG_FD_148631 | JGI IMG/M metagenome (GOLD analysis project Ga0194131, IMG submission 148631) | Freshwater microbial communities from Lake Tanganyika, Tanzania - TA2015053 Kigoma Offshore 120m | ecosystem: Environmental > Aquatic > Freshwater > Lake | place: Tanzania: Lake...
TCGGGACGGCTGCCAAGCCAATCGCAAGGGCGCCCGCCGCCGTCAAAGCGACAAGAGGGGACGAAAGTCCAAGTATCTTGCGTGTCATATCAGGGCCCTTTCAAAACTGAGAGATTCTTTCATGTCGTGTCTGCAGCTGTGGCCTGCCGCGAGTTCGCTGTGACAAATGTTGGCGATGCGGCGGGCCACGTGAATCATGGAGACCAGTGGGCCCGGCTCAATCGCCAGTCGGCCAGACCGCTGACACCGACGCCGGAATTGCCGGTGTTCGCAGCTCCGCTCCCAGCACCGGCATCGACGCTCGCGCCAATTCCGGCGCTTCCGGAATTCTCCGAGGAATTGTCGCTCGTCGCGGTGCCACCGCCTGGCGCGCCGCCGCCGGGTGTGCCGTCGGTACCTCCACCGGCAGCCACGCTGACGTCTGCGCTCACGCTCGCTCCGGCACCAGTTTCACCTGCGCCAGCGCTTGCACCGGCACCGGCACTCGCACCGCCGCGAGCACTGCCACCGGTATCACCGGAACCGCTGCTGGCCGGCGCGCCGCCCCCGGCACCCGCGTTCGCACCGCCCGCGCTTGCTCCCGCACTCGCCCCGGCGCTGGCAGCAGCGCCGGCGCTACCGCCAATGCTTGCCGCCTCCGCACCGATGTCGACCATCTGGCCCGTGGGCGTGAAAACAAACGGCGACGACGCGAGGCCAACCACAATGGTACCAATCGCCGCCGGACGCACAAGATTGGATGAGGAAACATTCAATGCGCATGTCATGAACGTTCCTTTCCCAAAACGTGTGACGTCTGATCGATTGCAGATGCCTCTCGATTCACCAAAGGAGATCAGCGCGGCAGCGGATCTTGCCGCGACGTCTTGGTTCTTATCGGGACGTCCAGCCGGCCATCCGGGACTTCGATTGCCCCGCCGCGACCAAAGGCCGTGTCGGCGGATCGCCACAAACGCAGATGGCCCCGGGCGATCGGCCCAGGGCCATCCGGTCTCCGATTGGCGCTCTCGCGCTACTTCTGAATCGTGCCGCTCGCGGCACCGCTGGCGCCGGTGTCGAGGTTCAGATTGAGGCTGCCCGGCGCCTGCGGCGGATGGACGGCGCCGCCGACGCCGACGCCGGTGCCGAGACCCAGACCACCGCTCGTGCCGAGGCCAACGCCCGGATTGGCGCCGCCGGCGCCGAGGCTGCCGCCCAGGCCACCGCTCGTGCCCAAGCCGAGGCCGACCCCGCCGCTCGCGCCCGATCCGCCGGTGCCGAGCGCGCCGCTGGTGCCGGCGCTGGTGTCGGTGCTCGTGCCGACACTGCCGCCAACGCCGCTGCCGCTCGCACTGCCGCTCGCGCCTGCGCTGGCACCGGCACTGGCACCTGCGCCGCCACCGACGCCGCCCGTGCCGCCGCCGACGCTACCGCCGACGCCGCCACCCACACCGGCACCTGCGCCGGCGCTCGCCGCCATGGCGGATTTGTCCGCGACGACGTGTTCATCGGCGGTGAAGGCGGCCGGCATGGCCGCAAGCGCCAGGCCGAACGCACTCGCTGCGGCGAAGCCAAGCAGGCGAGAGGTAGAAGACATCAGTCGAAGCTTGCAATTCATGATCATGCCCTTTCGCACATGGAGGAGTGCAATGACCGCTGCGGTCACTACCTAGAACGTCGTGCTCTGGGGCGGGACTTCCGTCGAATATCTGTGACAATCTTGCGACAAGCCCCGCGCTCTCCGGCTCGACAAACCGTGGATTCCAACGCCGGCCTGCGTGGCCCGGTTCCGCGGGGAAACCCCGAGAACGGCGCCTGCGAATACTGATGATTGCCGCAGCGAACATGCGGCCGGGGCGTGCCAAGCGAGCGGTCGCGGGTCACCGGCCGCTCACGGCGGCGGACCATCCCTCCGAAAAATGGCATCCACCCGGCCGGGCCAGCGGTAGAAAATTATCGTGAATTGTGCTACCTCCGTTTGTATCATGCGGCACGCAGGAGACGCGCCGCGGCTCACAGGGGTCTCACCGGCGATGACTGACCCGCTTGATCTCGGTGGCATGATCGGGTTGCCCGGCTTCGACGAATATGACCGGGCGCAGGCGGCCGAACTCGACCCGACGAGCGAGCGCTATCCCGACCTGCGCGCCGTCCACGCGTACTGGGACGCCAAGCGCCGCAACCGATTCGCACCCAGTCGCGCCGACATCGATCCGATCGATCTGATCGCGGTCCTGCCGCGCATCATGCTGGCCGACGTCCTGACCGCACCGCTCGATTTCCGCTATCGCCTGGCCGGCACCGGCATTCGCGAAGTCCACGGCTCGGAGATGACCGGCAAGGGTCCGCGTGACCTATCGCCGCCGGACTATGGCGCGCTCATCCACGCGCACTATTGCGATTGCGTCGCGCGCCGCGCTCCCCTCCTCCATCTGATTGTGCTGGACACGCGGGAGCGGGCGCGATCCTATGCTCGCCTGTTGCTGCCGTTGTCCGACGACGGCACCGCCGTCTCCATGCTGATGGCGGTCGACAGTCGGGAGCAGAATACGCAAGCGTTGAAAAGCTATTTCGCTCAGATCACCGGCAGGCACTGAAGCGCGGGGGCCATCGACGGTTCGAACTGGAGCGATCTCCAGCATGCCCACCCTTCTGCGCACTCTTGATTCCATACGTATCTTCACGCGCGACCTCGACCGGTCGCGGCATTTCTACGGCGGCGTTCTGGAACTCGATGAAAGGGACGCCGCGTCGGATTACGCCATCTACCGGCTGGGCGACATCAACATCGTGATCGAGGCGGTCAGCGCCGAGGAAGACGAGATTTCGGCATTGGTCGGCCGACTCGTCGCAGCGTCGTTCAAGGTCGACGATGTCACCACGGCCTATGGTCAGCTGCGCTCACGCGGCGCGTCTTTCGTTCAGCCGCCGGAACGCCAGTCCAGGGGCGGCACGCTGGCGTTCTTGCACGATCCCGACGGCAACATACTCACCCTGGTCGGCGATTGACTGTTGCCGATCGCGCCGCGATCTGCGCCAATTCGCGCGGGTGATTGTCTGCGCATGAGAGGGGGATCGGCGTCCATGCGCCTGCTGATCGCGATGATGAAGCACGAGACCAACACCTTCTCGCCGGTGCCGACACCGCTCGCGCGGTTCGGCAATGGACGAGGTCCGCGCTATGGCGACGATGCGATCCGTGCCTATCGCGGCACAGGAACGGTGACCGGCGCTTATCTGGAGCTCGCCGCGGAGGCCGGCGCCGAGATCGTGCTGCCGATCGCGGCCAATGCGCCGCCGAGCGGACCGGTCGAGGACTCCGCCTACGAGCACATGACCGATACGATCTGCCGCGCCGTCGAAGCGGGCGGATTCGACGGCATCCTGCTCGATTTGCACGGCGCGATGGTGACCGAAAAACTGGAGGACGGCGAAGGCGCTCTGCTCCAGCGGATCCGCGCCGTCGACGCCAAGACGCCGATTGCCGTTGCCCTCGACATGCATGCCAATCTTTACGACGCCATGATCGACAACGCGACGGTCGTCGCCGGATACCGGACTTATCCGCATGTCGACATGGCGGAGACCGGCCGGCTCGCCGGGTCGATCCTGCTCCGAACGCTGCGCGGCGAGGTTCGCCCCGTCATGGCTTGGGGCAACGCGCCGATGCTGCCCCATGTGATGCGACAGGGCACGGCCGACCATCCCAATCGCGAGCTGCAGGCGCGTTGCGCGCGCATGGCTCATGACGGCGCGCTTGCCGCCAGCCTGTTCACCGGTTTTCCCCATGCCGACATCCGCAACGCGGGACTGAGCGCCGTGGTCGTGGCCGACGGCGACATGGCGCTTGCCCAGCGCCTGCGCGACGATCTGCTGGCGCAGGCATGGCACGATCGCGAAGCTTTCGTTTTCCAGATCGAGCCGCTCCGCGCGGCGGTGGCGCGCGCCCGGCAGATGGCCCCGAGCCAACCCGGCGAGGGTCCAATCGTGCTGCTCGACCACTACGACAATTGCGCGTCCGGCGGCACGATGGACACGACGGTGGTGCTCGCCGAAATCCTCCGCCAAGGTCTCCAGGACGTCGCTGCGTTCGCGATCTTCGATCCGGCTGCAGTCGCGCAGGCGATCGCCGCGGGCATCGGCGCCACGGTGACGCTGAGCGTCGGCGGCAAGCTCAAGATGCCGGCGATCCCGGCCGAGAGCCCGCCGCTCACCGTCACCGGCCGCGTCAAGACGATCACGGACGGACGATTCCGCAACCGCGGCCCAATGGGCCGCGGGGTCATGTCCGAAATGGGCGCGTCAGTCGTGCTCGATACCGGCGCCGTCGAGATCGTGCTGATCTCCCAGCATCAGGAGCCGAGCGATCTGAACTGCCTGCTCAGCCTCGGCATCGACCCGATGCAGAAGCGCTACGTGATGCTCAAGAGCCGAGTCCATTGGCGCGCCGGGCTCGGACCGCTGGCGCGCGCCGTCGTCGAATGCGCCGGCGTCGGCGTATGCACCTCGGACTATGGCCAGCTCACCTTCAAACACGTGCGGCGGCCGATCTATCCGCTCGACCTCGTCAATCGCTGACGACGGCATCACACCCTCGATGACGACGCCGCAAACAGCGCCGCGTCGCGCGGCGGTCGCCTTCATCTTCGTCACCGTCGTGCTCGACATGCTGGCGCTGGGCCTCATTCTGCCCATGCTGCCGACCCTCGTGCTCGAGTTCCTCGGGGGCGACACGCCGCGCGCCTCGGAGATCTACGGACTGTTCGGCACAGTCTGGGCGCTGATGCAGTTCGTCTGCTCGCCGCTGTTCGGCGCGCTCAGCGACCGCATCGGGCGACGTCCGGTCATTCTCATGTCCAATATCGGACTTGGTCTCGACTACGTCCTGATGGCGCTTGCGCCGACGCTCGCCTGGCTGTTCGCAGGCCGCGTAATTTCCGGCATCACGGCCGCGACCTTCGCCACTGCCAACGCCTACATCGCCGACGTCACGCCGCCCGAGCGACGTGCGGCGAGCTTCGGTCTGCTCGGCGTCGCCTTCGGCATCGGATTCATCGCCGGGCCTGCGCTCGGCGGCCTGTTGGGCGCCGTCGATGCGCGGCTGTCGTTCTGGGTCGCGGCAGCGCTGAGCCTCGCCAACGCCCTCTACGGCATCTTCGTGCTGCCCGAATCGCTGCCGCGCGAGCGGCGCGCGCCGCTGTCGTGGGCGCGCGCCAATCCAGTCGGATCGCTGATGCTCCTGCGCGCGCATCCGCAGCTGTTCGGACTCGCCGCGGTGCTGTTTCTGCAGAACCTCGCGCACACCTCGCTGCCGGCGGTGTTCGTGCTCTATGCCGGATACCGCTACGGCTGGGACGAACGTAGCGTCGGCCTCGCGCTCGCGGGCGTCGGCATCGCCGCCATGATCGTCCAGGGCGGATTGGTCAAACCGGCAACCAGGCTGCTCGGCGAGCGGTCGATGCTGGTTCTTGGCCTGATCTTTGGCGCCGCCGGCTTCGCGATCTACGCAGTGGCGCCCACCGGTGCGCTGTTCTGCATCGGCATCCCCGTGATGGCGCTGTGGGGTCTCGCCGGCCCGGCCGCGCACGCCATGATGAGCCGGCGCGTCGACGCCTCCGCGCAGGGACGCTTGCAAGGCGCCAATGGCAGTCTGCTCGGCATGGCCGGGCTGCTCGGCCCGGGACTGTTCACTTTGTCCTTTGCCGCATTCATCGGGGCCGGCGCGCCCATCCTGCTGCCGGGGGCGCCGTTTCTCCTCGCCGCCGTCCTGCTGGCCGCCGCCGCCCTGATCGGGGCGCGCGCCACACGCGCGCAATAGGAAAAAAATAATCGCCATCGGGCGATGGCGTTCCGCGCGCGATTGCCCGATACTCGGCGCGCGCGCCGGCGCGCGGAATCCGCGCCCGTGCGAGCGACGCGATCGAGGCGGGACACTCACTGCACAACGAGACGAACTGATGTCGATCTGGAGGCGGATCATCGACGGCGCGACTGCGCTCGGAAGCACGGGCTCGCTGCGCGCGCTTTTCGACGCACTGACCGGTACGGCCGAGAGAGCCGCGTCCGGGGATGGCACGAGAAAGATCGCCTTCACGATCGGAGTCGTCGCGCTCGGTGCGAAGCTAGCGAAGGCGGACGGGGCCGTCAGCCGCGCCGAAGTCGATGCCTTCCAGCGCGTCTTCCGCGTCGAACCCGACGAGATCGACAACGTGGCGCGCGTCTTCAACCAGGCCAAGCGCGACGTCGCCGGTTTCGACTTCTACGCGCGCCAAATCGCCGGGTTGTTCGATCCGGCGTCGCCGGTGCTCGAGGAACTGCTCGGCAGCCTTTTCGTCATCGCCGCGGCCGACGGTCCGGTCGACGAGGCGGAGCTGGTGTTCCTGAAAGACGTTGCCGGCATCTTCGGCTTCGAGCGGACCGCCTTCGAGCGCATCCGCGCCGCGCACATGGTCGGCCGCGATTGCGATCCGTTCGATGTTCTCGGCTTGCCATGCGGCGCGCCGGATGACCAGGTGCGCTCGGCCTATGTCAGGCTCGCGCGCGCCCATCACCCGGACCGCCTGATCGCCGAAGGCATGCCGTCGGAGTTCATCGACGTCGCCAATCGGCAGATGGCGGCAATCAATACCGCCTACGAGCGAATCCGCAGCGCCCGGCAGGCCATGCCGTAGCGGTTTCATTGCGGTTTTGGGCCCATGCGCCTTCATCATGCTGCACTGCTGCTCGCGCTCATGGTCGCATGGGGCGTGAATTTCCCGATTGCTAAGCTTGGCCTTCAGGAACTGCCGCCGCTCCTGATGACGACCTTGCGCTTCGCGCTGACCGCGATCCTGCTCATGCCGTTCGCGCGGTGGCCGCGCGGCAGGGCGCTGCAGATCGCCGGCCTCAGTTTCACGTTCGGCGTCGTGCATATGAACCTGTTGTTCGCCGGCATGCGGCACATCGATGGCGGCGCGGCGGCAATCGCAGTCCAGGTGCAGGTGCCGTTCGCCGCGCTCATCGCTGCGCTGTTCTACAACGACCCGTTGGGCTGGCGCCGCGCGCTCGGCATGACGCTGGCGATCGCCGGCCTTTTCGTGGTCGCCGGCGCGCCGCGCCTGGAAGGCCAGCTGCTTCCGTTTCTCCTGGTCGTGCTCTCGGCCATCATCTGGGCGATCACCAACATCCAGGCCAAGCACCTTCGCGACGTCAGCGCGGCGACGATCACTGCCTACGTCGCGCTGTTCGGCGTGCCGCAGATGCTCGCCACGTCCCTGCTGCTGGAGGATGGCCAGATCGAGGCGCTGAGCAGGCTGACCCTACAGGCGATTCTGGCCGTGCTCTATCTGTCCGTCGTCGTCACCATTCTCGGCTACGCCGTGTGGTACCGCATGGTCCAGCGCTACCCGATCAACACGGTGATGCCCTTCACGCTGCTGATCCCGATCATCGGCGTCGTCGCCAGTGCGGTCGCGCTCGACGAGCCGCTGACGTGGCACACCGCGATCGGCGGTGCGGCGACCATTGTCGGCGTCGCGATCGTGATCATCCGCGCGGCCCCGCGGCGCACCCCGCAATAGGATAAATCCGAACAAACGGCCGGCGTTGACGTCGCGCCAGCCGGAGACTACATGAGCCGGGCCAGACGGCCGGATGACCGCTGGCGCCGGCGGGACACCGCGGGCGCTGGAGGAAAGTCCGGGCTCCACGGGAACGCGGTGCCGGGTAACGCCCGGCGGGGGCGACCCCAGGGAAAGTGCAACAGAAAGCAAACCGCTCCCGCCTGCTTCGGCAGCGGGAGCAAGGGTGAAAGGGTGCGGTAAGAGCGCACCGCGCCCCCGGCAACGGGGGTGGCACGGCAAACCCCACCGGGAGCAAGACCGAATAGGAGCGGCAGGCCGGCGGCAACGCCGGCCGGGCGGGTTTTCGCGCCGCCGCTCGGGTAGGTCGCGCGAGGCGCCCGGCGACGGGCGTCCCAGAGGAATGGTCATCCCCTGCTTGGCAGGGACAGAACCCGGCTTACAGGCCGTCTGGCGCTTTGACCTCGGCTGCTGCCCGGCCAGCGCCCGATCCGCCGCGCCTCCGAGTCCGCAGCCGGCCTGCCATCAATCTCAAGGAGAACATTATGCGAACACAATACTGCCGTATTCGATGACTTGAATGGTCGGCGGCGAGGACTGGATTTCCCGGCTGAATCGCTAGGGAGTGCCTGAAACCATTGAAAAATTCGGGCAACAACACTGTGCAAACCATTGACGCCCATGAAATCCCATGATATCCCATTTCATCCCAGGACTGTTCTCCTCGGCCGTGACCGGCATCAGACCAGGGATGAGGAACCCGGGCTAACCGGTTGGGTTTTGTGGGGAATTGATGGCGCTGTTCACGTCGACGCACTTGAACAGACTGGACAAGAAAGGCCGGGTTTCCGTGCCGGCCCTGTGGCGTCTCGGTCTCGCCAAGAATTCGTTCAACGGCATCGTCGTACTGCCCTCCTATCGGGCGCGCGCCATCGAGGGCTGCGGCTACGACCGGCTCGAGCGGCTGAACGAGCTGCTGCAGACCCCGGGCGCGATGTCCGACACGGCGCGCGGCCACGCCGAGGCCATGATGGCCAAGGTCGAAACCCTGCAGTTCGACACCGAGGGCCGCGTCGTGCTGCCGCGTTCGCTGAGCGAGTACGCCGGCATCGCGGGCGAAGCGCTGTTCGTCGGCCTCGGTCCGATCTTCGAGATCTGGGAACCGGGCGGTCACGGGCGTCATTACAGCAGTGCCGAGGAACGCGCCCGCACCGATCAGCCGAGCCTGCGCGACATCGGCCTCATGGGGCCCAAGACATGACGGCACATCAACCGTCCCCCGGCACATCCTTGGTCGGCAGCCACGTCCCGGTGATGGGGCGGGAGGTTGCGGCCGCGCTGCGGCCGCGCGACGGCGCCGTGTTCGTCGACGGCACGTTCGGCCGCGGCGGTTATGCCGAGGCTCTGCTCAATGCCGCGCGTTGCACGGTCTGGGGCATCGACCGCGATCCCCAGGCGGTCGCCCACGGCAAGACCCTGGCCGCGCGCTACGACGGCCGGCTCTCGGTCATCGACGGACGCTTTAGCGAGATGGACCGGCTGATCCGCGCCCGCGGCCTCGACGCGGTCGACGGCGTTGCTCTCGACCTCGGTGTTTCCTCGCCGCAGCTCGACGATCCGGCTCGTGGATTTTCCTTCCGCCAGGACGGTCCACTGGACATGCGCATGGAAAGCCAAGGCGCCAGTGCCGCCGACGTCGTCAACTCCAAGACTGAAGCCGACCTGGCCGACATCATCTTCCGCCTCGGCGAGGAGCGTCATGCCCGCCGCATCGCGCGTGCCATCGTGGCGCGCCGCACCACCCGGCCCGTCACGCGCACGAGCGAGCTGGCCGACATCGTGCGCGCCGTCGTGCCGCGCAGCCGCGATGGCATCGACCCGGCGACCCGCACCTTCCAGGCGCTCCGCCTGTACGTCAACGACGAGCTCGGACAACTCGACCACGGCTTGAGCGCCGCCGAGGCGATCCTTGCGCCCGGCGGGCGGCTCGCCGTGGTCTCTTTTCATTCGCTCGAAGATCGCCGGGTAAAGACCTTCCTGCGCCGGCGCGCCGGCGCGGCCCCGCGCGGTTCGCGTCATCGTCCGGAGCCCAGCCTCGAGACCGGCGCCGAACGCCCGCCGTCGTTCCGCCTGATCGAGCGCCAGGCCGTGCGGCCGACGGCGGCCGAGATGGCCGCCAACCCGCGCGCCCGCTCGGCGCGCCTGCGCTGGGCCGAGCGCACCGCGGCGGCGCCGTGGCCCCGCGCCGAGCCGGACGAGACCGCCGCATGATCCGGCGCTCGCTCATCCTGTGGGTGGCGATTGCCGCGGCAGTCAGCGTGGCGCTCTTCGTCGTCAAATACGAGGTCAAGTCGCTCGAAGAGCAGTACGCGCATCTCAACCGCGAGATCCTGCGCACGCGCGAGGCGATCCACGTCCTGCGCGCGGAATGGAGCTACCTCAACCGGCCGGACCAGCTGGCCGAGATGGCGCAGCGCCATCTCGACCTGCAGCCGCTGCTCGCACCCCAGATGGGCGAGCTCGCCAGCCTGCCGGCACGCAAGCCCGGCATGACGCCTCCCGCCCCTGGGCCCGACGCCGTGGCCGATGGCGTCACCGGCGGCGGGATTGCCGAACTCATTGCTCGCTCGCTGGACGACGAGCCGGCCAAGCCGGCCGTCATCCCCATTCCGAGCGCCAAACCGCCCTACGTGCCGGCGATGACGCCCGTGCTGACCAGCACGAAGGTGGCGCCATGAGCCGGCTGCGTCTGTTCGCGCCGCGGCCGGAGCTGCCGAGCCTGCCGGCACCGAGCGCCCGGGTGACGCTCGAGGGATTGCCGCAGAACGCGCTGGAGACCGGGCGCACGCGCCTGCTCGTGACCGGCGCCCTGTTCGCGTTCGCTTTCCTGCTGATCGCCGGGCGGCTGGTCGATGTCGCCGTGATCAAGCGCGCGGGCGAGCCGCGCCACGCCAGCCATGGTCGCGCCGCGCCGATCGCCGAGCGCGCCGACCTGCTCGACCGCAACGGCCTGCTGCTCGCCACCAGCCTGCCGACCTCGTCGCTCTACGTCGACCCAAAGGACGTCATCGACCCGGTCGAGGCGGCCGCGCGCCTCGTCGGCGCGCTGCCCGAGCTCAACGAGGCCGAGGTCCTGGCCAAGCTCCGGTCGGAGAAGAATTTCGTCTGGCTCAAGCGCAACCTGACGCCGCGCCAGGAGCACCAGATCAACCGGCTCGGCATTCCCGGACTCTACTTCCAGCGCGAGGACCGCCGCGTCTATCCCTACGGCGACCTGGTCGCGCACACCGTCGGCTTCGCCAACATCGACAACCGCGGCATCGCCGGCGTCGAGCAGGCGCTCGACGACGTCGTGCGCGGCGGCCGCGAGCCGGTCGCGCTGTCGATCGACCTGCGCGTCCAGCACATCCTGCGCGAGGAGCTGCACAACACGGTCGTCGAGTTCAACGCCATCGGCGCCGCCGGCATCGTCATGGACGTGCACTCGGCCGAGATCGTCGCGATGGTCTCGCTGCCCGACTTCGATCCCAACCGCCCGGGCGCCCTGCCTGCCGACACGCGCTTCAACCGCAACACGCTGGGCGTCTATGAGATGGGCTCGGCGTTCAAGATCTTCACGCTCGCCATGGCGCTCGATGCTGGCACGACCAGCTTCGCCGGCGGCTACGACGCGACGCACCCGATCAAGATTTCGCGCTTCACGATCCGCGACGACCACCCGCAGAAGCGCTACCTGACGACGCCCGAGATCTTCATGCACTCGTCCAACATCGGGTCGGCCAAGATGGCGCTCGATCTCGGTGTCGCGGGCCAGCGCGCATTTTTCAACAAGATCGGCTTCCTCAAGCCGGTCCAGCTCGAGCTGCCGGAGAACGGCCAGCCGCTCGCGCCGCATCCGTGGCGCCCGATCAACGTCATGACCATTGCCTTCGGCCACGGCATCGCCGTGACGCCGGTTCATCTCGCCAATGGCGTCGCCACGGTGGTCAACGGCGGCATCCTGCGCCAGCCGACGCTGCTCAAGCGGCCCGAGCCATCGATCCCGGGCGAGCGCGTCATCTCGGCCAGGAGCTCGGACCAGATGCGCCGCCTGCTGCGCCTCGTCGTCGAGCGCGGCACCGGCAAGAAGGCCAATGCCCCCGGCTACGTGGTCGGCGGTAAGACCGGAACCGCCGAGAAGACCGGAAACGGCGGCTACCGCCGCAAGGCGCTGCTGTCCTCGTTCGTCGGCGCCTTTCCCATGCAGGCGCCGCGCTACGTCGTGCTCGTCTCGGTCGACGAGCCCAAGGGCAACAAGAAGAGCTTCGGCTTCGCCACCGCCGGCTGGGTCGCGGCGCCCGCATTCAGCCGGATCGTGCAGCGCATCGGTCCCGTGTTGGGCGTGCCGCCCGTCAACGAGGACGCCGACGAGATCCGCCAGGCGCTGTCGATCGACATGGCGCCGAAGGGCGCACCCAAGCAAGGAGAGCGCAAACTTGCGTCTTTCTGACCTGATCGCGGGGACGAACGGCAACGGCACCGAGTTGGCGGCCCTCGCCGACATCGACATCGCCGGGATCGCCGCCGATTCGCGCGAGGTCAGGCCCGGCTACCTCTTCGCGGCGCTGCCCGGCAGCCGCGCCGACGGCCGCGATTTCGTGACCGACGCAATCAAGCGCGGCGCTGTCGCGGTCTTGGCGCCAGCAGGATTCGAAGTCGGCACGGATGCGGCGATCCGCGTCATTCCCGACGCCAATCCGCGCCGGCGCCTGGCGCGTATGGCGGCACGCTTCTATGGCCAGCAGCCGCGCACCATCGCGGCGGTCACCGGCACGAACGGCAAGACATCGACCGCCGACTTCACGCGCCAGATCTGGTCGGCGCTCGGCCGGCGCGCCGCCAGCCTCGGCACATTGGGGCTGCGCGCGCCCGACCTGCCGCCGCGGCCCGGGCTGACGACGCCCGACCCGGTGGCACTCCACCGCACGCTGGCCGAGCTCGCCGCCAGCGGCATCGATCATTTGGCCATGGAGGCCTCGAGCCACGGCCTCGACCAGGCCCGGCTCGACGGCGTGCGCGTCGCGACTGCGGCGTTCACCAACCTGACGCGCGACCATCTCGACTATCACGGCTCCTTCGAATCCTACTTCGCGGCCAAGCGCCTGCTGTTCGAGCGTGTGCTCGACGCCGATGGCACCGCGGTGCTCAACCGCGATGTCGCCGAATTCGCCGCACTCGCCGCCGTCGCGCGCGGGCGCGGCCAGCGCGTGATCGGCTACGGCGCGGCGGTCGAGGCCGATCTGCGTCTTGCCCAGCGCACGCCGACGCCCGACGGCCAGCGTTTCGAGCTGGTGCTCTTCGGCCGGCCGATGACGGTCGAGCTGCCGCTCGCCGGCCAGTTCCAGGCGATGAACGCGCTGGCCGCTCTCGGCCTCGTCATCGGCGCCGGCGCCGACCCGGCGAGCGCCGCCGGTCAGCTCGCAAGCCTCGAAGGCGTTCCCGGGCGCCTGCAGCTCGTCGCGCGCCATCCCAACGGCGCGCCGGTCTATGTCGACTACGCCCACTCGCCCGACGCACTGGCGACCGTGCTGCGCGCGCTGCGTCCGCACACGGCGGGCGATCTCGTCGTGGTGTTCGGCTGCGGCGGCGATCGCGACGCCGGCAAGCGCCCGCAGATGGGCGCGATCGCCTGCGACCTCGCCGACCGCGTGATCGTCACCGACGACAATCCGCGCACCGAAGCGCCGGCCAAGATCCGCCAGCAGATCCTCAGGGCGTGCGACAGCGCCGAGGAGATCGGCGACCGCGCGCAGGCGATCGAGACGGCGATCGCGGGCCTCGCCGGCTCGGACGTCCTGGTCCTCGCCGGCAAGGGCCACGAACAGGGCCAGATCGTCGGTACGGACGTGCGTCCGTTCGACGACGCCGCGGTGGCGCGCCGGATCGTCGCCCAGATCACCGGGCGCCTCGGCGGAGCTAAGCCATGAACCCCGAGATCCTGTGGACCGCCGCGCAGGCTGCCGTCGCCACCGGCGGAAAGTCGGTCGGAAACTGGCAGGCCTCGGGCGTGTCGATCGACAGCCGCTCGGTCGGCGCCGGCGATCTCTTCGTCGCGCTGACCGGCGATACCCACGACGGCCACGACTTCGTCGCCGATGCGCTGAAGCGCGGCGCCGCCGCCGCCGTGGTGGCACGCGTGCCGATGGGACTCCCGGCCGGCGCGCCCCTTCTTCTGGTCAAGCACACGCTGGAGGCGCTCAACGGCCTCGGCCGCATCGCGCGCGCGCGCGCCACGGCCAAGGTGGTAGCCGTGACCGGCAGCGTCGGCAAGACCGGCACCAAGGAGATGCTGCGCCTGGCGCTGACCGGCAACGGCCGGACTTACGCCAGTGCCGGCAATCTCAACAATCAGTTCGGTCTGCCGCTCAGCCTCGCGCGCCTGCCGCGCGAGGCCCAGTTTGCCGTGTTCGAGATCGGCATGAATCATGCCGGCGAGATCGAGCCGCTGTCCAAGCTGGCGCGCCCAAATGTGGCGCTGATCACCAATGTCGAGCCGGTTCATCTCGAATTCTTCGATTCGGTCGAGGCGATCGCCGACGCCAAGGCGGAGATCTTCGCCGGCATGGATCGCGCAGGCGTCGCCGTACTCAACCGCGACAACCGGCACTTCGACCGGCTTGCCGAGGCGGCGTTGCGCCGCGGCGTCGGCAACGTCATCGATTTCGGCCGCCACGCCGATGCGCGCTACCGCCTGATCGACTGCAGCGTGGGCAGCGGCGAGACGCGGGTCACCGCCGCGCTTGCCAGCCGGCGCCACGGCTACACGATCGGCGCCGAAGGCCGGCACTGGGCAATCAACAGCCTTGGCGTGCTCGCTGCCGCCGATGCCTTGGGCGCCGATCTCGGCGCCGCCGCCGCGGCGCTCGCCGGCATGTCCGCTCCCAAGGGCCGCGGCCAGCGGCTTAACGTGACGCTCCCCGGCGGCGCGCTCGAGCTGATCGACGACAGCTACAACGCGAGCCCGCCGGCCATGGGTGCCGCCTTCGCCGTGCTCGCCGGGCGGCCGATCGGCGTCGGCGGGCGGCGCATCGCCGTGCTGGGCGACATGCTCGAGCTCGGCAAGGCCGCGCCGCAGCTCCACCAGGAGCTCGCGACCGAGATCGACGCGCTCGGCATCGACCTCGTCTTCGCCTGCGGGCCGAACATGGCGTTCCTGGTCGATGCGCTGCCGGCGCGGCGGCGCGGCGGCCATGCCGCCGACTCCACCGCCCTCATCCCGATCGTCACCCCGGCGCTGCGCGCGGGCGACGTCGTGCTCGTCAAGGGTTCGCTGGGCAGCCGCATGGGTCCGGTCATGCAGGCGATCGCCGCGCTGGGTTCGGCAAAGCCGGGCGAACCGCCGCGTCGTGTCGTCAACGGAGGCTGAAGGCGAATGCTCTACAACCTCCTCGTCCCGCTGACCGAACAGCTCAACGTGCTCAACCTGTTCCGCTACCTGACGTTCCGCACGGGCGGCGCGGTGGTGACGGCGCTGATCATCAGCTTTCTGCTCGGACCGTCCGTCATCTCGTGGCTCAAGAGCCGGCAGACCAACGGCCAGCCGATCCGCGATGACGGGCCGGAGGGGCACTTCTCCAAGCGCGGCACGCCGACCATGGGCGGCTTCCTCATCCTCTTGGCGCTGACCGCCAGCACGCTGCTGTGGGCCGACGTGACCAACCGCTACGTCTGGGTCGTGCTGTTCGTCACGATCGGCTTCGGCGCGGTCGGCTTTGCCGACGACTATCTCAAGCTCAGCCGGCAGAACAGCAAGGGCCTGCCGGCGCGCGCCAAGCTGGCGGCACAGATCGTTATCGGCACGGTCGCCACGTTGTGGATCATCTCGATCACGCGCGATCCGCTCGATACCCAGCTCGCGGTGCCGTTCTTCAAGGCGATCCTGATCGACCTCGGCTGGTTCTTCGTGCCGTTCAGCGTCTTCGTCATGATCGGCGCCTCGAACGCGGTCAATCTGACCGACGGACTGGACGGGCTCGCGATCGTGCCGGTGATGATCGCGGCCGGCGTGTTCGCGCTGATCGCCTATCTGGTCGGCAACACGGTCTTCGCCAACTACCTGCAGATCCACCACGTGCCCGGTACCGGCGAGCTCGCCGTGTTCTGCGGCGCCCTGGTCGGTGCCAGCCTGGGCTTCCTCTGGTACAACGCGCCGCCCGCCATGGTCTTCATGGGCGATACCGGCTCGCTTTCGGTCGGCGGCGCCTTGGGCGCCATCAGCGTCGTGACCAAGCACGAGTTCGTGCTCGCCATCGTCGGCGGGCTGTTCGTGCTCGAGGCCATCTCGGTCATCGTCCAGGTCGCGTCTTTCAAGCTGACCGGGCGCCGCGTCTTTCGCATGGCGCCTTTGCACCATCACTTCGAGAAGAAGGGTTGGCGCGAATCCACCATCGTCATCCGGTTCTGGATCATCGCCGCGGTGCTGGCGCTGGCCGGGCTGGCCACCTTGAAGCTGAGGTGACCAGGTGATCGACCTTCGCTCCTTCTCCGGTCAGCGCATCGCCGTCATGGGCCTCGGCAAGTCCGGGCTGTCGACCGCGCGCGCGCTGCTGCGAGGCGGCGCCGATGTGGCGGCCTGGGACGACAACGCCGCGCGGCGCCAGGAGGCAGTCGCGGCGGGCGTCCCGATCGTCGAGCTCGAGGCGTGCGACTGGTCGCGGATCAAGACCCTCGTGCTCAGCCCGGGCATCCCCCACACGCATCCCAGGCCGCACCCCGTCGCCGTCAAGGCGCGCGCGGCCGATTGCGAGATCGTGTGCGACGTCGAGCTGCTCGCACGCGCGCAACGCAAAGCCCGCTACATCGGCATCACCGGCACCAACGGCAAGTCGACGACGACCGTGCTGGTCGGCCACATCATGGCGCTCGCCGGGCACAAGGTGGCGGTCGGCGGCAATCTCGGCATTCCCGCCCTCGAGCTCGAACCGGTCGCGGCCGACGGCAGCTACGTACTGGAGATGTCGTCCTATCAGCTCGAGCTGGTGCCCAGCCTCACCTTCGACGTCGCCGTGCTGACCAATATCAGCAGCGACCATCTCGACCGCCATGGCGGCATGGACGGCTACGTCGCGGCCAAGCGCCACATCTTCGACCGCCAGAGCGAGGCGCACAGCGCCATCGTCGGCGTCGACGACGGCATCTGCCGCACGATCCACGACTCGCTGAAGGCGCGCCGCGACCGCACCGTCATCGCGATCTCGGGCGAAGGGCGCGTCCCGGGCGGCATCTATGTCGACCGCGGCTGGCTGACCGACGATGCCGACGGCCAGGCGAAGCCGACGATCGACCTCAGCCGCGTCGCCACCCTGCCCGGCCGCCACAACTGGCAGAACGCGGCGGCGGCCTACGCGGCAACCCGCATGGCCGGCGTCGAGCCGGAGGTCATCGCCCGGTGCATCAATTCCTATCCTGGCCTGGCGCATCGGCAGGAGCTGGTCGCCACCATCGACGGGATCCGCTTCGTCAACGACAGCAAGGCGACCAATGCCGACGCCGCGGCGCGCGCGCTGGTCTGCTATGACACGATCTACTGGATCGCCGGCGGCCGCGCCAAGGAAGGCGGCATCGCGTCGCTTGGCGAGTTCTTTCCCGCGATCGCGCATGCCTATCTGATCGGCGAGGCAGCCGACGACTTCGCTGCGACGCTCAAAGGCCGGGTGCCCTGCACGATCAGCGGCGACCTGGCGACTGCCGTCGCAGCCGCCGCGGCCCAAGCGCGCATCGACCGGCGCAAGGGTGCCGTCGTGCTGCTGTCGCCGGCCTGCGCGAGCTGGGACCAGTTCGCCAATTTCGAGGCGCGCGGCGAGGCGTTCCGCGCCGCCGTCCACGAACTCGCCGAGGCTCCGGCCCGCGGCATGACGGCCGCTTCAGGCAGGTTCCAATGACCGCCGTCGCCCGCACCGATACGAGCGTGCTCGGCCGCTGGTGGTGGACGGTCGACCGCTGGACCTTGGCGGCACTCGGCATGCTGATCGCCTTCGGCGCGGTCATGGCGCTCGCTGCCAGCCCGCCCGTCGCCACGCGCATCGGGCTCGACCAGTTCTACTTCGTCCGCCGGCACGCCATGCTGCTGCCGGTCGCACTGGGCATCCTGATCATTGTCTCGCTGCAGTCGCCGCTGCGCATCCGCCGGCTCGCCGTGTTCTGCTTCATCGCGGCCGCCGCGCTGACCGCCGCCGTGCTCGTCGTCGGCGTCGAGATCAAGGGGGCCCGGCGCTGGATCAACCTCGCCGGCTTCTCGCTGCAGCCCTCGGAGTTCATCAAGCCGAGCTTCGCCGTGGTGGCAGCCTGGATGTTCGCCGAGCAGCGTCGCGGCGAAGGCTTTCCCGGCAACATCTTGTCGATCCTGCTCTACGGCCTCGTGGTCGCGCTGCTCCTGCTGCAGCCCGATCTCGGCATGGCCGTGGTCGTGTCGGCGGTGTGGTTCACCCAGTTCTTCCTCGCCGGCCTGCCGCTGATCTGGGTGGTCGGGCTGGGCGCCGCCGGTCTCGGCGGCCTGGTCGGCGCCTATTTCAGCTTTCCGCACGTGGCAAGCCGCATCGATCGCTTCCTCGATCCGTCCTCGGGCGACAGCTACCAGGTCGATCGCTCGCTCGAGGCCTTCATGAACGGCGGCCTGCTCGGCCGCGGCCCCGGCGAGGGCCAGGTCAAGCTGGTGCTGCCCGACGGCCATGCCGACTTCGTCTTCGCCGTGGCCGGCGAGGAGTTCGGGCTGATCGCCTGCCTGGTGGTCGTCGCCCTCTTCGCCTTCGTCGTGCTGCGCGGCTTCGGTCGCGCCATGCAGGAGACCAACCTGTTCGTGCTGCTGGCGAGCGCCGGCCTGTTCGTCCAGTTCGGCCTGCAGGCGATCGTCAACATGGGCTCGTCGCTCCACCTCATGCCGACCAAGGGCATGACGCTTCCCTTCATCAGCTTCGGCGGTTCGTCGCTGCTGGCGCTTGCGCTCGGCATGGGCATGGCGCTGGCGCTGACGCGCCGCCGGGCGGGAGAGATCCGATGATGCGGCGCATGATCGTGCTCGCCGCCGGCGGAACCGGCGGCCACACCGTGCCGGCGCGCGCGCTGGCCGAAGCGTTGATCGCACGCGGCCACGGCGTGGCAGTCGTCACCGACCGGCGCGGCCAGGGCTTCGACAATCTCGGCAACCGCGCGAGCGTGCACCGGGTGCGCGCCGAGCGGCTCGGCAGCGGCATCGTCGGCAAGATCGGCAGCGTGGTCGAGCTGGTCGTCGGCACGATCCAGGCGCGCCGCATCCTGCGCGAGCTCCGACCGGTGCTGGTCGTCGGCTTCGGCGGCTATCCCTCGCTGCCCGCCATGGCGGCCGCCCTTCGCCTCGCCATTCCGACCATGCTGCACGAGCAGAACGCCGTGCTCGGCCGCGCCAACCGCCTCTTCGCGCCGTGCGCCAAGCGCATCGCCACCTCGTTCGCGCAGGTCGCCGCCGTGCGCCAGGCCGATCATGGCAAGCTGCACATGACCGGCAATCCGGTCCGCCCGGCGATCATCGCGCTGCGCGACCTGCCCTACCCGGCGCCGAACGGCAATGATCCGATCCGGCTGCTGGTCACCGGCGGCAGCCAGGGTGCCCGCGTATTCAGCGAGCTGGTGCCGGCGGCCATCGCCATGATGTCCGAGCCGATGCGCCGGCGCGTCGTGGTCGAGCAGCAATGCCTGGCCGACGACATCCCGGCCGTCGAACAGCGCTACAGCGAGATCGGCGTCACGGCCGAGCTGGCGCCGTTCTTCCCCGACATGCCCGAGCGCCTGGCCCGCGCGCAGCTCCTGATCTGCCGCGCCGGCGCCTCGACGATTGCCGAGCTGACGGTGGCCGGCCGGCCGGCCGTTCTGGTGCCCTACCCGCACGCGACCGACGACCATCAGACCGCCAACGCGCGCTTGCTCGAGGCCGCCGGCGGCGCCTGGGTCATGCCGCAGGACAAGTGCGATCCCGAACGCCTGGCGCACCGGCTCAAGTCGCTGTTCGCCGCTCCCCGCATGCTGATCCAGGCCGCCGAGTACGCGCGCAGTGTCGGCCAGCCCGACGCCGCCGAGCGGCTCGCCGACCTGGTCGAGCAGACCATCATCGAATTGCACCTCGACACCCCTGATCGGAAGGAAGCCGCCGCATGAGGGCCATGCCGCTCACCATCGGCACCATTCATTTCGTCGGCATCGGCGGCATCGGCATGAGCGGGATCGCGGAGATCCTGCACAACCTCGGCTATTCGGTGCAAGGCAGCGACGTCGCCGAGAGCGCCAACGTCAAGCGCCTGCGCGAGCGCGGCATCAGGGTCACCGTCGGCCACGCCGCCGAGAATCTCGGCGAGGCGGCGGTCATCGTCTATTCCTCCGCGGTCAAGGCCGACAATCCCGAGATCCTGGCCGCGCGCCAGCGCCTGCTGCCGGTCGTGCGGCGCGCCGAGATGCTGGCCGAGCTGATGCGCCTCAAGTGGTCGATCGCGATCGGCGGCAGCCACGGCAAGACCACGACCACCTCGATGGTCGCCGCCGTGCTCGACACCGCAGGTCTCGACCCGACCGTGATCAACGGCGGCATCATCAACGCCTACGGCACCAACGCGCGGCTCGGCGCCGGAGAGTGGATGGTCGTCGAGTCCGACGAGTCCGACGGCTCCTTCACGCGCCTGCCCGCGACCATCGCCGTCGTGACCAACATCGATCCCGAGCATCTCGACTACTACAAGACCTTCGAGGCCGAGCAGCGCGCTTTCGAGGCCTTCATCGAGAACGTGCCGTTCTACGGCTTTGCTGCCATGTGCATCGACCATCCGGTCGTGCAGGCGATGATCCCCAGAGTTTCCGATCGGCGCATCGTGACCTACGGCATGAGCCCGCAGGCCGACGTGCGCGCGATCGACGTGCGCCTTTCGGCGAGCGGCGCGCACTACGCCGCCGTCATCACCGACCGCTCCGGGACCACACGCAAGATCGCCGACCTGCGCCTGCCCATGCTGGGCGCGCACAACGTGCAGAACTCGCTGGCGGCGATCGCGGTCGCCAACGAGATGGGCATCGACGACGACGTGCTGCGCCGGGCGCTCGCCGGCTTCGCCGGCGTCAAGCGCCGCTTCACGCGCACCGGCACGGCGCACGGCGTCACGGTGATCGACGACTACGGCCACCATCCCGTCGAGATCGCCGCCGTGCTCAAGGCGGCGCGCGCCGCCTGCCCGGCCGGCAGCATCGTCGCCGTCGTCCAGCCGCACCGCTACACGCGCCTCAGCAACCTGTTCGAGGAATTCTGCACCTGCTTCAACGACGCCGACGCGGTGATCGTTGCCGAGGTCTACGCCGCGGGCGAGACGCCGATCGAAGGCGCCAACCGCGACCGGATGGTCGAGGGCCTGCGCGCGCGCGGCCACCGCAACGTCGTGCCGCTGCCCGCACCGGGCGCGCTGGCCGGCCTGGTAGCGCCGCTGGTCAAGGCCGGCGACTTCGTCGTCTGCCTCGGTGCCGGCTCGATCACCTCCTGGGCGCATGCTCTGCCCGCCGAGCTCGAGAGGCTGCTGCAGCCGGCCAGGGCCCCGGGCGTTTCCGAACCGAGCAACGTCCATCGATTGGGGACGACGTCGTGATCAATTCGCGTCGCCTGGAGATGCCGCTCATCGAACGCCTGCCGCGCGTGCGCGGCCGCTACACCGAGAACGTGCCGCTCGCCGCGACCACCTGGTTCCGCGTCGGCGGCGCGGCCGAGATCCTGTTCCGTCCGGCCGATCCCGACGACCTGGCCGTGTTCCTCGCCGCGCGTCCGGCCGACTTGGCCGTCACGGTGATCGGCGTTGGCTCGAACCTGCTGGTGCGCGACGGCGGCGTGCCGGGCGTGGTGATCCGCCTCGGCCGCGGCTTCGCCGCGGTGCGCGTCGAGGAATCGCAGATCGTCGCCGGCGCGGGCGCGCTCGACATCAACGTGGCTCTCACCGCCCAGCAGGCCGGCCTGACCGGACTGGAGTTCCTGAGCGGCGTGCCCGGCACGATTGGCGGCGCCTTGCGCATGAACGCCGGTGCCTATGGCGGCGACATGGACCTCGTCACCATCGAGGCAGAGGCGATCGACCCGCACGGCGGCCGCCATCGTCTCGACCACGACGACCTCGATCTGAGCTACCGCCATTGCGGCGTGCCCGAGGGCTGGGTGTTCACCAGCGCGGTGCTGCAGGGCGAACGCGGCGATCTTCAGTTGATCGACAACCGCATGCGTTCGATCCGCGAGCAGCGCGAGTCCTCGCAGCCGCTGCGCAGCCGGACCGGCGGAAGCACGTTTGCGAACCCCGATCCGTCGGTCACGCGCAAGAAGGCGTGGGAACTGATCGACGAAGCCGGCTGCCGCGGCCTCGTGCGCGGCGGCGCCCAGGTGTCCGACAAGCACTGCAACTTCCTCATCAACAACGGCGGCGCGACCGCGGCCGACATCGAGGGCCTGGGCGAAGAGGTACGCCGGCGCGTGTTCGCGACGTGCGGCGTCATCCTCGAATGGGAAATCCGGCGGATCGGCGTGCCGTCGCAGCCGGCGGCGCGCGCTGCCGGAGCAGGAGATGCGTCATGACCAAGAACGTCGCCGTTCTCATGGGCGGCTGGTCGGCCGAGCGCGAAGTATCGCTCTTGAGCGGCCGCGACTGCGCTAATGCGCTCGAGGAGGCCGGCTACCGCGTGACCTTGATCGACGTGCCGCGCGATCCGGTGCGGCTGATCGCGGCGCTGACGCCCCGGCCCGACGTCGTGTTCAACGCGTTGCACGGGCGCGGCGGCGAGGATGGCTGCATCCAGGGCCTGCTCGAGATGCTGCGGCTGCCCTACACGCATTCGGGCCTGCTCGCCTCCGCGCTCGCCATGGACAAGCCGCAGGCCAAGCGCGTCTTCGCCGCGGCCGGCATTCCCTGCGCCGAGGGCCGCGTGGTGAGCAAGGCCGCCTATCTCGCCGAGGGCAGCCCGATCGCCAAGCCCTACGTGATGAAGCCGCCCAACGAGGGCTCGAGCGTCGGCGTGCGCGTCATCAAGAACGGCAGCACGCCGAACTTCACCGAGGAGAGCTGGCCATATGGCGAAGAGGTGCTGATCGAGCGCTACGTGCCGGGCCGCGAGATCACGGTGGCCGTCATGGGCGACCGGGCGCTCGGCGTGACCGAGATCCGCCCGCGCCAGGGCTTCTACGACTATCGCGCCAAGTACACCGAGGGCGAGGCAGTCCATCTGTGCCCAGCGCCCCTGCCGAAGCCGGTCTACGACGAGGCGATGAACCTCGCCCTGCGCGCCCATCAGGCGCTCGGCTGCCGCGGCGTATCGCGCGCCGACCTGCGCTACGACGATACCAAGGGCGAGCCGGGCCAGCTCTACATGCTCGAGGTCAACACGCAGCCGGGCATGACGCCACTGTCGCTCGTGCCCGAAATTGCCCAGGCCTGCGGCATTTCCTTCGCCGAGCTCGTGTCGTGGATGGTGGAGAACGCGCGATGCGATTCCTGAAGCGCCGCGCCGCATCCCGCATCAAGGCGCCGCGCCGGCGCGTGGCGCCGCGCTGGCTCAAGCCGGCGCTCAAGGGCACGGCGGCGGCGCTCGTGATCGGCGGCATCGGCTTCGGCGCGGGCTGGCTGTGGCGCGCCGGCTTGATCCAGCACGCCGCCGCGATGGTCAGCGACAACGCCATGACATCGAGCGCCGCCGTCGGCCTCAAGGTTGATGACGTGCTCGTCGTCGGCCGCGCCGAGACGCCGCGCGCCGACGTCCTGGCCGCGATCGGCGCCGTGCGCGGCATGCCGATCTTCGCGATCGACCCGACCGCAGCCAAGGCGCGGCTCGAGCAGCTTCCGTGGGTGCGCATGGCGACCGTCGAGCGACGCCTGCCCGGCACCGTCTTCGTCCGGCTCGCCGAGCGCGAGCCGATCGCGCTGTGGCAGAGCCAGGGCCGCCTTCAGCTCGTCGACCGCGAGGGAACGGCGATCGCCGTGCGCGACGTCGAGAACTTCGGTCACCTGCCGATCGTGGTCGGCGATGATGCCCCGGCACACACGCCGGCGCTGCTCGCCATGCTGGCCGCCGAGCCCGACATGGCGAGCCGCGTCGGCGCCGCCGTGCGCGTCGGCCAGAGGCGCTGGAACCTGTTGCTCGACAACGGCATCGAGCTGCGCCTGCCCGAGACCGACGCCGGCCGCGCCTGGGCCTGGGTCGCCAATCTGGAGCGCGAGCATCGCGTGCTCGCGCGCGACGTCACCGCGATCGATCTGCGCCTGCCCGACCGCCTGGTCGTGCGTCTGGCGCCCGATGCGGAGCGGACCGCTCTGCCGTCAAAGCCGACCAGGTCGGCACCGAAGTCAATTCCTGCCGGCACGCCGGCCAGACCGGCCAAGAGCACCTGAGAGACACGCGATGTATGGGGGGGATGTCCGGTGAAGAAGAAGGAACTCAAGCCGCGCAACGGCGTGTTCGCCGCCCTCGATATCGGCACGACCAAGGTCGTGTGCTTCATCGCGCGTGCCGACGAGCGCGGCAATCTGCGTGTCGAAGGCATCGGCCATCAGCTCTCGCGCGGGGTCAAGGGCGGAACCATCGTCGACATGGATGAGGCCGAGGCCTCGATCCTCAACGCCGTGCACGCCGCCGAGAAGCTGGCGAGCGAGACGATCCGCGAGGTCGTGGTCAACGTGTCCGGCGGCTATCCGGCCAGCCGCACGATCGGCGTCGAGGTATCGATCGCCGGCCACGAGGTGGGCGAAGCCGATCTGCGCCGCATCCTCGACCAGGGTCGCCAGACCAACGAACCCGACCAGCGCGCGCTCATCCATTCGATCCCGGTCGGCTACATCATCGACGGCAGCCGCGGCATCCGCGACCCGCGCGGCATGTATGGCCACCGGCTGGCGGCCAACATCCACGTCGTCACCGCGCAGACCGGCGCAGTGCGCACGCTCAAGACCTGCGTCGGGCGCTGCCATCTCGACATCGAATCCTGGGTCGTCTCGCCCTTCGCCGCCGGGCTCTCCGCGCTCGTCGAGGACGAGATGGATCTCGGCGTCACCGTGATCGACATGGGCGGGGGCACGACGACGATGGCCGTCTTCTTCGACGGCAACGTGGTCTACACCGACGGCGTGCCGCTCGGCGGCGCGCACGTCACCAACGACATCGCGCGTGGACTGTCGACGCCCTTGGCCGACGCGGAGCGCATGAAGACGCTTTACGGCAGCTGCATGCAGTCGGGCCTGGACGAGCGCGAGACGATCAAAGTGCCGCTGGTCGGCGAGGATCTGCAGGCGCACGTCAACGCCGTGCCGAAGTCGACGCTGGTCAGCATCATCCAGCCGCGCCTCGAAGAGACCTTCGAGATGGTGCGTGCGCGGCTCGAGGCGAGCGGCTTCGACAAGGTCGCCGGCCGCCGCGTCGTGCTGACCGGCGGCGCCAGCCAGCTGCCCGGCGCGCGCGACATGGCCGCCCTCATCCTCGACAAGCAGGTCCGCATGGGCCGGCCGCTGCGCATCGCCGGCCTCGCTGAATCAACGGGCGGCCCCGCCTTCTCCGTGTGCGCGGGGCTGCTGCAGTACGCCCTCTACAACAAACCAGTTTCCTCCCGCCGCTCGCGCGGCGCGGGAGCGGGCCAGGCCGGCTTCATCGGCCGGCTCGGCAGTTGGTTGCGCGAGAACTTTTAGCGACGAGAAAACGCCGGCAGCGAACCGGCATCGAAACCTGGAGTGGAGCCTAGGAGAAAGCACATGACCATCAACCTGAGCATGCCGAACACCGAACCCGAGCTGAAGCCCCGCATCACTGTCATCGGCGTCGGGGGCGCCGGCGGCAACGCGGTCAACAACATGATCCGCGCCAACCTGGAAGGCGTCGAGTTCCTGATCGCCAACACGGATGCCCAGGCCATCCAGCAGTCGCTGTGTGAGCGGCGCATCCAGCTTGGCCGCTCGATCACCCGGGGGCTCGGCGCCGGATCGCGGCCCGAGGTCGGCCGCGCCGCAGCCGAGGAGGTGCTGGACGAGATCCTCGAGCACCTGCAGGGCTCCAACATGGTGTTCATCACCGCCGGCATGGGCGGCGGCACCGGCACCGGGGCCGCACCCGTCATCGCCGAAGCCTGCCGCAAGCAGGGCATCCTGACGGTCGGCGTGGTGACCAAGCCCTTCAAGTTCGAGGGCGCCCACCGCATGCGCATGGCGGAGACAGGCATCATCGAGCTGCAGCAGTTCGTCGACACCCTCATCATCATCCCGAACCAGAACCTGTTCCGGGTGGCGAACGAGAAAACGACCTTCGCCGACGCCTTCAAGATGGCCGACGACGTGCTCCACTCCGGCGTCCGCGGCGTCACCGACCTGATGGTCATGCCCGGCCTGATCAACCTCGACTTCGCGGACATCCGTACCGTGATGAGCGAGATGGGCAAGGCGATGATGGGCACCGGCGAGGCCGAGGGCGACAAGCGCGCGATCCTCGCGGCCGAGGCGGCGATCTCCAACCCGCTGCTCGACGATGTGACGATGAAAGGCGCGCGCGGCGTGCTGATCAACATCACCGGCGGCATGGACATGACGCTGTTCGAGGTCGACGAGGCGGCGGAGCGCATCCGCAGCGAGGTCGATCCCGACGCCAACATCATCTTCGGCTCGACCTTCGACGACGCGCTCGAGGGCCGGATGCGGGTGTCGATCGTGGCAACCGGCATCGAGGCCGAGGCCGCGAGCCAGTCGCCGCCGGTCAAACGGCCGCTGCTCAACGTCGTGTCGAGCCGGTCGACGCCGTCCGCGGCTCAGCCGGCGCCGGCCGCCCGCCCGGCCGCATCGACCTCGGTCCCGGTGGCGCCGATGCTGGCTCCGATCGTCGCTTCCGCGGGCGCGCTCGCGATCCAGACATCGATCGAGCCGGCACCGGTTGAAGCCGCTCCGGCCGCCGAAGCGATCCCGGCGGCCGAGCCGATCAAGGCCGAGGCGACGCCGATCATCGTCGAGCCGGCGGCCGAGACCGTCCCGGCTCAGGTGACCACGCCGCAGCCGGCGCCGATGTCCGAGCCGCGGCTGCAGATGCCGATCCCGCAAAGCTCGCGGGCCGCGGCGCCGGCACGTGCCGACGGGCCGTTCATCCCGCGGCCGCCGGTCGATCCGCTGCTGCAGACGAGCACGCCTGTCCGGACGGCCAATCCGATCGCCGAGGCGGACATGCTCAATGCCGGCAAGCAGCCCCTGCTCAAGCCCCGGTCCACCAACCTGTTCCAGAAGATCACCGGCCTGGGGCTTGGCCGGTCCACGCCGAAGACGCCTCAGCCGACCGAGCCGAAGCTGACCCAGCCGGCCGCACCGGCCACGGTCCGCCCGGCTGCGGGGCCGGCTCAGCAGGCGATGCCAGAAATGGAGCGGCCGGCGCGGGCCGCCGATGACGACCAGCTCGATATCCCGGCCTTCCTGCGGCGCCAGGCGAACTAGGAAAACACGAGCAGGAACAAAGTATTAGGACGTAACAGACGGTAACAAACTGTGACTTGGCGGGCTCCGGATCAGTTGGTAGGTATCCCTGGAAGCTTACGGGTTGCGTCTTAAGCTTTAACATTGCCCCACGACCCCGGGGTTCAAAATGACCCCGGGGTCTCCTTCTTAAAAAATGCCGACCGTCGACCACCGACCCCCCAATAACGCGCTCTCAGATATACCTACGGAAAGTTTAATGGCTGAAACGATTGCCCAAGCCCAGGCTGTTGCCATCGCGCGCGCGCGGCAGCTTTCACCGAATGGCACCGAACGGCGCCGCGCCACGCTTCAGCGCACCCTCAAATCCGCCATCCATTGCACCGGCGTCGGCCTGCACAGCGGCGCTCGCACCAGCATGACGCTCAAGCCGGCTGAGGCCGGCAGCGGCATCGTCTTCGTCCGCACGGACGTGTTGTGCGCGGGCTGCGACCCGGTCGCCGCCACGCTGCCGGCCATGTGGCACAGCGTCTCCGACACGCGCATGTGCACCACGCTGTCCAATGCCGCCGGCACGAAGCTGTCGACCGTCGAGCATCTGATGGCGGCGGTCGCCGGCTGCGAGATCGACAATCTGCTGATCGAGATCGACGGCCCGGAAGTGCCGATCATGGACGGCAGCGCCGGCCCGTTCGTCTTCCTGATCGAGTGCGCCGGCACGATCGAGCAGGATACGCCGCGCCGCGCCATCGAGGTGCTCCGCCCGGTTTCGGTCGGCGACGACACGCGCGCGGCCTCGCTGGTTCCCGCTGACGGCTTCTCGCTCAGCTTCATGATCGACTTCGACAGCAAGGCGATCAGCCGGCAGGAGTGCGGCCTCACCTTCGATCCCGCGGCGTTCCGCGCCGAGATCGCGCGCGCGCGGACCTTCGGCTTCGCCCATGAGATCGATCAGCTGCGCGCGGCCGGACTGGCGCGCGGCGGCTCGCTCGACAACGCCGTCGTCATCGCCGGCGACCGCGTGCTCAACCACGACGGCTTGCGCTACGAGGACGAGTTCGTGCGCCACAAGGTGCTCGACGCGGTCGGCGACCTGGCGCTCGCCGGCGCGCCGATCATCGGCCACTATCACGGCGTGCGCGCCGGCCACAGTTTCAACAACAAGCTGCTGCAGGCGCTGTTCGCGGACGAGGCCGCCTGGCGCTGGGCCATGCTCGACGGCCGCACCGCCGGGGCCGCCCCCTGGCAGCGCCGCGCGGTCGCCGCGAACGCTTAAAGGTCGCCGCCGGTCGGCGCCACTACCTGCCAATCGAAGCTCTCGCGCGGATGAAACGACGGCGCTAGATCCCGTCGCGCTTGATCGTCTCGTCCCAGCTCTTCTCTGCAAACGGCACGTCACCGTCGAAAGTCTTCACCGCTGCGGTCAGACGGAAGGCCTCCTTCGTGGCGCTCAGATGCACCTTTGCCTCGCAGCGGATGCGCCAGTCGCCACGCGCGTGCTCGATGTTCCAATCGGCCTCCATCGACGCGGCGAGCGGATCGTCGGCGCGCACGCGGTAGGTCTCGACCGCGCTCGCCTCGACGTCCAGCCCCTCATCCTTGCGCCGGATGGCGTAGCGGTCTGAACGGATCGTCATGGCGGTATTGCCGTCAGCATCGGTGTCGGTCGAGATGCGCCGGAGCAACGGCCGGATCGCCTCGAGATCGTTAACGGCGGCGCCCTCGGCCGGCGGGAAGATAGGCTGGCGCGCATCCTCCGCCCGGTCGGGATGGACCGGCAGGTCGAGCGTCGAGCCCTCGCCCGCGTGAATGGTGAGCCGAACCGGCTCCGGCGAAGGCCAGACTATCGGCCAGTAGCAGCTCGACACGGCAATCCGGAAGCGCCGACCGGCCGCGAAACGATGGCCGATATCGTTGAGTTTGACCCGCACCACGCGCTTGGAACCCCGGACGACCGGCGTGACCACGCTGTGATTCTCGCTGTGGGTGAGGTTGGCCAGGCCGTAGCTCACCCGGGTCGAGGTACCGTCGGGCGCCACATCGCAGAGCCGCACGGCGACCATGGCGATGGGGCGATCGACGGATAACGTCAGCGTGACCTCCGGCGCCCCGAGGATGGTCAGCGGCTCGACCAGTGGCTCGGAATCGAAGCAGAGCGAACGCTCATCGTCCGGACGCTGATCGCCCGGCCGTTCGACGCCATGGCCGAAGGGATTCCAAAGCCCGCCGGCGAGTCCGACCGTCTGCTCCGGTCTATGACTCAGCTCGGCAGCCACGGGCACGGCGGCCCCTATCACGTTGCGTCCCAGATAGAAGCGGCGAGGCGCGACCGAGGGGGCGGGCCAGCTCGGCTCGACGACCCAATGGCCGCTGACGCCGATCTCGGCCGGCGGCGCGCTGTTCTCGATCCAGGCATGGACCATCGGCTCGTTCTCGATGCCATTCGCTTCGCCCTTCAGCCAGCGATCCCACCAGCGCAGGATCTCCTGGATGAAGCCCATGGGATGCAGCTTCTCGATATGCGGGTAGAGATGTGCCCATGGGCCGATCAGGCCCTTGCGCGGGGTCTTCAGCCCCTGGAGCAGGCGCGGGATGGCATTGGTGTAGCCATCGGCCCAGCCCCCTACCGCATAGACCGGAATGCGGATCGCGTCGTAATCCTCGCACACCGACCCGTGGCGCCAGAAATCGTCGCGCCGCTGGTGGCGCAGCCAATCGGCAATCGGCAGCGTCATCCCGTCGAGCCGCTCACGCCACATATCGCGCCAGCGCGCGCCGACATCCTTGGGATCGGGTGGCCGCGAATTGAACGCGAAGAATGTAGATCCCCACTGCATCATGCCGTGGATCAGGCAACCGCCCATGTAGTGCATATCGTCGGCATAGCGATCGTCGGTCGAGCACACCGTCACAATCGCCTTGAGCGCTGGTGGCCGCAGCGCGGAAATTTGCAGCGCATTGAAGCCGCCCCAGGACATCCCCATCATCCCAACCGCGCCCGAAGACCATGGCTGGGCAGCAATCCATTTGATGATCTCGACTCCATCCTCCAGCTCCGACTGGAGGTATTCGTCGCGCAACACGCCGTCGGATTCGCCGCTGCCACGGATGTCGACGCGAATACAGGCATAGCCGTGCCCGGCCATGTAGCGATGATGGACCGCATCGCGCAGCGCATAGGCATCGCGCTGACGATAGGGCACATATTCAAAGATAGTGGGCACTTTGTTCTGCTCCGCGCCCTCGGGCAGCCACAGCCGAGCCGAAAGACGGGTTCCGTCAGGCATGGGAATCCACACCGGGGCGATTTCGGTGAAACGATGCGGAAAGCTGATGACCGATTTCATGGTTTCTCTCGTCAGGCGATGAGCAGTGAGGAAGCGAGTTCGCGGGCCTCGCGATGGCAAATGGCGACATGCCCCTCGCCGAAATCGCGCCGCGGCGGCGCCACACGCCGACAAAGGTCGGGAATGGCGACGGCGCAGCGATCGGCGAAGGCACAGCCTTCTGCCGCGAACGTCACCGATCGGGACAGTCGCTGGGCATCATCGCGCAGGGCGAGGCGCTCGTCGAGCCAGCCGCGCCGCATCTCCGGCACGCAGGACAGCAGCATGCGCGTATAGGGATGCATAGGCGCACGGAAGATGGCTTCGGCGCGCCCGGATTCGACCACCCGTCCCGCATAGAAAACGACGATGTCGTCGGCGACCGCCGCCACGGTCGACAGATCGTGCGAGATATAGACATAGGCGATGCCAAGCGACTGCTTGAGCCGCATCATGAGCTCCAGAACGGCCGCGCCCACGATGGTATCGAGCGAGGAAGTCACCTCATCGCATAACACCACATCGGGCTCGGCCGCCAGTGCGCGGGCAATGCCGATGCGCTGCTTCTGCCCGCCCGAGAGCTCGCCCGGGTAGCGGCGCGCCAAATCGGCCGGCATTTCCACCATGTCGAGCAACTCCGCCACCCGGCGGCAGCGCCCCGCTTCGTCCATGCCGAAATAGAATTGCAGCGGCCGGCCGAGAATCGTGGCGATCGACTGGCGGTGATTGAGCGAGGTATCGGGCATCTGAAACACGATCTGCACCCGGCGCAGCGTGTCCCGCTGCCGCGCAGAAACCGATGCCGGGAGCGGCTGCCCCTGCAGACGCACACTGCCCGTCCGCGGCGGCAACAGCCCGGCGATGACACGCGCCAGCGTGCTCTTGCCCGAACCGGATTCGCCCACCACCGCCACCACGCGCCGCGCATCGACGCGCAAAACGACGTCATGAAGGACGGGAATGCCCGAGGCTCCACCATAGGCAGCGACGATGCCGTCGCATTCAAGGATTGGAGCGGCATCCGGCGTTGGCTCAATGATCGAAGCGCTCGTTCCCGCGATTCCCGGCCGCGGTCGCACGGCCCCGATCAGGCGCCGCGTGTAATCCGCCCTGGGCTGACCGATCACCGCGTCGGTCGAACCCTGCTCGACGAGATCGCCCTTGAGCAGCACGACGATGCGGTCGGCAACTTGCGCCACCACGGCCAAGTCGTGGCTCACATAGATGACGGCCGTCCCGCGATCCCGGATGACCTCGCGGATGGTCGCGAGCACCTCGATCTGCGTCGTGACGTCGAGAGCGGTCGTGGGTTCGTCGAGAACCAAAACGTCCGGGCGGCCGCTCATCGCCATGGCGATCATCAGGCGCTGAAGCTGGCCGCCGCTGACTTGATGAGGGTAGCGTCTTCCGATCCGGTCCGGGTCGGGCAGGCCAAGGCGGCGGAAGATCTGCGGCAGCGGCGTGCGCTCGGCCGACGGTATCCGGTGAACCTCGGCGATCTCGTTGATCTGGGACTCGATCGTCAGCGCGGGGTTAAAGGCGGCGGCGGCACTCTGCGCCACATAGGCGACGCGTCGCCCGCGCAGCGCGCGCTTGGCGACGACATCGAGCGACAGCACATCCATGTCAGACAGGAACACGCGTCCCGCAGCAACCCGGCAACCCGGCCGCACATAGCCCAATGCTGCGTGCGCGATCGTCGATTTGCCGGCGCCGGACTCGCCGATCAGCGCGACGACTTCGCCACGGTCGACGGTCTGGTTGAAATCGCGGACGATCGTCTGCCAGGCACCACCAGGCGGGCAGCCCTCGATCGACAGCCCCTCGAAGCGGAGCAAGGCGCTCACCTGCCCTCGCTCGCCATGTCGCGGTTATGGCGCGCAAGCTGCCAATCGACGAGCAAGTTCACACCGACGCTGACGAGGCCGATCGCGGCCGCGGGGATGAGCGGTGTCGGCAAACCGAACAGAAGAGCCTGCGCGTTCTCGCGCACCATGAAGCCCCAATCGGCGGCGGGCGGCTGTACACCGAGGCCGAGGAAGCTGAGCGAGCTCAGGAACAGGATCGATGTCAACGCCGGAGTAAAAATGCATCGGCTGGCCGGAGTAAAAGTGCGTCACGGCTGATGGCAGGAAGGCCCCCCGCGGGGGGCCTTCCTGCGTCCTCGGTTATCCCTGTGGTGGGCTGTCGGGCA
>Ga0194131_10002170_pt1 | contig 32495 bp, 33 predicted proteins | sample TA2KigO120mmetaG_FD_148631 | JGI IMG/M metagenome (GOLD analysis project Ga0194131, IMG submission 148631) | Freshwater microbial communities from Lake Tanganyika, Tanzania - TA2015053 Kigoma Offshore 120m | ecosystem: Environmental > Aquatic > Freshwater > Lake | place: Tanzania: Lake...
GCCGGCGCGAGCGAAGCCGCGCCCAACTTGAGACGCGCCGAAGGGCGCCCCGGAACCGACTCGGTTCAAGGTCAAGCAAACTCAGGCGCCCGAGGCGCCGGCGCGAGCGAAGCCGCGCCCAACTTGAGACGCGCCGAAGGGCGCCCCGGAACCGACTCGGTTCAAGGTCAAGCAAACTCAGGCGCCCGAGGCGCCGGCGCGAGCGAAGCCGCGCCCAACTTGAATGGTGGGTAGTGTCGGACTTGAACCAACGACCCTGGCATTTTCAGTGCCATGCTCTACCAGCTGAGCTAACTACCCACCCCTTCATGTCCCGGGCATTGCGGCCCGGTCCGCGAAGAGGGCGGGGATGGTAGGGGCGCCCGCGCGCAGCGTCAACGCTCCCGCGCGCGCCAACGTCGGATCCGCGCCGGCTCATGGCGCGACCCGCGCCAGCACCCCTTCGGCCGCCGCGCGATCGAGCGCGATCTGGGCCAGCAGTTCCGCCGGGCCGGCGAACTTCCGCTCGTCGCGCAAGCGGGCGAGGAAGACCACTTCGAGGTCGGCGCCATAGAGGTCGCCGCTCCAGTCGAGCAGGTGGACCTCGATGGTGGGCCGCTCGACCGCGGCGAACGTCGGCCGGACGCCGATGTTGCACAGGCCCTTGCGCCGCTCGCCTTGCACCAGCGCCAGCACCGCATAGACGCCGCTCGCGGGCGGGCAGGCGGCGCCGATGTCGAGGTTGGCGGTGGGCAGGCCGATCGTCCGTCCTCGTCCGTCTCCGGCGACGACGCGCCCGAGCAGCGACGGCGCGCGGCCGAGCATCCGGCTGGCGGCAGCGAGGTCGCCCGCCTTGAGCGCGGCGCGGATGCGCGAGCTCGAGACCACTTCGCCGTCGATCGAGATCTCGCCGACCGACGCGACCGCGAAGCCGAGTCGTTCGCCGAGTCGGTCGAGCAGGCGGGCGTCGCCGCGCCGATCCCTGCCGACCGCGGTGTCGTGGCCCAGCACGAGTCCGCGCAGTCCGAGCGTCCCTGCCAGCACCCGCTCGGCGAAGGTCTCCGCCGGGAGCTCGCGCAGGCGCGCGTCGAACGGCAGCACCAGGGTCGCGTCGATGCCGACGCGTTCGAGCTCGGCGAGGCGCTGTTCGAGCGACTGCAGCGGCGGCGGTGCGGCGCCGCGCACGATCTGGTCGGGATGCGTGGAGAAGGTGATCACCAGCGCCGGGCGTCGTTCGGTCCGCGCCCAGGCGAGCGTGCGATCGAGGATCGCGCGGTGACCGACGTGGACACCGTCGAAGACGCCGAGCGTGGCGACGCCGCCGCGCCAGCGCGGCAGCGGACGACCGTCGCAGTCGCCGGCGATCCGTTCCATCGGCGGCACGCGCGGAGCGGCCGGCGCGGCGCCGGTCACGCCTCCTCGAACGCGCGCTGCAGCTCGGCCAGCGCCTCGGCGTGCTGCATCCGTTCCGCCGCCGACATACGGTGGTACAGGAGCACGTTTTCGAGGTGGTCGTTCTCGTGCTGGATGATCCGCGCTGGCCAGTCGGACCAATCGGCCTCGTGCTTCGCGCCGTCGAGGTCGGTCCACTCGAGGGTGATGTGGCGGGCGCGCTCGACCTCGACGTAGATGCCGGGGAACGAGAGGCAGCCCTCCTCGCCCACCACCCGGCCGGCCTTGCGCTTCAGCTGCGGGTTGATCAGCACGCGCTCCTCGTCCTTGCGCGTCGGGTCGCCGGTCGGGTTCATCAGGAACAGCCGCACGCTCCAGCCGACCTGCGGCGCGGCGAGGCCGACGCCCTGGTCGGCATACATCAGCCGCCACATCTCTGCGACGCGGGCGCGCACTTCGTCGTCGATGCGCTCGATCGGGGCGGTTCGCTTGAGCAGGCGCGGATCGGGCCAGACAACGACTTCCATGGCGGCTTTCTATTGCGGACGGTGGGGGCGGCAGAGTCAGGCGCGGGATGCGCGGCCGCTAGGTTTAGCCGCATCGCGCCGCTGTTTTAGCCGCCGGCCCGGGCAGCGGCCCGTCACATGGACACCCCTCCGCGGCGGGGGTAGGCTCCCGGCCCCTTTTTTCACGCGCGCCCCGCCGCGTGCGACCGCACCCACAGGGTGGCATGGACGTCACGAATCACATCGCCAAGGCCGAGGAAGCGCTTCGCAAGAAGAACTTCGACTACGCCGAGAGCATGCTCGAGCAGGTGCTGTCGCTGCAGCCCGACCACGGTGCAGCGCGCAAGCTCTGGTGCGCGACCATCCGCCAGAAGGCGGAAAAGAAGGGTGGCGGCGGCTGGCTGGCGAAGCTCGGCGCGTCTCCGCACAAGCTGTCGGCCGCGGTGAGCGGCATGGCCAAGAGTGCCGGCGGGCGGGTGCGCGCGCTGGAGAAGGGACTGGCCAGCGACGCGCTCAACGCCAATGCGTGGCTCGAGCTCGGCGAGGCGCTCCTGGCGGCGAACCTCGCCGACTCGGCGGTGGCGGTGTTCTCGACGCTCGGCGAGGCGGAGCCGAAGCTGGCGCAGCCGTGGAAACGCGCCGCTGCGGGTCACGCGATGAAGGGGCGCGCCGACGAGGCGCTCGCGTGCCTCGAGCGCGCGCTCAAGGCCGACCCGAAGGACGCCGAAGCGGACCGGATGCGCAAGAACCTCGCCGCCGACGTCACCCTGAAGAAGGGGGCGTACGAGAAGGCGACCTCGACGCGCGAGCTGGTGAAGGACGCCGCGGCGCAGGCGCGCTTCGAGCGCGAGACGCGCATCCACAAGACTGAGGACGACCTCGTCGCCGAGGAGCGCGACGCGCGCGCGGCGCTGCAGCAGAACGCGAAGGACGGCCGCGCGCGCCGCCGTCTGGCCGAGCTGGTGGCGAAGCGCGAGGAGTGGAGCGAGGCCGAGCGCATCCTGCAGGAGGGGCTCGCGCAGGACGACAACGCCAGCGAGCTCAAGGACCGCATCGGCGATCTGCAGCTGCAGGCGGTCGATCGCGAGATCAGGAAGCTCGAGGGGCGGCTGGCCGCCGAGGAGAACCCGAACTTCCGCGACGACCTCGAGTTGCTGCGCGGCGACAAACGCAAGCTCGAGGCGGCCGAGTTCCGCCGCCGCGTCGAGGAGCGGCCGACCGACCTCGCGCTCTGGTTCGCGCTCGGCCGGGTGCTGGCGGAGCAGGGCGAGCTCGACGAGGCGATCGCGGCGTTCCAGCGCTCGATCAAGGATCCGAAGACCCGGAGCGACTCGCTGATCCGGCTGGCCGCCTGCTTCCAGAAGAAGGGGCTGCTCGATCTGGCCACCAAGCAGCTCGAGGTGGCGCTGCAGGAGGCCACGCCCGCGGGCGAGCGCGGCAAGTCGATCCTGTACAATCTCGGCCTCGTCGCCGAACAGGCCGGCAGGCGCAGCGACGCGTTCCAGCACTTCTCGCGCATCTACGAGGTCGACATCCACTATCGGGATGTGGCCAAGAAGATCGACGCGTTGCGCTCGTGACGCGCGCCGACCGCAGGAACCAGGCGACGGGACGACACTGAACCGGGGGCAACCCCCTGCATCGGGGGCAACCCCGGCGAAACGAAGGACGGAACATGGCGCATACGGAATCGGCGAAGAAGAACTACCGCAAGATGCTGAAGCGGCGCGCGCGCAACGTCGCCGCGACGTCGCGGATGAAGTCGGCGATGAAGAAGGTGCTGACCGCCGTCGAGGCGGGCGACCTCGCCGGCGCGCAGAAGGCGCTGCCCGACGCGATGAAGGCGATCGACAAGGCGGCGAAGGCGGCAGTCATCCACGACAACACCGCGTCCAACAAGAAGTCGCGGCTGTCGCGCAGCCTGAACCGGCTGCAGGCTGCGAAGAAGTGACCTGACCGCGGCGCGCCGGCACCCCGTCGCAGGGGGGCGGCGCGGCGAAGCACTGGGCGGACCGGCCGTGGCGCCCCCGGGGCGCATCCCTGGCCGGTCCGCGGCCGTTTTCGCGCCACTCCCCCGGGGTGCGGCGGGCGACCGGCCGCGCGCTCGGCGGCGGAACTTGCGCCGGCGCCGATCCCGTCTATCTCCTTGTCACGGAAGGATGACGGATTCGCCGGCCGCTCGTCGGCGGGCGTGCGCCTGCGTCGTTCTGCATCTGCGACCCGCAACTGCGAGACGTACGCCGCGGGATTCATGCCACCGCACGAGCCACTGACGACTCCGGGAAAGGAGCCGTGCATGTTGCTCGTGCGTGATCTGCTCCGAGGTCGTCCGGCGCCGTTGCTGCTCGCCAGCGAATGGTCGGTGCGCGACGCCGCGCGTTTCCTGCGCGATCGGGGTATCGGCGGCGCTCCCGTCGCGGAGCGCGGCCGCCTGGTCGGTTTCTGCGGCGAGCGCGATCTGGTCGCCGTCCTGGCGGACGGGCGCGATCCGCTGCTGACGCGGGTCGCCGACGTGATGACGCGTGAAGTCATCACCTGCTCGCCCGAAGACACCATTGCCGACTGCGAGGCGCGGTTGCTCCGCCGGCGCTGTCGCCACCTGCCGGTGGTGGACGGGGGGCGGATCCTCGGCTGCCTGTCGCTCCGCGACTTCCTCCAGTCCGACCTGAGGGAGCGCGAGGCGGAGGTGGAGCAGCTCGCCGCCTACATCCGCGGCGCTGGCGCCTGATCCGCCCACTTCGCGCGGAGCTGCGAAGAAAGTTCTCAAGTCGACGCCCGGTCGCGTCGATGACTGCCCGCAGCGACCCGGAATCCCTTTCCGGGCGCTGACGGTGCTGGAGAACACGATGTCGACCGGATTCGGTGAATACCTGGTGTTGCGGCGGCTGCTGACCCCGCGCGCCGTTTTGCAGGTCCTGAAGAACCAGGCGCGCGCCCGCCCGCATCTCGGCGAGCTCGCCGTCCATCGCGGCTGGCTCAGCTGGGGGCAGGTCCTCGGGGTGATCAGCCTCGGCGAGCAGCTGAAGCTGCGCTTCGGCGAGGCGGCCGTGCGCGAGGGGCTGCTGATCGATGCGCAGGTCGACGACCTGCTGAAAGAGCAGGAGGCGGCGACGCCGACGCTCGCCGATTGCATCGTCGAGCTCGGCTTCATCGACCGTCACATCCTCGAGCGCGAGCAGGGCAACTACGAGCAGGGCATCCAGATGGCCCGCAGCAAGGCCGCCTCGTCGCTCGGCATGCGCGACTGACGCCGGAAACGAACGAGCCCGCGCGGGATCGCCGCGCGGGCTCGTGAACGATCGATCGGTTGCGGCGGCCGCGGGGTCAGTCCATCCCGCCCATGCCACCCATGCCGCCCATGCCGCCCATGCCGCCCATCCCGCCCGGGGCGCCGGCCATCTTCGGCTTGTCCTCGGGGATCTCGGAGATGAGGGCGTCCGTGGTCAGCAGCAGGGTCGCGACCGAGGCCGCGTTCTGCAGCGCGCTGCGCACGACCTTGGCCGGGTCGATGACGCCGAACTTGACCATGTCGCCGTACTCGCGGCGGGCGGCGTCGAAGCCGAAGCTCCCGCTGCCGTCCTTCACCTTCGCCACCACGATCGAGCCGTCGACGCCCGCGTTCTCCGCGATGTAGCGCAGCGGCAGCTCGACCGCCCGGCGGATGATGTCGACGCCGAGCTTCTCGTCGCCCTCGGCCTTCACCGCGTCGAGCGTCGCCGCGGCGCGCAGCAGCGCCACGCCGCCGCCGGGGAGGATGCCCTCCTCGACCGCCGCGCGCGTCGCATGCAGCGCATCCTCGACGCGCGCCTTCTTCTCCTTCATCTCGCTCTCGGTGGCCGCGCCGACGTTGATCTCGGCGACGCCGCCGGCGAGCTTCGCCAGGCGCTCCTGGAGCTTCTCGCGGTCGTAGTCCGACGTGCACTTCTCGATCTCGGCGCGGATCTGCGCGATCCGACCCTTGATCTGCTCCTTCTTGCCGGCGCCCTCGATGATCGTGGTGTCGTCCTTGCCGATGACCACCTTCTTGGCGCGGCCGAGGTCGCTGACCGGGAGGTTCTCGAGGTTGATCCCGAGGTCCTCGAAGATCGCGCGGCCGCCGGTCAGCACCGCGATGTCCTCGAGCATCGCCTTGCGGCGATCACCGAAGCCCGGCGCCTTGACCGCACAGCACTGGAAGATGCCGCGGAGCTTGTTCACCACCAGGGTCGCGAGCGCCTCGCCCTCGACGTCCTCGCTGATGATGAGCAGCGGCTTGCCCGCCTGCGCCACCTTCTCCAGGACCGGCACGAGGTCCTTGACCGTGGCGAGCTTCTTCTCGTGGATCAGGATGAACGGCTCATCCAGCGTGCACTCCATCTTCTCGGCGTCGGTGATGAAGTGGGGCGAGCAGTAGCCCTTGTCGAACTGCATGCCCTCGACCCACTCGATGGTGGTGTCGAAGCCCTTGCCTTCCTCGACGGTGATGACGCCGTCCTTGCCGACCTTCTCCATCGCCTCGGCGATCTTCCCGCCGATCTCGGTGTCGCCGTTGGCGGCGATGGTGCCGACCTTCTCGATGTCGTCGCGACCCTTGATCGGGGTGCTCGCACGCGTCAGCTCGGCCCGGACGTGCTCGACGGCGCGCTCGATGCCGCGCTTGATCGCCTGCGGATTGGCGCCGGCGGCCATGTTGCGCAGGCCTTCCTCGAAGATCGACTCGGCGAGGCAGGTCGCCGTGGTGGTGCCGTCGCCGGCCATGTCGGAGGTCTTGGAGGCGACCTCCTTCACCAGCTGCGCGCCCATGTTCTCGTAGGCGTCCTCGAGCTCGATCTCCTTCGCGACCGTCACGCCGTCCTTGGTGACGGTCGGGCTGCCGAAGGACTTCTGGATGATGACGTTGCGGCCGCGCGGGCCGAGCGTCGTGCGCACCGCGCGGGCGAGCTTCTTCACGCCGCTGCGGATCAGTTCACGGGCTTCGTGGTCGTAGGCAATCTTCTTCGCGCCCATCGCTGGGATGCTCCGTTCTTGGGGTTCTGCGGTTCAGGGACCGGCGGCCCTGCGGCGCGCCGCGCGCGCCGGGCGTCCGCCGATCGTCACTCCGGGCGGCGGATCACTCGACGATCGCGAGGATGTCGCCCTCGGCGATGAGCAGGTACTCCTGCCCGTCGACCTTGACCTCGTTGCCGGCATAGCTCGAGAAGATCACCCGGTTGCCCGGGGCGACCGTGAACGCCGCGCGCTTGCCGTCGTCGAGCAGCTTGCCGTCGCCCACCGCGACGACGACACCCTCCTTCGGCTTCTCCTTCGCGGCGTCGGGCAGCAGGATGCCGCCCGCCGTGCGCTCCTCGGCCTCGACCCGACGGACCAGGACGTTCTCGCCGAGCGGCTTCACCTTGGTGGTGCCGGGCTTGGTCGCAGACTTCGCCATCTCTCTGACTCTCCTCATCTCGGGCGCGACGGCGGCACAGGGCTGCGCGTTCGCGCGATCGGTTGGTTCCTTCGTTTCATCGGACTCGGACCGGACGCCGACCCGTCGTCGTCCGGCTCACTGCGGCGGCTGGCGCCGCAGCAACTGCCGGATCGAGCGACGCAGTGCGTCGAGGCGCACCGGCTTGCTGACGAAATCGACCGCGGTCAGGAGCGGCGCGCCGGCGCCGGTGAAGTCGCGCACCCACGCCTCGATGGTGCGGTCGGACGACACCAGCAGGGTCGGCGGGATCGCCGTCGGCCCGAGTTCAGCCAGCAGCCGCCGCAGAACCTGCGGGCCGGTCAGGCCGGGCATGTGGCCGTCCAGCACCGAGATGTCGAACAACTGTCGCTGCAGCAGATCGACCGCCTCGAGGCCCGACGCCGCCAACTCGACCGCGAAGCCCTCGCGGACGAAAAACTCGCCAAGCGAGTCGCGGAGCGTCGCGTCGTCGTCCGCGAGCAGCAGGCGAGGCTTGTCGTGTCCGTGGGGCGTCAAGGTCGGTGGTACATCCGTGGGAGCGTGGTTTCGCCGCAACTCGGGCGATTCCGGTCGGGGGAGGATTGGCAAACTCGGTGCCACCCCCGCCGCGCCTCAGGAGCGCGACGGCACCGACAATCTGTCCTCGACGGCGACGCCCTGAATCGGGGGTGCGTCAAATTGGCGGGTGAGGCGGCGATGGATCGGAAAACGAACTTGCGAGAGGGTGAGGTCCTGCGGCCCGGCCCGACCGCCGTCCTCCAGCTCCTGCTCGACCCCCGCGAGGGCGGTCCGGGCGGGGCCGGCGTGCTCGCGGCCGTGCTGGACGGCGGCGTCGATCTGGTGCAGCTGCGGATGAAGGCGGCCACCACCGCCGAACGGATCGCTGCCGCCCGCGTGCTGTGCCGCGAGCTCGCGCCGCGGGCGGTGCCGCTGTTGATCAACGATGACGTCGCGGCAGCGGTGGAGCTCGGCCCGGAGGTGGCCGGCGTCCACCTCGGCCAGGACGACCTGTCGGTGTCCGCGGCGCGCGCGCGTCTCGGGCCCGGTTCGTGGATCGGCCAGTCGACCCATTCCGTGGCGGAGCTGTGCGCCGCGACGGCCGTGGGCGCCACCCACTTCGGGCTCGGCGCCTGTTTCGCCACCGCCACCAAGACGGTTCCGCGCCTGCTCACCGCGGCCGAACTGCGCGCCGCGACCGCCGTCGCCACGCGCCCGCTCTACGCCATCGGCGGCATCACGCCGGAGAACGTCGGCCGACTGGTCGACTGCGGCGTCTCGCGCGTCGCCGTGTCGAGCGCGCTGCTGACTGCGACCGACCCGCGCGCCGCCGCCGCCGCGCTCCGCCGTGCGCTCGCGCGAACGGCGCCGCCGCCGCCGCGAACGGCGTGAACGACCGCTGCCGGCGTCGTTCATACGGTCGCCGAGGCGACGGGGGACGAGCCATGTGCAGCGAGCTGCCGACGAAGAACGAGGAGTGGGAAGCGGCGGCACGCGAATTCGCGCCGATGCGGCCGGTCCTGCACCGGTTCCTGATGGCGCGCGTGCGCGACCACCACGTCGCCGAGGACCTCACCCAGGAGACGTTGTGGCGCGGGGTGGTCCACGCCGGCCAGCTCCGTGCGCGCGGTGCGGCACTCGGCTGGCTGCTGCGCATCGCGTGGCATGTCGCGCTCGACTGGCATCGTCGCCGCGTCCGCCGGCGCCAGGCGTGGCGGGTCGCCTGCGGCGCGGCCGCATCGGGGCTCGACGAGGCAGCGGCCTGCGTGGCCGAACCCGGCGATCTTGAGCGGGGGGAGGAGGCGGCGCGCTCGGCCGAGTGCCGGCGCCGGCTCGCAGAGCTGCTGGCGCGACTCCGGCCGATCGACCAGGTGTTGCTGCTCGGCTACCACTTCTCCGGGCTCAGCTGCCGCGATCTCGCCGTGCGGACCCGGCTCTCCCGGGCGACCGTGAAGCAGCGACTCTGTCGGGCGCGCCGCCGCCTCCGACCGGAGGCCGACCTGCGCCTGCTGCCGGCGCGACCGGCACGAACCGACCCGGCACGCGCCTCGGCGTGAGGCCGTCTGCGGCGACCGTCGCCGCGGCGCCTGCCGGAGGCCGATCGCGCGGATATCGTGCGCCGCCTCCCCGCCGGACCGGCGGATGGAAAGCGGCGCGACGAACGTTGCGGGTGGCGACCAGAACGATGCAACCTTCACCTCCGACCCGGCGTGATTTCCTGCTCGGCACCGGCGCGACGGCGGCGTCGCTGCTGGCGCTCACGCGCGGACTTGCCGCGCAGGAGACGCCGGCAGCGCCCGCCGATGCGACCGCGCCGCCGCCGCCGCCGCCGCGTCCCGAACCGCAGGTGAAGGTCGGCGTCATCGGCGTCGGCGGCATGGGCCGCCACCACTGCGAGCGGCTCCTCGCACTGCACAAGGAAGGCCGGGAGAACGTCCGCGTCATCGCCCTGGCCGACGTCTGCAAGCCGCATCTCGACGAGGCGGTCGAGCTGTGCGCGCGCGAGCAGGGCGAGAACGGGCAGCCGTTCGCCGTGCAGGCGCATCGCGACTATCGCGCGCTGCTGGCCAACCCCGAGGTGCAGGGGGTGGTGATCGCGTCGCCCGAGCACTGGCACTCGCAGATGGCCATCGACGCCCTGCGCGCCGGCAAGGACGTCTACGTCGAGAAGCCGATGACGCTGCGGCTCGACCAGGCGTTCGACCTCTGGCGCGAGACGCGCAGCAGCGACCGCATCGTGCAGGTCGGCACGCAGTACGTGATGAAGCCGAAGTACGCGAAGGCGCGCGAGCTGATCCAGTCCGGCGCCATCGGCCATCCGGTGTCGAGCCAGACCGGTTACTGCCGCAACTCGAAGGCGGGCGAGTGGAACTACTACGCCGTCCGCCCCGAGGTGCAGCCGGGCGAGATGCTCGACTGGGAGGCGTGGTGCGGACCGCTCGGGCCGCAGCCGTTCGATGCGCTGGTGTTCCATCGCTGGCGGCGCTACCGGCGCTGGTCGACCGGGATCATCGGCGACCTGCTGGTGCACGAGATCACGCCGCTGCTGCAGGCGCTCGCCGTCGGCTGGCCGGTGCGGGTCAGCGCGATCGGCGGCCACTACGTCGACAAGGCGATGGAGAACCACGACCAGGTCAACCTCGTGATCCAGTTCGAGAAGGAGCACACGCTCGAGGTGCTCGGCTCGACCTGCAACGCGCTGGTGCCCGACACGATCGTGCGCGGCCACAAGGGCAACCTGCTGCTGACCGGCACCCACTGCGAGCTCCGGCCGGAACCGACCTACCAGGACGAGGTCGAGGCGCAGTCGGCCAAGTTCGAGAAGGTGCCCGATCAGGACCTGCTGCGGATGAACTGGCTGCAGTCGATCCGCACGCGCCAGCCGCCGGCCTCGCCGGTCGAGCTCTCGACCCAGGTGATGGTCATCGTCGACCTCGCCACGCGCGCGCTCTGGGAAGGCGGCTCCTGGGGGTTCTCTCCGGCCAGCCTGACCGCATACCGGGCGTGAGTCGATGAGATCCCAGCCGAAAGAGGCCGCCCGCCGCAAGGTGACGACGCTGCGGCTGCAGGAGATGAAGGAGCAGGGCGAGCGGATCGCCGCGCTCACCGCCTACGACTGGCTGATGGCGCGGCTGCTCGACGAGTCGGGGATCGACCTGATCCTGGTGGGCGATTCGGCGGCGATGGTCTTCTGCGGCCACGACACGACCATCTCGATGACGATGCCGCAGATGCTCTACCACGCGTCGGTCGTGGCGCGGGCGGCGAAGCGGGCGCTGGTGGTCGGCGACCTGCCGTTCATGAGCTACCAGCTGAGCGAGGAAGAGGCGCTGAAGAACGCCGGCGCCTTCATGAAGGAGGCGCTGGTCGAGGCGGTGAAGCTCGAGGGCGGGGAGAGCGTCTGCCCGACGGTGCGGCGCATCGTCGATGCCGGCATCCCGGTCATGGGCCACCTCGGCCTCACGCCGCAGTCGATCCACAAGTTCGGGACCTACAAGACGCGCGGCGTCGAGCGCGGCGAGGCGGAGCAGCTGCTGCGCGACGCCAAGGCGCTGCAGGACGCCGGCGCCTTCGCGGTCGTCCTCGAGAAGATCCCGGCCGAGCTGGCGCGCGAGGTCACGAAGTCGCTGCGCATCCCGACCGTCGGGATCGGCGCCGGCCCCGACTGCGACGGCCAGATCCTGGTGAGCCACGACCTGCTCGGCCTCTTCACCCGCTTCCGGCCGCGCTTCGTCCGCCGCTACGCCGAGCTCGGCAAGGCGATGCAGGACGCCTTCCGCCAGTACACCGCCGACGTCAAAGGCGCCACCTTCCCCAACGCCGCCGAGAGCTACTGGCAGGGGGAGGAGGAGGCGGGCGAGAGTTCCGGCGCCACGTGAGCGGCGCGGAACGCGGCCCTTGACCCGCGCGACGGCGTGCTAGATACTTTGCGACGCAAAGCAGATGGGGCGCCGCAGCGTCGGGAGGCATGACCGCTTCCCCGCCCCGACTTCCCGGGATCGACCATGGCCGACACGGCTCCGGACGCAAACGCAGGCGCGCTCGCCCCACGACAGGTGCCGCGCTCCGTCGCGATCATCATGGACGGCAACGGCCGCTGGGCGCAGCAGCGCGGCCTGCCCCGCGTGGCCGGCCATCGCGCCGGCGCCCTCGCCGTGGACCGCGTGACCGAGGAGGCGGCGCGACTCGGCATCGAATCGCTGACGCTCTATGCCTTCTCCAGCGAGAACTGGCAGCGCCCGCAGGGCGAGGTCGACGCCTTGTGGAAGCTGCTTGTCCGCGACCTCAAGCGGCGCGGGCCGAAGTGCGTGAAGCAGGGCATCCGGCTGATCTCGATCGGTCGGCGCGACCGGATGCCGCCGACCGCCTCCGCCGAGCTCGACCGGGTGATGCACGAGACCGCTGGCGGCAAGCGGATGCAGCTCTGCCTCGCCCTCGACTACGGTGGCTGGTGGGACCTCGGCGAACTGGCCGAGCGCGTACGCCAAGGCGAGCGCGCGGGCACGTTGCCGGCCGGTCCGCTCACCCGCGAGACGCTCGAGCGTCTGCTGCCGTCGGCCGCGGTGCCGCCGGTCGACCTGCTGATCCGGACCGGGGGCGAGGCGCGCATCTCCAACTTCCTGCCGTGGCAGCTCGCCTACGCCGAACTGCTGTTCCTGCCGACGCTGTGGCCGGAGTTCGACGCGGCCGGGCTCGCCGCCGCCTGCGCCGAGTTCGCCCGCCGCAGCCGCCGCTTCGGGCGGGTCGAAGCGTCGCCGGAGGCGGCGCTGCGGACGGCGCCGCCGCCGCCGGTCGCGCCCGCCGTCGCGCCTCCGCGCCGACGCGGACTGGCCGCCCTGCTGAGGAGCCGCCGATGAACGAGCACGGCCGGCCCGAGGTCGCCCGCGGCGACCTCTTCGAGATCCGCCGGATGCTGGTCCGCTCCGGCACGTTCGACGGCTACCGCGCCGCGCCGGTGGCCTGGTCGGGCGCGCTGGCGCTGTCGGCGGGGATCGTGCAGCGGGTCGCCGCGCCGGGTCCGCTGGCGTTCGTCGCGCTGTGGGTCGCCACCGCCGCCATCAGCTCGGCGATCAACGTCATCGGCATCGCCCGCACCTACGGGGCCTCGCTGCGGCAGTGGGAGCGCAGCCTCGCCTTCGCCGCTCTGCTCGACCTGGCGCCGGCGGTGCTCGGCGGCGTGGTGGCGACGGCGGCGCTGCTGCTGCGCGGCTCGCCCGAGCTGCTGCCCGGCACCTGGATGATCTTCTACGGCAGCGGCGTCATGGTCTCGCGTCGCCATGTGCCGCGCGCCTGCGCCTGGATCGGTCTCGCTTACGTGCTGGCCGGTGGCGCGACGCTCGCGCTGCTGCCGGGCGGGCTGGCGTTGCGTGCCGACGTGATGGCGGGCGCCTTCGGCGTCGGACAGCTGGTGCTGGCCTCGATCCTGTCGCGCGGCGCGGAGAGCTCGCCATGAGCGGCGCGCGCGACGGCGAACAGCGCGGGCGCTTCGCCTACCCGGAACTCGACCGCGTGCTGCACGAACGGGCGCGGCTCGGGATCCTCTCCTGCCTGATCACGCACCAGGTGAAGGTGGCGTTCTCGGAGTTGCGCGACCTGTGCGACCTGACCGACGGCAACCTGAGCCGGCACCTGAAAGCGCTCGAGGAGGCCGGGATCATCGCGCTCGAGCGCGAGGAGAAGGAGGGCGCGCGGCCGACCACGTGGATCGCCTTCACGCGCGGCGGGCGCAAGCGCTTCCTCGACTACGTCGAGGTGCTCGAGTCGATCGTCCGCACCTCGGCGGCGTCGACGCGCGCGTCGCGACGGGCGCCACCGGCCGTCGTGCTTCCGGACGGCAGCGTCGGCCGCGTCCCGGCCTGAGGCGCGGCGCCGCCAAGCGATGCGAATCCGGATCGCGAGCTGGAACATCCACAAGGGGATCGGCGGCGTCGATCGGCGCTACCGCCCCGAGCGGATCATCGACGTGCTGCGCGCGATCGACGCCGATGCCTGCTTGCTGCAGGAGGTCGATGACGGTGCGCGCCGCTCGCGCTTCGACCGGCAGGTCGACCTGTTCGGCGATGCGCTCGGGATGCGCTGGCGCGCCTGGTTCCCGAACCACCAGCTGAAGGTCGGCCGCTACGGCAACGCGATCCTGTCGCGCGTCCCGTTCCACGGCGCGCACAACCTGGGCCTCACGCTGCCGCTGCACAAGCGGCGCAGCGCGCTCCATGCCCGGTTCCCGGTGCCGGGCCATCCGCGGCCGCTCTGGGTCTTCAACTGCCATCTCGGGCTGGTCGAGGCGGAACGGCGCCAGCAGCTGCGCCGCATCCTGCGCTGCATCGACGATCACCACGGCAGCGAGGAGGACGTGGTCGTGGCGGGCGACCTGAACGACGTCTGGCAGCAGCTCGGCAAGGCGGTGCTGCAGCCGGCCGGATTCCGCAGCGTGGCCCGGCCGCTGGCGACGTTCCCCGCGTTCAAGCCGCTGCGTCCGCTCGACCGCGTCTTCGTCCGCGGGCGGCTCGCCATCGACTCGTTCCACCGGGTCGACGGCGCGCTGGCGCGAACGGCGTCAGACCACCGGCCGATCTGGTTCGACCTCGTCTCCGCGTGACGCGCGCGCGGCGGCGGGCAGCTCCGGCGCCGACCGCCACAGCTCCACCAGCAGCAGCAATCCGACGCCGACGAAGGACGCCAGCAGATTGGCGCCGGCGGCGATGAACCAGGCGGCGCCGCCGCCGCCGGCGGCGACGAGGAACGGCAGTCCGAACGTCGCCGCGGTCGAGCCGAAGCCGTGCAGCGTCAGCGCGATCTTCGCTCGATCGGAGAGGCGCGTCAGGATCAGCAGGTGCAGCAGGATGAACTGCACGATCGGGACGGTGAACAGGTGGGGGTGGACGACGTCGACGAGGAAGCGGGTCGACTTGGGCGGGGCCGGCTGCGCCGCGACCGCGGCGTCGATCAGGTCCTCGCCCGGCAACAGCGGCTCGGCTCCATCGCCGGCGGCGGCGTCGCCGTGGAAGTAGCGCTCCGCGCCGGTCGGCGTGAACTCGGCGCGATCACGGTACTTCTGCGAGCCGACCAGCAGCGCCGCCTCGATCAGCACGACGAAGCAGGTCAGCACGACCCGCGTCGGCAGCGGCAGGCGCGAGAGATGGAGCTTGGGACTCAGCGTGTAGCGCATGCGCTGCCCGGCCAGGCGCAGAGTCGCCGCGGCGCGGCGTCGGGTGCGACGAACAGGCCGCCGGTGGCCGGCCAGGTCGCGAGGAACGCCGCACCCTGCTCCGGACCGGCGACGAAGAGCGCGGTCGACAGCCCGTCGGCGCGCGCGGCAGTGGCGGCGATGACGCTCGCCGAGGCGACGGTGCGCACCGGTTCGCCGGTGCGCGGGTCGAGCAGATGGGGGAAGCGCTCGCCGTCGATCTCGACCGTCTTCTCGTAGCCGCCCGACGTCGACAGCGCGGCATCGCGCAGCATCACCACCTCGAGCGACCGGTCGGGGTGCGCCGGATCGCGGATCAGGATCGGCCAGCCGGCGCCCTCCTCGCCGCCGCCGAGCGCGCGGCAGGTGCTGCCGAAGTCGACCAGCGCGTTGCCGATGCCGCGTTCGCGCAGCACCGCGACCGCGGCGTCGACCGCCATGCCCTTGCCGATCGCGCCGGGATCGAGCCGGACGTGCGGCCGGGTGAAGGCGAGCGTGCTTGCCGCCGGATCGAAGGCCACGCCGGCGAAGCCGCCACCCGCGATCAAGGCCGCGAGCTGTTCCGGCGCCGGCCGCGCCGACGCGCCGCCGCGGAAGCCCCACGCGCGCACCAGTTCGCCGATGCCAGGGTCGAACGCGCCGTCGGTGGCGCGCCAGAGCGCCGCCGACCCGGCGAGGAAATCGGCGAAGGGCGCGCTGACGCGCACCGGGCCGGCCGCGGCCGTGCGATTCGCCGCCGAGAGCTCGCTCTCCTCGCGCCAGTCGGACAGCACCGCGTCGAGTGCCTCCGCGGCCGACAGCGCCGCTTGCACCGCGGCATGCGTGCCCGCGCCGCCATCGAGCGCCACCACGGCGAGCTCGCTGCCCATCACCAGGCGGCGGCCTTCGACGCGCACCGGCGCCGGCGCCGGCGTCGCCTGCTGCAGCGCGATCTCCTTCGCGCCGTCGCGGCGCGCGGCCGCCAGCAGCTCGCCGGGTTCGCGCCCGAGGAAATGGTGGTCCAGCAGCGCCAGGACCTTGCGCGTCCCTTCGCACAGCGCCACCGAGGAGAGCGTCGCGCCGCTGACGTGGATCACGTCGCGGTGGATCTGGATCGGATCGGCCAGCGTCCGCCCCTCGAGCTGGGCGAGGAACCGGCGCGAGCGCACCTCGCCGCCGTGGCTCTCGCGGTAGACCATCACCGCGCAGCGGCGCACGCGGCCATCCGGCTCGGCGGCGACCAGCAGCGTGATCGGCTCGGTCTTGCCGATCTCGTTGGTGATGACGGCGAAGCCGTCGAGTCGCCCGTCACGCAGGCCGAGGTAGACGAGGAACCCCTTCTCGGCGAGGTCGCGGCGCAGCGCCGTCGCCAGTCGCGCCCGCGCCGCGTCGTCGAGCAGGAAGCGCAGTTCGAGCGCCGCGCTGCAGCCCGGGAACGCGAGATCGAGCGCCTGCACCTTGGTCAGCAGCACCTCGGCGGTCTCGTCGCGGGCGCCGCGCGCGGGCGCCGCCGCCGGGCCGCCACCCGTGCCCGCCGCGGCGGCCGGCGACGGCAGCAGAGCGGCGAGGAGCGTGACGCAGCCGGCCGCGAGCGCGCGGAAGCGACGGGGCAGGGATGCCACGGTGCAGGCCATCAGAAGTAGGTTGCGATCGAGGCCACGAAGGCGTCGTTGTCGACCGGCGCGCGCGTGCCGCTCTCGCTGTTCAGCTGGTAGTCGAACTTGAGCACCGTCTGCGACTGGTTCGGCCGGAAGTTCACGCCGAAGGTCCACCGCTCGCGCTCGGAGCCGTCGAGGTCGACTTCGTCGCGCCGCACCACCAGCGTGATGTGCGCGCCGGCATCGATCCAGCTCAGCCGGCCGGCGCCGGCGAGGAAGTCGGGGTAGAGCCGGTAGTTGAGCTGTCCGTACCAGCCGGCCAGCCGGTCGGGGATCCCGCTCGCCTCGGCCAGCGCATCGGTCTCGAGTCGTGCGTGGGCGGCTTCGGCCAGGAACTCGAAGCCGTCGACGAAGCTGCCCGCGCTGCCGTCGAGCCCGAGCAGTCGCGACAGGAGCCGACCGTCCAGCGCGCCGTCGAGGGCGACGATCGTCAGGTGGTTCTCGCTGCCCTCGTCGTAGGTCCCGTGGTGCGCCGAAACGCCGAGCACGCCGCCCAGCTGCGGGCTCCACTCGACCCGACCGACCCCGGCGAAGGCGTTGTTGATGTCGTTGTAGGGCTTCTCGGCGCCGAGCGAGTCGTGCGGCCGGCCGCCGCGCAGGCCGCTCGAGTCGTCGAAGCCGGCGGTGCCGTCGTCGAGCAGTCCCTTGAAGCCGCCGGTCAGGTACGCCTCGTAGGTCACCTGGCCGACCGGGGAGTCGGCCGTGGCCAGCGTGCCGAACCCGCCGAACCCCGCCTCGTGCAGCGTCGTCGGGATCACGAACTGATCGACCAGCGGCCGGTCGGTCAGCTCGTTCACCGGCGAGTCGTGGACCAGGTTGAACTTGCCGAGCGGGCTCAGGATCACGCCCGCGCGGAAGTTGAATGCGTCCCGGATCAGCAGGTCGACCACCGCGAACTCGACGTCGACCTCGTGGCCGTCCTCGATCTCGATCTCGGTGGCGAAGCGGACGTGCTCGGATGGCTGGGCGTAGATGAACGGGATCAGGCGGTGGAAGCGGAAGTCGCGGTCGACCCCGTCGACGTCGAAGTACTCGAAATCGACGTAACCGCCGAGTGCGACGTTGCCGAAGCCGGCGAGGAACGGCTTGGTGTAGAGGCCGCCGAACGCCTGCGACAGGCCGCTGTCGGCGAGCCGCTCGCTGCCCGCCATCAGTTTCGCCGCGCCGTCGCCCGCCTGGCCGGCGGCCGCGCCGCCCGGAGCGCCGAGTGCCGCGAGGTCGGCGTCGAGTTCATCGGCGGCGCCGCCCACGTTGGCGGCGTCGAGCCGCGCGCGCAGTTCCGCGTTCTGCCGCTCGAGCGCATCGAGGCGGCGCAGGATGGCGGCGTCATCGGCGGCCGGAGGCGCCTGGCCGGCAGCGGGCGGGATTGCGCCGGCGAGCGCCACCATGGTCGCGCCAACGGCGGGCAGCGCCATCGATCGGGACGGCCCGCGGGCCCGCGGGCGCGAGGGAGAAAGGCCGGGAATCATGGTCCGTCGTGCTCTTCGAGAGTGGTTGCGCCAGGCCACGGCGGGCATGGCGGCAGGAACGCGGGCGGAAATATATTGAGATAGAGTCTCAATTTCAACAGAGGATCGACCTTGCGCCCGTCTTCTGGGAAACCGATCGACTCCCCCGGCGGCACGGCGGTTCGCGCTCCGGAGAACCGGGCCTACGCTGCGGCGATTCCCGCGGAGCCTTGTCATGCCGTTCACTGATCCGGCGCGGCGCGACTTCCTCGCCTGGTGCGGCACACTCGGTCTCGGCGCGACCGCCTTCCCCGAGGCGCTGCTCGGCCTGGTGCAGGACGCGCCGGCAGTGACGCGCGCGATGATCGAGCAGGCCGAGAAGCTGGCCGGACTCGCCTTCACCGACGCGCAGCGCGCGCAGGTCGAGCAGTCGGTCAACGAGCAGCGCGCCACCTTTGCCCGCCTGCGCGCCGCTCCGCTCGACAACCAGGTTGCGCCGTGCCTCGACTTCGATCCGCTGCCGGTCGGCCGCGAGCGGCCCGCGCCGTCGCCGCGCCGCGTCCGGCTGCCCCCGGCCGCGCCGATCGCGGCGCCGACCGAGATCGAGGAACTGGCGTTCGCGCCGGTTTGGCAACTGGCGCAGTTGCTGCGGGCGCGCGAGATCTCTTCGGTCGAGCTGACCGAGATGTGCCTCGATCGCCTCGAGCGGCACGACCCGACGCTGCTCTGCACCGTGACGTTGATGCGCGAGCGAGCGCTGGCGCAGGCGGCTGCCGCGGACGCCGAACTCGATGCCGGCAAGTGGCGCGGACCGCTGCATGGCGTGCCGTGGGGAGCGAAGGACCTGCTCTACACCCGGGGCGTGCGCACCACGTTCGGCGCCGAGCCGTATCGCGAGCAGGTGCCGGCCTTCGACGCGGCGGTGGTGGAGCGGCTCGACGCCGCCGGCGCGGTGCTGGTGGCCAAGCTGACGCTCGGCGCGCTGGCGATGGGGGACCAGTGGTTCGGCGGGATGACGCGCAATCCGTGGAACCCCGAGCAAGGGTCGAGCGGCAGTTCCGCCGGCTCGGCGGCGGCCACCGCGGCGGGGCTGGTCCCGTTCGCGATCGGCAGCGAGACGCTCGGTTCGATCATCTCGCCGTCGGTGCGGTGCGGCACGACGGGTTTGCGGCCGACCTTCGGCCGCGTCAGCCGCCACGGCGCGATGGCGCTGTCGTGGTCGATGGACAAGCTCGGGCCGCTCTGCCGCGACGCGCTCGATTGCGCGCTGGTGTTCGCCGCCATCGAGGGGCGCGATCCACGCGACCGCTCCACCGTCGATCAGGGCTTCGATTTCGACGGCAGCGCCGGGCTCGCGGGGCTCCGGCTCGGCTACCTGCGCGCCGGATTCCCGGCCAACGCGAGTGCGGCCGACAAGGCCGTGCTCGACGTGCTGCGGGCGCAGGGCGCGACGTTCGATCCGGTCGACCTGCCGGGGGCGGCGGCCGCGGACCTCGGCGACATGCTGACCGTCGAGGCGGCGAGCGCCTTCGACGACCTCACGCTTTCAGGCGGCCTCGACCAGCTGCGCGAGCAGGGTCCGGGCGCCTGGCCGGCGACGTTCCGCAGCGCGCGGCTGATTCCGGCGGTCGAGTACCTGCGCGCGGCGCGCCGCCGCACCGAACTGCTCGCGGCGACGTGGCAGGCATTCGGCGACTTCGACGTGATCGTCACCCCGCCGTATGCGGGCGGCGTGCTGCAGCTGACGAATCTCACCGGCCATCCGGCGCTGGTGCTGCCGCACGGTTTCTCGCGCGACGGGACGCCGACCAGCATCACGTTCGTCGGTCGGCTCTACGGCGAGGCGGCGCTGCTGCGCGTCGGCGCCGTGTTCCAGGCGGCCACCGACCACCACCGGCGCATGCCGCCGCGTTTCGCGGTCTGATCCGGATCGGCGCCGGCGCGACGGCGGGCGCGGAGCCTGAGAGCGGTGCCTTCGACCTCAGTGCGAGTGCGACTCGCCCTTTTCCTCGCCGAAGTTGGCGGCGAGCAGGCCGCCCGTCACGAAGCCGGCGCCGAAGCACATGATCCCGACCGCCACCCGGATGCCCATCGGCTGCGAGCCGGAGACGGCCCAGTCGATGGCGAGCGCGACGAAGCCGCCGATGAACGACCAGCGCACCACCTTCTTCACTTCCGAGTTCATCGTTTCATCCTTGCGAGTCGGCTTCGCCCACGCGTCCCCTCGATTGCGGTGCGGCGCAGTCGCGGGAGGTTAGCGGTGGCGCGCGTCCGGGCGAAGGGGGCGCGGCGCGGCCGCGGCGGTCACTTCCACGCCAGCAGGTAGGCCACCCACGAGTCGTCGTTCTTCGCGTGCTCCACGTGGCGGAATATGCCGCTCCCCTCCCCGTTCTTGTCGTACAGCTCCCACAGCACGTCGACCCGCCGGAATCCGGCGTCGAGCAGCGCCTCGCGCGTCTCCGGGAGCGTCCAGACCCGCCAGTCGTAGCGGTAGACGTTGCGCCGCCGGCTGCCGTCGGGGAACTCGAAGTGGATCCGGCGCAGCGTCCGGTGGGTGATCGGGTCGACCGCACCCTGGTCCCAGACGTAGGTGAAGCCGCCCATCCGCCGCTCGTCCCGGCCGGGTGTGAACGACGTCGGGCCGCCATGGATGTCGAGCGCGAACAGCCCGTCGGCGGCGAGGCCGCGCTGCGCCGCCTTGAAGTAGCGGAGCAGGGCGGGGCGATCGAGGAAGACGCACCAGCTGAAGTTGAAGGCGCAGGTGAGGTCGGCGCGCGGCACGCGAGCGGAGCGCACGTCCAGGCGCAGCCAGCGCATCCGGCGCGGGTCGGCGCCGTCGGGGTTGCCGGGTCGGAAATGGCGGCGGCGACCCCAGGCCATGGTCGCCGCCGAGAGGTCGACGCCGACCGCGCGGCGGGCCGGATCGCTGCGGATCCACTCCGCGCACATCCAGGCGGTGCCGGCGAAGTCCTCGCGCAGGACCAGCGGCACCCGCCGTCGACGCCGCTCGAACCAGCGGATCATCAGGGCGACGTCGGCGGCCGGGTCCTGAACCGACTTCTCGTAGAGTTCGTGCGGATCGACGGTGCGGGCGGTGTAGCGATGGCGGGTCACGCGATTCCTCAGCGACGGCTGCGCGGCGGGTTCTCGGCGGGGAAGTTGGCCAGGCGCGGATCGAGTTCGGCGAGCCCCCAGGCCATCACCGCCATCGCCGCGACGTTCAGCGCCAGCTCGTGCGGATCGGCCTTGTCGGGCGTGTCGGCCGCGGTGTGGTGGTAGTCGAAGTACCAACGGCTGTCTTGGCGCAGGCCGAGCGTCGGCACGCCGGCGGCACGCAGCGGGCCGATGTCGGCGCCGCCGCCGCCCTTCGTGATCTCGCCGGCACCGATGCCGCGCAGCAGCAGGCCGAGCTGCTGCACCCGCGCGAGATCGCCGTCGCTGCTGGTGCAGCCGAATCCGAGCGGCCGGCCGGCGCCGGAGTCGGCCTCGATCGCGGCGACGTGGTTCGCGAGATCGGCGCGATGCTCGGCGAAGTAGCCGTCGCCGCCGCGCAGCCCGTTCTCCTCGTTCATGAACAGGACCAGGCGCAGCGTGCGCCGCGGCCGCAGGCCGAGCTCGCGGATCAGGCGGGCCGCCTCCCACGCGATCACCACGCCGGCGCCATCGTCGAGCGCGCCGGTGCCGAGATCCCACGAGTCGAGGTGGCCGCCGAGGAGGACGATCTCCTCGGGCTTCTCGCGTCCAGGCAGCTCGGCGACGACGTTGGCCGACTCGACGTCCGGCAGGGTCTCGCAGCCGAGGTCGAGCGAGACCTCGACGTCGCGCTCGCGCGCGATGAGGCGGTCGAGCATCTCGGCGTCCTCGGCGGAGAGCGCGACCGCCGGGATCTTCGTCACGCCGGGGTCGTAGTTCATCGCGCCGGTGTGGGGGAGGCGGGCATTGCCGGTGCCGACGCTGCGGATCAGGACGGCGACCGCGCCGAGCTTGGCCGCGGCGCTGGCGCCATCGCTGCGGATCGAGACGGTCGGGCCGTAGCCCGAAGCGGGGTCGTCGCGCTCCATCTTGCGGGTCAGCAGCACCATCTTCCCGCGCACTTCGGCGGGAGACAGCCGGGCGAGCGTCTCGAGGCTCGGCGTCGCGATCACCGCCGCCTTGAGCGGCCTGCCGCCGGTGCCGACGCTGCCGCCGAGGGCGCAAGCGGCCAGTTCCTGCTCCCGCGGCAGGCTCATCGTCACGCGGCAATGGCCGCGCACCCAGCGCGGCACCATCACCCGCTCGGCGTGGACGTTGCTGAAGCCGTCGCGGGTGAGTCGATCGAGGCACCACGCCACCGCGAGGTCAGCGCCGGTGCTGCCGGAGAGGCGCGATCCGCAGTCGTCGCACAGCTGTTCCAGGGTCTCCACCGCCCGATTGGCGATCAGCGCGCGGCCGATCAGCCGCGTGGCGCCCTCGAGCAGCGATCCGGCCAGCTGGGGAAGCTCCTCCGAGCGCAGCGGCGTGCCGAGGTTCTGGTCGTCGAGCCAGGGGCTCTCCGTCTTCATGGGAGACGACTGCCCGGCGACGACGCGCGCCACCAGCAGCGCCGCCGCGATCGTCCGCCATGCGCGCATCGTCTGCTCCTCGCGAAGGGCGAGGAGGATAGCCCCGTGCGCCGTGCCGGCCGACTCAGGGCTTTGCGGCGTCGTCGGGGGGACGCATGTCGTCGTCGTCGCGCGGATCGCGGCCGGCCTTGGCCAGCGCCAGGCGCAGCAAAAACTCGATCTGCGCGTTGACGCTGCGCAGGTCGTCGCGCGCCCAGCGTTGGAGCGCGTCGAACAGCCGCGGATCGATCCGCAGAAGGTAGGGCTTGCGTTCGCTGGCCAAGGGGGCGCGCGCGGCCGGCGCGCAAGGCGGCCGGCCGCGCCTCCGCATCAACGCAGGGTCATTGGTAGAGCGTGCCGACGTTCACGACCGGCGTCGATTGGCCGTTGCCGCACAGGACGACCAGCAGGTTGCTGACCATCGCCGCGCGCCGCTCGCCGTCGAGTTCGACGACCTTGTGCCGTTCGAGTCGTTCGAGCGCCATCTCGACCATGCCTACGGCGCCTTCGACGATCTTGGCGCGCGCGGCGAGGATCGCGCTGGCCTGCTGGCGCTGCAGCATCGCGTGGGCGATCTCCGGCGCGTAGGCGAGGTGGGTGATCCGTGCCTCGATGATCTCGACGCCCGCCTGGTCGACGCGATCGCGGATCTCCTCCTTGAGCTTGGCGGCGACTTCGGCCGGGTGGCTGCGCAGCGCGATTGCGCCGTCCTCGTGCGGGTCGTAGCTGTAGTGGGTCGCGAGGTTGCGCACCGCCGACTCGGCCTGCACGTGGACGTAGTTCTGGTAGTCGTCGACCTGGAAGAGCGCCTGCGCGCTGTCGACCACGCGCCAGACGACCACGGCGGCGATCTCGACCGGATTGCCGTCCCGGTCGTTGACCTTGAGCTTCTCGCTCTCGAAGTTGCGCACGCGCAGCGAGACCGCCTTCTTCTGCGAGAAGGGGTTCACCCACCAGAGACCGGGCTGGCGCACCGAGCCGCGGTAGTTGCCGAAGAGCGTGATGACGCGCGCCTCGTTCGGCTGCACCGAGAAGAGGCCCGGCAGGCACCAGAGCGAGGTGATCAGCAGGATCAGCGCCGGCAGCACCAGGATCGGCATGCGCGTCACGCCGGCGAAGATCAGCAATCCGATGGCGCCGAGGATCTGGAAGAGCAGCAGGAAGAGGCGACCGAGTCCTTCGACCGGCGTGGCGGGACGCTCGCTGACGGGGTCGCGAGCAGGAAGGAGTGGGACGGTCATGGGAGAGGCTCCAGCTTGGGTCTCGGAGAAGTGATATCACATCGATTACTAAATGCCATGACATGAGGTTCGAATCCCGGGAGCACCGCCGGGCGTCCCTGGGGCGCCCCGGGGAGGCACTTGGGGGCCCGGCGGGTGACCGCGGCACCCGCCGGAGGCGGTCCTACCGCTCGAACGCGGCGCCGCGAGCGGGCCGCCGCCGGCCTCCGCCGGCTGCTGTGCGCTACGACGCCGGCTCGGCCGGAGGGCGCGACACCGCCGCTCGCCGTCGCCACTCGAAGACCGCGTAGACGACCACGCCGAGGCCGAAGACCCACGCGCTCCTCTCCATGGCGAGCGGCGCGGCGCTGCGGAAGTGGGAGCCGAAGACCCAGATCGACAGCAGCAGGAAGAGGCCGGGCACCCACGGATAGCCCCACGCCTTGTAGGGCCGCGGCAGGTCGGGCCGCGTCACCCGCAGCACGAAGAGGCCGAGCGCGCAGAGCGTGAAGCCGAGCCAGTCGAAGAACGTCGTCATGTCGAGCAGGTCGAGCAGGTCGCCGAGCGCCAGATGGACGATGGCGGCGATCGCCTGCAGCGAGATCGCCAGCGCCGGCGTGCCGAAGCGCGAGTGCAATCGGCCGATCGCGGCGGGGAAGAGGCCGTCGCGCGCCATCTCGCAATAGATGCGCGGCGTGACCATCAGGAGCGCCTGCGTGATCGCGAACGTGCTGGTCATCACCAGCGCCGCGACCAGGAGTTCGCCGTGCGGGAGGACCTTGCCGGCGGCGTCGGCGGTGGGGGTGGTCGACGCGGCGAGCCCGTCGGCGCCGAGCACGGCCAGCAGCGCTCCGTTCAGCGACAGGTAGAGCACGATGACGCCGACCGTCCCCAGCAGGATCCCGAGCGGCAGCGTGCGGCGCGCGTCCTTCACCTCGCCGCCGACCGCGGCGACGTTCTGCCAGCCGCCGTAGGTGAACATCGCCTTGAAGAGTGCCGCGTTGAAGGCGGTGAGCGTGATGCCGCTCGCGGCGGCGCCGACCGTGCTCGCGCCGGTCGATTCCGGCGCCGCATCGGTCGCGGCTCCCACCGCCGCCGGCGCGCCGCCGGACAGCCACCACCACGCGCCGAGTGCCACCACGCCGAGGATGCCGGCGATCTTCGCCACCATCGCGATGTTCTGCACCGTCGCGCCGAGTCGCAGCCCCCGCACGTTGAGCCACGCGAAGCCGACGATCAGCAGGAACGCGATCGTCTTCTCACCGAGCGGACCCGCCGCGCCGAGGTCCCCCGGCCAGTTGCAGGCGTGGGTCATCCCGTCGGTAATCGGCGCGAGCAGCGCGCGCACGCTCTCGCCCAGCGCCGCAAGGCTCGCCCCCGACTCGACGTCGCGCGCCGCGTCGATCACCAGCGCGAGGTGCTTGGCGAAGATCCGCCCGACCCACGCGATGGCGTTCGAGACGATCGCCGCCAGCAACAGCCAGCCGAACATGAAGGCCGGGAAGCGCCCGAACGGCTCGCGCACGAAGACGTACTGCCCGCCGCAGCGCGGGAACATCGCCGCCAGCTCGGCGAAGACCAGCGCCCCGGTCAGCGCGATCACGCCGCCGAGCCCCCACACCGCGAAGATCCAGCCGCCCGTCTTCACCTGCGCCGCCACCGCCGCCGGATTGGCGAAGCAGCCGGCGCCGATGATGCAGCCCATCACGATCATCGTGACGTCGAACAGGCCGAGGACCGGCTTCGGCGACGCGGTCGACGGCGGCTGCAGCGGTTCGCTTGCCGCGGGACGGACGCCGCGCTCGCGCTCGTCCGCCCGCTTCACTCAGTCCCCCTTCTCGATCCGGTAGCTGTCGTCCTCGAAGTGCTGGGTCGAGAACTCGAAGAGTTCGCAGTCCTCGATGCCGGTGAACTGGTGGGCGGTGCCTTGCGGGATCTCGAGGCAGTCGCCCTTCTTCATCACGAAGGTCTCTTCCTGGCCGCCGGGGTGGCGCAGTCGCATCGAGACGCTGCCGCTCTGCACGTAGAAGGTCTCGTACTTCACCTTGTGGGCGTGGAGGCTGCAGCGCTTGCCGGCCTTGACGAAGAGGATCTTCCCGCAGTAGCGCTCGTCGTTGTGGATCCAGACCTCGTGGCCCCAGCCCTTGGGCTGGAGGTGGACGGGGGCGCGTTTCGCGGCGCGCGCGGCGCCTTTCGCGCCGGAGCCCGGCGGGGAGGGGCGTGGGGAGGGAGCAGCAGGGTTCATCGAAGCTCCGATGCCGTCTTGCGGCGGCGCGCGAGCTTGGATCGCGGCACGACCGGCGCGAGACTCTACCGCCCGCGCCGGCGCCGCCGGATCGCACCGTCGAGGTCCGTCTTGCCCGCCGACCGCAACGCCGAACTCGCCGCCGCCATCAACGCGGTGCTCCCCGCCGAACTGCCGGGGCGCGCCGCCGTCGTCGCCGGCTCTGCCCGCCACGCGGCGCTCCTGCTCGACGCCAACGAGCGGTTGAACCTCACCCGCATCACCGCGCCGCGGGAACTGGCGGTGAAGCACGTGCTCGACAGCCTGCTGCCGTGGCAGAGGTTGATCGAGCTGTTTCCGGTGCCGTCCGGAGCGGCGGCGACCGGCGCCGCCGCGGAGGCCGCGGCGCCGACGCTGCTGCTCGACCTCGGCAGCGGCGGCGGCTACCCCGGCATTCCGCTCGCGCTGTTGCTGCCGCACGTGCGCGTGCTGCTGTGCGAGTCGATCCAGAAGAAGGCCGCCTTCCTCGCCGAGGTCGCCGCCGCGTTGCCGTTGCGCAACGTCGAGGTGCATGCGCGGCGGGCGGAAGAGCTGCTGCCCGAGCTCGCGCAGCCGGTCGCGGCGGTCACCGCGCGCGCGGTCGACTCCGCGCGTGAGTTGCTGCGGCTGCTGAAGCCGGCGCGCGGCCGTTTCGGTCGCCTGCTGCTCTGGAAGGGACAGGGCGTCGAGCTCGAGCTGGCGCAGGCGGCGAAGGACGCCGAGAAACAGCGACTGACCGCGGCGATCCACTGGCGCGGCGAACTGCCCGACGACCATGCGCCGCGCTGCCTGCTCGAGTACTTACCAGCATGAACGCCGCTTCCCCGCGCCGGTCGCGCCGACGCGGGGGGGCGGCGCCGCTCCGGCTACTTCGCCGCCCGGCGGCCGTAGGCGTGAACGGTGTACTGCTGCCAGATCCCGAGCACGTTGAACGTCTCGAGGTCGGCGTAATGGACCTCCTCGAGTCCGTTGCGTCGCATCACGTCGCCGATCGCGTTGCTGTCCCAGAGCAGGTCGAGTTGGACGCCGGTCAACGGGATGTTGAGGTGGTCGACGGCCGATTTGCCGGTCTGGTCGAAGCCGGTGAAGACCGGCGTCGCCGTGAGGTTCAGGTCGAGCGGTGCATGGGTGTGCTGGTAGATGCGCCCGACCATGCACGCCGACAGGAGCGGCGCGAGGGCCACGGCGCAGGCGATTCGCGCCCGCATGTCAGTCGCCGTAGACGATCGTGGTCTGGCGGCCGTAGACGAACCAGAGGATCGACATCCACTCCTCGTCGGCGTGGTTCAGCGTGGTGATGCCGCCGTCCTTCGCCGCCGCCTGCGTGCTGGCGTCGCCCCACGCGACCAGCCCGAGGATCTGGTGGTTCGACGCCGTGCCGACCTTGTTGCCGAGCTTGGTGACCTGCAGGTCCTCATCCAGCGGTGACTTGATGTGCGCGTAGACGCAGCCCGGCAGGGCGAGCAGCGCGAGACCGAGCAGGCAGGCGAGCGGACGCTTCATCGACGGTTCTCCGGCGGGGTTCATGCACGAGTTGCTGGCCGACACGAGCGCAACGCCTCGTCGTCGACCGCACCACGATCCGACGCCCGATCCTCACGGGCACGACGACGCCGGAACGGTAGCGGCGCAGCAGGGCGAAACCACTGGCGGGCGCGCGCTGCGGGGCCAGTGCAGCGGTGAACGGCGCCTCGGTGGCTCGCCAACCGTCAGGCTGCGCTCGAACTTGCCGCTCGCGCTCCTTCACCCGCCGGCGCTGGCGGGGCGGGCGGCGGTCGACCGGAAGCGCTGCGACCGCGCGTAGAGGTCGCGCCGCTTCTCGATCTCGAGAGCGAACGCCGCCGAGCCGCGCTTGCGCGCGAGTTCCGCGGCGCGGGTCGCCGTCTTCGCCGCCGGCCCGAACCGGCCGCATTCCGCCTGCGCCGCGGCGAACACGTCGAGTTCGAGCGGGTTCGAGCTGTCGGCGTCGACGAGCGCCCGCGCGAGCTCGAGCGCGCGATTCCCGTCGCGCGCGGCGTCGACCGGCGAGGTGGCGCAGAGCCATGCCAGCGCGCGCCGCACGTCGGTCGCGCCGTCGTCGAGGCCGAGCGCCGCCTCGTACTGCACCCGGGCGTCTGTGTCCTCGCCCAGGATGCGGAGCATGCGGCCGAGATTGGCGCGTGCCTCGAACATCTGCGGCCGCGCGGCCACCGCCGCCTCGAGGCGAGCGAGCGCCGCCCGCAGCGCGCCGTCGGCTTCGTCGAGGACCGAAAGCTGGATCAGCGCGCCGGCATGGTCGGGCTCGAGCGCGATCACCTGCTCGAACCGTGCACGCGCGGCGGCGGCCTGCTTCTCGCGCGCCAGCAGGGCACCGAGCTTGAACAGTCCGCGAACGTGCGTGGGCGCCAGTTCCACCGCCTTGACGAACTCGGCGAGGGCGCCCGCCGGGTCCGCCTGCTGCAGCCGCACGAGCCCGAGGTCGACGTGCGCGTCGGCGTCGCCCGGAGTCGTCGCGATGCGCAGCTCCAGCCCGGCGCGCACCATCGCGACGTCCTTCTCGACGAACGCCTTGCGCAGCGCCTCGAATTCGGCGCGACCCGCGGGCGTGACCTGGAGCCAGAGGTCGCACATCTCCTCGAGCGAGCTCGGGCCGTAGCGGACGCGTTGCGGCGGGTGGCTGGGATTGCGCGGGTTCTCCGCGGAGTTGTCGTAGCTCCAGCGCATCTCGAGCGTCGTGCCCGCCGGGAGGCGGACCGGCTCGGCGAAGCGGAACTCGTCCTGCCACGAGAAATTCCAGCTCGGGATGTCGAGCAGCTCCCGCGTCGTGCCGTCGGGAAGAGTCGCCGATCCGCGCACGCTGCTGCCGAGGAAGTGGGCGTGGGGGGCGAGCGCGTGCAGCTCGAGTCCGACCGGCAGCGTGAAGCGATCACGGATCTCGTGACCGGCGACGCCCGCCGGGATGTCGATCGACTTCGAGCCGAGCCGCAGGATGAACGGCAGCCACGCCGGCCGCACGTCGGTGAAGAAGAAGCCGACGCTCACCTGCACCGGCTCCGGCTTGCCGCTCGGCAGCAGGTGCAGTTGCAGCACGAGGTCGCTCTCCGGATAGAGCCGCCACGCCATGCCATCCGGCAGACGCACGGGCGTGCGGCCGGGCGTCCAGCCGACGAAATGGCCGTCCGGGTAGGTCGCCTCGCCCTGCTCCATCTCGGCGAAACCGAACTCCGGATCGAGCGCGTCGAGCCGTCGTGACGAGTCGCTGCGGTCGATCTTGACGGCGGCGTGGTGCACGACGCGCGGGTTGCCCGGCCGCACTTCGACGGCGCTGACGTACTTCAGCGTGTCGACGGGGAGCGGGAGCACGAAGTTGCGGTAGCGGTCGCCACCTTCGGCCGGCAGGACGTAGGCCGCCGGCATGGTGACGACGAGGTCGGGCTCGCCGAGCTGCCAGCCGGGCGTGAACTTCGGTGCGGCCGGCGCCGCGGCGAGGTCGCCGGCCGGGGCCCCCGCGTCCGCCCAGCGTGACAGCAGCTCGATCTGCGCGTCGGTGAGGCGGCGCGCGCCGACGAAGGGAGGCTCGCTCGGCGCCGCGAGCCACGGCGGCATCAGGCGCGAACTCGTCACCCGCGCGATCTGCCGGGCGCGAACCGCGGCATCCTCCGCCGTCAGGAGCGGGAAGGGCGCGACCTCGCCGGGCCGGTGGCAGTTCGCGCAGTGCTCGAACAGGATCGGCGCGATGTCGCGCGCCCACGTCGGGGTGTCGGCGGACGGTCTCGCGCAGAGCCACCAAACGACGAACGCGACGGCGGAGATCGGCATCGTGCCATCGATCGTAGCTGTCCGACTGCGGCGCGGGGCGGCGCGCCGTCCGGATCTGCGGCGCGAACTAGCTCCGCGCTCGGTAGCTCCGCTCGAGCAGTTCGGCGACGTGCAGCACCTCGGTGCCGGGCAGTGCTTCCGCCGCGCCGCTCTTCAGCTGCAGGTGGCAGCCGGGATTCGCGGTGACGATGACGTCGGGTTTCGCGGCGCCGACCTGGTCCATCTTCTGCGTCAGCAGCGCGCGCGACTTCTCCGGTTCGGTCACGCTGTAGAGCCCGGCGGCGCCGCAGCAGCTGTCCTGGCCGGCGAAGGGGACGAGCGTGACGCCCGGGATCGCCGCAAGGAGCTGCTTCGGGGCCGCGGAGATCCGCTGCGCGTGCGCCAGGTGGCACGGCTCGCTGTAGGCGACGCGCACCTCGAGGCGGCCGGGCCTGGCAGCGAGCCCCTTCGCGGCGAGGAACTCGTTCCAGTCGACGACGCGCGCGGCGAATCGCTGCGCGCGCTCGGCCCACGCCGGCTCGTGCTCGAGCAGGCGGCCATACTCCTTCATCGCCGAGCCGCAACCGGCGGAGCTGACCACCACCGGTTCCTGATCGGCCTCGAACGCCGCGATCGTCTGCTTCGCCAGCGCCCGCGCCGCCTCGAGGTCGCCGAAGTGGGCCGGCAGCGCGCCGCAGCACGGCCGTGACGACGGGCAACGCACCTCGAAGCCGTTCTCCGCCAGCACGGAGATCGCCGCGCGATTGGCGCCGGGCAGCAATTCGTGGGCGACGCAGCCGACCAGGAAGCCGGCGGCGCCGCGCGGTTCGCCGCGCGCCGGGGTCACCAGCGGCGGCTCGACCCGCTCCGCGAGCGGCGGGATCGCCGGCATCAGCGCGTCGCGCAGCGCCATCTTCGCGCCGAACAGCTCGATCAGCCCGAGCTTCTGCGCCAGCCAGCGCAGCCCGCTCTCGCGGAAGAAGCGCAGCCCCAGCGCGAGCCAGCGCACGCGCGACGGGTGGGGGAGCACGCCGCGGAAGAACCAGCGCTTCACCCGCCAGGCGAAGCCGCTGCGCGCGCCCGACTTCTCCACCAGGTCGCGCGTCAGCTCCATCATCTCGCCGTACTGCACGCCGGAGGGGCAGACCGTCTCGCAGGCGCGGCAGACCAGGCAGGCATCGACCTCGCCGATCGTCTCGGCCGTGATCTCCATCCGCTTCTCGGCGAACGCCCGCATCAGGTAGATGCGCCCGCGCGGCGAACTCGCCTCGTTGCCGGTCAGCTTGTAGGTGGGGCAGCTCTGCAGGCAGAGCCCGCAGTGGACGCAGTCGAGCGCTTTCAGGTCGAGGAGCTTCTGTTCGTGGGCGCTCACGTCACGCTCCGTGCCGGCCGGGGTTGAAACGCCGTGCCGCGTCGAGCTCGTCGCGCAGCCGCGCGGCCACCTTCGCCGCCGCCGGGTCGAGCGCGTCCCATGGCAGCGCCGTGCGCAGCGCGGTCGGCCCGGCGCTGGCGTGGATCGCGCCACCCGCCGCCCTGAGCTCGGCGTGCAGCGCGTCGAGCCCGTGCCGCAGCGACGCCGTCAGTGAGCCCTCCTCGCCGTCGGTGGCGAGGCGCAGGAAGCCGGTCCCGCGCACGAGGTCGAGCGCGACCTTGCCGGTGCCGAACCGCTGCAGCGCGGCCAGCAGCTCCGGCGTGCGGCTCGGCAGGAAGTGCAGCGTCAGCAGCGCGCCATGCGGGTCGTCCGCGGTGGAGGCGATCTCGGCCAGTTGCTGCAGCGCGCGCGGCAGCGCCGCGACGCCATCCAGCACTTCGCGCCGCCACGGCGCACCACCCGCTCGCGCCGCCTCGAGGGTCGCGCCCTGCTCGATCACCGCCGCGCGCGCGCCCTGGAATCGCGCCACCAGCTCGCCCTCCAGCGCATTCGCGCGCAGGTGGCCGATGAACCAGCCGGCGGCCGGGGTCGTGCCTGGCGCGGCGAGGGCGTCACCGCAGGCCGCGATCGCCGCAGACCCTTCGGCCACCGTCCACAGCGCCAGATCGGCGGTCGGCAGCGGCCGCAGCCGGAAGGTCGCGGCGACGACCACGCCCAGCGTGCCGAGCGCGCCATGGTGGAGCTTCATCAGGTCGTAGCCGGCGACGTTCTTCACCACCTTGCCGCCCGCCCGGGTGAGCAGGCCGTCGGCGCCCACCACCTGCACGCCGAGCAGATGGTGGCGCAGCGTGCCGTGCTGCGCGGCGACGAAGCTGGTGGCCGCCGCGGCGACCATCCCGCCGATGGTGGCGCGCTCGCGGTCGGGCGGCTCGACCGCCAGCCACTGCCCGTGCCGCGCCAGTTCCGCCTGCAGCGTCGCGAATCGGCAGCCCGCCTCGACCGTGACCACGAAGTCGGCGGGCGAGTGGTCGACGATCCGGTCGAGCCGTCCCAGCGCCAGCGCCAGCCCGCGGCGCGCCAGCGGCCGGCCGGCTGCGAGCGCCGTGGCGCCGCCCACCGGGATCAGCGCCTCATTGGCGACGCCGGCCTCGATCACCACCTCGCGCAACGCGGCGACGTCAGCCGGCTCGACCTGTCGCTCCGGTGCCGCCC
>Ga0194131_10002171_pt1 | contig 32489 bp, 30 predicted proteins | sample TA2KigO120mmetaG_FD_148631 | JGI IMG/M metagenome (GOLD analysis project Ga0194131, IMG submission 148631) | Freshwater microbial communities from Lake Tanganyika, Tanzania - TA2015053 Kigoma Offshore 120m | ecosystem: Environmental > Aquatic > Freshwater > Lake | place: Tanzania: Lake...
ATCAGGCCCTTCGCCATCGTCGTGGTCGCGAACGGCAGTTTCAGCGTCTCGATCAGGCGGCGGAGAAGACCTGGGTCCTCGAGGCGCATCGCCGAGGCGCCGATCACCGCGATCGGGCGTTTGGCTCGGGCGAGCAGTCGGCAGGCGTTGGCGAACGCAGCAGCATCGCCGGAGGGCGCGATCGCGGCGACGGTAAACTCGGTCGGCGCCGCTTCGGTCGCCGGCGCCAGCGCGACGTCCTCGGGGAGGTCGAGGTGCACCGGTCCTTGCGGCTCGGCGAGGGCGATCTCGATCGCCCGCTTCAACGTCGCGGCGACCGCGCCGGGTTCGAGCTGGAAGCTCGCCTTGGTGATCGGCTTGAACAGCGTGCGGTGGTCGATCCACATCTGGATACGGCGGCCCAACTGTTTGGTGTTGAGCGTGCAGGTGAGCGCGATCATCGGCGAACGGTCGAGGTAGGCGCTGCCGACCCCGGTCGCGAGATTGGTGGCGCCGGGCCCCAAGGTCGCGATGCAGAAGCCGGGCCGGCCGGTCATCCGGCCCATCACGTCGGCCGCGAACGAGGCTGAGCCTTCGTGCGCCGTCAGCACGAACGGCAAGTCGGCCTTCCGCATCGCTTCCATCAGCGGCAGCACGTTGCCGCTCGGAATGCCGAAACCGTGGGCGACGCCGGCCGCCTTGAGGGTCGCGACGATGAGATCGGCGTTGTTCATGAGCCGCTAGGTGAGAAGCGGGACGACTTCATAGGCGAGCTTATTGATGAGGTCGAGGCGCTCCTCGTTGGTCGCCGCCGCGCGCTCGCCGCGGCCGGAGGCGGAGAAGATCCAGTCGGTGGTGCCGTGCTTGTCGGCCAACTCGTTCAGGCGCTTGGCGACGTCCTTGGGCGTGCCGAACAGCCGGGGCGAGCGTTCCATCAACCAGTCGTAAAGCCCGAGCGCCTTGGCGCGCTCGACCACGATCTGCTCGCGGTTCTTGGTGCGATAGACCGCCTGCAGGTTATGGGTGTCGGCGTTGAGCTGGCGCAGCCGCTCCTTGTAGTGATCGGGGATACCCTTGCCTTCGAGGCTGCCCATGGTGAGCCACGATGGCGACCAGCCCAGGCTCCGCGCCGCCGCCGCTTCGTAGGACTCATCGAACGTGATATGGGCCTGCCACCAGATCGCGAACGTCTTCGGGTCTTTTCCGACCGCGCGCCGGCCTTCATCGACGACACGTTTGACGTCGTTGATGTCGGCATCCGAGAAGCCCATGGTCACGATCGCGGCGTCGGCCACTTCGGCGCTGGTGTGCAGAATGCGGGGGCCCGAACAGGCGACGTAGACCGGCAGCTCGAACGGCTCGTAAAAGCTCCACTCGGCCTTGAATTCGTAGTCGTCCCACTTGACCTTCTCGCCCCGCATCAGCGCCTTCACCGCGACGATATAGTCGCGCATCAACTGGACCTTGGCGCCCTTCTTGCCGATCGACCACAGCGCCGAATCGCCCGAGCCGATGCCCATGCTGATGCGGCCCGGCGACAGCTCGTTCAGCGACATGAACCCGCAGGCCGTCACCGACGGGTGCCGCGTCACCGGGTTGGTGACGTAGGTGACGACCGGCACCCTCTTGGTGTGGGTTACGCAGAGCGTGGTCGAGACGTACATCTCGCGGAGCAGATTGGGCGAATCGGCGACGCCGACCAGCGCCATTCCGGCCTGTTCGCAGGCCTGCCACAGCTCGATCGAGCGGCGGTAGGCCTGGCCTTGCGCGAACATGATGCTGAATCGCCAATTACGCTTTGCCATGATCTGCTCCCTGGCCCGGGTTATTCGTGACCAGGGTTTTAAACCATCGCCTTTCCGCTTCAAGCGAAATGCGGGATCATCGGCGCTCTTTGGTCAGGTGGTCGTCCGTCATGCCCGCGCCGACGCGCGCCCAGGTTCCCCGATGAGCCTCTTTCTCGCCAAGCGCTTCGCGACCTTCGTCGCGACGCTGTTGGGCGCGACCGTGCTCACCTTCCTGGCGCTCGAAATCCTGCCCGGCGACCCCGCCCTCGTCATTCTCGGCAACGATGCCCCCGAAAGCGCGATCCTCGCGCTCAGGCTCGAACTCGGGCTCGACCGGCCGGCGCTCACCCGCTACCTCGATTGGCTCGGCGATCTGCTGACCGGCGCCTCGCCCAATAGCTACACCTACAAGGTCCCGGTCGCCGAACTGATCGAGGAGCGGCTCGAGATCACCGCGCCGCTCGCCCTGTTCGCGATGGCGCTTTCCATCGCGCTGGCGCTGCCGCTCGGCATCTACGCCGCCCAGCATCACAACAAGACCGCCGACGTCGCCGTCATGGGCGCGAGCCAGATCGGGATCTCGGTGCCGAACTTTTGGCTCGCGATCCTCCTGGTGCTGCTGTTTGCCGTCAACCTGCGCTGGTTCGCGGCCGGCGGCTTCCCCGGCTGGAGCGCCGGAATCGGGCCGGCGCTCAAAGCGCTGCTCCTGCCGGCGATCGCACTCGCAACGGTACAGGGCGCGATCCTCGCCCGCTTCGTGCGCTCGGCGATCTTGGACACGATGCGCGAGGACTACGTGCGGACCGCCCGCGCCAAGGGCTTGAGCCGCCGCGCCACCATGTGGCGGCACGTGTTGCGGAACGCACTCATTCCCGTCATCACCATCGCCGGCCTGCAGTTCGCCAACCTGATGGCGGGCACGATCGTGGTCGAGAACGTGTTCGCGCTGCCGGGGCTCGGCCGGCTGCTGCTGCAGTCGATCACCAACCGCGACCTCGTGGTCGTGCGCGATATCGTTGTCCTGATCGCGGCGATGGTGGTGGTCATCAATTTCATCGTCGATCTCCTTTACGCGGCGATCGACCCGCGGCTTCGCCCCCATGATGTGTAGAACGCCGTCGATCCATCGGAGCATCGGCGACGACCCCCTCCCAACCCTCCCCCTCTGCGAGGGGGAGGGTTGGGAGGGGGTCGCGAAATGGGCGGCGCCATGATCGATCGCGATTCGTTCATGGCGCGCGGTCTGCGCAACCGCTCGTTCGTGGTCGGCGGGCTCCTGACGCTGGCGCTGATCGCGATCGCGGCGCTGTCGCTGGTGTGGACGCCGCACGATCCGTTGAAGATCGTGATCCCCAAGCGCTTCGCGCCGCCTTCGGCAACGCATTGGTTCGGCACCGACCAATTCGGGCGCGACGTCCTCTCCTACATCATGGCCGGCGCCCAGACCTCGCTGGTCGTGGGCTTCGTGTCGGTCGCGATCGGCGCGCTGTTCGGGATCACGCTCGGGCTGTGGGCGGCGGCCGCCCGCGGCGCGATCGAGGAGGCGGTGATGCGCGCTTCCGATTTCATGTTCGCGTTCCCGGCAATTTTGTTGGCGATCATGCTGGTCGCGACCTTGGGCCCGGGCGCCGTCAACGCCATCGTCGCGATCGGCATTTTCTCGATCCCGGTATTCGCGCGGCTGACGCGCGGCGCCGCCAATTCGGTGTGGGCGCGCGAATTCGTGCTGGCGGCGCGCGCCGCCGGCAAGGGCACGTTCCGCATCACCATCGAGCACGTGCTCCCCAATATCGCCTCGGTGCTGGTGGTGCAGGCGACGATCCAGTTCGCGCTCGCGATCCTGGCCGAGGCGGCGCTCTCCTACCTCGGCATCGGCTCGCAGCCGCCGACCCCGTCATGGGGCCGGATGCTGGCCGAGGCGCAGTCGCGCATCTTCCAGAACGCATGGCTCGCGGTCTATCCCGGCGCCGCGATCGCGCTCTCGGTCCTCGGGCTCAATCTCCTGGGCGACGGCTTGCGCGACATCGGCGATCCGCGTTTGGCGCGGAAGCGGTGACGCCATGACCCTGCTCGCGGTCGACAAGCTGACCGTCACCCTCGAGACCGCGCGCGGGCCGGCCCGCGCCGTGCGCGACCTCTCGCTCTCGCTCGACCGCGGCGAGACGCTGGGCATCGTCGGCGAATCGGGCTGCGGCAAGTCGATGACGGCGCTCGCGCTGATGGGGCTCCTCCCCGAAAACGGGCGCGCCAGCGGGCGCATCGCGTTCGCAGGAGAAGACCTGCTCGCGCTTTCCGAGGAAGCGCTCTGCCGCGTGCGCGGCAACCGCATCGCCATGATCTTCCAGGAGCCGATGACCTCGCTCAATCCGCTGCACACGGTCGGCCGCCAGATCGGCGAAGCGCTTCGCACCCACCGCGGCCTCTCGGGCGGCGCCGCCAAGCGCGAGACGCTCGATCTGCTCGCCAAGGTCGGCATCCCCGAACCGGCGCGGCGGTTCGACTCCTATCCGCACCAGCTTTCCGGCGGGCAGCGCCAGCGGGTCATGATCGCGATGGCGCTCTCGTGCCGGCCCGAGCTCCTGATCGCCGACGAGCCGACCACGGCGCTCGACGTCACGATTCAGAAGCAGATCCTCGATCTCATCCGCGACCTCGTCCGTGAACTCGGCATGGCGATGATTCTGATCAGCCACGATTTGGGCGTGATCGCCGAGAATGTCGACCGCATCGCCGTTATGTATGGCGGCACCATCGTCGAGGAAGCGCCGACGCCCGAGCTGTTCGCGGCGCTCACCCACCCTTATAGCCAGGGCCTGTTCGCGGCCGTACCCAAGCTCGGCCGCGCCGCGCGCCGCGAACGGCTGGCGACGATCGCCGGCGTCGTGCCCGACTTGCCGGACATGCCGGCCGCCTGCACCTTCGCCGACCGCTGCGCGCTCGCGATCGACGCCTGCCGCGCGGCGGCGCCGCCGGCGGTCGAGGTCGCGCCCGCGCACCGGGTGTGGTGCGGGCGCAGCGCCGAAGCGCGGGCGCAGTGGCAGCCGTCATGACCGCGACCGCGCCGGGCTTCCTGGTCGAGGTCGAGGATGTCACCAAGATCTACGCGCTGCCGCGCGAGCACCTGCTCGCCAAGCCGCCGACGGTCACGGCGGTCGCCGGCGTGTCGCTCGCCGTCAAGCGCGGCACGAGCCTCGGATTGGTGGGCGAGTCGGGTTCGGGCAAATCGACGCTCGCGCGCCTGGTGATGGCGCTCGAGCCGCCGACCGCCGGCCATGTCCGCTTCCGCGGCACCGACCTCGGCGCCCTCGATCCGACCGCGCTCAGGCGACTGCGGCGGCACTTCCAGATGGTGTTCCAGGACCCGTTCGGCTCGCTCGACCCGCGCTACCGCGTCGGCCGCATCGTCGCCGAGCCTTTGGACGCTCTCGAACCGACCGCCAGGGACGTGCGCCGCGCCCGCGTCGTCGAGGCGCTGCAAGCGGTCGGCCTCAAGGAGGGCGATCTCGCCAAGTACCCGCACGAGTTCTCGGGCGGCCAGCGCCAGCGGATCGCGATCGCGCGCGCGCTGATCACGCGGCCCGAACTGATCGTCGCCGACGAGCCGGTATCGGCGCTCGATTTGTCGGTGCGCGCGCAAGTGCTCAACTTGATGAAGGACCTAGCCCACGAGTTCGGCGTCACCTATCTCCTGATCAGCCACGATCTCGCCGTGGTCGACTATGTATGCGATGAAGTCGCGGTAATGAACCAGGGTACCATCGTCGAATGCGGTGCCACCGACGCGATTTTCGCCGACCCGCAGCATGCGTATACGCGCACCTTGCTTGCGGCAGTGCCCAAGGTCCCCGTTGTCATGCGCTGAGGAGACAAGCATGAAGTTCCGCACGCTCGGCGCCAGCGACTTGAAGGTCTCGGAAATCGCGCTCGGTTCGTGGCTCACCTACGGCGTCGGGGTCGAGGCCAAGGTGGCGAGCGCCTGCGTTCGCGCCGCGTTCGACTGCGGCATCAACTTCATCGACACCGCCAATATCTACGGCCGCGGCGGCGCCGAGACGTTCCTGGGCGAAGCGCTCAAAGGAATACCGCGCACCTCGTACGTGCTCGCGACCAAGCTCTATTTTCCGATGACCGCCAACGATTCCGGACTCTCGCGCACCCAGGTGATGAAGCAGCTCGACGCCTCGCTCAAACGGCTCAAGACCGATTACGTCGATCTTTATCAGTGCCACCGCTACGACAAAGGCACGCCGCTCGAAGAGACGATGCCCGCGCTCACCGACGTGGTCAAAGCCGGCAAGGTGCGCTGGATCGGGTTCAGCGAGTGGCCGGCCGACAAGATCCGCGCCGCGCACGAGATGGCGGGGGTTACCCGATTCGTGTCGAGCCAGCCCGAATACTCGCTGCTCGAGCGCGGCCCCGAGGCGGCAGTCATCCCCTATTGCGCGAAGAACGGCATCGGTCAGATCGTGTTCTGTCCGCTCGCGCAAGGCGTGCTGACCGGGAAGTACAAGCCGGGTCACGCGCCGCCCGCCGATTCGCGCGCCAAGAGCCGCTCGATGGGCGGGTTCTTCCCGAACGATTACTTGAAGCCTGCCGCGCTCGCCGCGATCGAAGGCTTGCGGCCGATCGCTGCCGGCCTCGGGCTCACCATGGCGCAGCTCGCGCTCGCCTGGGTGCTGCGACTGCCGAGCATCGCCTCGGCGATCATCGGCGCGACCAAGCCCGAGCAGGTGGTCGAGAACGCCGGCGCGGCCGGGCGGACGATTCCGCCCGAGGCTTTGGCGGCGATCGAAAAGACGCTGGCGCCCGTCCGGTAGCGGGGCCGTCGCGAGCGGTCGATGAAGGCGATGCAGCGAAAGCGCGGCGAGCCGCCGCGCCCCGGCGATGAAGTCGTGCTGCGGCGACGGTCTTAGCCGGCGCGTCGATGGGCGCACCATCGTGCGCCCGCGCGCGGTCTTGTTCGACTTGGGCGGCGTCCTGATCGAGACCATCGGCACCGCCGAGATCGCGCGCCTCACGGGCCGCGCCGACGGCGCCGCGATCTGGCGGCAGTGGCTGGCCTCGCCCTGGGTGCAGCGCTTCGAGGCCGGCCGCTGCGCGCCCGAGGAGTTCGCGACCGGGTTCATCGCCGAAGACGGGTTCGACCTCGCACCCGAGGCCTTCCTCGCCTCGTTCCGCGGCTGGATCACGCACGCATTCCCGGGTGCGCTCGACCTGATCGCCGAAGTCGGCAAGCGCGCCATAACCGGGTGTCTCAGCAACACCAACGCACTGCACATGGCGAGCAACGCTGATCTCCGCGCGCTCATCGCCGCGTGCGAGCGGCGGTTCCTCTCCTACGAGATCGGGCACGTCAAACCCGATTCCGCGATCTTCGCGCACGCGATCGCGGCGCTCGGGCTCGCGCCGGCCGAGATTCTTTTCCTCGACGACAACGAGCCCAACGTCGCCGCCGCCCGCAGGCTCGATATCGCCGCAGTACAGGTCAAGGGCATCGGCGCGGCCCGCGCGGCGCTAACCGAACTGGGCCTGACCGAGGCCGCCTAAGGCGCATCGACGCGGTTCGAGCAATAGATCGGCCGTTGGGAGTACGGCGCCCGCCGGCTGGTAGCCCAAGGCGGGCGCCGCCCCTGCCGCAGGCGAAAAAGCCGCGGCTTTCATCATGGCCGGCCCTGGACGCACCCGGGCGCACCCGCCGGGTCCGTGGACCCGGCGGCTCCGGCGCGGGGCGTACTGGCGACCCGGAACCCGTTGTTGTTGTTCCGGTTGTCGGTCATGTTCACTCTCACACGCGCCGCTGGTTCTTTTCCCGGCTCGGTCTGGGCCCATCCGATCCGGCGATGACCCCCTCCCTACCCTTCCCCTCTGCGAGGGAGGACTCCCCACCAATGAGTCAAGGCGGAAGCGGGGCGGTCTCAAGGCTCGTTGATGCGATCGAGCGGATAGATCGGCCGGCGCACGCGCCGGTAGTTGAGGATCGCGTTGTCCGAGGTGGTGACGCCGGCGCCGTCCAAGGTGATGGTCGCCTTGGCGAGCGGCGCGAAGCCGGCGCGATAGTGGATGCGCGACTTCAAAAGTATGTAGCGCGCGTGCGGCGGCGACAGGCCGACCGAGGTGAAGACGCCCTGATCCCACGGCTCGTGATGGCGCGAGACGACGACGATCTTCATCTTGCCGGTGTCAAGCACTGCGGTCGGACCCATCTGGACCTTGACCCCGGTGTACATCGGCCCGCGCACGATCCACTCGCCGTCGGTGAGCGTGCGCACCGTGCCGGTCACGGCGAGCGGCCGGCCTTCGAGCCCGATCGCCGGCATGTCGGTCTTGCCGCCGAGCGCGATCGTCACCCGCGCCCCGATCCCCGCCTGCTGCATCTGCGCGACCGCGCCCGGGTCCCACACGGCGGCGACGATGACGTCGTCCAAGCCCTGGCGCAGCACTTCGGCGATCACCGCCATGACATCTTGAGTTCCGCCCGAGCCGCAGTTGTCGGCGTGATCGAGCAGAACGACCGGCCCGTCGGTCAGGGTCTTGGCGCGGGCGACCGCGCGCGCGAGCGGCTCGTGGCGATAGACGAACTCCTCGCGCGCTGTCCAAGCCTGCGCGAGCAGGCGGTCGCGGACACGCGCGGCCGGAGCCGCATCGCCGTCGGCGACGACGATCGCCGAGGTGCCGGCATCGGCGATGTCGGCCAAGGCGAAGCCGCCGAATACGGTCGCGGCGCGGATGCCGGGCTCGCGCTCGGCGGCGCGCGCGGCCGCGATCAGCTCGCGCATCGGCGGATCGTCGGTGCCCTGGCGGAGCGTCTGCGAGAGGAGCGGCACGTTGCCCCACGCCATCACCGGCCGGGCGCGGCCGTGCATGGCATCGAGCACGATGCGCCCGACCTGGGTCGCCACCTCGTACATGTCGACGTGCGGATAGGACTTGTAGCCGATCAGCGCGGTCGAATTCTGCACCATGCGTTCGGTCAAATTGCAGTGGAGGTCGCAGGTGACGGCGATCGGCAGCCCAGGCGCTCGGCCGCGCAGGCGTTCGAGCAGTTCGCCCTCGCCGTCATCGACATGCTCGGCGACCATTGCGCCATGGAGATCGAGGAGCGCGCCGTCGCACCCCGCGGCCGCCTCGACGATACGGCCGGCCATGTATTCGTAGGCGTCACGCGCGACCCGGCCCGAGGGCATCGCTTCGGCGGCCAACGGCGTGACCGCCTGCGCCCCCGCCCCGCGCGCCAATTCGAGATAGGCCGCGACCGGCATCCGCGTCGCGCCATAGGCGCGGATCACGTCCGCGCCCTCGTGCAAACCCCAGGCGCGGAAGCGAGCCAAGTCGGTCGGCACGGGCGAAAACGTATTCGTCTCGTGCTTCATCATGGCGATGAGCAGGCGCATCGCGAGGACCTTTCGGCGGCTACTGCTGTCCTCCTCCCCTTGGGGAGAGGGGGAGGGGTGCCCCTCCCTACCCTCCCCCTCTTCGAGGGGGAGGGGACATTTCAACTCACTCCCACGACATCGCGGCGACGTGGTTGATGAAAGCGGGCTGGTTGGACCACAGGCCCTTCAAGCCCTTCTTGGCAGCACCGAGCTTGGCGAACTCGAACAAGTAACCGTTCACCATGTCTTCGGCGAGCTTGCGCTGCATCGCCTGCAGGTGCTTGTTCTGATCGGCTTCGGACACCGCCATCTCGAACTTCTTGTAGAGGTCGCGGAACTCCTGGCTGTCGTACTGCCAGTAATAGTCGGGGTTGGTGTAGTTGATGATGTCCATCGGCTCGACGTGCGAGATGATGGTGAGGTCGTACTGCTTCTTGCGGAACACCGCGTCGAGCCACTGCGCGAACTCGACGTTCTCGATCTTGGTCTTGATCCCGACCTGACCCAGCATCGCGGCGATGATCTCGCCGCCCTTGCGCGCATAGGACGGCGGCGGCAGCTTGAGCGAGAGTTCGAGTTTGCCTTCCTGGCCGGCCTCTTTGAGGAGCGCCTTGGCCTTGGCCGGGTCGTACGACGACATGCCGGTCAGATCGACGTACGCCGGATGATGCGGCGCAAACGGGGCGCCGATCGGCGTGCCGAACCCGGCCTGGGCGCCGTCGATCACCGCCCTGCGGTCGATCGCGTGCATGATCGCGCGGCGTACCCGCACGTCGGAGAGCGCCGGATGCTTGTTGTTCATGGTGAGGATGGTCTCGCCCTCGGTGGTGCCGACCGTGACCTGGAGTGCCGGATTCTTGCGGAGCTGGTCGACGCTTTCCGGCGAGACGTTGGTGATGTAGTCGACATCGCCCGCCAGCAGCGCCGCGACCTGTGCCGCCTCGTCGGTGATGAAGCGGAACTTGACCTTGGCGATCTTGGTGTTGGCCGCATCGCGGTGCCCGGCGAACTTCTCGAGCTCGACCGAATCGCCCTTGGTCCACTTGATAAACTTGTAGGGGCCGGTGCCGACCGGAGCGGTGCCGATGTTGGCGACCGCTTCTTCGTTGGCGATCGAGGACGGCGCCTGCGCCAACTTGAACAGAAAGAGCGAGTTCGGAGACTTGAGCTTGAGCACGACCTTATTCTTGTCGGGCGTCTCGATCGCCGCGATGTTGGCGAACAGCGCCTTGTCCTTGTTGGTGCTCTTTTCGCCGATGTTGCGCTCGAACGTGTATTTGACGTCGGCCGAATCGAAGTCGGTGCCGTCGTGGAACTTGACGCCCTTGACGAGGTCGAAGACGTAGCTCAGGCCGTCCTCCGAGATCGCCCACTTCTCGGCGAGCATCGGATGGATCTTCCCGGTTTGGTCCATACGGACCAGGTTTTCGAACACGTTGTAGGACGTGACCTCGCCGATCGCGGCGGCCGCGCCCATGGTCGGGTCGAGGCCCGGCGCCGGCTCGAGCCGCATGACGATGACGACCGAGTCCTTGGCCTGGGCGAGCGCATCGGCGGCGAGGCCGGCGAAGGCGATCGCGCCGGCGAGAGCGGCTAACAACACCTTTTTCATGGCTTACTCCCTGTTATGCGGGTCGGTTACCCCCCGCGTCATGGCGCCAGTCTATGCTAGTGCGACCCGCCGTGGAATTACCTCCCGTCGCGCGCTAGGGTGGGAAGCGAAAGGCACTCCGTCATGAACGACCACACGATTCTGGCCGAGGGCCGCTGGCAGGCGGCCAAGAACGGCGAAACCCTGGCGATGATCGATCCGTCCGAGGGCCACGCGTTCGCCCGCATCGCGCGCGGCCGCGCCGAAGACATCGACCGCGCCGTCGCCTCCGCCCGGCGCGCCTACGAAACGCACTGGCGGAAAGTGCCCGGGGTCGAGCGCGGCCGCCACCTCGCCAAGATTGCGGAGGCGATCCGAACCCATGCCGAAGAACTGGCGACACTCGAAGCCCGCGATACCGGCAAGCCTCTGAAGCAAGCGCGGGTCGATGCGACCGTCGCCGCGCGCTATTTCGAGTTCTACGCCGGCGCCGCCGACAAGATCCACGGCGACGCGATCCCGTTCCTCTCCGAATACCAGGTGATCGCGATCCGCGAGCCCTATGGCGTCACCGGCCACATCATCCCGTGGAACTATCCCCTCCAGATGGGCGCTCGCACCATCGCCGCCGCGCTCGCCGCCGGGAACGCGCTGGTACTGAAGCCGGCCGAGGAAGCGTGCCTCGCGGTCATTCGCTTGGCCGAGCTCGCGCTCGCCGCCGGCTTACCTGCCGACGTCTTGAACCTGGTGACGGGCTTGGGCGAAGAAGCCGGCGCGGCCTTGGCCGGTCACGCCGACATCGATCACGTCTCCTTCACCGGCTCGCCCGAGGTCGGCACCCTCGTCCAACAAGCGGCGGCGCGGCGCAACGCCGGCTGCACCATGGAACTCGGCGGCAAGTCGCCGCAGATCGTGTTCGCCGACGCCAATCTCGAGGCCGCGGTTCCAACGATCGTCAATGCCATCATCCAAAATGCCGGCCAGACCTGCTCGGCCGGGAGCCGACTCTTGGTCGAGCGCCGCGTTTACGACGGCGTGGTCGGCCAGGTCGCCGAGCGCTTCGCCAAGCTCCGCGTCGGCCCGGCGCTTGCCGATCTCGATTGCGGTCCGATGATCAGCGCGGGGCAAAAGAAGCGGGTCGAGGGGTTCCTGGCCACGGCGGCCGAGGAAGGCATTCCGGTGCTCGCCCGCGCCCAGTTCGCGAACGACTTGCCCGCGGGCGGTTACTACGTCGCGCCCGCGCTCTACGGCCCGGTGCCGCAGTCGAATCGGCTGGCGTGCGACGAAGTGTTCGGGCCGGTGTTGTCGGCGATCCCGTTCGCCGACGAGGACGACGCGATCCGGCTCGCCAACGCGACCGCCTATGGCCTGACCGCCGGCGTCTGGACCGAGAACGGCGGGCGCCAGCTTCGCGTTGCCAAAGGCCTCAAGTGCGGCCAGGTGTTCGTCAATAACTACGGCGCCGGCGGCGGCGTCGAGCTGCCGTTCGGCGGTATGAAACGCTCGGGGTACGGGCGCGAAAAAGGCATGGAGGCGCTCCATCACCTCACCACGGTCAAGACCGTGGTGCTGAAGCATGGGTGACGCCGCCAGGTCCCCCTCCCCCTGCATAGCAGAGGGAGCGAGGGGTGGGGGCCCTCCCCCTCTTCGAGGGGGAGGAGGTTGATCATGCGCTTGAAGGACAAGGTCGCGCTCGTCACCGGCGCGGCGTCGGGCTTCGGCGAGGGCATCGCCAAACGCTTCGCCGCCGAAGGCGCGGCGCTGGTGATCGCCGACATCAACGACCAGGGCGGCCGGCGGGTCGAGCACGAGATCGCCGCGACCGGCGCTCGCGCGCACTACGTTCACGCCGACGTCGCCAAGGGCGGCGACGTCCAGGCGATGATCGATGCCGCGCTCGCCGCGTTTGGGCGCATCGATGTGCTCGTCAACAACGCCGGCTGGGCCTATTCCAACCGTTCGAGCCTCGAGGTCAGCGAAGCCGACTTCGACAAGCTGTTCGCGATCAACGTCAAGAGCCTGTTCCACGCGACTCGCGCCGCGGTACCGGCGATGCGCCGTCAGGGCGGCGGCGTCATGATCAACATCGCCTCGACGGCTGCCGTACGGCCGCGCCCCAACCTCACCTGGTACAACGCGACCAAGGGCGCCGCCGTCACCATCACCAAATCGCTCGCGGTCGAGCTCGCGCCCGACAAGATCCGCGTCAACGCGATCAATCCGGTGATCGGCGAGACCGGCCTGCTCGAGACCTTCATGGGTGCGCCCGATACGCCCGAGAACCGCAAGCGGTTCCTGGCGACGATTCCGTTGGGCCGCTTCTCGACCCCGCGCGATGTCGCCAGCGCGGCGCTGTTTCTCGCCGCCGACGAGTCCGATTTCCTGACCGGCGTCTGCCTCGACGTCGATGGTGGACGCACCGTATGAGCGCGGCAGCGGGCCGGCGGATGAAGTTCTCGGTCGTCTGCTCGCAAGACACGTCGGCCGCCGAGGCGGTCGAGCTCTGGCAAACGTGCGAGGACGCCGGGCCCGACATGATCGGCGTGGTCGATTCGCCCACCATCTTCCGCGAACTCTACGTGTAGGTATGGCGCAGCATCACGGCGTGATTGGCATTGCCCCAAGTCGCGAACCGGCGGCGCGGCGTGGTGACGAACCCGAGCCGCGCGAAGCGGTCGCGCGCGCGGTCGAGGTCGGCGACCGCGACCACCGGATGGTCGATGCCGGCGATGCCGTGGCCCATGGCTAATCCTCGTACTCGGGCGCCATGTCGCGCTTGAGCCGCTCCATCTCGGCGCGCGTGCCGGGCAACCGCTCGGGCGTCACGTGCGAGAAAATCTCCGGCGTCCCGACCGCGACGGTGTGGGTGGTGATGCCGTTGCCCCCGAAGACGTGGAGATCGTATCCGGCCGGCTCCAGCGTCAAGCCCAAGAACGCCGTGTCGGCGAGGTCGAGCGCGAGCTGATGCGCGGTCGATGGCGCGACCGAGGCGACGGTGCCGGCCCAGCGTCGGGCGATCGAACGGTGGATATGGCCGCAGGCGACCCGTTCGATGTTGTCGTAACGCCGGATCGTTTCGGCGAAGCGGCGCCCGCCTTTGACTCCGATCGCGTCCATCCACCAGATCCCGGTCGCGAACGGCGGATGGTGGGTGAACACAAGCACGGTCCGGTGGCGGCGCGGATCGAGCAGTTCGCTCAGGCGCCGCGCACCGTCCTCATCGAACGCGCCGTGCGGCGCGTCCGGCACCGTCGTATCGAGCGCGACGAACGAGAACGTGCCACGGTCGATCGCGTACGCGACCGGACCGCTGCTCCCGAGATAGCCGTGATCGGGAAACGCCGCCCGGAGCGCGACGCGATCGTCGTGATTGCCCGGGAGCAGGTAAACCGGCGCGTTGGCAGTCGCGAGGATCGCGCGCAAGCATTCGTATTCGGCCGGCTTGCCCGACTCGACGAGATCGCCGGTCGCAACGATCGCATCGACCGCCGGCGCCCGCGCGTTGAGGCTGACGATCGCCCGCTCGAGCATCGCATTGGTCGCGACCCGGCCGAACAACGGCCGGCCGTCGGCGACAATGTGGCAGTCGGAGATTTGCGCGATGATCATGGCCAAGCCCTTCTGTCGCCAGCCGCCAGGCAACGGTTGTAAAGTGGGCGCTCACCATGCTCAAGGCCGCTGCCACCTACGATGAGGTCTGCCGCCGGTTCCGCTGGCGGATTCCGACGCGCTACAACATCGCCCGCGACGTCTGCGACCGCCACGCACAGGCGACGCCGCGCGCGATCGCCCTCATCCACGAGACCGATGACGGCACGGTCCGGCGTTATACCTTCGCCAAGGTACGCGAGCTGGCCGGACGTGCCGCCAATCTGTTCGCAGCGCACGGCGTCGAGCGCGGCGATCGCATCGGCGTGCTGTTGGGCCAGACGCCGGAGACGTTGCTCGCGCATTTGGGCGCCTGGAAGCTGGGCGCGGTCACGATCCCGATGTTCACGCTGTTCGGGGCCGACGCGCTCGAGTACCGGATCAACGATGCCGGTGCCAAGGTGGTCGTCACCGACCACGACAATTGGCCCAAGATCGCGGCGATCCGCGACCGCTGCCCGACGCTCGCACACGTTTTTTTGATCGATGGCGACGACGTGGGCGCGCTCGATTTCTGGAAGCTCGTGGCGCGCGCCAGCCCAGAACGCGCGACCCTGCGGACCCGCGCCGATGAGCCCGCTTTCCTCGCTTACACCTCCGGCACCACCGGCCTGCCTAAGGGCGCGCTCCACGCGCATCGCACCATGCTCGGGCACATGCCCGGCTTCGACCTGCCGCACGAGTTCTTCGGCCAGGACGGCGACCGCTCGTGGTCGCCCGCCGACTGGGCATGGATGGGCGGCTTGGCCGACGTCCTCCTGCCGACGCTCTGGCACGGGAAGCCGGTGGTCGCATTCCGGCCCAAGGGCAGGTTCGACCCCGAGCGCGCCTACGCGGCGATCGCCAAGCACCGGGTTCGCAACCTCTTCATGGTCCCGACCATGCTCAAACTGATGCGCGCGACGCCAGTCCCGGCCGGGCTCGATCTCCGCACCATCATCTCGGGCGGCGAGGCGGTCGGCGCCGAACTGATCGAGTGGGGCCGGGGCCAGTTCGGCCTCGCGATCAACGAAATCTACGGCCAGACCGAGTGCAACCTCGTGCTCGCGCACGTGCCCAAGTTGATGGCGGCCAAACCGGGCGCCCTGGGCCGCGCGACGCCGGGGCACCGCGTCGCCGTGGTCGATGCCGACGGTACGCCGCTCCCGCCCGGCGCCGAGGGCGAAATCGCGGTCGCGCGACCCGATCCGGTGATGCTGATCGGGTACTGGAACAACCCCGACGCGACGCGGAAGAAGTACGCGCGCGAATGGCTGCTGACCGGCGACCTCGGCGCCATGGACGAGGACGGCTATTTCTGGTTCAAGGGCCGCGCCGATGACGTCATTACGTCGGGCGGCTACCGCATCGGCCCGGGCGAGATCGAAGACACGCTCCTTAAGCATCCGGCCGTCGCGGTCGCCGCCGCGGTCGGTGTCCCCGACGCGATCCGGACCGAACTGGTCAAAGCCTTTATCGTGCCGAAGCCCGGGGTCGTCCCGACCGACGCCCTCGCCGCCGAGATCCAGCGCTGGGTGCGCGAGCGCTTGGCGGCACACGAATATCCGCGCCTGATCGAATTCGTGACCGAGATGCCGATGACCGCCACCGGCAAGGTGATGCGGCGCGTGCTGCGAACCCGCGAGATCGAGAAACAGAATGCGAATGTCCGAACCTGATGCCACGAGGATGAAATCGACGCCGAGCTGGACCACCGTGCGAATAGGCCCCAAACCTTTTATCGCCGTCGACCACCAGGGCGAGGGACCGCTCGTCGTCTTTCTCCACGGCATCGGCGGCAATCGCACCAACTGGTACGACCAACTCCCGGCGTTCGCCGAATATTTCCACGCCGCAGCGTGGGACGCGCGCGGTTACGGTCTGTCCGACGACTATGACGGTCCCTACCGGTTCGAGGATATCTGCGCCGATCTCATCCGCGTGCTCGACCATTTCGACGCCGCCACGGCGCACATCGTCGGCCTCTCGATGGGCGGGCGAATCGCGCAGGACTTCTGTTATCGCCACGCTTCCCGGGTCGCGACGCTCACGCTCTGCGACACTGCGTTCGGGCTCAAGGCCGATCCGCCGGAGAAGCGCGAGCAGTTCATCCGGCTCAGGCAGCAGCCGCTCCTCGCCGGCAAGACGCCACGCGACATTGCGCCCGACGTGGTGCCGACGCTCGAAGGCCCGCACGTGACGCCCGCCGTCCACGCGCGGCTGATCGAGAGCATCGCCGCGCTCAGGACCGAGTCGTACCTGAAAGGCATCGCGACCTCGCTCACTTACGATCTGCCGCAGCGCCACCACGAAATCCGCGTGCCGACGCTCTGCGTCTATGGCGGTGCCGATCGACTGACGCCGCCCTCGATCGGCGAGGAGATCGCGCGCCGAGTGCCCGATTCGCGCCTCGTGGTGCTGCCCGAGATCGGACACTTGAGCAACATCGAGGCGCCGGCCGCGTTCAACCGGGTCGTGCTCGAGTTCCTCTCCGCCCACCGCGGCCTGGCTTACGCCAAAGCCGCCTGAGCCTCACGCCGGCGCGAGCAGCGCGGCGAGGGCCGAAACCGTCACCACCGACGCCGCGGTCGCGATCACGGTCGCGGTCGAAATCCGCTCGGTATAGACCCCGTACTGGCTCGCGACCACGTAAACCCCGACCGCCATCGGCAACGCCGCATCGATCACGGCGACCGCGGCCCAGGACGGGTCGACCGGAAAGACGTAGCGAACCGCGATCCACACCGCGAACGGATGAAGGACGAGCTTGGCCCCGACCAGCCATGCGACGTCGCCGACCGCCTTCAGCCCGGCCCGCATCGCGAGCGTCGCGCCGAGCGCGAACAGTGCGCACGGGCCGGCGGCGGCGCCCAGCAGCTTGGCGAAGGCGGCCGCCGGCGCCGGCAGCGGCAGGCCGACGACCGAAACGAGGACGCCGGCGACGATCGCGATCAGCAGGGGATTCTTGACGAGCGAGGCGAGCGCGACCTTGGCCGCCGCCGCCAAGCGCTCGCCTCCGCTTTTGTTGCTCTCGAGCAGGATCAGCGTTGCCGCGACCAACACCAGGTGATCGAGGGCGACGATGATTGCCGCCGGCAGCACCGCCGCCTCGCCGAACAGGCCGACCACGAGCGGCAGCCCGAGATAACCGACGTTCGGGAACGACGCCGCCAAACCTTGCACCGCCGCAACGCCCACGGGCGCATGCGCGACCGCACGGCTCGAGCCCGCCACCAGTGCGTAGACGACGATCCCGGCGCCGTAATAGGCGTAGACGAAGTTGGCGTCGAACGCGGTGCGGAGCGGCGACTGCGCCAGCGTCAGGAACAGGAACGCCGGCAGGGCGAAATAGAACACGAACGCGTTGATGCCGGCGACATTGGCGTCGCTCAATACGCGCGAACGCCCGGCGGCGTAGCCGACGAAGATGAGGGCGAAGAACGGCAGGACGACGGCGACGATCGCGGACAAAGTGTTTGGGTCTCGATGGGAGGGTAGAAGCGCCGAGCATGCAAGCGCACGGGCCCCGAAGTCAAAGCCGCCAACGTTGACCCCTTGCAGCCAATCGGTCACGCTGACCGGACGGTCGTTCGGAGAGGGATGCCATGTCGAATGCCGCCGCCAAGCTCGAGCCGACGGGCAAATTTCACCCGATCGCCGAAGTTTCGGCGACGCTGCCCTCGCGCTATTACTTCGATCCCGCGATCTATCGGCGCGAGCAGGACGCGATCTTCTTCAAGAGCTGGCAGCTCGCCGGCTATCGCCACGACCTGGCCGAGCCCGGCGCTTACGTGACGGCCGATGTGTTCGACCAGAAGATCGTCGTGGTGCGCGGCAAGGACCGCGTGCTTCGCGCCTTTTATAACGTCTGCATGCATCGCGGCCACACCCTGGCCGAGGGTAAAGGATCGAAAGGGATCCTCACCTGCCCGTTCCACGCCTGGTCCTATGACACCACCGGCGCGCTCAAGGCGGCGGGGAACGCCGAGAACGTCGCCGGATTCCGACTCGAGGATTTCAACCTGGCGCCGGTCCGGGTCGAGGAGTTCCTGAACATGGTGTTCGTCAACCTCGATCCCGGCGCGCAGCCGATGGCCCGACAGTTCCGCGGGCTCGCCGAGGAGATCCGCAGCTTTCTGCCCGCGATCGACGCTTATCGTTTCCATCGCCGCGACGTGCTGCCGCTCCACTGCAACTGGAAATTCACCATGGACCAGCTCGAGTGCTACCACTGTCCCCACATCCATCCCGAGGCGATGCAGGCGGTCGACATCACGCGCCGCGAGAGCCACGAATACGACGGGTGGCAGTCGCACACTTCCTTCATCGACGACGACAAGATGCGGCGCGATTGGGGCGAGAAGCTCTTGCGCTCGAAGGCGGGCGATGCTTTCAAGGACAACCATGTCTGGTACATGTGGCCGAACTACATGCTGCTCGGCCAGCCGGGCCCGGCCAATTTCAGCGTCCTGATCGGTCAGCCGACCGGGCCCGAGACCACCGACGTCATCGTCGATCACTGTTTCGCCGGCGCGCCGACCGCGGAGAACGAGAAACAGATGAACGGGCTTCGCGACATCGTGCTGCCGCAGGACACCGCCGCCATGAACGGCCAACAGAAGGGCATCCGGGCGCGCGGCTATCGTCAGGGCCGGCTGATGGTCGATGCCGCCCACTCGTGGCGGAGCGAGCACGCCACCCACCACTTCGACAAGATGGTGTGGGAGGCGCTGAACGGGCCGAATTATTGAAATGCCTAGGCGCTTGCCCTAGGAGTTCCCGCACCGACGAGCTCCCGCGTTTGCGGCCAACGTCAGGGTCGCCCGATCGCCGGATACTCGGTCAGGTGCTCGACCGCTGAGACGAGCCGGACGGCAGCATCCTCAGCTGCGGCAGGATTTCGTTCGCGATGTAGGTCCGGAGATCTCGAGGTCAACGAGATCGCCGACGTTCCACCTTTCGTCGTTCACGCTGCCGGCGGCGAGAACATGCGGAACTCCGCCGGCGGGATCGCGGCCTGGAACGCCGGCCGCGCCTTCAGGCGCTGGCGCCAGGCATCGAGCCGAGGGAACTCGGCGAACATACGCGCCTGGCCCAAATGCTCGAGCCGGTCGACGAGCGGCGTGAACGAGGCTTCGGCCAGGGTCACGCGCTCGCCGCCGAGCCACGGCCGGCCGTCGGCCAGGATGCCGTCCAGCTTCTTCATGCCTTCGCGCAGCGTGCGAAAGCCGCCCTCGACTGCCAGGCGGTCGATCGGCGCGCGCATCGCTTTTTTCCAGTATTCGCCGAGCTCCTTCTGCGGATGGCTCGCCGCCATGCGGTCGAGCTCGGCGTCGGGCACGCGGTCGAACATCGGCCGGATCTTGAGCGCGAAGGTCGGATGCTTGATCGCGTCCTGCATCTTGCCGTCTTCGAGTCGCACCAGCGCCCGCACCTCGGCGCGTGCGACCGGGTCCTTGGGCAGCAGCGGCGTCGCCGGAAACACCTCTTCGAGATACTCGTTGATCACCGTGCTCTCGACGATCGCGCGGCCGTCGTGGACGATCGCCGGCGCGACCCCGTTCGGGTTGATCGCGAGGTACGCGGGCTTCACCTGCTCGAACTTCAAGAGATCGATGAACACCTTCTCGTGCGCGATTGCCTTTTCGTTCAGGCAGAATCGGACCTTCATGCTGCAGGTCGAATCCCAGAAGTGGTAAAGCGTGAGCATCGCGTTCTCCTTCGGTCAGCGGATGCGGCCGCGCGCCGCCACCGGCCATAGCGCGATCAGCTTGCCATCGCGCACCACATGATAGACGTCGAACAGGTTGACGGTGGTGTCGCAGTGACTCGGACGGAGCCGGACCTTGGTCCCGAGCGGAAGCGGCTCGTTCGCGCCGTTCCGACGCAAGATGCCGTGTTCGTCTCCGCCCGGCGTATAGCTCCAGCCCGGGCAGTCGAGAAGCTCGGCCGGCCCGACGTCGGTCGAGAGCGTCTTCAAGCCGGCGTCGGTAACGACGCGGTCTGCGGCGGGCACGCTCATCACGGTCGCGAGGACACTGATCGCGGGTTCGAAATCGTCGTAGATCGGACCGTCGGCGCCGCCGACCTCGCGGTACTGGCGGTCCATGAAGATGTAGGAGCCGGCCTGGAGCTCGGTGAGTGCGCCGCTCGCGCCTTCGAAAGCGTAAGTCCCGGTGCCCCCGCCCGACACGGTCGCGGTCGGCAGTCCAGCGGCCTTGAACGCCGCGACTGTCGCCGCGACCTTGGCGCTCGCGGCGCGCGCAGCCTCGGCGCGGGCGGCGTAGCCGACCACATGCTGGATACCGCCGTGATAGGCCTGGAGACCCTTGAGCGCGAGGCCCTCGATCCCGGCCACGGCGCGGCCCAGCGCGACCGCGGCCTCGCCCGGCGCGACGCCGCAGCGGCCTTGGCCGACGTCGATATCGATGAGGGCGCCGACCGTCACGCCCGACGCGCGCGCCGCCTGCCCGAGCGCCGCCGCCGCGTCGGCGTTGTCGACCGCGACCGCAATCGCGATAAAGCGGGCGAGCCCGGCGATCCGCGCGAGTTTGGCGGCGCCGTAGACCTCGTTCGCGATCAAAATGTCGCGCACGCCGGCCGCGGCCAGAATTTCGGCCTCACCGACTTTTTGGCAGCAGACCCCGACCGCACCGGAGGCGATCTGAAGCTGGGCGATCACCGGCGACTTGTGGGTTTTGGCATGCGGCCGGAGCGCGAGGCCGCGGCCGCGCGCGAAGGCCGCCATGCGTTCGATGTTGCGGCCCATGGTGTCGAGATCGAGGAGGAGCGCGGGCGTGTCGATCGCCGTGATCGCACAGCCGATCGCTTCGCCGCCGACGCTCGCGGCAGCGCCGGGGTTATTCGCCATCGAAGGCGAAACGGAACGCCGACCCGTTGCGGCGCACCCAACCGACCGACGGGGTCGGGAAATGCGCGGGCATGATCAGCGTGTCGGTCTCAGCGTGGCGGTCGAGAAATGCCCGCCGGGTCCGCGCCGAGGCCACGGGATCGGTGCAGAAGCCCGAGCTCCATTCAGGTTCGAAGCACTGCACCGGGTGGTGGATGAGATCGCCGCTCATCACCGCCTGGCGCCCCTCGCTCTTCAGGCGCACGCACGAGTGGCCGGGCGTGTGGCCCGGGGAGGGCTCGAGCCAGATCGAATCCTCGAAGTGGTAGTCGCTGGCGACCAACTCGGCTTGGCCGCGTTCGACGATCGGCAGCACGCTGTCCTCGAAATAAGGGTCGGTGGCGTAGGCCTTGCGTGTCGCCTCGTTCTTCCAGTGCTCCCATTCGGTGCGCGCGAACAAATAGCGCGCGTTCGGAAAGGTCGGTACCCAATGGCCGTTCACGAGCCGCGTGTTCCAGCCGACATGGTCGATGTGAAGATGGGTACAGAACACGAAGTCGACGTCTTCGAGACGCACCCCGGTGGCGCGGAAGCGCTCGAGGTACGGCCACTGGTTGTGGTGGTAATGCGGCTTGGCCGGGCGTTCCTTGTCATTGCCGCTGCAGGCATCGACGACGATGGTGTGATGGCGGGTGCGGACGATGAAGCTGTGGAGCGAGAGGATGAAGAACTCGCTCGCCGGGTCGATCGATCGCGGTCCGAGCAGGGTCTTGTAGCGCTGAACCGCCTCGGCCGGCGCAGTCGGAAAAATCACGCGTGCCGGTAGCGCCGGCTTCTCCGATTCGATCACGCGAACAACGGTGATCGCGCCGATCGACCAGCGCAGGCCCGGGGTAGCGGTCGCGACTGCGGCGCGCGCGAGGGTCGAGCTCATGAGACCGAAAACCCTTTTTGCCGTAGTGACGGCGAGCGTACCGCCCGGCCGGCCGGGTTGTCACGCCGCCAGACCCCACCGTATCGGCCGCTCTGCAAAATTTTTTCGCCGAGCCGGGCGGTCCGCTAAGCTCGCGCCGATGCTTGCCACGACGACGCTGCCCCACGAACCCGATTTGCTCGCGCCCGATGGCTCGGAGATCCGGCTGTTGCCGGCACCCGAGCGCGGCGGCGCGAGCTTGGTGCACTGCCGGCTGCCGGCCGGCGCCACCGCCAAAGTCGTCACCCACCGTACCGTCGAGGAAGTCTGGCACTTGATCGCCGGCCGCGGCGAGCTGTGGCGGGCGCGGGGCGAGCGCACCGACGTGACGGCGCTCGTGCCCGGGGTCTCGGTCGCGATCCCGCTCGGGACGCGGTTTCAGTTCCGCAATACCGGGAGCGGCCCGCTCGATATCGTGATCGTAACCCTGCCGCCGTGGCCGGGTGCCGACGAGGCTATCCGCGTCGCCGACCACTGGCCGGTGCCGGCATGACGATCGTAGCGCTGCCCCGCGCAGCCGGCCGGATCGCGATCGGCGACATCGACGTCCAATGGCTGCCGGAGGTCATCGACAAACCGTACCCCGCCGCGTTCCTGTTCCCGGACTACACGCGCGCCGCGCTTGATCCGCACCTTGCGTGGTTGGCGCCGCGCTTCTTCGACGCCGCTGCCGAACGGTTCATCCTCAACACGCATTCGTACGTCATCCGCACCCGCCACCGCACGATCGTGGTCGACACCTGCCTCGGCAACGATAAGGTCCGACGCCGCTACGCCCATCTCGATCGCCGGCGAGCCCCCTACCTCGACGACTTGAGGACCATGGGCGTCGATCCCAACGCGGTCGACCTCGTCCTCTGTACCCACCTTCACATCGACCATGTCGGTTGGAACACGCGGCTTGAGAACGGCCGCTGGGTACCGACGTTTCCGAACGCACGCTACGTATTTTCGCGCACCGAGTTCGAGCATGCGGCACGCGAAGCGAAAGACGAGCCGCAGCATTCCGACGGTTCGTTCGAGGACAGCGTCATTCCGATCGTCGAAGCCGGCAGGGCGGAGATGATCGAGGGTGCCCACACGATCACCGACGGCCTTACGATCGAGCCGACCCCGGGGCATACCCCCGGGCATGTCGCGCTCGCGCTCGCTTCGCGGTACGCGAACGCCGTTCTGATCGGCGACATCGTCCACAACCCGGTGCAATACGCTTTGCCCGACTGGAACAGCACATTCTGCCTCGACGCGGCCCAAGCACGGCGGACGCGGCGTGCGCTGATCGAGCGCTGCGCCGACACCGGCACCGTTCTCCTGCCCGCCCACTTTCCGGCGCCGACCGCCGGGCGCATCGTCTCGGCGCGGGGCGCGTTCCGGTTCCAGGAACTCGAGTAGCGCGCGACGGCATTTCCAGCAACGTTCGTGCTTGCCAGCGCCCGCGATTGACGGACAATCGGCGCGCCATAGGGGGAGACCAGCAATGACCGACGCGCCATATCTGCAGCCGGGCCGGATCGGCAAGCTTTCGCTCAAGAATCGGCTGGTGCGCGCCGCGACGTCGGAAACGATGGCGACCGCGAGCGGCGAGGCCACCGATCGTCTGGTCAAGCTCTACGCCGACATCGCCGCCGGCGGCGCCGGGCTCATGATCACCGGCCACATGTTCGTCGAACCGCGCGGGCAGTACGAACCGATGCAGACCGCGATTCACAGCGACGCCGCGATCGCCGGGCTCAAGCGCGTGACCGACGCCGTTCATGCGCGCGGCGGCGTCATCTTCGCCGAGCTTTCGCACGCCGGCAGCCAGTCGGTGCTTCCTGAAATCGAGGCGATCGCCCCGTCGCTGATTCCCAATGCGATTTACGCGCGCGAACCCAAAGCGATGTCGGGGGCCGATGTCGACGCCGTCGTCGCTGCCTTCGGAGCGGCGGCGCGGCGCGCGATGGCGGCCGGCTTCGACGGCATCCACATCCACGGCGCCAACGGCTACCTGGTCTCGGCCTTCAACTCGCCCCACGCCAACCGCCGCACCGACGGTTGGGGCGGCGATGCCGAGCGGCGCAGCCGCTTCATCGTGTCGGTTTATCAGGTCATTCGCGCCGCGGTCGGCCCCGACGTGCCGGTGACCGCGCGCGTCGGCATGGTCGATACGGTCGAGGGCGGCTTGACGCTCGAAGAAAGCGTCGATCGCGTCCACCACCTCGAGTCGCTCGGGCTCGACGCGGTCGAGGTACAGCTCGGCGTCATGGGCACCTACTTGCGCAGCGTCGTACCCTATGTCGGGGTCACCAAACGTCGCGCCCTTGCCGATGGACTGCTGCATCGGCTGACGGCCGACAAGGTGCCCGAGGCCTATTTCCGACCCTACGCTCAAGCACTCAAGGCCCGCGTCAAGATTCCGGTCATCCTGGTGGGTGGCGTGCGCTCGACCGAGGTCATGACAGACGTTCTGCAATCGGGCGACGCCGACTTTCTCGCCATGGCCCGGCCGTTCGTGCGCGAGCCCGACCTGCCGGCCAAGCTCGCCGCCGGAAGGCGCGGCCTGGTCGATTGCGTCTCCTGCAACATCTGCCTCAAGCACGAGGGCCGCGATCCGCTGCAGTGTTGGCGGACCAGCGCATCGGCGATGGCCTACCACGTCTATTGCCGGTTCTGGCGCGACCGCCGCGGCGCCGTGACCAAGTGAGGGCGATCGAGGTTCGTCGCGGCCATGCGTAGCGGTCGGTTCGTCGCCGTCGCGGCTGCCGCGCTCACTGCCGTCGCGGCGGCCGCGCTCACTGCCATCGCGATCGCCTCTGCGGCCGACGGCGAAGCGATGGTCGGTTTCCCGGCCGGCTCGTTCGTCATGGGCACGAGCGAAGGGCCCGCCGACGAGCGCCCGCCGCACACCGTTGTGCTCGGCGCCTTCGCGATCGACCGCCTGCCGGTCGACAACGCCCGCTTTGCCGAGTTCCTGAACGCGGTCGGCCCGCTCGACGGGTCGGGGCGGCGGCTGTACGACTTCGACGACCCCGACGCCCGCATCCACCGTATCGACGGCCGCTTCCGCGCCGATCCCGGCTACGACGACCACCCCGTCGTCGAAGCATCGTGGCGCGGCGCCCGCGACTATTGCCGCTGGCGTGGCAAGCGGCTCCCGACCGAGGCCGAGCGCGAGCGCGCCGCACGCGGTGCGACCGCGCGGCTTTATCCGTGGGGCAGCGAGACGCCCGATGCCGCGCGCGCCCATTTCGGCGGCCGCTACAACGACACGCGCCCGGTTGGAAGTTGGCCGGCCGGCGCCTCGCCCGAAGGCGTGCTCGACCTTGCCGGCAATGTCCACGAGTGGGTGTCGAGCCGCTACTTACCCTACCCCTACCGGGCCGAGGATGGCCGCGAAGACCCCGATCATTCCGGCGAGCGCGTGACCCGCGGCGGCGCCCACGACACCGGGCCAGAGACGCTTAAAGGCACGTGGCGCGGCCGGGGCGTCTCGCGCTCGCCCGCCGCCGGCCACCACAACATCGGCTTCCGCTGCGCCCGCTAACGGCGGCACCTGTGCTAACATCGTCGCCCCCGGGAGCCCGCCATGAACGAAGTCCGCCGCAACTTGAAACGCACCTCGACCCATTGGGGCGCGTTCGACGCCGAGGTCGAGGGCGGCAAGATCGTCGCCTTCCATCCGATCCCGGAAGACCCCGATCCGTCGCCGATCGGCCAGTCGATGGCGGGCGCGGTCGATCATCCGCTCCGCATCCGCGAGCCGATGGTGCGCAAAGGCTGGCTCGAGCGCGGCCCCGGCCCCGCCGGCGGCAAGCGCGGCGCCGAACCGTTCGTGGCCATGCCGTGGGACGAGGCGTTGGACCTCGCCGCGCGTGAACTCGCGCGCGTGCGCACCGCGTACGGTAATCAGGCGATCTTCGGCGGATCCTATGGCTGGTCGAGTGCCGGGCGCTTCCACTATGCCCAAGGCCAAGTCCACCGGTTTCTCAACACGATCGGCGGCTACACCAAGTCGGTCAACACCTACAGCCTCGCCGCCGGCGAGGTCATCATCAATCGCGTCCTCGGCGGCTACCGCGGCGTCATTTCCGAGCACACCGCCTGGCCGGTGATCGAGAAGCATACCCGCCTGTTCGTGACGTTCGGCGGCATCCCGTTGAAGAACGCGCAGGTCGACCACGGCGGGCTCGGCCGCCACGACCTGACCGGCTGGCTCAGGCGCTGGCGCGACGCCGGCATCGAGTTCGTCAACATCGGCCCGGTGCGGCGCGACGCCGATCACGCGCTGGCGGCGGAGTGGATGCCGATCCGCCCCAATACCGACGTCGCCTTGATGCTCGGTCTCGCCCACACGCTGATCGACGAAGATCTCCACGATCGTGCTTTCCTCGACCGTTACTGCGAGGGCTTCGCCAAGTTTCAGCCCTACGTCATGGGCGCGGTCGACGGCCTTGCCAAGTCGGCGACGTGGGCGGCGACCGTGACCGGCATCCCGGCGGAGACGATCCGGCACCTGGCGCGGCGGATGGCCGGGAACCGCACCATGATCTCGGTGGCGTGGTCGCTGCAGCGCGCCGATCACGGCGAACAGCCGTTCTGGATGGCGATGACCTTGGCCGCGATGCTGGGCCAGATCGGCCTGCCCGGCGGCGGCATCGGTTTCGGCTACGGCGCGGTCCAGTCGATGGGGACGCCGGCCAGGCGGCCGCCGGTACCGACCCTGCCGCAGGGCCCCAATCCCGTCGATGCGTTCATTCCCGTCGCTCGCATCGCCGACATGCTGCTCAACCCGGGCGCGGAGATCGACTATGACGGCAAGAAAGTCGCGTTCCCCGACATTCGCCTCGTCTACTGGTGCGGCGGCAACCCGTTCCACCACCACCAAGACCTGAACCGTCTGGTTCAGGCGTGGCAGCGGCCCGATACCGTGATCGCACACGAACCGTGGTGGAACTCGCTCGCGCGCCACGCCGACATCGTGTTCCCGGCGACAACCCCGTTCGAGCGCAACGACATCGGCGGCTCGACCGACAATTTCGTGCTGCCGATGCAAAAAGCGGTCGAGCCGGTCGGCGGCGCGCGCAACGACTACGACATCTTCGCCGGGCTTGCCGAACGGATGGGCGTTCGCGACGCCTTCACCGAAGGGCGCAACGAGGCGGCGTGGCTCCGTTACTTGTACAACCAGTTCCGGCAACGCGCCGCGCGCGACAAGATCGACGCGCCCGAGTTCGACCAGTTTTGGCGCTCGCCTTATTTCGAGTATCCGGGCTCGCAGGCCGATCAGGTGCTGCTCGCCGACTTCCGCGCCGATCCGGTCAAGCACCGGTTGCAGACGCCATCCGGCAAGATCGAGATCTATTCCGAGCGGATCGCCTCGTTCGGCTACGACGACTGCCCCGGCCATCCAACTTGGCTCGAGCCGTTCGAGTGGCTGGGCGCGTCACGGGCCGAGACTTACCCGTTGCACATGATCTCGAACCAGCCGAAGACGCGCCTCCACAGCCAGTACGACTTGGGTGCCTACGCTCAGGCGAGCAAGGTCGAGGGGCGCGAGCCGGTGCTAATCAACCCCAAGGACGCCAAAGCGCGCGGAATCGGAAACGGCGACGTCGTCAGGGTCTTCAACGACCGCGGCGTATCCCTGGCCGGCGCCGTCGTGACCGACGACGTCATGGCGGGCGTGATCCAGTTCCAGACCGGCGCTTGGTACGACCCGGCCGACCCCGGCGTCCCGGGCACGCTCGACCGCCACGGCAACCCGAACACGCTGACGCGCGACAAGGGTACGTCCAAGCTCGCGCAAGGCCCGAGCGCGCAGAGCGTCCTGGTCGAAGTCGAGCGCTTTACTGGCCCGTTGCCTGAGGTCGGGATCGTCAAACCGCCGGCGATCGAACGGCGACGTTAGGATCGCGACGGCGCCGCAGCCGCGCTAACCAGGCGGCCGCGACGGCGCCCCGGCGTCGATCAGGACGCCCAGGAGCAGCGCGGGCTCCTGCGCTTTGTTGACCCAGGCGTGGTTGGTGCCCTGCTGCACCACGAGGTCGAACGGCTCGAGGTCAACCTCGCCCTCGTCCAACACGAGCGTGATCCGGCCCTTCAGCAGCACGACGTAATCGATGGTCGGGGTCTTGTGCATGAACGGATGCCGGCTGGTGTCGACGCGGGCATCGGCCGCTTCCATCTTGCCGAACATGTCGGCGGCGATCTTTTCCAGTGTCGCGCGCGGTACCGCCGGGTTCGCGGGCGGCAGCTCGAAATAGACGATCCGGCTCCCGCCGGGCGGAATCCAAAGGACGTTGGGCTCGCGGTCGGCGCGGGCGACGGTTTGGACCGCGGCCGGTGCCGTTGTCGTCGACCACATCAGGACCTGCGGCACACCCTCGGGCGGCGTCGGCGCCGCGCCCTCGGCGATCACCACCGACTTCCCGGCGGCGTTGTGGCCGGTGACGACACGGCGGAACGGACCCATCGGCTCCTCCCTTGGGTTCTCGCCTAGACTAGCGCTCGCGGCGCGCGTGGGCGTCGAGCACGTCGGCGATCGCGCCCGTCAGTTTCTTGGCGGTTGGGATGTGCAGGAACTCGTTCGGTCCATGCGCGTTCGAGTGCGGCCCCAAGACACCGGTGATCAGGAACTGCGCCTTCGGGAATTTATCGCCCAGCATCGCCATGAACGGGATCGTGCCGCCCTCACCCATGTACATGGCGGGCTTGCCGAAGTAGCGGCGCGAGGCGGCATCGGTCGCGATCTCGAGCCAGGGCGCCAACGGCGGCGCGTTCCAGCCCTTGGCGCCCCAGCCGACCGCGACCGCGACTTTGGCGCCGTACGGGGGCTTGCGCATGAGCGTGGCCTTGAGCTCCTTCGCGACCGCGTCGGGGTCGGCGCCGGCCGGAATTCGGACCGAGAGCACGAGCGTGGTCGAGGGCCGGAGCACGTTGCCGGCATTCTCGACCGCCGGCATTCCGGCCTGGCCGATCACCGAGAGCGTCGGCCGCCAGGTGCGATTCAAGATGAGATCGGCCCGGTTCGCCGCCATTGGCCGCGCGCCCTTGACGAACGGGTAGCTCTTTTCGATTTCGCCTTTGAGCGCGCTCGCCATGCGCTTGGCCTGCGCCGCGCGCTGCGGTGGAATCTTGACGTGCGCGGACTCGAGCCTGACCTTGCCGGTTTTGGCGTCCTCGATGCGGTCGAGCAGGAGCCGCGCGATCCGGAAGGTCGAGGGCACGATGCCGCTCGCCGCGCCCGAGTGCACGCCTTCGGTCAGAATGTCGATCTTCAACGTCGCCGCGACCAGACCGCGAAGCGACGTCGTCGACCACAGTTGGTCGTAGTTGCCGGCACCCGAGTCGAGCGCGATCACCAGGGTGGGCGTTCCGATCCGGTCTTTGAGCGCGTCGATATACGCGGGGAGATCGTAGGAGCCACTCTCCTCGCACGCTTCGATGATGATGGCGAGGCGGGCGTGGATGCCGCCGAACTTGTGGAGCGCCTCGATTGCCGCCAGCGCCGCGAACGCCGAATAACCGTCGTCGCCGCCGCCGCGGCCGTAGAGCTTGTCGCCGGCCCGCACCGGCGCCCACGGCCCCAGGCCCTCGCGCCAGCCGACCATCTCGGGTTGCTTGTCGAGGTGACCGTAGAGGACGACGGTATCCGCGGCCGCCGCCGGCGTGCGCGCCGGCACTTCCATGTAAAGGAGCGGCGTGCGGCCGGCGAGCCGGATCACCTCGACCGTGAGCCCCGGAATCGGACACGCCCGGCACCAGGTCTCGATCTGCGCGACCGCTTCTTCGATGTAGCCGTGCTTCTGCCACTCGGCATCGAAGGCCGGCGACTTGCACGGGTTGGCGATATAGCGCGTGAGCTCGGGAACGATCGACCGCTCCCAGATTTCCTCGCTCCAGCGCGCGACCGCGCCGCCATCGAGTGTGCTCGCCCGCATCTCCGCCATCGTCGCCTCGTTCTCGCTTTGAGCCTGCTTCGCTTAGCCCATATTGGCAGGCAGGAACAGGACGAAAGCGGGCGCGAATACGACGATCGCGAGCCGCACGATGTCAGCGGCAATGAACGGCATGACGCCGCGGAAGATCGTCGTCACCGGTACTTCGGGCATCATCGCTTTAAGCATGAAGACATTGAGCCCGATCGGCGGGGTGATCAGGCTGATCTCGATAACTACCACGATCAAGATGCCGAACCACACCGGATCGTAGCCGAGCGAGGATATGATCGGAAAAAAGATCGGCACCGTCAGCAGCATCATCGACAGGCTTTCGAGGATGCAGCCCAAGACGACGTAGATCGCCATGATCACCAGGATAACGACGATCGGCGCGACCTCGAGGCTTTTGATCCAGTTGAGCATCAGGGCCGGGAATCCCGACACCTCGAGGTAGTTCGAGAACATCAGCGCGCCGATCAGGAGCACGAACATCGCAGCCGCAGTGCGCGCGGTCTCGGCCAGCACGTCGAGCACGATCCGGACCGTGAGCGCCCGGCGCGACAGAGCAAATAGGAACGCGCCGGCGGCGCCGACGCCGCCGGCCTCGGTCGGAGTGAAGAGCCCGGTGTAGATGCCGCCGATCACCAGCACGAACAGCACGAAGACGCCCCAAACTCCCTTGGTGGTCGCGAGTCGCGTTCGCCACGACGACCGTTCGCCGGCAGGCCCGAGCGCCGGCCGCGCCTGCACTTGGATCAGGATCGCGACGATGTAGAGCACGGCGCCGAGGATTCCGGGCAGCACGCCGGCCATGAACAGCTTAGCGATGTCGGTCTCGGTCATCAGCCCGTAGATCACCATGATCACCGACGGGGGGATCAGGATGCCGAGCGTGCCGCCCGCGGCGATGGTGCCGGTCGCGAGGCTGTCGGCGTAGCCATAGCGCCGCATCGACGGCATCGCGACATTAGCCATGGTGGCGGCAGTAGCGACGCTCGACCCGCACACGGCGGCGAAGCCGGCGCACGCGGCGATGGTCGCCATCGCCAGCCCGCCGCGGCGGTGACCGAGGTAGGCGTAGGAAGCGTCGTAGAGGTGCTGCGACATGCCCGAGCGGGCGATGAAGTTCCCCATCAACAGGAAAAGCGGCAGCACCGCGTAGCTGTAGTCGTAGACGTTGGCGAAGGTGAGCTGCGCCACCATCGACAGCGCCGGGTCGAGACCGACCAGGATCGCGAATCCGACCACGCCGACGATGCCCATCCCGAACGCGATCGGGATGCCCAAGAACAGCAGGATGAAAACGGCGATAAAGCCGAGCGCGACGAGCAGCAGGTTCTCCATCGCGGCTACCGCCGCGACCCGGCAAAGCGGTCGCGGAGATTGACCGCGACGATCGAGAGATGGAGCGCGAGCGCCATCGCCGCCAGCACCGTCATCGCGTAGGCAAACCAAGCCTTGGGGAGCCACGTGTAGTAGGACCACGTTGCCTTGAAGCGGACCAGATCGAAGCCGTAGCGCAATAGCCGCCAAGCCAGTACCGCGAGGACGATCGCGCTCACCAGGTTGACGACGCTCGATTGCAGCCAGCGGCCGCGCGTGCCGTAGATCGCCTGGTCGAGCAGCGAGATCGTAATGTGGCCCTGACGCGAAGCGACGATCGGCAGCGCGGTGAAGATGACAATCCCGAGCGAGATTTGGACCAGCTCGTAGGCGGCGGGGATTGGCTGCAGAAAGTCGACCAGGGACGCGCCTTTGCGCCCGATCACGTTGAGAAACACCACCCACATCATAAAAAACAGCAGGAGCCCGGAAACGGTCCCCAGCGCGCGCTCGATCGCCGCGACCACGCGCGACCCCGCGAGCGGCCCCGCCTGGTTCGCGTCGTCGCTCGCGCTATCGTTGGTCATGGTGCGAACGTTCCCAGCGACCGCCAAGTGACACGATGATCACTCGGCGGCGTGCGATCGAGCGATCGCCGGGGCTAGTTGGTCTTCTTAATCGATTGGGCGTACTTCTCTTGCTCGTCAAGCAGCATCTGGATCGCGGCTTTGCCGTCGACGCCGCGCGAGGCGGCGAGCTTGATCCAGTCTTCCTGTAGGAAAGCCATCGCCTTGAACATGCGATCGCGCTCGGCGCCTTGGATGACGTTGATCTTGACGCCGTCCTTGACCATGTTGGCGCGGGCGTTGGCAACCATCTCCTCCCACGCTTTGCCGAACATCGCCGCCATCTTTTCGCCGGCGCAGCAGTCCATGATCTTGGCCCGATCGGCGGCCGAGATCTTGGCCCACGATTTCTCGTTGACGATCAGGTAGATCGATGCGCTGTAGAAGCCGCCGTCGACCTCGGTCAAGGCGCGAACGAACTTCTGCAGGTGGTACGACTCC
>Ga0194131_10002177_pt1 | contig 32419 bp, 23 predicted proteins | sample TA2KigO120mmetaG_FD_148631 | JGI IMG/M metagenome (GOLD analysis project Ga0194131, IMG submission 148631) | Freshwater microbial communities from Lake Tanganyika, Tanzania - TA2015053 Kigoma Offshore 120m | ecosystem: Environmental > Aquatic > Freshwater > Lake | place: Tanzania: Lake...
CCAACAATGCCGCCGAGCAAGCGCTGCGGCACGCGGTCATCTGGCGGAAGCTCTCGTTCGGCACGCAATCAGCGTCCGGCAGTCAGTTCGTCGAGCGACTGCTGACTGTCATCGAAACCTGCCGCCGCCAATCCTGCAACGTCTTCGACTGGCTTGTCGAGGCAGTCCAAGCCCACCACAATCAACAAAGGGCAATATCTCTATTGCCCGCGCCGTGAACCAATACCTTGGCACTCCGTATCGACCTTGTTCGCCTGATACTGAAAATGGACCCTCACCAAATTACTCGTTGCTTCAAATTGGACGCCGCGCAAGTTTGACTTGGATGCGTCGTCGAATGCTCCGAGTGCCGTTAAGACCATGTGCCAATCCGTAGAAACGAGGAGGTGCAGCCCTCCCAAGACTTGCGTAGCGAGAGGATTCTTCGACTTGCCTTTGCCGTAGCTCACGAGCGCGTATGGAGATGTCGCGGTTCCTTTCGCAAGCTCGAAATAGTAGTCTTCGTTCTCGCAGTCCAAGCGGATGAGCGGGCGATTGGGTTCTCGATCCAAGACCCAGATCTTTTCGAGCAGAGTATGGTCGTTGCCGAGGCGCACAATCCGTTCCGAGTTGCTGCCGAAGGCGATGGCATCCTCTAATTTGCTAGCCGACCCGGGCGCCTTCACTACTCGCGACTCGCTCTCTTCTTCAAGCCGGTTGCGCAGCGACCGGTACTTGTCGTATGCCGCCTTGCCCTGCGTGCGCACTCTTGCCGCCCACGTCGCATCAATTGCCGATTGCTGGGCGCACGCTTGAGTTCTCAGCACATCGACAATCACGAATGCGGCTATGGCGATTCGCAAGGTCATCGGTCACCCCTTATTGCTCGTGCCTGCTTGGCATCCGGTTATTGCCGCTAATCCGGCCACGCGGAGCCGGATCGCTGACGCTGCCTCATTTGACGTCCAACCTCTCTTGTCGGCGCGCGTTTCCCGTTCGCAGCTGCCAACGAATGGCCACCGCCAGGGCGGCACTGACGCCCGCCACCAACAGCACCCAGAGATACCAGCGCGACGGCGGCGGCGTGGGCACGTCTACCGGCTCCGGAAGCCCGAACGCCGTCAGGCGAAAATCGTCTTCTGAATGGTTCGGCTGCTTGACGCTAACGACCCGGCCGACCATTTCGCTGGTAGGGACGCGATTTTCACCCTTGGCGATCTTGGTTTTCAACTCTGCGGGGAATTCCACGCCCGCAATCGGCACGCCGTAAGTCACCAAGGACGTTACCACAGAAAGCTTGGACTCCGTTCGGGCCTGGGCAACCCGCCAGTTTCGAGCCGGCTCAAGAATGACCAGGTTTTGCGTCGGCTGGTTGTTCATCACGTCGCCATATTCGATATGCAACCAGCCCGTGCCGGCATCATAACGCACCGATTTCAACACGGGCATGTGCGGGACTTCCAGGGCACCTAGTGCCGCCAGACTATTCCGGCATTTGTAGTAGACCTGGCCATGTAAACCTTGAAGGAGGTCGATCAGCGGGTACTTGGACCTGCCTTTGCCATAGTCCACAAGTGCGTAGGCAGATCCGTCATTGGCCTTTTGGAGCTCGAAGTGGTAGTGGCTGTTGTTGCATTCAAGCCGTCTTAGTGTGCTCCAAGAGGCATCCTCGAACGAAATTGTCTTTTCCACAATCATGTTGCGACCCAAGCGCAAAGTGCGCTCGCGGCTGCTCCGTATTACGGATGCGTCGTCAGGCGCACCGGGAATCCTGTGCACCTGCCATTCGCACTCTTCCTCAAGACGCTCGGCAACTCGAAGGTACCTTTCATAGCAGGCCTTGCCCTCGGTCTTGGCCTTGTCAACCCAAAGCTGGTCGATCGAGCCAGGTTCAGATAGGCGGGCGCCCACCGGCATTAACGTTGCCAAGCCGAGAGAGAACCACATTGTGTTGCGCATATTCTTGCACCAGCAAAACATGAACGCGGTAATGACGTTCCAAATCGCAATCAGGTTGTCCAAATGCGCGAGACGCGGCGCCGAAGGCCAACGCTCAAGATCAGGATTCCTATTCCGGCTGCCAGAAACCACAAGTGATGGTTGGCGCTTGTATGCCAAACAATGCCGTGGGGCTCGGGAAGATCAAAAGCCGAAAGAGTAAAGGCGTGCTCTGGCGGGGGTGTCGATTCACGCAAATCGAACTCGTGAACAAACTCACGCGCGCCGATCTTGTGCCCATCGGCGTCTGTCCCTTGCAGCTTCGTCTCGTTGCGCTGGATAATGGGCAGCTGACGGGAACCGGCGCCCACTTCGTTCCGGACCCGAATGATGCCACCCGACCCGTCTTTGGAGCGCGCGTGAATCTCCATCTCGAGCAGGCACCAGTAACGCTCCGGGTCCACGATCAACCAGCCAGGATGTGTCTCGCGTTCCGGGTTCGATTCAATGGCGCAGTAATCAAATTCAACTCGCACCAATTGCCGATTGTCACGCTGGATTGCCGTTTCCCGCTTGACCACAAGCTCCTTGTTCTTGACGGCGTGGGACAACGTGGTCATGACTAGCATGAAATGCGGAGAGATGCTTTGGAAAATGTCGTCCGCCATCGGCAACTTGTATTCGTTGAAGCTTGTCTCTGGATGCATGGAGATCTTGTCCAGCGCCCAATCTGGGCGGCTCCTGGCACGCGTCAGCCGGAATGCGTACTTGGCATTCTTTCCCAGCACCTGGTCGAACTGGATGTTCCTGGTCTTGTCCTCAACGATTTCCTTGTCCGTATAGCTTCGGATGATGACCCCCGCGGTCGTGGTCTGCTTGATTTCATCCTCCCAGACGGCATCACTCGTGACCAGGTCCTTGTGCGTGATCTTTGCTCGGCCTTTTTTCTTCCCCTGAAGGCTGACGGATCGCTGACGATACTCCTGCCATTTCAGCGGGGCCTCCGTAAGAAACCGATTTGTCGCAGACGGCGCTTGTCCCTGGAGATTCGAAACGAGAAGGAGAACAAGCAGGGCCGCGCAGAGGTGCACCACCGCCAGGATGGTGGAAGTCCACGACCAGAACAGCAGCCGAATAGGCTCACCCGCAGGCCGCGACAGGCTTTCGGCCAGTCGGTCTGTTTCGACGACAGACGCCTGGATGCTCTCTGGCACGGTGACGCTCCTTGTGGAACGCTGCACCTCGCCAATCCCTAGGCCATCCATCCCTACGTGAGATATGTGCTATCGCCAATCGTAACGATGGCATACGGAATGTCAAGAAAGAATTTGAAACAGTCTTGACCAAAAAAGCTCGGCTTTCTCCCGCCGCCAGCGCGATTGGCAATTCGTGCGTGGCGATGCATGTGGACGTGCGCTGCTGCGTCCGGCCCGCGAGCTGACGGCGGTCGGCGCGTATGATCTTCAGCGCTGCCGCGGCGAACCGCACCAGCGTCAGCCCTCCGGACGCTCACCGCCAAGAAAGCTGGCGGCAGGCGCGGCCGGATTCAGATTGCAGGCCGCGGGGGCAATTTCTTGTTGCTTGCGTACCTCGCCGTCAGTGTTGACGTAGGCCGTCACCTCCATGTTCAGCGTGCTTTCCTGGAAATCCGGCTTTGACCATTGCATGGCATGCTCTCCTGTGAAATCGAGGATGACGCGATTCTATTCCAGCGTCGTCAGGAACGCAAACAAATCGTGCAGTTCCTTGACGGTCAACTGCTCTGCGACGTTGTCAGGCATGAGCGACTTTTTGAGGACGCTTGATTCCTCCAGGTCGCGCTTGTCGAATGAATGAAACCGGCCGTTTTCCTCGCGAAGCTGGATGCTGAAGTTGGTCTCATTGATGCGCAGGCCAATGATCGATAGCCCCTTCTTGGTCACGACCTGGACGGCTTCATACTGAGGGTCGATGTCCTTGGAAGGCTGCAGGATCGACTCCATGATGAACTCGGGCGAACGGCGATACGCCAGCTTGTCGAGCGCCGGCCCGATGCGGCCGCCCTCGCCATCAATGGTGTGGCACTTGGCGCACTGGATCTTGCTCTTGGGATCGAAAAACAGGTGCCGGCCCGCCTTGGGATTGCCGGCGAGATAAGGCTTCCACGTCTCACCCCCTGGAGCGCGCGACAAGCTGCGAATGAACAGCACCAGCTTGGCAATCTGGTCCTCCTTGAGCGATTCGCCGAGCTTCTTCATGGTCGTCTTGGGCACGCCTTCGCGGATGACGCGGCTGATGTCGGCGTCCGTATTGCCGTGCATGAATTTCTTGCGCGTCAGGTCCGGCCCCTTGCCGCCGCGGCCCGCCCCACCGTGACAGCCGCTGCACAGTCCGCGAAAGAGCGCCTGGCCTTCGGCGAGAGCGGCCTGGTCGGCGGCGGTGGGCGCCGGCTTTTTTTCGGGCTCAGCCTTGTTCTGCGCAATCAATGGTCTCGATCCGAGCGCAACCATCGTGGCACAAACAAGGACTGCGCTGCCCAGCAACAGCTTGCGATATCGTTGGAGTGGATTCACCTTGGTAGTTTCTCATTGGTGTGGGATGCACGATCCGGAACGTGCCAGCGGGCGAATACGTCGGCCAATTCGGCGGACTGAGCGAGTTCCGCAAAGGCCCGGTCAATGGCGTCGCGCAAGTCGCCGTCAGCCTTGCGAACGACCGCGCAGATTGGAAACCGATCCGCGCTGGCAATACCGACGAACCTGAGCTTGCCTGGCCATTTCTGCTGAGCGAGCCACTGGCTGCGCGTCGAGATCACGCAGCCGGCCTTGGCCTTGCCGTTGGCCACCGCTTCCAGGACTGCATCCAGGCTGGGATAGGGCCGCAGCATCGCTTTTTCTGGAAGACCGCGCACGGCAGCGCCCTCTTCGATGGCGACTGGCTGATCCCAAGAGGTGGCAGGTGGCCTGTCACCCTCGCGCACCACGAGGCAGTACGTTGCCTTGTAATAGGGCATTGAGTAGAGCACGCGTTTGGCGAAACGATCATCGGGCATGACGCCGAGCATCACGTCGCAGAGCTTGCGGGTCGCCAGCCTCGATGGATAAGAAGCGTGCGAGGAATAGCCCCAGTAGATACGCAGCGACACGCCAAGCTTCTTGGCGAGCAAGCCTGCGATCTCGTAATCGAGGCCGGCCGGTCTAGGATGCGCGGTCGAGAACGGCAAATTGCGCTGATCCAGGCCGACCACCAGGACGCCCGCCGAGCGAACCCGCTCCAGCCCGCTGTAGGGATTCTTCGAACCCTGTACGCGTTGCATCTGCGGCTCGAGGCCGCGCTCAATGGCCGGATGCTTGATGACGCGCGCTTCTGCGTCCTTGCTACCACCCTTGTCTTTCTTGTCGTCCGGAAATGGCGCGAAGTAGGGCACATGGTACCTGGCCAGCGTCTTGGCGACGGTGCCATCCTTGATGAGCTTTGTGAGCGCAGCATCGACGTGCTTTTTCAGTTCCTCGTCGCCATGCCGCATGGCGATGGCGATGTTCCAGTGGTCTTCCGGCACGTAGCCGGCGGCGAGCTTCACGGCAAGATCGGGTGAGGTGTGCAAGGTCCAGCCGACGTTGGCCCAGAGGTAACCATAATCGATGCCGCCGTCGTGCATGGCCTTCAAGACGGCAAGCTGATTGCGGTACAGGCTGCGCAGGTAGCCGCGCTGCCGCAGCCGATAGTCGGCGACCGAGCCGGCCTCGGCGCCCAGGCGCCGTGCCTTCTCACCCTTCAAATCGGAGAGGGATTTTATCGGCGGCCCGTCCTTGCGCGTCACCAGCAAGTAGCCGGTGCCATAGTATGGCCGCGAGAACAGCAACTTGCCGCCAAGATCGTCGTCGTCCTCCACGGCGTTGTCGTCGATGGGAGTGCCGAAGGCCAGGTCGCTGGCGCCGTCGAGCAGCTTGCCGATGGCCGTGGCACGATGGATGTCAAGCCAGTCGATGCGCAGCTTCACGCCCATCTCCCTGGCGAGGGCGCGGAGCAACTCGACGTCGAAGCCGGCACGCTCCGTCTTGGCGCTTGAATACGGCAGGTTGGCCGGATCCAGGCTGACCGCCATCACGCCGCGCTCCTGGATTCGCTTCCAGGTGTTGAAAGAAGTCTTGCGGCGTGCGTTGCTCGTGAACGGCGGACGATAGGCCACGCCTTGCGCGGCATAGACCTTGCGAATCTGCCCTGACTCGGACAATTCCGCGAGAGCCTTGTTCAGGTCCGTGAGCAGGTCAACGCTCTTGATCCGCACGGCCAAGGCCATGTTCCAGTGCTCGCGCGGCACATAGTCCTTCACAAGCTGCAAGCCAAGCTTCGGATGCTGATGCAGTTGCCAGGAGGCGAAGTCAGCATCGACAAACGCTGCCGCCAGCTTGTGCTTGTGAAACTCGTGCAGCAACTGTTCGCGCGACTTGAACTGCCCGACCTTGTGTTCGGTCTCTGAAATGGCCACGGTGCCGGCGACGATGCCGACGCGCTGACCGCGCAGGTCGGCCAGCGAACGGATGTCCTTGGCGTCACGCGCGATCACCAGTCCGAACTGGCTGCCGGCGTAGGGGACGCTCCAGGCGATGTCCTTGGCGCCGTCGGGATCGTGCGGATGGCCAAGGATCACGTCGCACCGTCCCTCGCGCAGACAGCGCCGGGAGCATGCCGGGCTGGCACACCAGTGGACCTCGAGCTTGCGCCCCAGGCTGCGCGCCAGCAGTTCCGCGATGGCGAGGTCCACGCCCTGCGGCTTGCCATCCGCCGTCTTGCCGGTCCGCGGCATGGCGTGCGGCTCGGCACAGACGACGAGGGGCTTGGGGCTTTCCGTGGCAACGTCGGCCCTCGATACCGAACCGCAAGTGGCCAACAGCGACAATGCCAATGGAGTCAGCGATTTTAAACTCGATTCCATGGGGGATCTCACAAACCGCCAGGTTCGATCTAGTTATTGCCCTCGGGACGGAGCTTGCTGCGTAGTTCAGCAATCGTTCCTGACCTCCAAATCGAGCGCCGGTTTGGCGAAGCATGTTCAGCAAATATGGACTTCAGAAGTCCTAGGAGTTTGTCATGCACGGGATCGAAAAAACCTCCACGTCTTTCTCGTGGACCGGTCACAATCCAACCAGAGCATGTGAAACCAACCAACACGCTTACCGTGCCGCGGCTTCCTGACGTTTGAAAGAGGGCGGTATCACGAGGCAGGCAGCGCTTGACGCAGAAGTACCATGAGTCGGGATCAAGCAATAATCCCTTCAACGACGTCAGTTGTTCGGTGTCCAGTTCCCTGGCAGCAGTCAAAACTTTCGGGCGCGTCCATGTTCCATTTGGATCAAGTATCTGGCAACATCCACCGGTTGAAGCTTCGATCGCTGCGCTCGTTGAGGGCTTCAAAATGGAATCGATAGCGCTGGTTTTCATAGCATTGGTTTCTGTCCGAACTTGTGCTATTCTTCCTTCGGCAGCGCAAACACAAATGTCGTATTCCCGCGGCGGGCATTGCGCAGCCATGGCGCTCCATCGCCCGCAAAGCCGGCGGTCCAGCCGCCCCAGCCGACGCAGACGGCGATGTATTGGCGGCCATCCAGCACGTAGGTCACCGGCGAGGCGTGATGGCCGGAGCCGCACTGGAAGGTCCAGAGGATCTTGCCGGTGTCGGCGTCGTAGGCGGTGAAGAATCCTTCGGCATCGCCGGTGAAGGCGAGGCCGCCGCCGGTCGCCAGCACGCCGGCGACCATCGGCGAACGCGTGGCCACTTCCCACTTGGACTTGCCCGTCTTCACGTCGATGGCCTTGAATGATCCGGACGCCTGGTTGTCGATCAGCGTCAAGGCGCTGCCCCAGTAGGGCTGGCCCTTGATGAAGAACGCCTTGCCGGAGGTGAACTTGGCGCAGTTGTTGATGACCGGCACATAGGCGAGGCCCGTGCCCGGATGATAGGCCATCGGGTTCCATTCCTTGCCGCCGGCGGCGCCGGGACAGACGCGGACGCCCTTCTCCGTGGGCAATGCCTTGGGGTTGATGAACGGCCGGCCGGACTTCGGATCGAGACCGTCCACTCCCTTGGTGCGGTCGGTCCAGGTGATCTCGCAGAACGGTTTGCCGTAGATGAACTCGCCGTTCTCGCGATTGAGGCAATAGAAGTAGCCGTTGCGATGCGCTTGCACCAGCGCCTTGATCTTCTTGCCGCCATTTCCGCCTCCCTCTCCTTCGGGAGAGGGTTGGGGTGAGGGGATATCGACCAGCACCGGCTCGTTGACGCCGTCGTAATCCCAGACGTCGTGCGGGCTGGCCTGGAAATGCCACTTGTATTTGCCGTCGTCCGGGTTCAGGGCGACGATAGAACAGGTGTAGAGGTTGTCCCCCTTGCGCACCTCGCCGTTGAAATCCGGAGATGGATTGCCGACGCCCCAGTAGAGCGTGTTCAGCTCCGGATCGTAGGTGCCGGTGACCCAGGCCGAGCCGCCGCCGGTCAGCCACGACTTGCCTTCCCAGGTCTTAAGGGCCTTCTTGGCATGCGCCTCCTTGTCATCGGGGCCGGGGACGGTGTAGAAGCGCCACAGCCGTTTGCCGGACTTGGCGTCGTAGGCGTCGATGAAGCCGCGGATGCCGTACTCCGCGCCGCTGATGCCCATGATGACCTTGCCCTTGACGACCAGCGGCGCCACCGTGGCGCTGTAGGCCAGCTTGTAGATGTCCTTGACCTCCTTGCCGTCGTCGCCGGTGATGGTGATGGGTCGGTCCCAGATTTCCTCGCCGGTATTGCGGTCGAGGCAGACCAGGTGCGCGTCCAGCGTGGTCATGTACAGGCGGTCGCCCCAGCACGCCAGGCCCCTGTTGACAGCGTCGCAGCATAGCGCCAGATTCTCCGGTAGCGCCTTCTGATAATGCCAGATCTGCGAGCCAGTCTTGCAATCAACAGCGTAGGCATGGTTCCAGGGCGTCGAGATGTACATGATGCCGTCGATGACGAGCGGCGTGCACTCGAAGCCGTCCAGCACGCCGGTCTGAAAGGTCCATACAGGGATGAGCCGTTTGACGTTCTTCTTGTTGATCTGGTCGAGCGGGCTGAAGCGCTGGGCGTCATAGGTCCGGCCATACATGAGCCAGTTGGCGTTGTTCTTGCCGGCATTCAGTAGCGTCTTGTCATCCACGCTGCCGACCGGCTCGGCAGCCTGCGCCGCCGCTGCTTTCCCGGTTTCCTGCCTGGCAACGACCGGCTCGTCGGCCCAAGAAGCCGGTTCGACGGGCTGCGAGTAGCCGCCAAAAAACGCGAGCATCCCGGCGGCGATGCAGACTGCGACAGCGCGGAACGTGATTCTGGAGAGGTTCATGGCTGCGGTCTCCGTGTGGATACGGAAATGCAAATGGGACTCGGATACTGTAACAAGTGCTGAAGTGCAGTCAAGAAATTTCAGACCACGACTCGATGGGAAAGGACGTCGCGTTTTCTCGCCGCGATCACGTCGGCGTCGTGCTGACCGCGATGTCCGGCCGATAAGATAGACGATGCGCTCGCACATCCATGCGAACCGGTCTGTTGGGCTCCGTGCCGGCGCGCACCTTGACATTCTTCCAGGGGACAAACGCGAGAAAAGGAGCGGCCATGAAGAGCGTTCGCTGGCTGTCTGGTTGCTGGATCGTCCGGTGCCTGCTCGTTGGCGGAATCGGTTGTCTGCCGGATGTCACTGCGGAAGAAAAGCCCGGTGCCCGTCCAATCCGAGTCATCAGGCCGCGCGTGCTGGCCGGTGAGGATGTACCGGCGCTCCGCATTCCCCTGGGATTGCCCAATGACTACAAGCCGTGGATCGTCCGACTGCTCAACGGCGATTTGCTGATCGTTGCTTTCTGTTTCGGTGGAACACCGAGTAACGAGCTTCCCAAGGGCCAGCCCTATCGCGAGCGAGCTGTGTTCTGGCGGTCCAAGGACGATGGCAGGACCTGGGGGCCGCGCGAGGAGCGGGCTGATATCCGTGGCCGGGAATTCGCGCTCACTTGCCTCGCCGACGGCACACTGATCATGCCTTGCCATTTTCTGGCAAACGACGCGGCCAACAGGACTGGCCATACCTACAGCAAGATCTTTCGTTCAGTTGATGAGGGCAAGACCTGGTCAGAGTTGCGCGTCGGCCCGGCACAGTTTCCCGCGAAGGCCAGCACGGCAACCGACTGGAATGTGGTCGAATTGCCCGACCCTCGCCGTCCCGGCAAGACGGTCGTGCAACTTGGGGTCAGTATGCAGAACGGCGGGACAGCTGCAGCGAAACACGTGTTCTTGTGGCGATCCACGGACAGCGGCGTTACCTGGGACAAGTCGTTGATTCCCGATACGGACAGGTGGAGCGACGTGGATGGCTTCTTTTCACAATCGACAACCTATCGGGCCCGGTCGGGAGTCTTGCTGCATCCGGTGCGCGTCGATGCAAGTGGCCCGCACTGGAAGCTGCCGTCGACCAAGAGTGTCGAGGACCGTTCGGGCGATCAGGACGACCGCACCATGCTCTGGAAATCGACAGACGATGGCAAGACCTGGCGTCGGCACAAGAATGATGGTCGGTTTGGGACCTATGGCGAAATGTATCCACGTTTCTTGAGATTGAACGACAAGCGACTGCTGCTCACCTTCACGGTTCGCAGCAATTCCATGGACAAGCAGCCACTCGGCTTGCGCGCCATCATCAGCCTCGATGACGGCCAGACCTGGGACTTCACCCAGGACCGCATCGTCATTGCCGATCAGAACCACGGCGCCAGCGGCGGCGGCTTCGGCAACACGATTCAGCTCCCGGACGGGACATTGGTGTCCTGCTACAGTTATCGCGGCAGAGACAACAAGACGCATGTCGAGGCGGTTCGCTGGAAACTGCCACCGATGCCTGCCGAGCCGACGTCGTTCAAGCATGCGCGCGTGACGGCTGCCTGGGCCGCATATCAAGGGAAACTGACATTCGGTAAGGGTCAAACGCTGGCGTTGCTCGATGACGGCTGCAATCTGTCGATGCCGGAATGGTCGCAGCCAGCGGGAGGCGTGCCAAAAGTGCTCGCTGCGTACGACAGCGTGGATGGCGACAACGATCCGAAACACGAGGGGCGAGGCTATCATGGCTCGACCATCGGCATTCCTTCATCGTTGAACTACCAGGGAAAGCTAGGTGTCGCCTTCAATAATCAGCTGGCCGTGGTTCGCGCGCTGGAATGCTGCCACTGCAAGGTGGCGGACAGCAAGACCCTGGCCGCCGGACTGCAGTGGGTCATCGACAACCATGCGAAATACCGCATCACGACCGTCAACCTGGCGCCGGTGGACGATCTGGAGCACGCCAAACCAGTTGCGACGGCAATCGATGCCAAGCTCAAGCGCCTGCGCGAGCTGGGAATCTGGGTGAGCGCGCCGTCAGGCAACCACAACTTTACCAGGGGGATCTCCTGGCCGGCGTGCCAGACCGATTGCTTTGCCATCGGTGCCGTGAAGCCTGGAAAGGACGAGATCTTTCTGGATCGGAACACCAAGATCGATCTTGTCGTACCCGCCGCCGCCACATCCTCCTCCAACGCGATCGTCTGCGGATCGGTGATGCTGCTGCGCGAAGCGATCGTCAACACCGGCTACGACTGGAAGAAGGACGGCCCCAATCTTCCCGAAGCAATGATGAAGATCCTGAAGCGTACCGGAGTAGCTGTGCACGATCCCGCGACCAGGCTTACTTTCCGAAGGCTCGATCTGAAGGCAGCGCTCGATGAAGTGTTTCGGCCGGCGAAGCGTTGATGCCAGGGCCCTGTCGCGGATCGATCTCCTTCCGAGCAGTGAGCAGCGTAATTGGGCAGGAGTTGCCTTTACCGCCAAGGATCAGGCGGCCTGGCAGGAAGCTCACCCATCCCAAACGCACGTGGCGACCCGAAACGGCGGATCTTGTCGCTCACGCCCGATGCGCCGTCACCATCATGCAGTCCGCTTGCCGCGTACGCCAGGCGAACCAGCTTGCCAGGGAGGACGGCAAGCGTGACTGGAGGCACCTTCGCCAGCGGCCTGGATTCGGCATGGAAGCCGCCAGTCTTGCGGAGCCGCGAAGCCAGCTGCCGCGCCGGATCATCCGCACCGGTTCGATCTCGAAACCGGCGCGCACCAGCATGAGCTGCAACGTCCACGGCGCGAAATGCGTCAAATGCCTCGGCAGATCCAGGCCGAACCATGCGGGCCCGAACCAGCGAAACGCCAGACTATCGATGTTCGGCACCGAGACGATGAGCTTGCCGCCGGGCGCGAGCAGACGATGCGCCTCGCGCAGCACCGCCAGTGGGTCGTGCAAGTGCTCCAGGGCCTGCCACATGGTGATGACGTCGAAGCTTGATTTGTGCAGCGCTGGATGCGGCAGCGTGCCGACCAGCGCCGGCAGATTGAGTCCTTGCCGGATGCGATCGACCGGCAAGGGTGAGACATCGAGGCCAGTGACCTTCCAGCCTTGCAAATGCAGTCGTTCGAGAAACGATCCGCCGCCGCAACCGAAGTCGAGCAGCCGTCCCTGACCATGCCAGGCCAGTCCGCGCCGTGAGTCCAGGCCCCGCAGCCAGCGTCCGAATCGCTTCGTGACTCCCTGGACTTTCTTGTTCTTGGGTGGAGTGCCGTGCGGGCGATAATCGGTCGGGTAAAAGGCGCTGATGGAAACCGGCGACGGCCGTGGATTGGTATAGCACAGCCCGCAGTCCTGGCACTGGACGACGGCAAACCACAGTCCCGTGCGGTCGGGAGTTGGATCGCGCGCCTCGACAAGCAGGTTTCGCTGTCCGCCGCCGCAAAGCAGGCAGGCAACGTCCTCCCATTCGACCTTGGGCCGCTCGCATTCCGAAGTCGCCAACACGCTCCGCGCGGAATAGACCATCCCTGGCCCCTTTGCTGCAAGTGGTCGCCCATTTATAGTCCGTGGCGCGAGCGTGGTCAAGCGAGGCGAGTGAAACAACGTGCTTGCGAAGCTTACCAGGCTAACGCGGATCGCCCAGAATACCCTGGAGATCATCATGCCGCGCTGCGACGCGCCCGTCCTTGCCCCGTGCCTGTTGGTGGTCATCATAGCGGCGAGCTGGCTCGGTGCGGCACGCGTTGCCGGCGATGACGAGCCCGCCGGCAACCCAGTCGTCTTGCATCCGAAGTGCAAGGTCCGCATCGAGAAATTTGTTCAGGTCCCGGTGCGTGACGGCGTCAAGCTGTCTGCGACACTGATTCGTCCCGATGCTGAAGGCAAGTTTCCTGCTGTTGTCGAGTACATTCCTTATCGCAAGGACGATGTCACCTACGGCGTCAACGACGTGCATCACTATCTCGCGGAGCGCGGCTTCGTCGGCGTCCGCCTCGACGTTCGCGGCACTGGCAGCTCCGAGGGGGTGAACACCGACGAATACATGCCCGTCGAGCAGACCGACGGTTTCGACGCCGTCGAGTGGCTTGCCAGACAGCCGTGGTGCAACGGCAAGGTGGGCATGTTCGGCACGTCTTACGGCGGTTTCACCTGTGTGCAGGTCGCCATGCATCGGCCGCCCAGCCTGAAGGCCATCGCCCCCATGTACGCGACTGACGATCGTTACAGCGACGATTGTCATTACTCGCCGGGCGGCAACATGCGCATGTACTACGACGTCGGAACGTACGGCGGCAACATGGTCGCCATGAACGCCCTGCCACCGGTTCCCGAGTACGTCGGCGAGAAATGGGTCGAGATGTGGAAGGATCGCCTCGAAAACAATCAGCCGTACATCCCGACATGGATGAAGAATCAGGTGGACGCTCCGTACTGGCGTGGCGCGTCGCTGCGACCGGATTATGAGCGCATCCAGTGTCCCGTATTCCTCATCGCGGGCTGGCGCGATGGCTACGCCAACGCCATGCTCCGCATGTTCACAAGGCTCAAGACGCCGACGCGGCTGTTGATGGGTCCGTGGGTGCATCAGCGGCCCAACGCGTCAGTACCCGGTCCGCGCATCGACTACCTCAACGAGGTGTCGCGTTTCTTCGCCCATTACTTGCGCGACGACGACACGGGATTCACGAAGGAGCCGGCGATGGCCGTGTACATGCAGCACTACGTCAGGCCGGATCGCACGCTCGATGTGTCGCCGGGACACTGGCGGTCGGAGCGGTCACTGACGCCGGCAGGAAGCTCCGAAATGACCTGGCACCTTCAGGAGGGCGGGGTACTGAGCGCGAAACCGCAAGCGGCGGGCCGGCAGCCGTTTGATGGCGTCGAGTATGTCCCTACGGTGGGGCTGGCCAACATGTTCTGGTCCGCGGGGGGGATGACCTATTACCTCGCGGATGACCAGCGTGCCGACGAGGCATACTCGCTGGTCTACACGACGCCGCCGCTGGCGAAGGATGTCCACATCCTCGGCTGGCCCAGGGTGATCTTGCACGGATCGTCGTCGGCCCGCGTGGCGACGTTCACGGCCAAGCTCGCAGATGTGGCCCCGGACGGCAGTTCCTGCCTGATTGTCGATGGCTCACTCAACGGCACGCGCCGCAAGTCGCTATCACAACCCGAGCCGATGAAGCCGGGTGAGATCTACGAACTGGACATCCCGATGAACCCGATCGGCTGGGTACTGAAGAAGGGGCACCGGCTACGGCTTGCGGTGGCGGCAGCCGACTTTCCGAATCTGTGGCCGACACCCGAGAAGGCCAGCAACCGGCTCTATCGCGGCGGCGACCATCCCTCGCGCGTCCTCCTACCAGTGGTGCCGGCCGCGAAGCTATCCCCGCCCGCCTTCCTGCCGCCGCCGGCGCTCAAGGCATTCGGCAAAAGCTTCGGACGACCCGGCAAGCAGGAGATGCACCACGACCAGATTACCGGCACAAGTTCCATCGTGCATGAGTCCGCGTCGCAGCGCATCTTGCCGGACGGTCTGGGCAGCCTTGCCGGCGAGCAGAAGTTCCGTTGCACGGCCTCGGCGAGGGACCCGGCCCAGGCCAGCATCATCGGGACGCACAAATTCACCCTGACGCGTGAGAACGAGACCATCGAGGTCACCGGCGAGAGCAGCATTCGCGCCACCGCGACCACGTTCATCATCAGCGTCAACCTGATCGTCACCCGCAACGGCCAGCCGTTCTTCCAGAAGAAATGGATGACGACCGAGCCGCGGCGGCTATTGTGAAAGGAACCACCGATCGCGCGGATACCGCGATCCCGCATCGACTAGACCTGGTTTGTTCGTGCAATTGGTGCCGTCCGCGGCTCGTATTTATTTTCCCGGTAGGAGAATTACAACTTGAAGCCATCCATTCTCGACAAGCTGAAACAAGGCATCGTCCTCGGCGACGGCGGCTATTTGCTGGCGCTGGAGAACCGCGGCTACGTGCAGGCAGGGCCGTTCACGCCGGAGGTGACCATCGAGCATCCTAACGCCCTGCTCGCTCTGCATCAGGAGTTCGTCAACGCCGGCGCGGAGGTGTTGCAAGTCCTCACCTTCTATGCCAGCGAAAACAAGCTCGCCCAGATCGGCTACGCCAACCGGCTCGAGGAGATCAACCGGGCGGCGGTCAAAATCGCCAGGCAAGCGGCGGGCAAGGACGTGCTGGTCGCCGGTGATCTGTGCTTGACGTGGAAGTACGTCGAAGGCGATTCAAAGTCCCACGACGAGTGCCGCAAGCTCTTCGACGATCAAATTCGCTACCAGGCTGCCGAGGGCGTCGATTTCTGGATCTGCGAGACGTTCCTGCATGTCGGCGAGGCCAAGATCGCAATCGAGTGCGCCAGGAAGACCAAGCTGCCAGTGATGGCGACGATGGCATTCGAAGGCCCGAAGACACGCGATGGCAAGACGCCGGCCGAGGCCGCCAAGATCCTTGAGGACGCCGGCGCCGATATCGTCGGCAGCAACTGCTGGCAGGATCCGACGCGCATGTTGCCCGCCATCGAGCAGATTCGCAAGGCCGTCAAGTGCTTCGTTGCCGCCCAGCCGGTCGGCTACCGCTGCTCGGATGAGATTCCGTTCTTCACCGGGCAGAAAGGCTTTCCCGACAAGCTGAATCCCTATCACCTGACGCGTTACGAGCTTGGCGACTTTGCGCAGAAGGCGAAGGACCTGGGCGTGAACTACATCGGCGGTTGCTGCGGCTGCGAAGGCTCACACATCCGGCAGATGGCCCGCGTCCTCGGCAAGAAGCCCAGCGAGCTGCGCGAATGGAAGGTGGACTACCAGGCCCCGCAGTCCGCCACCGAGGCGTACAAGTCGCTGCGCGACAAGCAATAGCGGCGCCCAGCAGTAGGGACTGACCATGCGTGACATGACATCCATCCGCGGCGGCATCCTGCTCTTCTTGCTGCTTGCCGGTTGTGGGCAAGCACAGACGCAGGAGATCGCCACGGATTCTTCGAAAGTCGAGGCAGGCGCCAAGGCGAATGCGGATCGTCCGGTCCTCGACAAATTCGTTCTTGACTGGGCCGGTTTTCTTGGCCCCTTCGGCAACAGCGTCTCTCCAGAGAAAGGCGTCGTCGCCCCCTGGCCGAAGGAAGGGCTCAAAATCCTGTGGCACCGGAAAGTCGGTACGGGCTACGGCGTGCCGTCGATCAGCAAGGGAAGAATGTTCCTCTTCGATCGGCACGAAGACAAGAATCGGCTCACATGCATGAGGCCGGAGAACGGCGAGGAACTGTGGAGATTCGAGTACCCGACGCAATTCCGCGACAAGTTCGGCTACAATGGCGGCCCGCGCTGCTGCCCGGTCATTGACGACCAGCGCATCTTCCTGCATGGTCCCGAAGGCATGCTTTACTGCGTCAGGTTCAAGGACGGCAAGGAACTCTGGAAGGTCGATACCCGCGCCGACTTCGGCATCGTGCAGAACTTCTTCGGCGTCGGCAGCACGCCTGTCGTCGAGGGAGACCTGCTCATCGTGCAGGTCGGCGGCAGCCCAAAAGATAGCAACCAGCGCGAATTCGACAAGCTGAAGGGCAATGGCAGCGGCGTGGTCGCGTTTGACAAGCGCACCGGCAAGGTCGTTTATCGTATCACCGACGCGTTGGCCAGCTACGCCAGTCCGGTGCTGGCGACGATCAACGGCCGGCGCTGGTGCTTCGTGTTCGCACGCGGCGGTTTGATCGGCTTCGAGCCAAGCAAGGGCAAGGTCGATTTCCATTTTCCCTTCCGCAGTGACGACCTGGAAAGCGTCAACGCCAGCAATCCAGTCGTCGTCGGCGATCGCGTGTTCATCTCGGAATGTTACGGTCCCGGCAGTGCGCTCCTGACAGTCAAGCCCGGCGGCTACGAAGTGCTCTGGGACGAAACCAAGAACTTCAAGAAGAGCATGCAGGCCCACTGGATGACGCCGATCCATCACGATGGCTACATCTACGGCAGCAGCGGGCGACACACGCAAAACGCCGAACTGCGCTGCGTCGAGATGGCCACCGGCCAGGTGATGTGGCGCGTCCCGCGCCTCGGCCGTTGCTCGCTGCTCATGGTCGACGGCCATCTTGTCTGCCTGAGCGAAATCGGCCCACTCCTGCTCATCAAGATCAATCCGAAGAAGTTCGAGGAAGCCGGATTCACGATTGCCAAGGACAAGGGCAAGGAACAGCCGCTCCTCGAGTACCCCTGCTGGGCGGCGCCCGTGCTCTGGAACGGACTGCTTTTCGTCAGGAGCGAGGAACGTCTGGTGTGCTTCGAGCTGATCGCCAGGAAAAGAAGTTGAGGCGGAGGTCAAGCGTCGTCGGCAATCTGCATGCGATTGCGCACGATTTGTTCCATCGCGCTGACAACCTGGTCAAGACTCATGTGCGTGCTGTCGAGGAGGACGGCATCCGCCGCCGGGACCATCGGGCCGACGGCGCGGGCGGAGTCGCGGCGGTCGCGTTCCTCCTGGGCTTGCAGCACGGCGTCGGCTTCAAGGTGCTCACCGCGCTCTTGCAACTCCCTTTGCCGGCGGCGAGCGCGTTCCACTGGATCGGCGCTAAGGAAGAATTTGCAGCGGGCATCGGGAAAGACCACGGTCCCCTGGTCGCGGCCTTCGCAAACGATGTTGCGCCCGTGCGCGAGCCGGCGCTGCTGCTCGACCAGGTGCGCGCGCACCGTCAGGTTGCTCGCCGTGGCTCCGGAAGCGGCGGTGACTTCCGGCTTGCGGATCGCCTCGGAGATGTCTTCGCCATCGAGGATGACCTTGTTTCCAGGCATTTCCAGGTTCATGCCTGCGAGCAGGGGCCGCACCGCCATGATGTCGGCAAGATCGCAACCGCTGCGCAGACCCGCGAGAGTGACGGCGCGGTACATGGCGCCGGTGTCAAGGAAGTCGAAACCGAGCCGGCCGGCCAGTTCTCTGGCTGCGCTACTCTTGCCCGCCCCCGCCGGGCCGTCGATGGTGACGATCATGCCTTCATTCAAGAAAAAAAGAAGCGAAACGGCGAGATGCCGTTTCGCTTGCAAGATTCTAACTTCGTGCTCCGTGCTGCGTGGAAACGAGGATCATCAGCGGGCGCTGATGGTCACGGTTTCGTTCGGGGCCACGGGACTGGTACGCTGGCTGATCAGGCCGTAGGTAGGCGACACGACCTCGTAGGTGAAGGTTCCAGACGGCACATTGTCGATGGGCAGCACGCGATTCGGGGCGACCCGACCGTACGGCCGGCCGTTGATGGTCAGCAGCAACTCTTCGCTGTACAGGTTGACGAACATCACCCGGCCAGTGCTGGACGGCGACAAGGCGATGCGATTCGACTGTTGCATCCTGGACATGGCCTCCTCAATCTGCGAGAGGCGTTTCTCGATCTTGTCGAGGCTGGCCTTGTCCGCGGGCGGGTAGTTGCTGGCGACGTCGGACGATTTCTTCTCGCCCTGCAACTTGGCGAGTTGCTTCTCCATCGTCTCGATCTTGGTGGCGAGCTTGTCGATCTCGACGCGCTGCGTGAGGTGATCGCCCTTGAGATCGCCAAGTTCCTTCTTGAGGTCGCCGAGGTCCTTGCCAAGGTCCTTGAAGCTCTTGGCCAGCGACGCATCCATGGTTTCGATCTTCTTCAAGACGGTCTTGATGTCCGCGGCGTCCTTGTCGCCGCCGGCCGTTGCCGGCGCCGAGGCCAGGACAATGGCGAACAGCCCGGCCAGGTCGATCATCTTCCAGTTGCGTAACATGGGGCTATCTCCTGGTGGTTTGCCAAATGCCAGTACCGTATCATCTTCGATCGCCGGCGGACCGATCGGGTCAATCGCCGGCAACGGCTCGGGAACCTGCACGACGGGAATGACCGGCGGCGGCTCCAGCGCTGGTGGCGACTCGGGAAGCGGCGGCGGCGAAGGCGGCATCTCTGGCGGAGGAGTTGGTGCGACTATCGGCTCCAAATTCTTCTCGGCCAGCTCCGGTTCCGCGGTCGCCAGCGGCATCGGCGGCTCAGCCGTCAACACCGGCACTTCGTGCTTCGCTGGAATCACCACGCTGGTAGCTTTGAATTTAGAGGACGGACGCTGGGCATGCAAGTCATTTTGGCTTCTTTTTTCACGGGCAAAGCAAATGCCCCAGCCCAGCGCAGTCAACGCCAGGGCATTGACCAGCAAGGCAGCCAAGAAAACCCAGCGCGAACACGTCGAGCCATCCTCGCGGCGCTCGCCGGGACAGTGATAGACCACCGGATGGAAGGGAAAGCGCACGGTCATCTCCTCGCAATGTCGAAGTGCGGCACTGGGGACGGAATGAGGGCGGCGCTCTCATTGTTCAATTCTTCGTTCTCAGTTCCTCATTTCTGCCAGAAGCGCTGTTCAGCAATGAAGAATTGAGAACGAAGAATTGCCAATGATAGCCGCATGCGAGAAACCTAGTTTTCCTCGAACTGGGCAATGCGGTTGACCGACTCCTCGAAGTCATCGCCGGTGTCGTCGCCGAAGCGATATTGCATGAGGAAGGCGTCCTCGCCGCTGTCCTCGTAGAACGAGCGGAGCACGCGGACCGCGCGAAAGTCCTGGCGGGCGAAAAAGAGCTGGGCCGCCAGGTTGGTTTCTCGGACCTCTAGCGTGATGCGCGTGCGGCGATGGCTGGACAGCTTGCTGACCAGCTTGCCGACCATCTGGGCGCCGACGCTCTGGCGGCGATAGCCTGGGTGGACCGCGAAGTTCAGGATGTGCAACTTGGACTTGTGTAGCTCGTAGATCATGAAGCCGACGACCTTTTCGCCTTGCTCGGCCACCATGCCGATGCAGTTGCGCTGGCGGAGGCAGCGCAGGAAGTCTTCCTCGGTCCAGGGATACTCGAAACTCAGCTGCTCGGCTTGCAAGACCTCCGGCATGTCACGGCGGATCATCCAGCGTATGTGGACGCGCAACTGTTCCTTGTCGGTACGACCCATGCTCATGCTGACCTCCCCTCGCGACGGCGCGCGAAGCCCCCTCCGTGGGTGCGCCACGCTTCCGCGATTCCGCGTTCCTTGTGGTTCTCGTTCCGATCGGGACCAACGGCAGCTGAGAAAGGCTGAGCGGCGTGCTCCGCGACACTGGGACTCGTTGCGGCTCAAGAAATCCTGCGTTGCCGACTCCCAAACCACGGGCGGATAGTAGCAATGCTCCCGATACACCTCAAGGTCAACAAACGGTGTGCCGCCCAGCTGCCAGCGGAAGCTGGAGAAAGGAGCGAACCAACACGCCCATGGTTGCAGCTGTCATTCCTCACGAAGGTTCACTCAGATTGCTGAGAACAGCTGCATTACGTCGAATTGTGATCCGACGATGAAAACTCGAGCGTGAAGATTATCTAGGTGTGCTGATTCGCCTGGCAGAAGAGGAAAGGGGGGAATCCTTTCCCCTGTTCTGCCGCCTTCTTGGCGGAATGCTTCGCGGCGGTATGCCTTGATGGTCAAGGTGGGAAGTTACGATAGGTAAGAAAGATAACGACCGAAGGGCGATTTGGCAAAGAATCTTTTCCAGAAATTTACAATTAACGATTGTTTACTTGTTGTTCCGTGTGCGCGGACGCATGTAATTTCCCGATTCTCGCGCGAATGAGTGGCCCGGTCTGCGCTCCAGAAAACTTTTTTTTCACTCACGAAACACCCACGTTCGGTCCTCGCGGACGAGAGGACTCGCCAGCTGACGGCTGGTGGCGCTGACGCTCATGCGCTGGTCCCCGGACGAGCGCGCCTGTGCAGTGATCCGGTAGATCGCTTGCTTTTGCCCGTCAAGCTGGGCCAGCGGTTCAAAGACCACGCTCTGACCATCGATGCGATAGGGCACAGGCGCCTGGGCGGCACGCGGCAGCAGACCGTCGGGAAAGCTGGCACGGACCTCGACGCCGGTGTCCGCCAAGGTGCCTTCGTTCAAGACGCGAACCTCGTACACCGTCTCGCGGCCGATGCGCAACGGATCGTCCCGGTGAGAAACGTTCATGGTCACGCGAGCTTGCCCTTGGACGTTGATGGTCCCTTCAGCTTGCGTCTTGTGCCCATCTTGAGATTGTGCGATCACCTGATGCACATGAACGGCGGCCGTGCGTGGGCGGACGCGCAGTCGCAGCGTCCGGCTCTGGCCGGGCGGCAGATAGTCCAGCACCCAGTGGACGCTGCGCGTCACGGAGCGATACATGCCGCGATCGCTCGAGGCGACGTAGTCCAGTCCTTCCGGCAAGGTATCGGTGATGGCGATGTTGCGCACGGCTTGCGGTTCGGAGTTGGCCAGTTCGATCAGCACATCGCACTCGCGATCGAGTGCGGCCTGCTTGGCGGCTCCCACTTGCAAGGCCAAGCCGGCCTCGCCGACCAGAACGGTGCCCTGTGCCAGCGCCTCCTGGCTATCGCCTGAGCGCACGCGGGCTTCGAGGAAATGTCGCCCAGGTTGGGTGGTTTCCAGCGGCAGCGGAATGTTCCGTGACGCGCCGGCCGCAAGGTCTCCGATATCCGCCTCGATCGTTGTGCCCTGCGGATGCCGCAAACCGGGCGGAACGATCGCCTGCAAAGTCAGGCCGGTGAGTTTCAAGCCGGCGACATTCTTCATGCGGATGTCGAACACGGCTTTCTTGCCGGTCGCAACCCGTCCGGGACTGCGGACTTCCAGTTCCAGCACCGGCGGGGCGATGGTGGTCGTCAGTCCGCCGTAGAGCGAGACGCTGGTGTGGCAGATGACTTCGCCATTGGCCGCCGCCTGGGCATCCAGGTAAAGATTCTGCTTGGCTCCCGGCGCCAGCTGATCGATGCTCCACACGACCTTGCCGTCCTGCAGCACAGGCTGCGGACTGCCATCGAGGTAGCGTAAGCCATCGGAAAGATCGTCTTCCACGCGCACTTGCGGAGCGACCTCGGAGCCCAGGTTCTGGATGATGATCTCGTAGCGCACGGGTTGCCCCATCGCCACAGACGTCGGCCCGCGTTTCTCGACGGTGAGCATCGGGCCGGGAGACCTGGGACCGGCTACTTCCGCGCTAGCCGCGCGCGGCTCAGCTGGACCTGGACTTCTGCTGACGGATTCGCGTGCAGGCTCCGGGCGCGGCGCACGGCGAATGGGCACCGCCGTCCGCAATGAGGGCGCCGGCAACGCTGGCTGCAATTCCAATGGTCGCTGCGTCAATGGTTGCGGTGTCGATGGCTGCTGCACGAGCGGCTGCGCCCCGACTTGCGGCCTCGAAGTGAGCGGCACCGCCTTGGGCGTCGGTGTGGCCGGCACTTCGAGCGGCGGCTTCGTCAAGGTTGGTTGTGCCACGGGCGCCGAATGCGGTGGATTGAAGACAGGCGTCTCATCAGGCACCGGCCTCGACGCCGGTGACTGGAGCTTCAGAGGCGTCGGCGTCTTGCTCATCTCCGGAAACAGCATCACCTCCGGACCACGACTGGGCGCGGCGGTCTTCGCCGGTTCCGGCAGCAGGTTCACCTCGATAGACTTGGGAGCCGCTGGATTGTTGGTTTCTGGAAACTGGAACAGCTTCGGCGCGTCCACATCCGGTTTGAGGGTCTCCGTATTGACCGCGTCGGTCCTGGGTTGATCCGTCTTGTGTAAGTCCGTCTTGTGTAAGTCCGTCTTGTGAGGTTCCGCCAGCGGTTGCACCGGTTCGGTCTCGATGATGAAGCCATCGCGGGGCTGCACGGGCAGATTGAGCATGCTGTCCGACTTCGGTGGCAAGGTGTTTTCGATCCGGGGCTCGATTTTCGGGTTGGCATTGTCTGCAGCACTGGAATCGAGGTTCGACTCGAGAACGGGAAGCTTGTCCTGAGTTTGCGGAGAAATCGGCAGGGGCGGCCCCGGAGGCAAAGGTGCCGGCGATGTATCCAGATCCGGACCGGGGACGTCGATCTTTTCGAGCCCCTGTGCGGGGATCACGGCCTCGTTCTCTTCCAGACCCACGCGCCTTGAGTCCGGAACATCGCGAACGGGAACCATCTTCGGGTTCGGCGGGTTTGGCGAGGCGGCGGGCAACGCATGGCTCGCCCGCATGATGCCGGTGTGGCTGGTGCCGGTCTGGGGTGGAGATTCCCGGAAAGGCACCGAACTGGCCGGCGGCTTGATGGGCGGAGGCGGCCCGGGCAGGCTCGACGCCGACGCACCCGCTCCGATGACCAGCGTTGCCAGGATAAAACCCAGCACGGCCAGTCCCGCAAGCATCCCCACCAGCGGCAGTCCGTTCGGCCGCACTCTTGTTCTCCGGCTTGCGCGATCTTACGCGATCACTTCGTATACCGGCCGCGATACTGCTCGGCCGGGTATTTCAAGTCGTTCTTCGCCATCTTCGCTCGAAACGCCTCGCTCAGATCCAGGCCCACCACGTTGCACAGGTTGAAAAGATGGCAGGCCACGTCGGCAATCTCTTCTGCCACCTGTTCCCGGCGGTCCGGATCCTTCATCAATTCCAGCGACCCGGGACCATCGACCCAAAGAAAATGCTCCATCAACTCCGCTGCTTCGATGGCCGCCCCCATCGCGAGGTTCTTGGGAGTGTGATAAGGCTCCCATTCCCGGTCGGCGGCAAAGCGGCGCACCATGTCGCGCAGCATCGCCACGGTCGTCGTCTCGTCGTTCCTGTTGCTCATGATGCGTTTCCTCAGGTTGACGCTTCAGGTTGCTTCGTCCATTTCAGCGCGCGAGCTTAAATGGGATCCGACGAATTTTCGGATTCTAGGCATTCTCTCGCAGCGCTTAGGTTCGCCGAGATTGCCCACCTTGCCCGGCCTGTTTACGAAATGAAGCGCGGCGACTATAGCGTGCCGCCGGCGCCTGTCAACAGGCTTGAGGGTTTGCCGGAGCAACGCAGCCGCCAGCCGCGGTAACAAGGCATGGCCACCTCTGTATGGCCCTTCGGGGCTTGGGGAAATGATACGACGGTCCCGCGCGGATGCGGGTGGTTCGATTGGGGATGACAGCCGTTGGCGACTTTGCTATCTCGCCGCGCTGTTGGTCGCGATTCGGAACACGAGGAGGAAATAGCAATGACGCGAGCCTTGCGGATGCCGGCCTGCCTGCTGGGACTGTTCCTGGCAAGCAGCTTCGGCCAGGCCCAGACAGGAACCTGTGATCCGGCAGCGGCCGGCGCGGTTCCTTATTACCATCAGCTTCCCCAGGCAATCTTCTATGCTCAATGTGGCGGGCCGAACAAGCCCGACAAGCCGGTCGCTGCCGCCATGAACTCCGGCGACTGCCTGCAGGTATGGCAGGCTCTCTGGTCGCTGGGCAAGTACGAAGAGGCCCACGCCCTGGCCCAGCAAGCGTGCCAGGCATGTCCCGGTAACGTCGACCTCGAGCATGCTCGTGCCCTGGCTCAGATCATCCTGCAGCACGCCGCCCAACGTGCGCCCTGCTGTCCCGTGACCGGCTGCCAGGCCGCCGGCACTTGCTGCGCTTCAGGTGCGAGCGTGACATGCCCGGCGGCGTGCGGCACGTGTGATGAGCACTGCTGCTCGAACCACGCGGAGACGTGCTGCGCCGCGGCCGCCTGCTGCAAGAAGAAGAAGTGTGGCGGCGACAAGTGTGCGTGTGGCAAGGATTGCTGCTGTGCCAAGAAGACCTGCGCCGGCAACTGCTGCTGCGCGAAGAAGGCTTGTGCCTGCGGACCAGATTGCAGCTGCTGCAAGAAGTCTGGTACTTGCGGCAAGACCTGCGCCTGCGGTGCGGATTGCGCGTGTTGCAAGAAGTCCTGCGCCTGCGGCCCCGACTGCGCGTGTTGCAAAAAGTCCTGCGCTTGCGGGCCTGATTGCGCCTGCTGCAAGAAGACCTGCGCATGCGGCACGGGCTGCACTTGCAAGGAGCAGGGGCAAACACAGCGCCTCGTGCGGCAGATGAAGGCGCTGCAGAAGTTGCTGGCCACAAGCTGCCGGCCGTGCATCGGCTTGCCTGGTATGCCTGGCTGCGCCATGCCGGCCTTCACTGGCCCGCTGCCCACGCACATGATGATGTTGCCTGACCAGACGGTGGTCGAGATGCCGTGTCCCTTGCCGGGCCCCGGGATGCCGTGCCAACCAATGATGGGGTTGCCTGGACTGCCGCCATGCATCGGTCCAGTGTGCCAGCCGACGCCGTCGCCCGTCCCGGCCATGCCGGTCAGCCGGCCGGTGGACGTGCCGCCGAGCTGTCCGCTGGGCTTCAACATGCCCCCGTGCTGCCCCGCGCCAGTGTGCTGTCCCGCGCCGGTGTGCTGCCCGCCCTGTCCGGGGGCAACCGCGGCAGTTTCGGCCACTCGTGAACCCATCGAGATCACTGCCAAGGGTGGCCGAATTCACGTAAAGTCCACTCGATTCCAGGCGACCTGCGACCACCTCACCTATCAGGAAAACAACGATCAGGTGGTCCTGACGGGGTCGGTGCGCTTGAGTATCAACAATGGCGCCTGCACGGACAAGATCCGCGCCCAGCGCGTCGAAGTGGGCATCCATCACGCCCATTACCAGGTTACGCCCACCGGTTCGAGCAGTCGCAGCAACGCCGTTCGCCGCGAGAGCAAGCCGGATATGTCGCCGTGCTCGGCCTCGAAGCCGCAGGCGTGCTGGCCGACCTGCCCGTGTGATTAGTCGGCCCGGGCCAGGCCGACACGCGTGACGGTTGCGCGTCGCCGGCATGTCGGATTCAGCAAACCTCAAAACGTGGAGCCGGGCCTGGACCTTGTTCAGGCCCGGCTTTTTTTGTGGCAGGAACGGCCCGGCAAACGTAAGATACGTGGCGAGTACACCTTAGAATCTACAGGGAGGTCAGCCATGTGTCGTGCGCCAATCTTTGCGTGTGTATGCGCCATCCTCGCCTTCGCAGCTGGTACTGCAGACCTGGCGGCAGACGAGGCCAGGGCCATTGCCAGGATCGAGCGCTTGCAGGGGAAGGTCATCGAAGATGTGGACGGCAAGCGCGTTGTGGACCTGGCCTTACGCTTCGTCATGGACGCCGAACTCGAGGGCATCGACCAGATTGCCGAGATCAAGAGATTGGTCTTGTTCTACACGTTGATCGGCAATAAGGGCCTCGCGCATTTGACCGACCTTGCTGACCTCACCGAGTTGAACCTTCGTGGAACTCGGGTCGATAGCGACGGCTTGCAACATCTTCGCAAGGTGAAAAGCCTCAGGACTCTCGACCTGGGCAACACGAGAGTTCAGGGCCGGGGCTTGAAATACCTGAAGGATTGTCGGCTCATCAGTCTGAATCTGAGCGGCACCAGTACGCGCAACCTGCAATACATCGCGCGGCAAGATGAGCTGCAGGTTCTCGAACTCGCCGGCACGCACGTTGCCGACCATGGCTTGAAGCAACTGGCCGGGCCCAAGGGCGACGGCCTCGCCAAGCTGACAAGACTGAATCTGCGCGGCAGCAAGATCAGCAACGATGGGCTCGCGCACCTGGCCGCGCATCGCCATCTCAAGCAGCTTGACCTGGGCGATGTCGATATCACGGACGCGGGCTTGAAACACTTGCAACGCTTGCCCTACCTGGAAAAGCTCGATCTGACCGGCAACGACCTCACCGACGCCGGCTTGCAGAACCTCAAGGACATGAAAAACCTCAAGGTGCTCTATCTTGGCAAGACCAGCATCACGGACAAGGGCTTGGCGCACCTGGCGGGCTTGCCGATTCAGTTGCTCGATGTCAGCGGCACCGATGTGACGGAGGCAGCGGTTCGCAAGTGCCTGCCGGAAACCTACTGCGTCGGAGCAATCTCGGAATGAGCCGGAATGCCCCCGGGCATTGTCCTGTCGGGGTGTCGGGTCGAACAACACAAGCATTGTTGCCGCCGCGCGCGCCTTCCTCTAAAGTGGAAGCAGGATGCGTTGCGTATATGCGGCCAGTGAAGTGGCGGGCTTTGCCAAGACGGGAGGCTTGGCCGACGTGGCGGCGTCTTTGCCGCGTGCCCTTGCGGAGCGCGGCGTCGAGTCTGCCATCATCATGCCGCTCTATCGCTGCGTCCGCCAGGCCTGCAAGGACCTCCGCGACACCGATCTCACTTTCGACGTCTCCATCGGCTTTCGCACGGTCACCGGTTCGATCTTCCGGGCCACCTTGCCGCAATCGCAGGTTCCTGTTTTCTTCATCGGCCAGCCGGAATTCTTTGACCGCGACGATCCCGCGCAGGGAGCGGGACTTTACCAGTTCACCGCTGCCGACGGCAAGAAGACGGACTATCCGGACAACTGCGAGCGCTTCGTCTTCTTCAGCCGCGCCATCCTGGAGGTCATTCGCCTGCTCGGCTTCTGGCCGCAAGTCTTGCATTGCAACGACTGGCAGACCGGCCTCGCGCCCGTCTATCTGCGTGAGGTCTATCACTACTATCATCAGCCGTCCGCGCAAGCGCGTTTTCGGAGCATGCGCACCCTGCTGACCGTCCACAACCTGGCTTACCAGGGCCTGTTCTGGCACATGGACATGCCGCTTACCGGCTTGCCGTGGCGACTGTTCAACTTTGAGCAACTTGAGTTCTACGGGCAGATGAACTTTCTCAAGGCGGGCATCGTGTTCGCCGACGCGATCACCACCGTGAGCCCGACGTACGCTCGCGAAATTCAGACGCCTTATTATGGCTGCGGCTTGCAAGGCGTCCTCATGCAGCGCAGCCGCCGGTTGCACGGCATCGTCAACGGCGTCGATTACGCAACCTGGGACCCGGCCGGTGATGCGCTCATTGCGAAGCAGTACGGGCCCGATGATGCGCCCGCCGGCAAGGCGGCGTGCAAGCGTGCCCTGCAGCGCCACATGGGCCTGCCGGACAGGCCGCGCACGCCGCTGCTGGGAATCGTTACCCGGCTCGTCGATCAGAAAGGTCTCGACCTGTTGTTGCCGGTAGCGCCGACCATGCTGGAGCAGGATAGCCAGCTCGTTGTCCTCGGCCAGGGGGACTCAGCGTATGAGAAATCATTGAGCGCGCTCAGCCGGCAGTTTCCAGAAAAGGTCGCCGTCGTCTTGGCACAGGACGAGAAGCTGGCACACCAGATCGAGGCTGGCGCCGATATGTTCCTCATGCCCAGCCGCTTCGAGCCGTGCGGGCTCAACCAGCTATACAGTCTGAAGTACGGTACAGTTCCCGTGGTGCGCGCGACCGGCGGCCTGGCCGACACCGTCGTCGATGCCACGCAAGCCAGCCTCAAGTCGGGCAAGGCGACTGGTTTCAGCTTCGTCGCCTATTCCCCGGAAGCATTTCTGGATACAGTGCGACGGGCTCTCGACATGTACCGGAATCAGCCCGAGAGCTGGCGCGCGCTCATGAAGGCAGGCATGACGCAGGACTGGTCCTGGGCCCACTCCGCCGCCGAGTACGAGAAGCTGTACCGGTCGCTGGCAGGCACGGAATGACCGGCGTTCCTGCACGTCATGCCCGCAGTCATCAATCATCGGAAAGGCAAATGTTGACAACGAGAGCTTCGAGAGGCTTGCGATGGCCGAGGTAGCCCTGGCATTCTTCTGGCATCAGCATCAACCGTACTATCCGGACGATCTGGGCGGCGAGAACCTCATGCCCTGGGTGCGGCTGCACGGCGTCAAGGACTACTACGGCATGGCGCTGCACCTGCTCGAAGTGCCGGAGATGCGCTGTACCATCAACCTCGTGCCCAGCCTGCTTGCCCAGATTCAAGCCTATGTGGACGGCAAGGCCAGCGACCGCCCCTTTGACGTGTCGTTCATCGATGCCGGCAGCTTGCGCGAGTCGGACTGCCTGTACCTTCTGGATCACTTCTTCATGGCCAACGCGGAGCACATGATCCGGCCGTTTCCGCGGTACGCCGAGCTATTTCACCGCCGAGCGGCGGGGCGCAACACAGCCGCCGAGGCGCGGCGGCGCTTCAAGGACAAGGACTTCCGCGATCTGCAAGTATGGTTCAACCTGGCCTGGGTCCATCCACTGGCCATTGAGCGCGACGAGGAGTTGCGTGAGCTTGTCAGCAAGGGGAAGAACTTCAGCGAGGACGAAAAGCAGCGCCTGCTCGCCAAGCACCTTGAGATCATGCGCGAGATCATCCCGCTGCACAAGAAGCTGCAAGATCAGGGACAGGTGGAGTTGACGACCACGCCGTACTTCCATCCGATCCTGCCGCTGTTGCTCGACAAGAAGCTGGCGCGCGAGGCGATGCCCGCGGTCAAGCTGCCGCGCTACACCGGCGGCTATCTCGAAGACGCCGCGATCCACGTCCGCCGGGCGGTCGAGCAACATCGAACGATCTTCGGCACAGCGCCGATCGGCATGTGGCCGGCGGAAGGCAGTGTTTGTCAGACCATGATTCCGCTGCTCGTGCAGCACGGCATCCGCTGGATTGCCACGGACGAGGGTGTGCTCAGCCAGTCGACACAGGGTTTTGTCAGCCGGGACGCGCACGGCCACGCCCGCAATCCGGAGCTGCTTTATCGTCCGTACATGGTGCGCGAAGGCGACAGCGAGCTGGGCATCGTCTTCCGCGACCATGCGCTGAGCGATATGATTGGCTTTCACTACCAGCGGAGTGCTGGTGCGGACGCGGCTGCCGACTTCATGCGGCATCTGCACAACATCGCGCAAGCCGTGAAGCTAGGCCAGCCGCCGCTGGTCCCCGTGATCCTCGACGGCGAGAACTGCTGGGAACACTATCCGCACGGCGGCGTGCCGTTTCTGCGGGCTCTCTATCAGCAGTGCGCGACGTCGCCGACGGTCAAGCCCGTCAAGCTTGGTGAGTACCTGGAAAGCAATCCGCCGCGTGACACGTTGCCGCGGCTCTTTGCCGGCAGCTGGATCAATCACAACTTTGCCATCTGGATCGGGCACGAGGAAGACAACAGTGCCTGGGACGCGTTGCATCGGGCTCGCGAGCATCTCCGTTCGCGGACGCAGCAGAAGCATGTCCCGCAAGATCGCATTCAGCGCGCCTGGGACGAGATCTACATTGCCGAGGGCAGCGACTGGTTCTGGTGGTTCGGCGACGATCATTCCAGCGCCCAGGATGCACTCTTCGACTACCTGTTCCGCAAGCACTTGCAAAACGTGTATCTGCTTCTCGGCGACCAGCCGCCCGCGGACCTGGCGAGGCCGATCAGCCGTCGCGGCCAGAAGGCGATCCACACGTTGCCGCGCAGCTTTCTGGATGTCGTCGTCGACGGCCGCGAGACATTTTTCGAGTGGATCAGCGCCGGTCGTTACACGTGCCAGAGCGAGCGCGGCACCATGGCCATGGTCACGCGCGGGCCGATCGAGGACGTGTACTTTGGCTTCAGCCTCAAGACGTTGCTCGTGCGCGTGGATTTCGACGGCCCGGCCAGCACGGTGCTCAAGAGCTTCGAGACGCTACGCATCGGCTTCGTCGAGCCGACCGGCTGGGACGTGTTGATCGACAGGCCCGCCACCTCCGAGCAACGGCTGCGCCTGCTCCACAACGGCGCGACCGCCGCCGCCAGCCCCGCCAGCGTCGATGTCGGCATCGACCGCATCGTCGAGGCGTCGATCCCCTTCGATCTGCTCGGCGTCAAGGAAAACCAGCCAGTGCATTTCTTCGTGGAACTTCTGGAGAACAAGCAAAGCCGTGACCGCGCGCCGCGCGAGGGAGGAATTGTGTTGACCTGCCCCTCCGCCGATTTCGAGCAGATCATGTGGGATGTTTGACGCCGGATCTCGCCGCAAATCAACGCGCGAGTGCCTGTCGATCACCTGCGTCCTGCGCTGGCTTGGTTACTTCGCCGGCGCCTGTGCTTGTGGCGCCTTGGGGACAGGCGGCGGATCCTTGGAAGGATACTGGCTCCAGTCGAGGTACAAGAACAGGCAACCGGCCAGGAGAGCCAGCAGCGAGATCGCCAGCATGCCGGTCCAGGCGTCGTTGCTGGGCTTGCTGGTTTCCTCAAAAATGTCGTCGGATGCGGCCATGTGATCCTCGAATCATCGTGCAGCCGGGGCGGGATGCCCGGACATCATGCTAATTGCCGATCTTGCTGGCGACATGGTCGCCAGGGCGGAGCGGGCCGCGGGCGGCGGCGTACGGCGTCCGCATCATCCGGGCCACCGACTTGTGGTTGTAGACGTCCACCACGCGGATCGTGCCCAGGTATTCCGGACGCGGGTTGAGGCGAAATACTTCCAGCGTGTTGTATTTCTTCAATCCCTGGTCGCTTCCCAGGGAGATTTCGACCAGCGTCGGATCCTTGGTGTCGATCCGGTCGATCACGCCCTTGACGTTGACGGAAGGCGGATTGGGGCGATTGCCGTCGGCCACCGTGGCCGTGGCTTCAACGCCCTTCTCGCCTTCCAGCTTCTGCCGCAGCAGGGCTTGGTAGTCGTTCAGCAACTTCTCGTTGCGTTCTTGCAACGTCTGGTTTTCGCGGTCCTTGAGGGCAGCGAACACGCGCAGGTCCTTGTTCTTCTTCTGCATGTCGAGGATCTCTTCCTCGCGCTTCTTGATGGTCACGAGAAGGTCCTGGGTTTCCTTGCGCAGACGGGCGGCCGCGGCCAGGACCTGCTGACCGGTGAGGTCAGCATCCTTCAACTTCAGGTTTGCCTCCTCCAGCTTGCTCTTGCCTTCCTCGATCTGCACCTTGTACTGAATTTCATCGTCCTTGCGCAGTTGCCGCTCGGTTTCGATGTCGAGCTTGAGCTTGGTAATGCTGCGGTTGAGATCGACGTTGGTGAGGGTCGAGGCCTTTGACTGGGCCTGGCCGACATCCATCTCACGCTTGATGCCCTCGGCGTAGGTTTTCCAGTTGGTGCGTGTCGCGAAATCAACCGCCAGAAAACCTCCGGTCGCCACGGCGAACACAAGGTTCAACAGAACGAGAATCTTGCCGACAATGTTCATGTCTTCCCCCTTCCCGCTCGTTCCTCCCCCGAGGACGCACGGGTTCCTTCCAAATGGCTGACAGTGCCTGACAGGCCGACGCGCGCCGCAAAGTCTCAGCGCGCCCGGCGACCGAGTTCTTCCTGGAAAGAGGCGGGACTATGCCGTCCACCCCAATCCGTGTCAAGCCCACTCCTCGCGTGCTGTTGCGAAAGACAGGCTTTACGTAATTACTAAGGTTTTGCAAAGCTGCAGCTGGCCTTGTCAAAATGGGCAATTTCGTTCAAATTCCTGGTAATTTCACATGGCGCACGACGACCACGGAGGGTCCGGTCATGCCAGGGATTGTCGAGTTCCCC